>Ga0302157_10001917_pt1 | contig 24906 bp, 26 predicted proteins | sample I_Bog_N3_3_FD_193502 | JGI IMG/M metagenome (GOLD analysis project Ga0302157, IMG submission 193502) | Peat permafrost microbial communities from Stordalen Mire near Abisko, Sweden - I_Bog_N3_3 | ecosystem: Environmental > Terrestrial > Soil > Wetlands > Peat | place: Sweden: Abisko, Stordalen... | reverse complement strand
GGCGCCTCCGGTCGGGCTCCGCCCTCCCGCAGGCGCCAGAGCCGGAAAGCTCTCTCATCCTGATTGTCGCGGATTCTCACGTTGATTGTCGCGCGGCAGCGGCCCGCAACTGCCGCCTGTCATGGGCCAATGGTTTCCGGCGCAGGGCCAGCCGGTGCGCCATCCCCGCGCGCGTCGGTTTCCCAAGGGAATACAATCCAGGTGTCCTGATGGACCAGGGTGACAAAAGTGTCAGCCAGACTGCGCCCGGCAGGCTTGGCGTAGAGGCAGGCGAAATGGGCTTTCGGCAGCATGGCCCGAACCAGCCCGGCGGTGGCGCCGGTGTCCACCAGGTCATCGACCACCAGGAAACCCGTGCCGTCACCTGCCGCGTCAGGACGTTTGATGACGGCTGGCGCGCCTGGTGATTCCCCTTCGTAGCTGGCAACCGACACGGTTTCGACCAGCCTGCAGCGCAGAACGCGTGCGACGATGGCTGCCGGGACAAGCCCCCCGCGTGCGACGGCGACGATCCCGGCGAACGGCGCCATCCCTGCCAGGAGCGAGGCGAGATCCACGGCGTCCCTGTGGACCCGGTCCCAGGTCACCGTGAGAACGTGCGCGGCCATCAGTTCGCTCCTTGCCAGTGCGGAGGCGGAGCGCCACGCGCATAAGGAAAACGGTCGGCCAGGACGGCTATGGCGGAGTGCGCCGCAACGGCCGGGCTGGCCCCATCCCTGCCCCAGGGTGGCGGGTGCGGCGGAAAACCGAAAGAAGGGAATCCATCCGGATTCGGCAGCCTGCCATGCGCCGGGGTCCGCCCCGGCGAAACGCCGCTTGCAAAACCGCACGGCGGCGCAGATGCTACGTTTTCCTTGTACCTGGGATGGATCTGCCATCCCAGGTACAGAACCATCAGGAGGCGCGGTTGCTGGACGGCCAGGATACCCCGAACCTTGCGGATTGCCCCGCCACCACGGGGAACACCCCGGCGGTGGCTGACAGGGAAAGCCCGCGGTTCACGGACGCCGGGCCGGACATGCCTGCCAGCGGCGCGGCGTGGCTGGAGGCGCGCCTTGGACGCCTGCATGCGCGCCAGCGTCTCGGCATGGACGCGGACAGCGAATCCTTCGCGTCACGGCGCGGCGTGCGCGCTGGCCCGGGATCACCGGACCTCTTCGACTCGACTGTGGATGCTGTCGTCCGGATGAGCGGCATGATGCCGCGCGGCCGCTCCAACGCGGCAAGGTTCGAAGTGGTGCGCAACAGCGTCGCGGTGCCCGGCCTCCCGCCGGCGTTCGGCGGCTTCACGCTCCTGCATCTCAGCGATCTGCACGCGGATACCAGCGTTGGCGCCATGCGGGCGCTGCCCGGCGCAGTCGCCGGCCTGCACTTTGACGTTTGCGTGGTGACCGGGGACTTCCGTGGCTGGTGCAATGGCCCCCACCAGGCAGCGCTTGATGTCACACGCGAGGCGCTCTCCGGCATTGCGCAGCCGATCTACGGGATCCTGGGCAACCACGATTCGACAGCCATGCTGCGCGGGCTCGAGGGGATCGGGATCAGGATGCTGATGAATGAGTCCGAAGCGCTCCGGCGCGGCGGGGACCGCATCTGGCTGGCTGGCGTCGATGACCCGCACCGCTACCGGACCGACGACCTGGCGAAGGCGCTGGACGGGGTTCCGGAGGACGGCGTGACCGTGCTGCTGTCGCACACGGCGGACGGGGCAGCCAACGCACAGCATGCAGGCATAGCCCTGATGCTGTGCGGCCACACCCACGGCGGCCAGATTTGCCTGCCCGGACGTATTCCGCTGGTTACCGCATCGAGGCTCCCCCGGGACATGGTTTCAGGTCCATGGCGGTCCGGGCAGATGTCCGGCTACACCTCGCGGGGCGCCGGAACCAGCGGAGTTGAGGCGCGGTTCAACTGCCCGCCGGAGGTGACCTTGCACAAGCTGGTGCCGTCGCGCTGAGGTGCTGCATCCGGCGACGCGTTGCCACGGTTGCCTGAGCGGTGCCGCACCGGGCGCGGCTCGCGTGCGGGCTGTGCGGGCTGTGCGGGCTGTGTGGTCCGCCGATTTGGTCTCCGGGCATGACAGCGGTTCCGCCGCTCCTGCCCCTCAGCGCTGTCAGGCCGCCTGCCCCACTGCGGTGCCCGGCGCGGCGGCGGACTGGCCGGCTGCCTGGATGTGCACCATCGCCTGATCCACAAGCCGGAGCGATGCATCATCCTGGCTGAATGACAGGGCCAGGATGGCGCTGTCCGACCTTACCAGCCGCGCCGCGACCTGGCCGTCCGCGCCTGGCAGACAGACTTCGATGGCGGCCCCGGCCTCGGTCCACCAGTCCGACTGCAGGGCGGCGCCACTGCGCGAGATATCGTTGATGACCGCCTGGCGCTGTCCGCCTCCTGGCACCTCGAGCCGCGCCGCCATGCCTCCTCCCTGGATCCGCTCATAGCGCCTGCGGTTGTCTTCGTCGGAACGCGCCATCGCGTGTAGGAACTGCCGGACCTCATCGCCAAGCACATGTGCCGTGTGGCCCAGTTCGTCCACGATCGTCAGCACGCGCTGGCTCGCCTCGCCGGCGCTCCGTGAAACGGCCGAGACGACCTGCATGGCCTCGGTCGCCTGATCGGCTGAAACCGTCATGGTCTGGACGCCGTCCGCAATGTCCCGTGTTGCCGCGAACTGTTCCTCCACGGCAGCGGCGATGGCGGTCGCAACCTCATCGACCTGCGTGATGACCGCGCAGACCTCGCGGACCGCCTCACCTGTGGCGGTGCGGATGGCGTCAACCTGGTCAGAGATTTCACTGGTTGCGCGCGCCGTCTGGGCTGCCAGCGCCTTGACCTCTCCTGCCACCACTGCAAATCCGCGTCCGGCATCACCAGCCCTGGCCGCCTCGATTGCGGCGTTCAGCGCCAGCAGGTTCGTCTGCGCGGCAATGTCGCTGATCAGGCTCACGACGGCGCCGACCGCTCGGCCGCGGCGGCCATGCATGCGACCTTGGCGTCGGTTGCCGACGCGCGGTCCACCGCATCCCGCGCAGCGTCCGCGGCGCGGGATGCCTGCATGCCGATCTCGGAAAAGCTGACCGACATCTGCGGCATCATGGAGCAACTGCCCTTCGATACCACTGCTGTGCCGTAACGGAACAGGCATCGTGATGTCTGGTCGGTAGGCAGGCCACCGGGAACTGACGCGGGTCCATGTTCCGACGCAGCCGAAGCCCGCGAAAGGAAATGCGCAGGCCACCGTCCACAAGGTTTATATCATGGGCATCGAGGGCTCTTGCATGGCTGCCCGCTTCCCTCCGGCCATCACTGTCGGTGCACGGGCACGCCGGCAGGAGCCAGTTCCGGTTTGCCGACAATGGCGAGCACGTCACTGATCCCCATTTCTGGCGTAATGGCAATGCAGTCGTATTGCAATCCGTTCCTGCTGTATTCGCTGTTGGGGGGATAGTAGCGGACTTCCCGCGAGAAGTCGACAATCCCGAATTCTCTGTCCTGCGGCCAGCAGGGGCGGAGTGTTATGTCCACGACGCGCGGATCGCCGTGTTCTCCCCCGGGACCGTCCGCGCTGCCCGCCGGGTCAGCCGGATAGACGGTCACGCGGACCCGCGCCGCAATCCCGAACGGTCCGGAAACCTGAACGCTGCCGTACCCAAGCTCGCTGCGCACCCACTCGCCAAATGGCCTGGCGAAGTCTTCGTGCCACGCGGGACACGCCTTGTCGGCCCTGTCCTTGATGCGGTTGACCCGCGCCTCGGCGGCCGCGACCTCCTGAAGAATCTGATTGTGGCTGTCGAACCTTGACCTGATATCCGGCCATCACGTCTGAAAGTGCCATGCGCGGCTCCTGTCCACTGGCTGCAGACTATCATCTGTCCGCCGATGGCAAGGCAGGCCAGGCGGACAGTCACGGGTGACTATCGCACCCACTTCGGATCGAAGGAGAACGCATGGCGGGCAACCGTCCCGCGGCAACTCTCAGCCCGCAGGCGTCGACCGATCGACCCGAAAGTCAACCCAGCCAAAATGCCCGGGGCATTTGCTCCAAAATAGCGGACATCTGCCCGGCCGCCAATGCCATTTCGGCCAGACGCCGGGCGGGTGCGGCAGCCCCTTTCGCGGTCATGTCAGAGCTTTCATGCGTGCGCTGCATCGCGGCATACAGCTCATCGGCAGCGGCGCGCACCTGTGTGGCCGCCCGTTCAAGGCTGTCCATGACCCCGGATGTCGAGGTGCCGAAATCCTGGGTGTTCTGGTCCAATGGCCGCCTGGCGCCGGTCTTTCGCCGTCCGCACCCGTTCGGCCTCGCCATGCAGGCCGCGCGCCTCGCGGGCATTGCGCCGGAACACGAGCAATGCCTGCGCCATCCTTCCAAGCTCGTCACGGCGGCCCAGAGCGGGAATGTCCAGCGAAAGGTCGCCTTCGGCCAGGCGCTGCGTCGCGCGCGTGAGCTCGACAATCTGACGCGAGATGCCGCGGCCGATCAGAACGGCCAGCCCCAGGCCAACCCCGATGGTGACGAGGGATGCCGCCAGCAGCAGATGCCGCACAGTGGCGACGCTGCCCAGCATCGAGGCGACCGCCTCCCGCTGCGAGGCATCGGCGCGGGCACGCTCAGCCGCCGCAGCGCCAAGCACTGCCTCCGCGGCAATCACGCCATCGAGCCCCTCGGCGTAAGTCGCAAGCGGCTTTTCCAGAGCCGCGGCAAAGCGCCTGAGCCGGCGGTTCTCGCCAGCCCGCCCGACGAGTTCAGCGACCGCCGTTGGCACCGTTTTCATGGCGGCTTGGGCGATATTTGAGTCGGCCGGGCTGCGCGATGCGAGAAAACGGGAAGCCGCAGCGTCGCCGTCCTGGAAGCTCTGCGCCAACAGCAGGCCGCTGCGGACCAGGCCGATGTCGGTCTCGGACTCCAGCGCCTGCACAATGGCAGAGGTAATGGTGCGGATCTCCGCGCCTGCGGTCTGCAGGCGTTCGATGGCGGCGCGCCTCATCCCGACGGCGGTGAAAGTGGCGTCCACGCTGCTGCGGTAGCGCCCGGCGAGCGTGGCCAGCCCGTCCCCGCCGCCCGCTCCGCTGACCCCGGATCCGGAGATCGCCCGGTCAAGCTGGGCCAGGCTGTCCCTCGCGGCCTTCTGGTCGCCCATGGCGGCCGTGAGCGCATACTGCGCAACGCGCGCATGGGCGTCGCTGACCTGCAGCGAGACGGACGCCGCGGCCCCGGCGGCGTCGCTGTCCACGCGGACACGCGATGCCCCGGCGTCAACCGGCACCATCAGCCGGAAAGTGATGGCAGCAAGCGCGACGAGCAGCACCAGCTCCACGGCGAATCCGCCGACAATGCGCTTGTGCACCGATGGCGTCAGCAGGACGTTCAGCAAGCCGCCGGCCATCGTGCGCTCTCCGCGTCTTCCATGTCATTCAGGCTTCATGCGGCATTCCTGACCTCGTCGATCCGCTGCCTGCCGAACAGCGTCTCGAATTCAGGGTTGGCTGGTGCCATGGCGGCAATGAATGCCTGGCGGTCGATGCTGTCCTGCACCTGCATCCCGCCACGCTTCAGAACGGCGACGCCGCTGGCCTCGGCCCCGGCGGCGTAGGTGCGGGAAGCGCGGGCACCGGCCTTTGCCGCCTCCAGGACGATTGCCTTGTCCCCGTCCGGGATGTCGTCATGGGCGTCGGCAGACATGACAATCACCGCAGGGTCGTAGACGTGTCAGCTCATGGTGAGGAATTTCTGCACCTGGCCGAACTTTGCCGAGATGATGGCTGCTATCGGGTTCTCCTGGCCGCCGAACACCCCCGCCTGCAGCGCGCCATAGAGCTGCGGGAAAGGCAGCGGGCTGGCATCGGCGCCGAGCGCCCTGAACCAGGCCAGCATGGCCGGGGACTGCGGCAGGCGGAGCTTGAGTCCATTGAGGTCGCCGGGGGAGATGACAGGCCGCTTCGAGTTGGTGATATGCACGCCCTTCAGCATCTCCACTTCGCCGCCCGCAACAGACAGCCGATGCGCAGCTTTTGGGCTTTGGCGTCCGCGCCCCACACCCGTCCTGGCAGTCCAACACCGCCCAGCGCCGCACCGGCAAGACCATGGTGGCTCCCCCGTTTCGTGTGGCAAGCCACCGTCGGCGACGGAGGACAGACCACTGTGGGCCAAACTGCTGCCGTAGAGTTTACGCGCGTTGTGGGTTGCCAGACAGTCCGGGACACCGTCAATAACGGGGTAATTTGCGGTTTGCATTGTGGCAATCCAACGAAATTAATACTTTTGCGTTATTGGACCCGAATGTGAGCCGCCGAATACGCCCGCCGCCGGGATTGGCGGACGCCGCACGGGCAGGCATGGACATTGCCCAAGCTGCCGGGTGCCATCCCGCGACGGGGATGACTGTTCCGTGTGGCCATGCTGTTTTGACGCCATTCCGTCGGTCGGAATGGCGTCATTATGGGCCACTTGGCCTTGCATCTGAAGCGCCGTCACGGGCGGTCGTTCGCGTCAATGCAGCCGCATTTCGGACAGGTCGGCCAAACGGTGCGCCGCTGGCCACCGGGCCGCATGCCAGGTGGGTGGGGCGGCAGCTTAATCTGTTGACGGCCGCACCGGGCCAGGGCTGACTTCGTCGCCACCATTCAGGAGACAAACCAATGGCATTGCAGCTTGGCGCCCTGCGGGACGCGCTGATCGACGCTGGAGCGTCAGCGGAGAAGGCGGGACGGGCGGCGGAGGAGATGGCCGCATACCGCATCCACCCCGATGTGCGGCTGGACACGTTGCGTGACGGGCTCATCGATGCCGGGGCGTCGCCGGACAAGGTGGAACGGGCAATCGTGGAGCTGACCGAACACCGCGCCCGCTACCGTTGAGCAAACTTCGCCGATCCAACCGTCTGGGCAACACTGCCGCCATGACCCGGCTTTGCTGTGCTGCCCTGCCCTGGGAGGACACGGCAGCACAGCCGGGGATGTCACAGCAGGCCGGATCCGCAGGCGGCGAAGCCTCCCGTTACGCTGGCGGAGAACTCAGGCGGCAACCGCGACGGCGGCTTCGGGCTTGGCGGACGTGCGGCGGCGGGACGGCGAAAGCAGGACGTAATCGTCACTTCCCAGCGGACCAAGGGCCAGACGGCGCATGGCTCGCCGATCCTGCGACGACGGAGCCGCCGCGCCTCCGGCGATGGGCCAGCCCTCGGCACGGAGCTCCCTCACGCGCCGGGCATACTCGCTGATGCCGGACACCGCCTCAAGCTCTCCGCCGCTCACGGGTGTCCCGACACTGGCCAGCAGGTAGTCCAGGATCGCAGCCTTGGCGGATCGGCAGCCGCTGGCGGCACGTCCGAGACCGCGGATCGCAGCCAGCATGCCGGCAACCGCCCGCGCGTGGCTCCGGATGTCCGTGGCGTTCCCGATGCCTGAGATACCATCGCCGAGCGCCGCAATGGCGCTGTCGACACGGTCTGCGGTTCCGGTCATGTCTTTTGTGTCCTCACATAGGAGATTGCGGGAAGCCGCGGGGCGGCCATGGTCCACGGCGTCGGCCTCATCGGCAGGCGCCGTTCCTCCCCCTGAATCCGGGAGCGCGGGCGGCGGCGCGGTGCGCTGCCGCGACCGCGCGGGTGGCCGCGGCGGCCGCGGCCAGGGCCGTGGCCAGCGGCGCATGGAGCGCTGCTTTCGCCGCTTCCATGGCTGCTTCCGCGGCGATCCTGGCAGAACGTTCGCTGTCCAGTGCTGAGGCCGCCGCTGCCTGCTGCCTCAGCGCGTGGCAGAGGTCGAACTCGCGGCTGGCCAGAGAGGCGCGGACCCCGGCCAGCGCCGCCTGTTCCGCCCCTGCCAGCGCCAGCGCCGCCTCGCGGCTCCGCCGCGCCTGCTCGGCCTTTGCCTGGAGATCCCGGATCGTCTCGCGCGCGAACCCCAGGCAGCGATCGCCCCGCGCCCTGACTTCGCGCTCGGCGGCGAGGTCAGCCTGCAACGCCTGGAACGAACCCGGCGCCACGCGTCCGTGCAGGCCGCTGGCCCGCTCTACCCGCACCTCGCCGTCCCCGACAAACCGGCGCCGCCCCCGGAGTGCCATGCGCGTTCCATGCCCCTGTGAAGTGACGGGAAGCGTTCCGGGTTGCCCGCTGCCCATGGCGCCGAGCGCGCGGCGGGCCGCCGCCTCGAGCGGGGCAAGCGGATCAGCTTCGGCTTCGATGGCAAGTGCAGGCGCGTGCAGCATCCTGGGATCTCCCGGAAGAACCAATAACCCTGGCGGCAAGCACACTTGCCGCGCGTCAGGCGTGACTTCTAGCTCCGGAGCATTCGTCCGTCCAGACATTTTTGCTTTGCGCGCGGCGGATGAGTCGAACGCTGGAAGGAAAAGCGTCCACCTGCATGCTGACCAGCGGCCACGCAAAACTGACTTTACCGGGGGTGCGCCAGCCCATGTTCCGGCTCCGGGATGCGGCATGTTTCCCGCACCATGTTGATATGCCCAGGCTTCAGGGCGGGACAGCGGCTGCTGCCACGCCGGCCACGGGGGCCGGCTGACAACGGGTTTTCCTTGCGCTCTGGACGGTCTCCCGGCAACCTTGGCTGGCGCCATTCCGCGCCCGCCTGACAACACGGAAGAGACAGATGCCACACCAGCACGTCCGCCTCCTCATCATCGGCTCCGGTCCGGCTGGCTGCACCGCCGCCATTTACGCCGCCCGCGCCGGTCTGGAGCCGCTCATGCTGCGCGGCCTCCAGCCGGGCGGACAGTTGACCATCACCACGGAAGTCGAGAATTACCCGGGCGCCTTCCCTCCCGTCCTGGGGTCCGATCTCATGGAGACCATGGAGGCGCAGGCTGTCCACTGCGGAGCCAGGCTCGGGCATGACCTGATCACGGCGGCCGACTTTTCGCGCCGTCCCCATGTCTGCGAGGGCGACAGCGGAGACGTGTATCTGGCCGACGCTGTCATCATCGCAACGGGTGCCCGCGCGAAGTGGCTTGGCGTCGGAGGCGAGGCGCGCCTCCAGGGGCGCGGCGTCTCCGGGTGTGCGACCTGCGACGGTTTCTTCTTCCGCGGCCGCGAAGTGCTGGTCGTGGGTGGCGGAAACACTGCCCTCGAGGAGGCGCTTCACCTCTCCGGAATGTGCGCTGGTGTGACCGTCATCCACCGCCGCGCCGGGTTCAGGGCCGAGCCTGTCCTGCGGGACCGTCTCCTGGCCAGGCCGAACGTGCACGTGCTCACCGACACCGAAGTGACGGAGATCCTGGGGGAAGCCACCGTGGACGGCGCCCTCCTCCGGTCCGTGCGCACAGGCGCGGTGTCGCCGATCCGCTGTGACGGCGTGTTCGTGGCCATCGGACATGCCCCGGCGGCGGAGGCCTTCCTGGGGCAGGCCGACCTCGACCCGGCCGGTTACATCCGCACCGTGCCGGGGGCCACGCAGGTGCTCCGCAACGGATCGCCGCTGCGTGGCGTGTTCGCGGCCGGAGATGTGGCCGACCCGAAGTACCGCCAGGCAGTCACCGCGGCGGCGGCGGGATGCATGTCAGCCCTCGATGCGCAGCGGTTTCTGGAGGACAGCAGCCTGGCTGACGCTACGGCGCAATAGGGGCGTGTGCCGCGCGCCTGCACAGGTGACGGCGGAGGGGCGGGCGGCCAGGCTCACGCCGGAAGGCGTCCGCCGGGCACCTCCGGATGCAGCCAGGCGTTGGGTCCCTGGCGGTCAGAGGCCAGGGGCAGGCCGTCGGATGAGCGCTTCGGCGGCCTGCGCGGGTTCGGCATAATCCCCGACCACGGCGTCCCCGTTCCAGGCCGCCCACTGCCCCGACGCGTCCCCCGTGTCGGGGTTCGCCACAACGGTGAGAGAGGCGTCGTCCAAAAACGTGAAGGACGGCGCCTCGCCATAAGAAAACGACCAGACTGAGGGCGAAAGCCCGGCATCCCGGCTGATCCGACCGCCCATGCAACACCACGCCCCGTCGATGACGGCATCCCCGGCGCGCTTGGCCTCCTCCAGCGTGGCAAACGGACTGCTCCCCATCTCGCCGGTCCGCGACAGCCAGAAGCCGTCCTCCTCCCGCACTGTCAGCAGATCGCACTCCCCGCTGAACAGGCTGGCCACCGTGGACGGGGGGAGCTGGCGGTACCAGAAAGTCCCGGCATCGTCCCACAAATCAGCTTCCTGGCGTGTTTCCGCGGTTCCCATCAGACTCTCCCCCGCCCGGGCCGCTGCGGCCCGTGGCACACGCACCCTATAGTGCTCCGCAGCCCCCGGGGGAAGCGGGGTGCCGCCTTCCCACCTGCAACGGAACCGCCGGTGCCGGACCCGTTCCACCCGGCTGGATGGTGATGGCCGCCTCCCGGCGGCCGCCCCCCGCGTTTCCCTGCACAGCCGCCAAAGCCCTCGGCACTGAGGGCAAGGGCTTTGCGTGCGGCCCGCAGGTCGGATGGCGTCACAGGTGCGGGGCCGTGGCGAGGCCGGCATCCCCAGCGGCGATGGCGCCAAATGTCGTCTCGGCGCCGAACGTTGAGATGGCCGTCCGGTATCCGTTCACCCACCAGGGGCCATCGCCGCCAGGATGCCTCGCGGCGTAAAGCGCGTTGCAGAGGTGGATCACATTGCCATGCTGTCCGTCCAATTTTTCCAGCGACGATTCCCACTCGACCGCCAGCAGGTCGCGCACGAATGCCTTGGCACGCTTGGGGCTGCGCAGCGCCGTCCGGAAATCGTATTGGATGTCCGCCATCGTGGCGGACGGCGGCGAGAGGTAGCCCGCTTCCTCGCGGCACCCGCGCGCTTCCCAATATTCCTCGCTGGCCTGTGCTTGGATGTCGTCCAGGCTGTATCCGAGCGTATGGCCGAGCATCACGAGCGCGCATGCGTCGGGTTCGGCGTCGAGAAACCGGTCGATTGCGCCGCCCTCGCCATGCCACGCCTGCCAGGTGCGGCTGCTGTCCGCAGAAGGCATGGCAGCGCGCAACCTTTCGGCGGCATATTCGGCCACGGTGGCGTCAACCGCGCCGCGGCCATTCTCCATCACAAGCCGGCCGAGAACCTCAAGGTATTTGGCGACGAGTTCGGGGTGCGCAAAGCTGGACATGTTGTCGCCTGCCTCTTTCCATGCGGCCGCCGCGCCCGGCATTTTCATAGCCACACACCACTGCAGAAACGCACCGAGACTCTTGCCCGCGGAAACCGGATGATTCTCGAACGGGGCCATGTCATGCACGGTGGCGGCGAACGGGTTCGACTCCAGCCAATCCGCGAACACGGACTTGGCCGCATTATATTCGCGCTCGGCGGCCAGCATTCCGGCCCGCGATTCCCAAAGGGCGATGCCAGCATCAGTGAGCGAATGGCTTGGCTCGGTCACGGTCGCAAGCGCCGCTTCCAGCGTGATGTTTTTGATATCAACCATGGTCCGTGAATCCCCTTGGCAGCCACCATTTGCTGGCCCCTGATGCCAGGGTAGGCCCATTGGGCCGCATATGTCAAGGATATAGGCGGCTAACCCACGGCCATCGCGTATGAAACAGCAACGGTCTGACATGCAAATCCGGCCCTGAAACTGCTGAGGAGGGAACTCCGGAGGCGGCGATGGAGGGCTTGATAAAGAAAACGTAACTGCCCAGCACCATTGTTGACAGGGCGGGGCGGATGAGCGCCGGGTACGGCGATCGCGCTCTCGCTCAGTCCGGAAGCGCTCATCGAACGGTGGTTTTCCGCGGCCTGACCGTGCCGGAGCCGCCTGTCGGCGCCTCCAGCACGCCCCGCTGGCCCAGCCTCTGTCAACAATGGTGCTGGGCAGTTACAAGAAAACCAGGCAGTATTTCGGAGCGATGAAGGACCCGAGGAAGCAGTGCCCGGCGTTGAGGCACGAATACGCCGGGGTGCTGACGATGGTCGCGGTGGCGCTGATGTTCGGGTCGAGTTGGCCGACGGCGGTGGTCCGGTTCTGGCTGGACATGGCCGGACACACTCCGAGGCGAGTGGACGGATTGCTGCGGGCGCTTGGGCTGAAGAAACTGCCCAGCCATGACGCGATCGGCAGGGTCATGGCATTGACCGACCCGGTCGCGCTCGACCGGGAGGTGCAGGCCGGGCGCGAGCTTATGGAACGGCGCGGGACGGCACCGAAGCGGCACCGGCACATCGCCATCGACGGAAAGGCGTGTCGCGGCAGCGCCTCAAAGGCCAATGGCGTGGAGGCGGCGATGGTGGTCAACGCGGTTGACGTGGACACGAAGCAGGTATTGGCGACGGTGCCCACCCCAGGCCCGGGCCAGGAAGTGCCGACGGCACGCAAGCTGCTGTTTCGCCAGGATATTTGCTTCGATGGCGCCATCGTAAGCTTCGACGCGGCGCACTGCTGCCGCGAGACGCTCAGCCTCGTCCGCAGCCGGGGCGGTGATTGGCTTGTGCCGGTGAAAGGCAACACGCCGACGCTCCGCGACGAGATTATGTTCAGTTTGGACGCAGCGAAAGCGGAGGCTGTCACGGTCTGCGAGAAGGGGCATGGCCGCATCGACACGCGCATCGTCCGGGTGGTCACGGAGCCGGAGACGTGCGAATGGCTCGGACGGAACCACGGCTGCGAGGGGCTGCGGACGATTGGGCACATCGTCTACATCACCGAGGAGAAGGGCAAGAAGCCCACGCGGGAGGAATGCGCATTCATCTGCTCGCGGCGGATGGGCGTGCGCGAACTGTTGGCCGAGGTGCGCAAACATTGGGAAGTCGAAGTGAAGCACAATCGCCTGGACGTGGTGCTGGGCGAGGACGCCAGTCGGGTCCGGGCTGGCTTGGGGTGGGCCAATTTCGCCATCCTGCGCCGCCTCGCACTGGACTGGCTCGACGGGCTGCGTGGTAAAAACGAGCCGTTGCCTGGCGCCATCTCCCGTCTCCGCTGCGGCTTCGCCGTAGCGGCAGCCATGGAGGATGCCGCAATGGCTGCCGTGTGACCGTCTGCATCCCCCGAACGCCGCGCCCCGAGGCGCGGCGCGCTTCCGCGCGACATCATCTCCAGGGTGTCAGATAGGAGAGGCCATACGCGATGGCCGTGCCTGGTGACGCGCATTAATTTTTGTAATGTGACATCGGCGACGCGCCAGCGCCCGCGGCCATGACATGGCACCCCAAGCAAAAAATGCCGCAAGCACCGAGGCAGCGCATCCCTGCCCCCCCCGGTCAGCCGCCTTCCAGCAGCGCAGCGGGCATCCTCCGTCGCGGAGCGCCTCGGCGGCGGCCATGTGAACGTCTGCCCTGTGCCCGCGGGCGGCACTGTCCGTTTTCCTTGGCGTGGAGACGGAGACCTTGGTCCCGAGACGCTGGGCGTGGGTCTCGGCCTCCTCGCGGTCCGCGCGGTCCAGCAGGTCGGCGGCGACCGCTACGTTCGCGTCGATGGAATAGAGGTCCTCCATCGCGGCGGCATCCCCGACGCCGACTGCCTGCGTCGCGCCGTGGCGCGCCTCGCCGCGCAGCCGGAAGATGTCGGCGGGCGTCTGCAGGAGGCCCATGGCACACAGCTCATCGACGGGTGTCTCCCCAAGGTTCGGGATGTCGAATACATCGCGGCTCCCGGTTGACCCAGCCGCACCGATGGTCGCTTTATTCGTGGCCAGGGCACTGGCTGGGCGCGCGGCCACCGACGGCGGAAACAGTCCGCGCAAGGCCATCCGCCAGCGCTGTTCCGGCGACCACTCCGAGGTCGGCTGACGCCGCGGCCGGGTCGCCGACCGCGGTCCGGATATCGCCCGCGCGGGACGTCCCGAATTCGATCACAGCCTCCGCTCCGGCCGCCACGCCAACGGCGCGGGCGAGATCAAGCACACTCGTCGCCCGCCCGGTCGCGGCATTCAGGACGGCCGCCCGCGGCCGCTCCCGCAGGGACTCCATTGCGGCCAATACGAACCGCACGATGTCGGCGACGAACACGAAGTCGCGGCTCTGCGACCCGTCCCCATGGACGGTGACGGGCAATCCGCGGCCGATGCGGTCGGCGAAGATTGAGATCACCCCGCTGTAGGGGGAGCGCGGATCCTGGCGCGGGCCATAGACATTCTGGAAACGCAGGCCGAGCGTCGGCACGCCGTGGATGCCCCAGGCAACCGCGGCGTGCAGTTCGGAACCGAGCTTGTCGGCGCCGTAAGCGGTGGCCGGGACCTTCGGATCGTCCTCGCGCATCGGCCCCTGTTGGCCGCCGCGGTTGCCATAGACGGCTGCGGACGACGCATAGACCACGGGGATGCGCCCCAGCGCGCGGGCCGCGTCGAGAACCGCGACGGTCGCGGACTGGTTCGCGCGGTGCGTGCCTGGCCAGTCCTCGTTGGAGCGGACGACGGATGCGACCGCGGCGAGATGGAATATGCCTGCGCAGCCCGCGGCGCACTCGCGGACAAGCCCCTGATCGGCGGCATCCCCGATCACGAGTTCCGCCCGGGCGTCGAGGTTGCTGGCGAAACCGGTGGAAAGGTCATCCAGCACGCGCACGGCGTGGCCTGCCCCCAGAAGGGCATCGGTAAGATGCGAGCCGATGAAACCGGCTCCTCCGGTCACGAGGTATAGCGCCATGTTCGGGTATCCTTGGATATGCTGGCGGGGGGCGTTGCCTTGCCTTGCCTTGCCTTGCCTGGCTGGCGGCGGAAGATTGGCGGCGGCCTACTGGCCGCGCCCGCAGACCATGACGGTGAATGTCCTGAGCACCACCCAAGCGTCCAGGAGCGCCCATGACCGCACCCCAACGCGGAGCCGGAGGGCGTAGGCATGGTCCATGGCGACCTTGCTGCGGACATCGTCGACATCCCTGTCGTAGCCCTGGCACACCTGGGCGAAGCCGGTGATGCCGGGGCGCAGGCTGACGGTCCGGTCGGCGAAGAACGGGATGGCGTTCTCCAGCTTCCGGTAGAAGACCGGACGCTCGGGACGGGGGCCGACGATGGACATGTCCCCGGCCAGCACGTTCAGGAGCTGCGGAATCTCGTCGATGCGGGTTTTGCGCAGGATGTTGCCGACACGGGTGACGCGGGCATCCTTTTTCTTTGCCCAGACCGCGCCAGACCCGGTTTCGGCGTCGCTCCGCATCGAGCGGAACTTGAGCATGATGAACATCCTGGTCCGGTCGCCCACGGCACGGCCGATGCGCATCTGCCGGAAAATCACCGGACCGGGGCTCTCCAGGCGGATGGCCAGGGCGATGAAGGGCCAGAAGGGCAGCGAGCCGACGAGCCCGGTGAGCGCCACGACGACGTCGAACGTCCTCTTTGCGGCCTCCACGGCCCACGGCAGGCAGTCAGGGGTCGCCGCGGCGGGCCGGATGGCAGCCTGCTCCGCGGGGCACCATCCGCCGGCGGACCGCCGGAAGGCGTAGCGCAGCACGCCGGACGCGCTCGAGATGTGCCCGGCCGCCATGTAGGCCAGCGCCGCCAGCGGCCGCGGGGCGTTGCGGCCGAGCAGCGCGCCGGCCGCCGCGCCGGCCAGCACAAGCAGGCCTGCGGCGGCCACGGCGGTGAACAGCGCTGACCCGGGGGCGAGGAAGAGGGCTCCCGCTCCGGCCGCCGCCATCAGGAACGGCATGGCGACACGCAGGGCCTTGCCGGAGGCAAAAGCCACGGCAGGGCCACCGTGGCGGGGATCGAGCAGCCAGGCCATGCGGACAAGCTGCTGCGCGTTTCCCGCGGCGATGCGGCGGCGCCGGGAAGCGTCCTGCCCGGTGCCGGAGGCTTCGGCCTCCGTGGCGGAAACCGATTCGTCGTAGCGCAGCGACCAGCCGCGGCCGAGCATCTCCATCGGCATGACGAAGTCGTCGTTGATGATGTCCGGTTGCAGCGGCGCCCAGGCGGCGCGGCGGAATGTCCAGAACGCGCCGTGCATGCCAAGCGGCGCCCCGAGCGCGGCTTCGCCGCGTTTGACCGCGACCTGGTAACGCCAGTAGGAATCCTCCCCGGCCACATGGGAGGCGCCCAGCCGGTAAGTGCCTCCGACGGCGCCGACATCCGGATCGGCGTAGTGCGCCGCCGCCTTCCGCAGCGCGTCCGGCGGCAGCATGGCCGACACGTCGGTGAGCGCTATGACCGTGGCCGACTTTCCGATGACAACCTCGTTGAGGACGGCCAGCTTGCCCCGGTTGGGCTGCATGTCGAGGACCTCGGCGCGCAGGCGGGAGCAGGCCGGCTCCGCGAGCGCGGCGAGCGCCGCCGCGGCCGTACCGTCGGTGCAGCCGTCGCACGCCACTGTCACGGAAAAGCGCCCTTCCGGGTAGTCAAGCGCGGCAAGATTGCGGATTTTGGCGGCGATGTGCGCCGCCTCGTTGTGCGCCGGCATGACCACGGCGGTTTCCGGCAGATCGGCATCGGAGAGCGGCGGCGGCGCTTGGCCCGGAGTGCGGCGCGAGACCGCGCGGAGTGCCAGCGGCCATCCGGCGTGGTGCCATACGGTGAGCGCCGCGGCGCCCAGCGTCATGCCTTCGAGTGCTTCGTGAATCACGGTTCAGGGCTCCGTTGCAGAGATGGCCAGGTAGGAATCCGCGGCGGCGCGCAGGCTGCCGTTCAGGATGACGAAACCGCGGGGGCTGGTGGCGGGAGGGGCCGCGGTCATGGCCGCAAGCGCTTCCGCCATGGCCGCCCCGTCCCCGGCAGGCACGAGGCGGCCGCTCGCCGGGTCGACCGCGGCAGGGACGCCGCCAACCGCGAAGGCGGCAACCGGAACCCCGCATGACTGCGCCTCGAGCAGGGACAGCGGCAGTCCCTCGTCCCGTGAGGGCAGGCAGATCACGTCGGCCGCCCGGTAGAAGCGCTCCATGCCGTCGACGAGGCCAAGGAAACGGACACGTCCTGGGGCAACCGCGGCCGCGAGCTCCTCCAATTCGCGGCGCAGCGGGCCTTCCCCCGCCACTGCCAGCGTGACACCCTCTGGCAGGCGTGCCATGGCACGCACAGCGCGGTCCACGCCCTTGACGTGCTGGAGCCTCGCCGCGACGCCAATCAGCGGGCCGTCCGGCGGCAGGCCGAGTTCCGCGCGGGCGTCCGCCCTGTTGCCGGGGCAGAAACGGTCCGTGTCAACGCCGTTGGGGATGACACGGGGACGGGGGCGCCCCATGGCCGCCGCGAAGGCATCGGCCACGTGCGGCGCATCGGCCACGATCTCCGGCCGGGCGAGCGCCAGGGCCGCGGCGACCACACGCCGCCTGCGCGGCGAGGCGAGATGCCAGGCGTCGTGCTCGGTATGCACAAGGCACGGGACCCGCGCGATGCGCGCGGCGATGCCCGCGTAAAGCAGCGGGCCGGCATGGTGGGTGTGGACACAGGCGGGCCGTTCGCGACGGAACAGTGCCGCGAGGCGCCACACGAGAGCGGGGTCGAGGCCCGGGCGCTTGCCAAGGAAGCGCAGGGTGTCCGCGAGCGGCGCAAGGCGCGGCCACGCGGATGACGCGGCGGGAAAGCTGCCCTCCAGGCTGGCGACCAGCACATTGCGGGATGCGCCGCGCTGCGCGCGGGCAAGTTCAAGCGCCAGCACCTCCAGCCCGCCCGGCTGGAGGTGCTGCACCACATGGATGATCGCCCCGGCGGTCATTGGCGGCCTCAGGCGTTTATCGGCGGGATGCGGGCGAGGACGGACACACCGGAAATCCTCTCCATGTCGCGCATGCGCCGGACCGCCGGGTCCGCCATCTCGCCGATGGCTGCGATGCCGAAGCCGAAGGCGATGCCGCCCAGCAGGCCGCCGGCCGTGAAGAGCAGCCGGTATGGCCGCATGGGGTAGAGCGGGTCGATTGGCTGGTCGACCACTTTGACGCGCTCCGGTGCCTGGTAACGCGTCAGGTCGTTGGCCACCCGGGCCTTTTCGTAGCGCTTGTGCAGGTCGGCGACGGCTTCGGTCCTGGTCAGGAGCTCGTGCTCCAGCTCGTGCATCTGCCGCTCGACGTCGCCGGAGGATGACAGGCGCTTCTCAATGTCGGCGATGACTGCGCGGAGGTTGTTGGTTTCAGCGAGTATCTGGTCGATCCTGCCCTTTGCCGCCTGCAGCGTCGCAACCTGCGACACCAGCAGCGGGGTCGCGCTTTCGCCATCCGCCGTGTGTCCGGCGGGTGTGGACGCCGCCATGTTCCACAGCCGGTCCATGTCCGCCTGGCTGACCTGGCCGCCCGGCTCTGTGGCAGCCACGGCCGGATGGGCAGGGGCGGCGCCATCGGCGGCGGTCGCCTGGGCGCTGCCTGCCTGGGCCGGGGCGGCGGGCGCGGAATCCACCGCGGCAACCGTTGCCGGCTGGGCCGGGTCACCGCCGCGAAGGATGCCGAGCCGCGTCTCCTCAAGGCGGCTCAGCTTCCGCTCGGCCGCCTGCACCGACGAGTGCTCGCCCGTGTAGCGGGCGCGCAGGTTCGCCAGTTCCGACGTTGCGGCGACAATATCCTGCTCGAGCCTGCCGATCACGGGATCGGTCTGCACCAGGCGGGCGCGCAGGCCAACGAACTCACTCTGGGCGCCGGCGAGCCGTATTTCGTGGTCGCCAAGGCTCTCGCGCAGCGTGGCCAGGCGGGCAACGCTCGCGTTGCGCTGCTCCGGCAGCTGCTGGACGTTGCGTGCCCTGAAACCGCCCAGGCTGTTTTCCGTGGCGGCGAGCGATTTCTCCGCCTCATCGAGCTGGCGCTTGAGGAACTCAGCGGAATCGCGCGCGGATGTCTCCTCCGGCCCCATGACCCGTTCCATGAACCGGGCGCTGATGCGGTTGAGGGTGACCGCCATGCCCTTTGCGTACGGGGCGCGGTAGGTGAACTGGAGCAGATCGGAGCCGATGAGATCGACCCTGACCGCCTGGGAGAGTGCCCACACCACGTCATCCTGGGCTTCGCGCGGGGCGTTTGGCTTGAGCAGCCCGATGTCCTCCGCCACGCCGAGCAGGACGCGGCGGCTGCCCAGCACGGCTTTCAGCGCCTCCATCCGGTCCTTCAGCATGGAGGCCACCTCCATGTCCTCGGTTGTCGGACTGACCCGGCGGAGGTCCTCCACGATCAGGGACATTTTGGCTTCGAAGGTTTGCGGCGCGGTCAGGCTGATCCCGTAGCCCAGGACCGGCAGCATGACCATCGGCACCGCGATTATCCGCCGCCGCCGCCAACCGGCGGCCAGCACGGCATGCGCCGCCTCCATGAGGGGCGCGCGGGTGCTGGCGGTCTGCTCTCCGGCGACCGTATCGTTACGCTCACTCACCTTTGGACTCCTGTGGCATGGTGCCGGCCACGACGATGACCTCGCCGGCGGCAAGGCTTGGGTCGTAACGGACGTCGACGTTTTCGCCCACGGACGGCCTGAGTGCCGTGGCCGCGGACAATGCGCGGCGGGTGCCGGTGAAACCGCCACCTTCATCCTTGAGGGTGATGACCGTCGCGGAGCCTGCCCGCTGCGCGGCGCCCGCGACTTGCCCAATCTGGGACTGCATCGCTCCGTCCAGCGTGGTCTGCGATGCGCCGAAGCTCAGTTTCACGCGCGCCAGCGAACCTGCCGGGGCGCCCTTGGAGCGGGCCTGCTCCAGCATCTGCTGCACGCTGACCGCGCCGCCGGCGGGCGTCTGGCTGGCGCTGCTGTCCGCCGTGAGACGGGCCTGGGCCTCGAGCATTACCCGGTCACCGGCCGGGATATATTCCAGCGGCTGGTGTGCGCAGGCCGCCAGCCCGGCCACTGTGGTGCACAGCGCGGCCGCCCTGAAAAACTTGACTCGGTTGAACATTGCTATCTCCGGGTCGGGGCCGCAAAGCGCGGCCGGACGGCAAGCAAAAGACACCATTGGCCCGGCGCGGTCAAGCAAATGTTGGGGGCGTCGCCCGTCAAGGAATTTGTCACCCGCCAACCTTATCACCCCGCCGCACTGGCTGGCGAGCAAGGAATCCGCGGATGCCCTGTTTTCCGGCGCCCCGGGGGTCGCCTGAAGGAGAGCGCGACGCGCCCCCGGGGTTCCGGCATGGGGTGGCGGACCCGGGAAGGGCACCTCAGGCATCTGTTCCGGTCCTCAGCGGCGGCAGGGCAGGGCGCTGATGGCGGCGGACGCCTCGGCCGCGCGGGCGGCCCAGCTGTCCGCCGCCACCAGGGCGCGCCTGGCATCCGCCTCGCGGGGGCCGTCGGTGAGCGAGGCGCGCAGGGCGGCAGCGATGCCGGCCGCCCCCGCCGCGGTCCTGACCCCGGCGGCGTAGGGCGCGAGCGCCGGGAACGGGGTGGCCACCACGGGCTTCCCGGCTGCGAGGTATTCGCGCAGCTTCAGCGGATTGCACGCGCGGATCTGCGGCGTGTCCAGGAAAGGGATGATCCCCGCATCCCAGTGCTGTGAATAGCGGGGCAGATCGGCGTGCGGGCGCGGCCCGAGGAAATGGACGTTCGCCAGCCCGGCCACTGCCGACACATCGGTCTGCACGGCTCCGATCATGGCAAACCGCCACTCCGGCAGAAGGCGCGCGACCGCGGCGACGAGCCCAAGGTCCAGCCACGGCGCGATGGTCCCGTAATAGCCCGCCACCGGGCCGCCTTCCGGGAGGTCACCGGCACGGGGCGCGGGGCGGGAAAACAGTTCCAGGTCCACGCCGTGCGGCAGCAGGAGCGTCTTCCCGGACGGGAAACGGGCAGCCAGCGCCGGGCTGGCGGCCAGGATCAGGTCGGCGCGTTCCGCGAGTTCGGCCTCCATGGCAAGCGCGGCCGGGTGGTCCACCCCGGCGAGCGAACCGAAGTCGTCGCAGCAGTAGTAGACGACGGCTGACTCTCCCAGGGCGCCAACGGCGTCCACCGCGGACGGCAGCGAAATCCAGAGTACCGGGCGCTCAAGTCCCGCGGCATCGGCCGCGCGGCCGACAGACCGCGTCAGGAGCGCGCGGTTGAGCGCGCGCAGCGGACGCCAGCGCGCCATCGGGACGACCAGCGGCTGGACGGTGGGGAACGGCGCACGGGATTCCCGGGATGGTTTCCGGAAGCAGCGCGACAGCAGCGCCCGTGCCACCTTGCGTGCGGCGCGGCTGGCGTCCGCCGCGGTCAGGCGGGGGCGGCGGAGGCCGATGGAGTTGACCCAGAGGACGCGGCGGCCATCTGCGAGGCACGCGGCAAGGTGCTGGGTGGACGACGGGTGGGCACCCCAGTCCTCGCCGAAAACGATCAGGCCGGAGGCGGGCTGGATGGCGGCGCCGGCGGCACCTGCCTTCCCCGGCGCGGTTTCGTCAAATCCGTTCTGCGCCATTGAATTTTCCTTTGCCAATCGGCTGCGGCAAGAAACGGTGACACGCCTTCGCTGGCACGGAAAGGAAAAACTGGCCAAAACGGCCATCTCCCGGTCAGGCCAGATCCCGGGCCAGACCGGGAGATGGCCTGTGGCTGGCACCCGGTCTGCAGGAGATGCGAACGCTGGCGCGGCCCGCCGTGCCAGCGTTCGCCAAATGTCAGGAGAGGCTTTGTTGCGGGTGGAAAGACCCGACAGCCATTGGATCAGACCCTTGGTTCCGGCGACGGCAGCTACTCCACCGTAACCGACTTCGCCAGGTTCCGCGGGCGGTCGACATTGCGCCCGAGGGCGAGCGAGGTGTGGTAGGCGATGAGCTGGACAGCCACCGCATGCGCGAACACCGCGACCGGCCCGGTGCCCGGAAGCACCACGATCTCTGCAGCCACCGAACCGATTTCCGACACCGCGTCAGCGTCGGTGAGCGCGATGATGTGCGCGCCACGGGCACGCACCTCCTCCGCGTTGCTGACGGTCTTGTGCAGCAGGACATCCGACGGCGCATGCACGATGACGGGCGAGCCTTCCCGGATCAGTGCGATGGGTCCGTGCTTCAGTTCCCCTGACGCGTAGGCATCCGCCCTCAGATAGCTCAGCTCCTTGAGCTTCAGCGCTCCCTCGGCGGCGATGGCTGCGCCCCAGCCGCGGCCGACGAACAGCGCCTCATTCTCGCGGGCGATGCCCTGCGCGATCTTCCGCAGCGCCGGCTCCTGCTCCTCAACCAGGGCGCAGACCCCGGGCGCCTCCGCCAGCGCGGCATCCACCATCGACGCCAGTGCGGAGCCGCCCATCCCGCGCGCGGCGCCGAGACGGAGGCCCAGGCGTATGATGGCCAGCATCTGGGACGTGAACGTTTTCGTCGCGGCGACACCCATCTCATGTCCCGCCGAGGTCGGCCACAGCAGGTCGGCGCCACGGGCGATCGAGCTTTCCAGCACGTTCACGATGGCGACGGACGGAACCCCGGCCTCCCGGAACAGGTCAAGCGCCGCCATGGTGTCGGCGGTCTCGCCGGACTGGCTGACCAGCACCGCGACCGATCCTTTCGGAAGCGGGGCCTCGCGGTAGCGGAATTCACTCGCCACCTCAAGGTCGCACGGAATGCCGGAAAGGCGCTCGACGAAGCCGCGTGCGGCCGTTGCCGCGAACAGCGAGCTGCCGCACGCGACCAGGACCAGCCGTTCGGCGGCGGCGATGGAAGGGGGCAGCGCGCGGTCCCGCAGCGCCTCGTCGGTGCGGCGGAGCGCTGCGGGCTGTTCGGCAATTTCCTTGCGGGTGTAATGCGCGAAGCCCTGCGTGCCGGAATCGTCGTAAACCCCCTCGATCCGCTGCCACGCGCGGTCGGACTCCTCCATGTCAGGGCCGGTGACGCGGACGCTGCCCGGGCGCAGCTCGGCCATCTCGCCGTCCTCGAGCGGCAGGTACTCGGTGCAGTAGCCGCCGAGCGACATGGTGTCGGAGGCCACCGCGGCCAGCCCGTCCGCGCGTCCCACGACCACCGGGCTGTTCTTGCGCGCGACCAGCACGAGTTCCGGCTCGCCTTCGATGACGGCGGCGATCGCGTAGGTGCCCTGAAGGCGGGCGCACGCCGAGCGGAGCGCCTCCATGGGGGTGGCGCCGGCGCGCAGCGCGTCCGCCATCAGGTGGGGGATGACCTCACTGTCGGTGTCGGACTGGAACACGTGGCCGAGCGCTGCCAGCCCTTCGCGGATCGATTGGAAGTTTTCGACAATTCCGTTGTGCACGACGGCAACGCCGCCGGAGACGACAGGATGGGCGTTGCGCAGTTCGGGGCGGCCGTGGGTTGCCCACCTGGTGTGGGCGATGCCGGCGCGGCAGTGCCTGTTCCCGGCGTTGGCGGCCAGCCCGGAAACCGGGCCGACGACTTTCTGCACGATCAGGGCGCCGCTGCCTCCGGAGAGCGCGATGCCGGCGGAGTCATAGCCCCGGTATTCCATCCGGCCGAGAGCGGCGATGAGATCCTCGACGACCGCTTTGCCGCTCGTCATGCCAACGATTCCGCACATGGGAATGTCTCCAAAAAAGGCTTCAAAACAAAAAAAGAACCAGTCAGGCCGGCTGCCAGCCCGTGGGCTGGCCTCCGGCGGGACGGGTGCTGTCAGCTGTGGGACTGGCCAGCCTTGCATTGGCAGGGCGGGGCCGGGTGGCGCACCGCGGCGCGGTGGGGAGCGCGGCGCGGCGGAGGCTGGACGGCGGGCGGCGGCGCGGCCGGATACGCCTTGGCCTCCGGCAGGTCGGCCACCGTCTGCTCCATCGGGACAGTGATGGCCTTCGGATACGCGTAAGCGCGTCCGTCAAACAGCTCCGAGCCCTCGGCGGAGGCGGCGCCGCCAACCGCAGCCGCGGCCAGCACCCCGGCGCCGGCCGCGGGCGCGAACGGCGCCACGGCGGCCGCCACGATGGCCCCTGAGGCGACAGCGGTCGCGACACCCTCTGGGGAAATGGCGGAACCGACGCGGACATGGCCATGCCACCCGCGTGCGTCGTCGCATGTGACGTCAAGCGGGCCCCTGGCGCGGGGGACGTCCACAAGCTGTGGAGTGGCGTAAATGTCCACGGCGCCGTTTGCGTTCATGAGAATGCAGTGCGCGGCGACGGGTGGCGAGGTGCGGACGGCGATCACCGCCTCCGGTCCGGTCGGCAGGCCGGAATCCGTGCACGCGGCGAGCGCCAGGACGGCGGATGCGGCCGCAAGGAAATGATAGGGTTTGCGCATGCGTGTTGCCCCAGTTTCGGTTACGGGAACCACGGAGCCTGTTCCGCTGGCGCGGACGGACATGGATCACCCTCAAAAGCCATCGTATGCCAGCCGGGCAGGCCGGGGCAACTGCGGAGAAAGGATTTTAAGGCCGGCGTGTCATATTTTTTCCTTCGGCTGCCGGGTCAGAACCCGCCACAAGCCTGCCTGACCGGCACAATGGCGTCCGCGATGCCGCGCAGGTCAAACCCGACGAACAGCTTTTTGTCGTTGGGCAGCGTCAGCCGCAAGGAAAAGCTGTCCGAACGCAGCAGGCGCAGCAGCACCTCTGAAGCCCGCGCATTGCCCCACAGGCCGAGTGCCGTCCCGTTGACGGACGGTTCCCAGGGTTCCGTCACGTCATCCGTTCCGTCGTAGCGCAGCGTCACGTCGACGGGGTCGCCCCGGACGGAAATTTCGGTCCCGAGCGCCAGATAGAGGTCGGTGCGCCCGGCGCGGCAACGCACGAAGAGCGCCGCCTTGGTGTGGCTGAATGTCTCGCTGTCACTGTCCACCGTCACGGCGGGGGTTCCGGCAAGCACCGTCCCGTCCTGCGGTTTCCGGGTGCGCCAGTTGCCGGAAACGCCCTCAACATCGGCAAAAAAACCTTCTGCCCGGGATGCCAGGTCGTCGTAGCACCTGGTCCGGTCCGCCGCGAGCCGTTCGGCGCGGCAGGTCCGCAGCCCCTCAAGCAGGCGGTTGGCGGCGGCATACTGGTTGGCCTTGGCTTCCCGCTGTGGCCCGAGCGACGGCGGCGGCAGCGAAGGCGTGGTGCCCTCCTGCCGTGCGGGGGCGTCCTGCTGTGCGGCGGCGGGCAGCGCGAGCAGCATGCATGACAGCACCGCCGCCATCCGTCTTTGTTTGCGCGGCATGTTCCTGAATCCAACCCTGGGCGCAACCATGGTAAGGCAACGCCGGGGCCGGAGTCGACAACT
>Ga0302157_10001915_pt1 | contig 24934 bp, 25 predicted proteins | sample I_Bog_N3_3_FD_193502 | JGI IMG/M metagenome (GOLD analysis project Ga0302157, IMG submission 193502) | Peat permafrost microbial communities from Stordalen Mire near Abisko, Sweden - I_Bog_N3_3 | ecosystem: Environmental > Terrestrial > Soil > Wetlands > Peat | place: Sweden: Abisko, Stordalen... | reverse complement strand
TCGTTGAGCAGGCTCAACGAGCTGTGGCAGAGGGGCGGTCCCCTAGTGTGAGCGCGTACGTCTCCCGTGCGCTTGAAGAGCAGGCGAAACTCGACGACTTGGCGTCGATGCTCGAGGAGATGCTTGCCGAATCGGGTGGACCGCTGAACGCCTCGGAGCGGAAGGCTGCTGACCAAGCGCTGGGGCGATGACGACGGTCATCCTGGACACGGGGGCGCTGATCGGCTTTGAACGGAACAATCGGCGAGTAGTCGCCATCATTGTCCGGGCCCTTGAGCATCACGATCCGATCGTTGTGCCAGCTGGGGTGGTGGCCCAGGCATGGAGGGATGGGAGTCGCCAGACGAGACTCGCCAGGCTTCTCGGGTCGCCACTATGCGAGGTGCTCGCATTTGACGACCGTCAGGCCCGTGCCGCAGGGCAGCTCTGCGGGCTGGCAATGACCACTGACGTGATCGACGCTTCCGTAGCTGTAGCTGCGCGGGATCGAGGTGCGAGAGTACTCACGTCTGACCCGGGCGATCTACGCCGTCTTGATCATCGTCTCGAGGTCGTTCCCATCTGATCCAGTCATCCAGATCCCGGGTGGTCAGGTCACCGCAACGTTGCCCCAGCCCCGCGCTATCCCCGCGCACGCGTGGTGAATCGTGGTCAGTGGCGGTAAAGGGTGGACAATCATGGGAATGCAGATCTGCCCCCTGATCAGGGAGTTTGGTTGATTCCGCTGGTCAGGGCTTCAGAGTCGAAGATGCTTTGAGTCGACCGGGGGTCAAGAGGTCCCGGGTTCACATCCCGGCAGCCCGACCACGGAGGTGCAGGTCAGGCGTAGGGGAGCGGCCCTGCGCCTGACCTCCTCGAATCCCATCCCCGCGCGAGCTCCGCTCGATGCCGGCACCCTGGTCACCTTCTGGCAGCTGTTCGGCACCTGCCTCTGGAGGTCGACCGGTCCCGGATGGAATGACGAGGGCGCCCACCGGACTCGAGCACCCAGTCGAACCCACCCCGGCCGCCGGTCCGATGGGATGGACTAGAAGCCGCCGCTGCTCCGGGTGAAGTAGCTCCATGCCGCGTCGACGGGGTCCACGGACGCATCGTCGTCCGTGCGCCGCAGCTCATCGGGAGGCGACTCGATGTGCCGCGGCGCCTCCAGGTACGGTCCGTCAGGCGGGGGGTCCTTCCGCGTGGTTCCGTGGTCGCGAACCAGGACCGTCGGGGATCCATCGGAGAACCACCGCTGTTCGTGGACACGGTACGGATCCGAATACCAACCCTCTTCAGTCACTTCGGCCTCCCGACCTTCCACACTGCAGGGTACCCCCGACGCTCCGGCGGGGTGGATGTCGGAGCCGGAGCACTAGCGTCAGATCCATGGAACGCCCTGACCGGTTCGTGGAGTTGATGCGGGGCCGGAACCCGTGTTTCGTCACCACCCTGATGCCTGACGGCTCGCCGCAGACGACCGAGACCTGGGTCGACACCGACGGTACCGACGTGATCATCAACACGGTCCAGACCCACCAGAAGATGCGGAACATCGAGCGGGATCCGCGTGTGTCGGTGGCCGTCTGCGATGCGTCCGATCCGTCCCGCTACTACGCCGTCCGCGGGCGTGTCACGGACGTCACGACCGAGCGTGGCGCGGAGCACATCGAGATCCTCGCCCAGCGGTACACGGGCGGGCCGTACCAGTGGTACGGAGGACGGGACCAGGTGCGCGTGATCCTCACGATCACCGTCGACCACATCCACTCGATGGACCGCTGAAGGGGATCGACACTGTCGCGATGGCGACGCAGGCCCGGCCGGTCGTGACCACGGATACGCCGGTGGTGCCCTGAGGCACAGCTCCTCGTGGCGGCGCAGAACGAGCGCCATGCGTCAACCTGACTGACGAGGACGTCGCCCGCGCCCGTGTTCCAGGTTGTCCGGATGAGCTCCACTCGATGCCTCCGCGCCGCCCGGGCACCTTCCCGTCAGAGCACGGCCAGTTCGATGCTGAACAGTGCTCCCGGACGTCCTGCGACCTCGATCGGCTCGACGTAGGTGAACCCGGCCTTGACGAGTACCCGCTGCGATGCGACGTTCGCGTCGCTCGTGGTGGCCGTCAGGGTCGACAATCCGAGGTCGTCTCGCGCGAGACGGCACAGCGCCCGCACTCCCGAGGTCGCCACACCCTTCCCCGAGACCCGTTCGGCGACCCGATAGCCGACTTCCGCCGTGGCGTCCGACATGCGGTAGAGATTGAAGCGGCCCACCACCGCACCCTGGTCGTCCACTGCCAGGTAGAAGGCGGCGGTCCCGGCGTCCTGCTCGGCCATCAGCTCTCGATGCCGCTCCGGGTACTCATCGAAGAAGGAGTCCCCTCGGTCGTTGATCGACCTCGTGAAATACGTGCGATTGTCTCGCTCGAAGGCGAGGACCTCCCCCTCGTCCTCAGGTCTGACGAGCTGCAGCGCAAGCACCGGGCGAGCCTATTCCGGCCGTGGTATGCGTGAGCTGGGGCGACTCCAGCCGGGGGTCCTGGGCCTCGACGGCCCGCTCGCAGTGCGACGCGCCGAGGTCCCGACGTCTCGTCCATCGCCGAATCCGGTCGGAACTCGGCGAGCACCGGCGGGTGCTCCACTCGGACCTCCCGGGTGACCCGCGGTCCCGTGCCTGGGCGACGGGGGGCGTCGGCCCGTCGGTGGTCCGGTTTGACTCCGACCACCGGCGGGCCTCCGCCTCCAGCCGACCTGCCCCGTGTCCATGCCGGAGGTTGCGCCCGTTCGGCGAGGACGGTCCCGTTCTAGCGCGGCAATTCTTGTCGGCGCGTCACGGTCGGGCGAACATTCGATGACCTGTACGTGACCGATGTCCGACGAACGTCGGGACACCCCCGGGACCTGGGTCCCGGTGGCCCTACTGCCGGGTGGCGATGCCGGTGCGCTGCTGGACGGTGAACGAGAAGGTCAGGTTGGCCGACTGACCCTGGACCGTCTTGGCCGGGAGCACACCGTTGACGGACTTCTCGGAGGCGACGAGCGAGAGTGACACCTGGAGATGGGCCACCTTGCCGGTCGCCGCCGCCAGGGCCGGCACGTTGGCCAACGCCTTGGCCGTGGCGGCGGTGTCCATGGTGCTCAACTGGGTCGCCGCCAACAGCACCGTCGTAGCCCCCGGGCACACCCCGGTCGCCAGGGTCCACGCCACCGAGCAGGTGGAGAGCCGGGCCGTCAGCCCCTCGCCGGCGACCTGCCCGTTGGTCAACGCGTTCGCCGGAGTGGCCGCCACCCAGAGCTTCATACCCGCCACCGTGGCCAGCGACCCGGTATTCGACACGTTGACGTAGACGTTGTCCTGGTCGCCCGGGGCCGCGGGAGCCACGAAGGCGCTGAACCCGTGGCCGATATCGGCCGATTGGACCAGGTCGAGCGTGCCACTGGACACCGCAGACGTGGCGGTCGCCCGGGCCTGGAACCCCGCGTAGGCGGTGCTGGTGGCCAACAGTGCCACCGCCAGCATGAACAGACCGACCATCGAGATGCCGCCACGCCCTCGTCGGGGCTTCACCTCACTGTGACGACCCATGGCGGACGGACGACCCCTCGCGACTAGACGGACGCAGGGTTTGTCGGCCGATCCCACACCCATCTTGAGCGATGCTGCTACCCCCGTTGCACCCTGGACCAGCAGGCGTCGGCCAGAGGGACGTCGGACGTCCGCCGCGGTGGCGGGAGGCGAGCCCGTCGCCTACGGTGACCCGGCGCACCGCCACCCGGCGGACCGGAGTGGGGGAGCCCATGATCATCTTCGCCATCATCGCCATCGGCCTGGTCGTCATCGTGGCCGGGGGATTCGTCGGTCGGAGCCGCCAGCAGCGCAATCGCGAGGAGAACGCCCGCAACGCGACCCACACGGGCAGCCACCGCGGTCCGGGGTCCCACAGGTCGCGGGGCCGGGGCCGGGGTCACTGACCCGACGGCCAGGCCGGGGATCAGGTCGGACGGAGGGTGAGGAGCTCCTGGACGTTGTCGAAGAGGATCTGCTTCTTCTCCACGGCGTCGAACTCCTTCAGCTCCCGCACGTAGTCGATCGGCTCGGGCAGGGCTTCGATGTGGGGCCAGTCGGACCCGAAGATCACCCGGTCGGGACCCATGCAGTCGGCCACCTGGTTGACGTCGTCCTCCCAGAAGGGGTTGATCCAGACGTGCTGGCGGAACGTCTCGATCGGATCGTCCTTCCAGTAGCCGGGCATCTTGTTGGACGTCGAGCGCACCTTGGACAGGAGGTCGGGCAGGAACTGCGCACCGTTCTCGATCGAGGCGATCCGTAGGTTCGGGAACCGGATGAACATGTTCTCGAAGACGGCGGACAGCAGGTAGTCCCGGATGGCCTGCTCGATGGCGAACGACTTGATCGACGGCTTCCAGCCCCCGCTGAACGTGGCGCCGAACCCGTCGACGGCATACCCGTTGGACGAGATCCCGCTGTCGGCCGCGTGCACGACGACGGTGATGCCGGCGTCGTTGGCCAACTGCCAGAACCCGTCGAACATCGGGTCGAACGGCGACCGCCGGCCGAGGGCCGTGGTGGGCGCCGCCGGCCGCATCACGATGATCCGGGCACCCTGGTCGAGGGCCCAGGTGAGCTCGTCGACCGCCCAGGCCGGGTCGGCCAGGGTGAGGTAGGGGGCCGAGTAGATGCGGTCCTGGACGTTGACGGGCCAGTCCTCCACCAGCCAGCGGTTGAAGGCCCGGAACAGTAGGCAGACGGCCTCGGGGTCGTGGGCCAGCGGCTCCTCGTAGATCATCCCGAGGGTGGGGAAGAGCAGGCACCCGGCGAGGTCCTGCTCGTCGAGCGTGGCGAGGCGGGCCGCGGGTTCGCGGTAGGCGGGCCGGATGGACTCCCGGCGCGAGAGGAACTCGAGCGGGTTCCGGTTGTCGGGGTTACCCCGGAAGTAGTCGTACATGGCACCCGGCATGGCGATCGGGTCGAAGGTCGGATTGGTAACGGCCCGGCTGACCCGTCCACCGATGACGTGGTACTTGCGGTCGTTGATCTCGCACCACTGGATCACTCGCGGCCCGAGGGCGGGATCGAGGTGGCGGGTGAACGCGTCGACCGCCTCGTAGTAGTGGTTGTCGGCGTCGAACACCGGGTGCCCGAGCGCAGCTGTGTCTGTCATGGACGATCTCCTCATGCGGGGGCCGACGTGCCTACACGAGTGTAGGTCGCCCTCGGGGCGGCCCGTCGGTCCCGTGTCGTTGCGGCCCTCGACCACGAACCCGGCCCCACACCCGGCCACGACGTTGCCGTACAGTCCGGGAATGCCGATCTACCGACTGGGCGACCTCGAGCCCCGCATCCATCCCGAGGCCTACGTCCATCCGGAGGCGGTCGTCATCGGAGACGTCACCATCGGTTCCGAGTCGACCGTGTGGCCCGGCGCAGTGCTGCGGGGTGACTACGGGCACATCGTCATCGGTCAGCGGTCGTCGGTCCAGGACGGCACCGTCATCCACGCCGGCCCGGGGTTCCCTACCGTGGTCGGTGACGGTTGCGTGATCGGCCACCTGGCCCACCTCGAGGGATGCACGCTGGAGGACGACTCACTGGTCGGATCGGGCTCGGTCGTCCTGCACTGGGCCGTAGTCGGGACGGGGGCGACGGTCGGCGCCAATGCCGTGGTGCCGAACCGCATGGAGGTGCCGCCGGGGGCGCTGGCCGTGGGCGTGCCCGCACAGATCCGACCCGACAAGTCCAACCTGACGGTGATCCGCCTGTCGGCCGACGAGTACGTGGCCAACGGCCACCGTTACCGGGAGCACCTCGAGCGCCTCGACTGAGTGCGGTGGGCCAACACCGAGCCCCGTGACCGGCTCGACAGCAGGGCGGCCAGTGACCGGGACGACAGGGCCGAGGCCACCGAGGCGAAGCTGGCGAACGAGGCGACACTGGCGAACGACCCGACCGACGCCACCGACAGCACCGACCCGATGGATCCGATCGACAGGATCGACCCGGTCGAGTTGATGGAGAGGATCGAGCCCGTCGAGTTCACCGACCACAACGAGCTGCGGTCCGGGGACTCCCCGTCGGCCCCCTGTCCCGTCGGCCCGTCGGTCGTCGGCCCGTCGGTCGTCGGCCCCGGCGGACCCGCTTCGGCGGCGGTCACGGGGACGGCGTGACGATGGGCTTGCCCGCCGGAGTGAGGGCGTACCAGAGCCCCCCGGCGTTGGTGAGCGCCTGGCCCGTCGCCTGGCCCGGTGCGCGGTCGGGTGGCCAGAGGTAGAGGGGCCAGCCGTTGTAGGTGAGTTGGGTCGATCCGTCGGTACGCGGGGCGGTGCCGAGCAACGACGGGTGGATTCCGGCGCCCGCCACCGGCTTGCTCACCCCGGGTGGCAGCACGACCGGCGGCCACTGCACCGCACAGATGTTGTAGCAACGCGACGGGTGGCCCCGGACGTCGGTGGCGAACATGTAGACGGTGATGCCCTTGCCGTCGACGAGCACCGTCCCGAGGCCGTTGACCGTCCCGGTGGTGATCTCGTACTCCGGACCGCTGAGGAGCACCGGGGGCTGGGTGGAGAACGGCGACTTGATCGACGTGCCGGTGCTGCACCCCGCGGTCAGCCCCACCATCATCAGGGCGGCCACGGCGGTCGCCGTCCGGCGGAATCCGCTCATGCCGAATGGTCCCGGTCGAGGAAGGTCACGAGTGCGGGGGAGGGGTAGGGGCCCGTCCCCGGGCGCCAGCCGGCGGTCAGCTTCTGGTCGGCGATCCCGCCCTCCGCCCAGATGTGACACGAGTCGCGTGCCCAGGGACTGCCGGTTCCGCCTCCGCCGGCCAGGAGGTCCTCGGACTCTCCCCGGCTGACGGCCAACGCCCGTCGCGAGGTGACGGCCTGGATGACCACGGGACCGAGCGACCGGGCCAGGTGTTCGAGGTGCGTGCAGCCACGGGGGCCGCCGAAGCGCGCCTGGACCTCGCGGGTGTAGCCACGCACGACGCTCAGCCCCACCAGTCCGGCGAAGGCCGATTCGATGCCCGGGCACTCCGTGTGCGGGAAGGTGTGCATCACCGCGGTCGCGCCGAGGATGGTGAGGTCATCGGTGCGGATCTTCACCCGGAGCTCCATGTCGTGGACGGTAGCCACCGCGTCGGTCCCGTCGGCCCAGGGCCGTGAGTCGGTGAGATGGCCGACGACCACGAGGTCGTCCCCGTCCGGGTAGGCCTGGTAGTCGATCGACCGACGGTGGAGCGCGACCGCCCCCTCGGCCGGGGGAGGGACGACGGTCATCGGATCGGGCACCGGGACGGTCGGAGGGACACGAGCACCGGACGATCATGGCCCGCCCACCGTCCCGGGCCAAATCACCCAGCTCCGGCTCCGGTCACACGCACGTAATTACGGTCGTGTGATATCGTTAAAGCCCAGGTTGACCGTGAGGTTTCTGGTCACCGTGAAGCTTTGATCGAGGTGGAGGATCCATGGCCCGTCGTGCCCAGGAGACAAGTGACCGCATCACTCCCGTGGCGGGGTCGACGGGACCAGCGGAGGGTTTCCGTGGAACCCAGGTCTGCTCGATCGTCGGCATCACCTACCGGCAGCTCGACTACTGGGCCAGGACCGACCTGCTGCGGCCGTCGATCGTGGACGCCTCGGGATCGGGTAGTCAACGGCGGTACTCCTACGGCGATGTGCTCGAGCTCAAGGTGATCAAGCGCCTGCTCGACGCCGGCCTCAAACTGCAGCAGGCCCGCCAGGCCGTCGAGTGCCTGCGTGGCGACCTCGGCGTGGACCTGGGTTCGGCCCAACTGGTCCTGGCAGACAGCCGGTCGATCCTCGCCACCTCCGACGGCGAGCTGGTCGACCTCCTGGCCGGTGGTCAGGGTGTGTTCAACGTCCTACCCCTGTCGGGTGTGGTGTCCGAACTCGAAGCTGCCATCGTGGAACTCACGGCGTCGACTGCGGCTGCGGAGCCGGTCGTGGCCGCACCGGACGAACGGCACCCGGCAGCTGCGTACCTCGCAGCGGGCGAGTCCGCCCGACGGTGAGTCCGGGTCGCCTCCAGCCTCCGGCTCCGACGACGGGCCCCGGCGTCCGCTTCGCCCACGAGTCCGAGCAGCGGTTCGCCCGGATCCTCGACTTCTACGGAGTCGAGTGGGAGTACGAGCCCGTCGAGTTCGTCCTCGACTGGGGGAACGACCTCCGTCCGTCCTCCGCCTTCCGGCCCGACTTCTGGCTGCCCCGCCCCGGGCTGTTCGTGGAGGTCACGACACTCAACCAGCGACTGGTCACGAAGAAGAACGGCAAGGTCCGCCGCCTGGCCGAGCTGTACCCGGAAGTGCGTGTGACCCTGCTGTATCAGCGTGACACCCTCGCACTGCTCGCCAAGTACGGCCTCGCCGGTGCCGAGTCCGGACAGCGGGCCGTGGCCCGCTCCGCCTGATTCCGGCCGGCGGTAGCCTGCTCGGGTGGACACGCCTCCTACCGCACCGGCCGGGTCGGAGCACGGGTCCGATGCTCCCCTGAAGCACACCGCGCTGATCGACCTCCACCGCCAGCTGGGCGCCAAACTTGTCGGCTTCGGCGGATGGGAGATGCCCCTCGCCTACGGCGGCGGAACGATCGCCGAACACCGGGCGTGTCGCCAGGACGCCGTGGTCTTCGACGTCAGCCATCTCGGTACGGTGCGGGTGGAGGGTGCCGACGCCTTCGACCGACTCCAGTCCGCCCTGACCAACGACCTCCGCAAAGTGGCCCCCGGACGGGCCCAGTACACGCATCTGCTGGACGAGCACGACGCCTCGGTGGTGGACGACATCATCGTGTGGTGGGTTGCCGATGGCGTCTTCGACGTGATGCCCAATGCCTCCAACACCGACCGGGTCGTGGCGGCCATCGGTGGCACCGACACCACGGCGGAGCGAGCCATCATCGCCGTCCAGGGCCCGAACGCCCGGGCCCGGACCGCGTCGGTGCTCCCGCAGGCGGCCGACGTGCCGCGGTTCGGAGTCCGGCGATTCGAGTGGCACGGCGTCCCGTGCATCGCCGCCGGGACGGGCTACACGGGCGAGGACGGTTTCGAACTGGCGGTCCCCGACGAGGTGGCCGTGGCCGTGTGGGAGGCCGTGGCGTCCACCGGTGTCGTGCCGGCCGGCCTCGGGGCCCGCGACACGCTCCGCCTCGAGGCCGCCCTGCCCCTGCACGGACACGAGCTCGGGCCCGGCATCACCTCGCTCCAGGCCGGACTCGGATGGGTGGTCGGTTGGGACAAGGGCAACTTCCGTGGGCGGGCGGCCCTGGCCGCCGAACGCGACCGTGGTGTCGCCCGCCGTCTGGTCGGTCTCGCCACCGACGGGCGCCAACCCCCGCGCGAAGGCTCGGCCGTGGCGGTGGGAGGAGCCCCGGTGGGCACGGTCACCAGTGGGAACTTCTCGCCCATGCTCGAGCACGGCATCGCCCTGGCCCTGGTCGACTCGTCGATCGGCGTCTCACCCGGGCAGGTCCTCGACCTGGAGCAGCGGGGCAAGGTCCGTCCCGCCACCATCGTCACGACACCGTTCGTCACCCCCGGACAGTGGGCGGTGCCCCGATGACGGCTTGGCCGGTGCGGCGGCCGGTGGTCTACCGTTCACCTTCCGAGGACCGCTGAAGGAGCACGTTGGGTACCTACATCCCCCATACCGACGAGGAGATCGACGGCATGCTCGCCTTCCTCGGCCTGTCGACCCTGGACGACCTGTTCGCCGCCGTGCCCGAGGCGGTCAAACTGCAGCGGGCACTCGAGCTCGCTGACGGGGCCGGGGAACCCGATGTCCTCGACCACATGGAGCGGTTCGCCGACCAGAACCGGGCCCGCTCGGACCGGTTGGTGTGCTTCGCCGGGGGAGGGGCCTACGACCACGAGATCCCGTCGGTCACCCGCGCCCTGGCCGGTCGCACCGAGTTCGTGACGTCCTACACGCCCTACCAGCCCGAGGTCGCCCAGGGCGTCCTACAGGCCGTCTTCGAGTTCCAGACCATGGTCGCCCGGATCGCCGGGCTCCCGGTGTCCAACGCGTCGCTCTACGACGGGGGCAGCGCGGCCGTCGAAGCCGTCAACCTCGGCGTGGCCGCGTCGCGGCGCCAGACGGTGTGGGTCTCGGAGGGCATCCATCCCCACTGGCGCCAGATGCTGCAGACGTTCGCCGCCGGTACCGGCCACGTCATCCGCACCGTCCCGCTGGTCGACGGCGTGACCGCCTGGCCCGACGATCCGACGGGGTCCGAGGAGGCCCCGGGCGTGGTCCTGGTCGGCTACCCCAACTACCTGGGCTGCCTCGAGGACCTCGGCGCCGTGCGGGCCCTGTGCGACCGCACCGGTGCCCTCATGGTCGTCGGAGCCGATCCCCTGGCCACCGGGCTGCTGCGGTCGGCCGGCGACTGGGGGGCGGACGTCATGGTGGGCGAGGGACAGGTCTTCGGGACCGCGCTGGGCTTCGGCGGTCCCTATCTCGGTCTGTTCGCCTGCAGCTCCGACCACCTGCGTCGCCTGCCCGGCCGTCTGGTCGGCGAGACGGTGGACGTGGAGGACCGCACGGCCTACGTCACCACCCTGCGGGCCCGTGAGCAGGACATCCGGCGGGAGAAGGCGACGTCCAACGTCTGCACCAATCAGACCCTGATGGCGGTCACGGCGGCCATCCAGCTGGGCTGGCTCGGGACGTCGGGACTCGTCGAGGTGGCCACCCGCTGCGCCCGGGCCACCCGCTACGCCCGCGACGCCGTGCTGGCCGTGGACGGTGTCCGGCCCTGGGCGAGTGCCCCGGTACTCCGCGAGTTCGCCGTCCGCCTGCCCATCGAGGCCGACACCGTCATCGATCGGATGGCCGACGCCGGGTTCCTGGCGGGAATCTCACTCGACGGTGCGGTCGACGGCGGTGGGCACGGGCTGCTGATCGCCGCCACCGAGCGGCGCACCGCCGAACAGATCGATGCCTACGCCGCCGCCCTGGCCAAGGCCGTGGCCTGATGGCCGGGGAGCGGTCGAGCGAGGAGACCGGGGGGACCATCACCGGGGCACCCGGCGGTAAGGCGAGTTCCGCCCCGCTGCTCGGGCGCGATGCCGAGCCGACGCTGTTCGAACTGTCCCACCGGGGCCGTCGTTCCTGGTCGTTCCGCACCACGGGTATCCCCGAACTCGCCGTCGAGGACCTGGTGCCCGCCGGACACCGCCGCGCCGAACCGGTGGATGTGGCCGAGGTGTCCGAGCGCGACCTCGTGGCCCATTTCACCCGGCTGTCGCACCGGCAATTCGCCGTCGACCTGGGCGCCTATCCACTCGGGTCCTGCACCATGAAGTACAACCCGAAGATCTGTGACACGGTGGCCGGTCTGCCTGGCCTGGCCGGTGTCCATCCGGCGGCGCCGGCGTCGATGACCCAGGGCTGGCTCGGACTGATGGTCGAGTTGGAGGAGACCCTGTGCGAGGTCACCGGCATGGCGGCCGCCACGCTCCAGCCGGCGGCGGGTGCCGCCGGTGAGTTGACGGGTCTGCTGTTGATGCGGGCCTGGCACGAAGCCCAGGGGGCCGAACGCCACAAGGTCATCATCCCGGACTCGGCCCATGGCACGAATCCGGCCTCGGTCACCCTCGGCGGGTACGAGGTGGTCACGGTCCCGAGCGACGACCGCGGATGCGTCGACATGGCCGCCCTGCGGTCGGTGCTCGACGAGGACGTGGCCGGCATCATGTTGACCAATCCCAACACCCTCGGCCTCTTCGAGGAGGACATCGCCGAGATCGCCGCCGCCGTCCACGCCGTGGGAGGGCTGCTCTACTACGACGGCGCCAACCTCAACGCCATTCTCGGCGTGGTCCGCCCCGGCGACATGGGGTTCGACATCGTCCACATGAACCTGCACAAGACCTTCGCTACCCCACACGGTGGTGGCGGACCCGGGGCCGGACCGGTCGCCGTGTCGGAACGACTGGTGCCCTTCCTGCCCGGCCCGCGGCCGGTGCGCACGGGGTCGGCCGAGCCGGACGCCGCGTTCGGGTGGTCCGTCCCACCCGCCAGCATCGGACGGGTCCACACCTGGCACGGCAACTCCCTGGTGCTGGCCCGGGCGCTCGCCTACATCCTGGCCAACGGGGGCGACGGACTGAAGCAGATCGCCCAGGTGGCCGTGCTCAACGCCAACTGGATCCGCCAGCGGCTCCACCACACCTACGATGTGCCATTCGACCGACCGTGCATGCACGAGGTCGTGTTGTCGGCGAAGTCACTCAAGGCCCAGCACGGCGTGCGGGCCCTCGACGTGGCCAAGCGCCTCCTGGAGGAGGGCTTCCACGCCCCGACGGTGTACTTCCCCCTCATCGTGGACGAGGCGCTCATGATCGAACCGACCGAGACCGAGAGCCCGCAGACCTTGGAGGCCCTGGCCGTCGCCCTGGACACCATCGCCGCCGAGGCCGCCCGTGACGGAGCCGAGGCCCTGGCCACCTACCCCCACGGCACGCCGGTGCGCCGGGTGGACGAGGCCCGGGCGGCACGCACCCTGATCCCGACCTTCGACGCCAGACCCTGAGGCCCGGTCCCCGTGGACGGCATCTTCACCACCCGCTTCGTCGACCCCTACCTGAAGTTCCACAAGTGGGTCTACGAGTGGTCGGACGGACGGGTGGGGAAGCACTCCAACCGGGTACCGGCGCTGCTGCTCACGACCACCGGCCGGAAGTCGGGCCTGTCCCGCACCCACGGGCTCACCTACTGCACCGACCGGGGTGACCTGATCGTCGTGGCCTCCAACGGCGGGAGCGACCGGCCGCCGGCCTGGCTCCTCAACCTGGAGGCCGACCCGCAGGTGACCGTCCGGGTCGGTCGCCGGGTGCTGCGGGCCACGGCCCGGGTGGCGACCGACGAGGAGCAGGCACAGCTGTGGCCCAAGGTGAACCGGGCCAACCGGGGGATGGCGCGCCTGTTCCACCCCGGCGTCACGGGCCGCTACGACGTCTACCAGCGCCACACGGACCGCCACATCCCGGTCGTGATCATCTCGCCGGAACGCCGTCCGACTCCGGCGCAACCCTGACACGGAGAACGGGTCAGCAGGCGGAGGTTCCCCCGTGCCTGACCGCTGTCGGCCCGGGCGTGTCCCGGGGGCCGTTCACTCCAGCAGGTCGGGCTGCTCGCCGACGATGCGGTCGAAGAGCGGCTGGAAGCTGAACCAGCCCGCCATGTGGCTGCCCACCTGGCCGCTCGTGAGCCGGGCCATCTCGGGATCGATGAGGACCGGTGTGCCGGCCGCCTCGGCGAGCAGCTGGGCCTGGCACGACCGCTCCATGGTGATGAACCACCAGGCCGCTTCGTCCACCGAGTGGCCGACCGTCATGAGCCCGTGGTTCCGGAGGATCGCCGCCTTGTTGTCGCCCAGGGCGTGGGCGATGCGCTTGCCCTCCTCGATGTCGATCACGACGCCCGTGTAGTCGTCGAACACGGCATGGTCGTCGTAGAAGGCGCAGACGTCCTGGGTGATCGGGTCGAGGGTGCGGCCGAGTGTCGACCACGACTTGCCGTAGATGGAGTGGGCGTGGGCGGCCGCCACCACATCGGGACGCGCCGCGTGGACCTGGGAGTGGATGGCGAACGCGGCGATGTTGACCGGGCGGTCACCCTCGACCACCTCACCCTGGTGGTTGACGAGGATGAGGTCGGACACCCGGATGTGCCCGAAGTGCATACCGAAGGGGTTGACCCAGAAGTGGTCGTCGCGTTCCGGGTCACGGGCGGTGATGTGGCCGGCAACACCCTCGTCGAAGCCGAACTTCGAGAACAGGCGGAAGGCGGCGGCCAGGCGCTGCTTGCGGTGGAGTCGCTCCTGAGCGGGGTCGTCGAACGACAGGTTGGCGGGAAGCGAAACGATCTCGGGCACCATGACCTCCTGGGCGGCTGGTCGGGCCGGGCCGACCCGAACCCTCGACTGTCAATCCTAGGCCGACGCCGCTCCCCGGTCTGCTCCGCTCGTGGACCGGCGCACGCCGGCGGTCGGTCGACGTCGGACCCGTCGGATTCCCACGCAGAGTGTCTGCAACCGCGCCCGCCGTGAAGTGCCTGTCCAGGTGCACAGTGGGACGCCTACAATTGGGCCACCGTGGGAGGGCAGGCCGACGGGACCCGGAACGCACCATGTCGTACCTGGCATCCGGTGGAGGAGTTTGCTGACCTGCCGCCGACGGCGGGACCGAACACCTGCTCCTGATCACGGGGACGACATGACACGGCACACGCCCATCGCACACCTTCGAACCGTCCGAGCGCTGCTCGTCGCCGCGGCGGCATGCCTGCTCCTGTCGACGGGGGCCTGGGGGTCGTCGGCCGTGGCCGGCGCAGCGGTCTCGACCGTGACCTACCAGGCGAACACGGTGGTGTCGGGACCACTGCCGAACGAATACCCGGCAACGAAGAACAGTGACGGCTGGGCGGTGGCGCTAACCAAGACCCAGGTGTTCAACGTCAATCATCACGTTTCCGAGCTCGAGGTGACGTGCCACAACCAGATCGACGCCTCGTTCTGTTGGCAGACCCAGACCAAGACCGTGACCGACGGGGTCCATGAGTTCGCCACGGCCGTCGGACCGGGCCTGCAGATCAACCAGTCGACCGGCCACCTGTTCGTGTACGCCGTCGAGACCCCGGGCGACACCGCCGGGGTCGTCTGCATCGACACGACCCAGCCCGCAGCGGCGTCCGGCACGAGCCTGTTCTGCGGATTCACCCCGCTGTCCGCCCCGGGGGACGCCCCCATCGCCGAGTACGCCGGGATCTCGACGCCCGAGCTGGTCGGTAACCAGTGGTTCGCGTTCAACGAGGTGGCGGGATCCGACACCGGTACACGGAACCAGTTGATGTGTTTCGACATCGCCACGGCCTCCGCCTGTCCGGACCAGCCGTACACGGTGTTCACCGGCGGGGTGGTCCCGGCTCCCTTCGTCATCGCCGGGGCCATGGGTGCGGCCGGTACGGACCTCTTCCCCCAGGTGGCCGACGCCACCAAGAACCGTCTCGCCTGCTTCGACACGGTCACCTTGGCCCCGTGCAGCGGGAGCTGGCCGGTGGCGATACCCGGGATCGCCGGACCGGTGATCCCGACCTACGACACGACGGGAACCCCGACCGGCGTCTGCGTGGCCTACGGCTCCAACCACTGTTACTCGCTCAAGGGAGCGACCCTGCCCACGCCGGCCAACTTCCACACGACCGTCGGGACCACGAACACCGACAACGGCCCCGCATTGACCGTGGGGGACTCGGTCTACGTACCGGTGGCCGGATCCTCGATGGTCACTTGCTACGACTACGCCACCGCATCCTCGTGCTCCGGCTTCCCGAAGAAGTTCTCCGCGCCTTCCCTCACCGGGCTCTACACCGTCAATGCGGATCCACAGCGTCCGGGCTGCCTGTGGGTGGACTCCGACAGCGGCACGGACGAGATCCAGAATTTCGACGCCGCGACCGGTGGTGCCTGTCCACACGGGCCACTGCGGATCCGCTCCGACTCGCTGATCAGCCAGGACCGGTCCTGCCAGCCGGTGTCCTACACATCGCTGCAGGTCACCAGTCCTCCGCGGAGCACCTACACGTCGGCATCGGTGTCCGTCGAGGACAATCAGGGGAACCCGGTCAGCGGCATTCCGACCACGTCGCTGAACGGTGACGGCGTCGACGACCTGAGTGGGGTCGACATCGTCTCGAAGATCCCCCTGCCCCAGTTCGTGGTGACCTTCGCCGGGCTGGCACCGTCGCCGGCGAACTACGGGATCAAGCTCACCTGGACCGCTCCCTACGGCGCCAACTGCCAGTCCGGCGGGCAACAGACGACCGGTCACCTCGGCTACGCGCTCGTGGCGTCGGACGGCGGGATCTTCTCCTACGGGAAGGCCGGGTTCTACGGATCGACCGGGAACCTCACCCTCCAGAAACCGATCGTCGGGATGGTCTACACCGCCGACAAGCGCGGCTACTGGCTCGTGGCATCGGACGGCGGGATCTTCGCCTTCGGTGACGCCCACTTCGAGGGATCCACGGGTGGGATGAAACTCAACAAGCCCATCGTCGGGATGGCGGCGACGCCGACCGGGCGAGGGTACTGGTTGGTGGCATCGGACGGAGGGATCTTCGCCTTCGGTGACGCCCGGTTCTGGGGTTCCGCCGGATCGATCCACCTCAACAAGCCCATCGTGGCGATGGCACCGACCAGTGACGGGGGCGGCTACTGGCTCGTCGCCTCGGATGGTGGCATCTTCGACTACGGCGACGCCGGGTTCTACGGTTCGGCCGGCAACATCGCCCTCAACAAGCCGATCGTCGGGATGGCCGCCGATCCGGAAGGGGACGGCTACTGGCTCGTCGCCTCGGACGGTGGCATCTTCAACTACGGGCATGCCGCCTTCCACGGCTCGGCCGGGAACATCGCCCTCAACAAGCCGATCGTAGGCATCGCGTCGACGTTCGACGGCAAGGGCTACTGGATGGTCGCCTCGGACGGGGGAATCTTCGACTACGGCGACGCCGGGTTCTACGGCTCGGCCGGCAACCTCGTACTCAACCGGCCGATCGTCGGGATGGCGTCCTGACGCCCGGCCGCGCCCTCGCGGCAGCGGCCGGATCCGGCCCCAACGGTCGAAGGTGACGACTGCACGACCCCCGGACACCTGACCGTGGGTCGGGCCGTCCGCACATCGACCATTGTGGTCGCAAGTGGCATGTGCTCGAATGAGGCGGTCGACCACCCCTGCGGAGGCCTTTCCATGGCAACACCGGACCCGTCCCATCTGAGCGCCTTCACCGGCCGATGGGAACTCGAGGCCGCCGGCACCGCGGTCGAGTTCCACACCAAGGCCGTCTGGTTCCTGCCCGTCAGGGGAACCTTCCAGGCGAAGGAAGGGCAGGGGGCGGTCTCGGCCGACGGCACCATCACCGGGACGCTCGTCCTGGACGCCGCCTCGGTCAACACCAAGAACAAGAAGCGGGACACCCACCTGCGGACGGCCGACTTCTTCGACGTCGAGAAGTTCCCCACCATCACCTATGAGGTGACCAGTGGTCGGGTCACCGGACCGGGTGCCCTCGAACTGGACGGCACCCTCACGGTGCACGGGCAGACGGGACCGCTCCCCGTCTCCGCCACGTATGCCGTCGCGGACGACGTCGTGACACTCTCCGCCACCGCCGACGTGGACCGCAGCGCCTGGGGGGTCACGTTGACACCGATGGGCGCAGGACTGAAGAACAAGTTGGTCGTCACCGCCAGGTATCGGAAAATCTGAGTCCGCCGAGCGGCGATCCTCCAGCCCGGTGCCGGTCGGTGGACCGTCAGGCGGGTGCGCCGGCGAGGACCGCGATCAGTCCGATCGCACCCGCACCGACCAGCGTCAGCACGGTCCCACGCCGTAGGGCCACTAACGACACGGCGGCGAGCGCGAGGACTCCGAGCTGCCACAGCCGTGTCAGCTCCAAGCCCAAGGGGATCGCCGATCCCCCGATGGCGCCGATGACCGCCGACCCGGCGCCGACGAAGAACGCCCGGACCCGTCGGTCGTCGCGGATCCGGTCGAAATGCCTCGCGCCGACGATGACGAAGGCGAACGACGGTGCGAAGGCGATGGCCGAGGCCAGCAGGCCGCCCCACAGACCGCTGGCGGCGTAGCCCACGACCGCCACGGTCTGCACCACGGGACCGGGCGTGACCTGACCGAGGGCCACCGCATTGAGGAATTGGGCACCGGTCATCCAGTGGTAGGTGACCACAGCGTCGTGCTGCATGAGCGGGATGATCACGAAGCCCCCTCCATAGGAGAGGGCCCCGACCTTGAAGGCGACCCAACTCAGCGCGGCGATCCCGCCAGTGACGACGGGCACCATCGCCGCAGGCACCATGGCCGGAAGGTTCCGGCGCCCCGGACCGCCGCTCCCCGTCCGGACGGTGATCTCGATGACCCCGCAGAGGACGAGCACCAGCACCAGGTAGGCACCGACGGTGGCGGCGGCCGCCCCGCCGGCCAACAGGTAGACCATCCAGCGCACCCGGGCGGCCCGGGCCGCACCGGCACGTTGCCAACTCGCCGGGATGAGGCCCACGGCGGCACTCACCGCCACGGCAGGTACCGCGGCACCCGATCCGGCCGCCACCCCGAGGATCCACTGGGGCGGATCAGCGGACAGGAACACCGCCGACAACCCCAGGATGACCACCAGACCCGGGAGGATGAAGGAGATCCCGCCGATGACCGCACCCGTGACCCCTCGCAGCCGCCAGGCGCAGTAGATCGCCAGCTGGGTGGATGCGGGACCCGGCAGCAGGCTCGTGGCGGCGATGCCGTCCTCGAACTCGTGCTCCGTGAGCCATCGGCGATCTTCCACGCACAGTCGTCGGATGAGGGCGATGTGGGCGGGCGGGCCACCGAAACCGATCATGCCGATACGACCCCATTCACGCACGATCGTCGGCAGCGCCACCGGCTGGGGGAGGGGATCGGTCATGGCCCGGGCAATCGTACGGTCCGGCGCCCGTTCGACGGGGACCCTGCACCCCGGGGCTCCTAGGTCGCCGAGCCGTTCACCCGCGCCGCATCCTCACCCGGTACTCGTCCGCGATGGCGACACTGGTGCCGCTCATCGGTCTCGTGCCGGAAGCGGGGGAGTGGGTCAGGTGGCGATGCCGACCACGTCACTGAAGCCCAGGTCCCCGAGGCTCCCGAAGAACGGGGCATTGCCGAAGGCGAAGACGCCGCCGTCGCCACCCACCAGCCAGTAACCGCCCCCGTTGGACGTCGTCGCCATGCCGCTGATCGGAACGTTCAGGGGAATGGAGCCGGTGGAGCCGTAGAAGGCCGCCTTGCCGAACGAGAAGATGCCACCGTCGGACGCCACCAGCCAGTAGCCCTCGCCGTTCGGTGTCGCGGTCATGGCGACGATGGGCTGGTTGAGCGGCTTGCCGCCCATCGAGCCGTAGTACGGGGCGTCGAAGGCGAAGATCCCACCGTCCGAGGCGACCATGCGGTAGCCACCGTTGGGGGACGCGGTCATGCCCACGATCGGTTGGTTGAGGGGGGTGCCGCCCATGGAGCCGTGGAATGCGGCATCACCGAAGGCGAAGATGCCACCGTCGGACGCCACCAACCAGTACCCCTTGCCGTTGTGCGTGGGCGCGATGCCGACGATCGGTTTGTTGAGCGGTCGGGCGCCCATGGAGCCGTAGAACCCCGCGTCGCCGAAGGCGAAGATCCCCCCGTCCGAGGCCACCAACCAATAGCCACCGCCGTCCGGAGTCGTCGCCATACCGACGATCGGCTGATTGAGATCGGTGGCCGCCAGGGTCCCGAGATAGCTCAGGTAGCTGTCGTTGCCGAACCCGGTGATGGATCCGTCCGAACCGTACGTGTAGTAGCCCTGGCCCGCCGTGGTCGGCACCACGTTGTAGGCCAGCGCCCCTTGGACGAGGGCCACGGAGGAGAAACACAGGAACTGCACGGCGTAGCCGGGGGTGCCACTCCGACGGAGCTGGTTGACCGTGAAGTCGGCGATACCGCCGAATCCCTGGCTGGCGCATCCACTCCCGGGTCCCGTCACGACCACACTGGCCGAGTCCGTGTCGGACTCGTAGGTCCGGTCGAGGGCGATGGTCTGTCCGACGGGCAGTGACACCGTCACCGTGTAGGTCCCGAGCTGCCCACGCATCGACGCCCGCAGGACGTTGGCGCCCGTGGAAGCAGCCGGATACGTCGCCCCGGAGGCGACGGTGGGAGCCAGGGGACCGAGCCCACTGCTCGACCCGAAACTGACCGCCACCGAATCGGTGATGCTGACACCCACCGGAAAGCCGAAGTTCGTGGTGGTCGACGCGATCCAACCCTTACTGAGGGGAGCGACCGAGGCACCCGACACCACCGCCGGGCTCGAGATGACCGGAGTGGTGGCGGACACCGGAGTCGGAGGAGCGGCACCGGCCACTCCTGATCCCCACACGCCGGTGAGGAGACCACCGAACGTCAAGCCCGCCACCAGGAGCACACCGCCGTTCCTTCGCATGGGTCGACCGTAGTGCACAAGCCGGCGAGGACCGCCGAAGTGGACGCAGAACGTGAAACCGGTGTTGCCGACGGGTCGGGACCCGCATCCCATCGGCGCACGTCCGGCTCTACGACCGCGCTCAGCCACTTCCGTGCCGACTTCCGTCTGCCGACTGCTCCCATCGCTGGACGCCGGCCCGTGGGACAGGGAAGGGGACCCTTCCAGGCGCCACTCCGGATCCCCATTCGTTACCTGACATAATATACATTATCGGCGTTCCGGGGAGGTGTCTCGTGGGCCTACCGGGTGGTCCGTGTCCGGTGCGGCCCCGCCGGCCCCGCATCCACGCGACCGGTCCCGTCGTCCGGTTCTCCGTGGTTCCGGACAGGACCGCAGTCGCCCGGCCCGCCGGTTCGTACCTCGGCACGTCGGGCACCACCGGCCATCCAGTTCACGACTCGGCGGACGTTGAGGCTCCAACGGGCACGTCACTCGATCGGGGTGCCCCATCGATGGCGACCGGCCGACCAGGGTTGGTTTCGTCACAGTGACGTAATCAATCCGACGGAGGCCAGCCTGGGATCGTCGGGGTCGCGCCCGCACCCGGGTCGGCGTCCGACCCGGGTGCGACCGAGCGGTCATCCTGTCGTGGGTGCTCGGCTACGGCCTCCCCTACTTCTGGGGTCCCGGGAACAGCGCCACCAGCTGGCACCTCCCGGTCTGGCCGCACCGGGCATCGGCGGGGTGTTCGTCATCGACCCCGTCGCCCTGGTGTTCGGGTTCGTGCCGAGGGTCGGCTGCAGCGCGGTGTGGCCACCGTTCTTCCGCGAAGAGGTCCTCCACCGGGACACCCCGACGCTCGTCCCCGAGGAGCTGGGCTCCCAGGTGGGACTGTCCTCCGTCGAGGAGGCGTCGGCCGCCGAGGGATGGCCGGGACCGCTCCGGGCCGGACGCACGGGCCGTGGTCCGGGATCCTGGGCCACCCTCGGCGGACGACGGCGTCACGAACTCTCGGTGAAGGAGGTCACCTGCGTCGCCGTGATGTGGGCCTGAGCCACCGAGTCGTTCTTCTGGACGACGCCCTCCGAGCACCAGATCGAGATGGTTCCCCCTGCGGCGAGCGACACCACGCCCTGCAACGGGATCGGGGTCGACGACGACGAGAGTGACGAGTAGCCCGTGGCGGTGATGCTGTCGAGGACGACCTCGCCGCCCCCCGGGTTGGCCGCCTCGAGTTGGCACGCCCACCCACTCGTGGTCCCGCTGCCCTGGGTCTGTGCCTCGGCATGCGCCACCACCGAATAGTCACCCGCCGTCGGGATGGCGAGTGTGGCGATCTCGGTGGAGCGTCCACTGGGCACGTTCACCCCGAAGTCCTGCCCCTGGGCACCCGCGTCCTGGAACACGTCGTAGGCGGGGCCCTGGCCCGATGGTCCGGAGGGACCCACGAGGTTGGTCCCCGACCCCCAGTACGACTGGCACGGCAGGGGGGTGCACGAGTGGGTGGCCGGGCCGTAGAGCACGTGTGCCGCCGTGTCGACGTAGAAGTCACCCTCGTTCCCGGTGGTGGCCGTCGGTGGCCCGGATCCGTTCAGGATGGTGGTGCCGGCCGCACCGGCGGGCCCCACGAGGGAGATGCCGGTCCCCCAGTCCACGGTGCAGAGGAAGAGGCACGGTGTGATCGCGGTCGCCGGACCATAGAGGACAACGGTGGCGGTATCGAGGTAGAAGTCGCCGACGTCGGCGGTGGCGTAGATCGACGGCGTCGTCGTGCCGCTCAGCACGGTCTTGCCGTCCGCGCCCGGTGCCCCCGTCGCTCCGGTCGCGCCCGGTGCCCCGTCCGCCCCGTTGCAGGCGTACGTCGCACCGCTGATCGAGAGGAACGCGCTGCCGCCGTCGGCGCAATTGGGGTCACCGCTCGGCAGCGCCGTGCTGGTGACACTCGTGCCGTCGACTCCCGGGGGGCCCGCCGGCCCGGCGGAGTCCCAGGAGATCACCTGCGACCCCTTGGGACACACGGGTGCCGTCGTTCCCACCTTGGACAGCGTCCCGGCCTTCGCTTTCAGGCAGGCGTAGTACGTGGTGGATGTGCCCGTGGCGCCAGCGGTCAGGGCGACGGCCCCCACGCTCAGGCCGGTGACGGCGACCACGACCGCAGCCAGCAGTTTCAGGGATCTCGACAGGGTCATCGTCTGCTCCTCGTTTCCGTGCATCGGGGCCGCCGGGGCGACCGACCGCCATCCGGCGGTATCGTCAAAAGTATGAGCCCCAGCTCACGTCCATCCACTCGCATTGCACGGTCGGGGACCCCGAAGGGACGTCCCGCGAAAGTCCCACGTCGGACACCCCGGCAGGCCAGGTCGAAGGAGATGGTGGAGCGCATCGTCGACGCCGGCGCTCGTGTTTTCTCCCGGGTGGGCTACGCATCCGGTACGACGAACCGCATCGCCCTGGAGGCCGGCGTCTCCATCGGGTCGCTCTACGCCTACTTCCCGCACAAGGACGCAATCGTCTCCGCCCTCATCCGCCGGCACATCGACGACGGGATCCGCGAGATCGGGATGCGCTTCGCCGATCCCGACGTGTTGACGCTGTCGCTCGAGGAGCGGACCCGCCGATTCGTCGAGGCCACGGTCGACATCCACCGGGTGGACCCTGCGCTCCACCGGGTCCTGTTCGAGGAGGCCCCGCGCTCCCCCGAGATCGTGGACACGCTCCGCAGCTTCGAGGCGGAGACGGTCCAGGCGGTCGAACTCCTCATCGCGGGCGACCCGGAGGTCCACGTCGTCGACGGCCCGCTCGCCGCGTACATGACGGTCGCCGCCATCGAGTCGATCACCCACCGGTATGTGTCCTCCCATCCCGACGGCATCGACGGCCGGGCACTCGTCGACGAGCTCACGGCCCTCGTCGTCGGCTACCTCCGTGGCGGTACCGGCTGAACGGGCCCGCATCCCGGCCCACCCGGATCTCCCGCCCCGGGGTGGGTGCAGCGGGGACGGCCTCGGCTGGCTACCATCCTGCGGGCCGCACTGTGACGGCCCGAGAAAGGCGAGGGATCGATGTCAGAACCGCTAGTACTGGTCGAGGCCGACGGGCCGGTCCTGATCGTGACCATCAATCGGCCGGAGAAGAAGAACGCCGCCAACGCCGAGGTGCTCTGCCGCCTGTACGACGCCTGGGTGCGGCTCGACGAGGACGACGACCTGCGGGTGGCCATCCTGACCGGGCGGGGCGACACCTTCTGCGCCGGCATGGACCTGAAGGAGATCGGCCGGCTCCAGTCGGGAGTCGTCGACAACGAGTGGCTGGAGCGGTTCCGGGACCAGCCCGAAGTCATCCTCGGCGGGTGGCTCAAGACCTACCGCCCCACCAAACCGGTGATCCTGGCCGCCGAGGGCTTCGCCCGGGCCGGCGGCACCGAGATCCTCCAGGGGACCGACATCCGGGTGGCCGGCGAGAGCGCCGTGTTCGGGGTGACCGAGGTCCAGCGGGGCCTGTTCCCGATGGCCGGCTCGGCCGTGCGCCTCCGCCGCCAGATCGGGTACGCCGTGGCCGCAGAGATGCTCCTGACCGGCGAGGACCTTCCGGCCCGGCGCGCCCTCGAGCTCGGACTCATCAACCACGTCGTGCCCGACGGCCAGGCGCTGGCCAAGGCGCGCAAGATCGCCGACCGCATCGCCCGCAACGGGCCACTGGCCGTCAAGGCCATCGTGGCCACCCTCCGCGAGACCGAGACCCTGCCCGAGGAGGAGGCCTTCGGCATCGAGATGGGCCACGGCGGCACCGTCATGATGTCGAACGACGCCCGGGAGGGTCCGCGGGCGTTCCTGGAGAAGCGCGACCCGGTCTTCACCGGTACCTGAGGCCGGCGGCGGATCCTCCGGGGTCCGACAGGTCATCAACGTCGTCGATCCGTCAGATCGCCCGCCCCCGATCTCGGGGCCCCGTTTCGTCACGGTGACGCTATGGCTCCTGTCGAGCCCGATGTGTCGTGTCTGCACGGTCGCGACATCGGGCGGAGGACTCGTCGACGACCCCGGCACCGACGCCCGGCCACCCCGTCGGTCAACCCTCGCTCCGACGGGTCCGTAGGGGTCCCGACGGTTCAAGGATGCGGTGGGTGCCGCCGATACCTCCCGGGTGACCATCGTCGACGACCCACGCCACCAGCAGGCCGACGACGAGGTGTCCGCTCAGCTCGACGGAGTGGAAGCACCGCAATCTCCACCCTCGATCCTCCGTCGACGGGACCGGTCGGCCCTGTATTCGTGGCTACTCGTGCTCGGGCCACTGGCGCTCGTCCTGGGCGGAGCGTGGAGCTACCGCTGGGTCCAAGAGGATGCCTTCATCAATTTCCGGATCATCACGAATCTCCTGGCCGGCCACGGTCCGGTCTTCAATGTGGGTGAGCGTGTGGAGGCCTACACCGATCCACTCTGGGTGTTCACGCTGGCCGGCGTCCATGCCGTCCTTCCCTTCCTTTCACTCGAGTGGACCTCGGTGCTGCTCGGTCTGGGCGGGACCGCGGTGGGCGTCGTCCTCAGCGGACGGGCGATCCAGCGCTTCGGCTCCACCCGGCACGACGCGGTCATCGTGCCCCTCGGCCTGCTGATCGTCGGTTCGGTGGCCGGCGTGTGGGAGTTCGCCACGTCCGGTCTCGAGATGGGCATGGTGTTCGGCTGGCTCGGGCTCTCCTTCTGGCTGTTCGTCCGGGTCGAGGCCCGTCGGGACTCGGCGGTGTCGTGCGCCTTCGTCGTCGGGCTCGGGACCCTGATCCGCCCGGAGCTCATCGTGATGTCCCTCGTGTTCCTCTGCAGCCTCGGGGTGATCGTGGCGGCCCCCGGATGGCGAGGGTCGACGTCCATCGTCCGACGCTGGATGGCGCCGATCGGG
>Ga0302157_10001914_pt1 | contig 24937 bp, 32 predicted proteins | sample I_Bog_N3_3_FD_193502 | JGI IMG/M metagenome (GOLD analysis project Ga0302157, IMG submission 193502) | Peat permafrost microbial communities from Stordalen Mire near Abisko, Sweden - I_Bog_N3_3 | ecosystem: Environmental > Terrestrial > Soil > Wetlands > Peat | place: Sweden: Abisko, Stordalen... | reverse complement strand
GGCTACCAGCCTCGGGGGCACGCCAGGCGGCTCGCCTCGCGAGGCCCGGCGAGCCACCTTCGCACTCCGTGGCGGCTCCTGCTGCCCGACGTCGCAAAGGCACGCGGGTTTGGCACCAGCCACCTAGAGCCTGTCCGCGAGGGCGTGCGGCAGGACGACCCCGACGCTGGCGTCAGCTCGTGCCGGACTCCCTCCGCCGCTCGGCGACTCGTGCAACCAGCGCATCCAGGGCGTCGCGGATCGCGTGCCGGAGCGCCGCGTCCGCGACCAACCCATCACCACCGATCTCGCTGCGCGGCACAGGAATCTCCACGCACGCGCCCGTGACGATGTCCGCGTTCGTATAGGTCAGCACGGTCCGCAGCTGCTCATACGTCCCCTTCGCACCGCCCATCGACGCGTTGATCCAGCCGACGGGCTTCTCTTGGATGCCTCCACCCACGGTCCAGTCGAGGAGGTTCTTGAACGACCCGGGCAGCGCACCCGCGTATTCCGGCGTGGAAAACAAGACGGCGTCGCTATCGGCGAGCTGCGCGCGCAGGTGAGCGACGGCCTCGGGCAGCGGATCGCGATCGTCGTCCGGGTTGAAGTGCGGCAGGTCGCCCAGGTGCTCGTACGGCAGCGCGACCACGGGCGGTGGCGTGAGGCCTCGCGCGGTTCTGAGCACCGCCGCGTTCACCGAGCCGCCTCGGAGGCTGCCGCTGATCAACAAGATCGTGTACCGCCGCCCGGCCTCGGCCTCCATCACCCGCACTGTATAGGACATCGCGTCGACACCTCGACTGCGCGCGGAGCATCGGTTGCGCGCGGTCGGGGATGTTCAGTAGCAGCGCGAGGAAGAACCGATGCTCCGCGGGCCGGATCCGCTCTCGACGCTGGACGATCTCGTCTTCTCGGCGGCCCTCGTCGCGATGGAGGCGCATGCGTTCGAGGAGCGCGGTGTGCGGTGAGCGCAGCTCGTCGAGGAGCCGGGTGTACTCGTCGTCCGTCGTGTGGTCGCGGAACCAGCGGAGGAGCTCGAACGCAGTGAGGGCGTCCGCCGCTTCGATCGATCGCCGCGCGCGTTCGTGAAAGGGTCGTCCGAGCGTCCTCAGCAACTCGAGCGTCTGGACCTTCCGGGTGGTGGAGTCGGGCGCGAAGAACGGGTCGTGGGCGATCCCGTTGCGCAGGTAGCTGTACTGCGGGCCCGCGCACGGCGCATTCGTCCTGACGACGATCGAGACCGACGGCCGATCCAGATGGAAGAGCGCGTGAATCGTCCCCGCTCCGGGGCGGATGACCCGGACGTCCCCTTTGCGAAGATGCTCGATCGATCCGAATTCGAGCTTCCCCACCATGAGCCGGTCGGAGTACCGGTGCTCCTCCTCGAACTCGTAGCTCGAGTGGAGGCTCGAGCCCTCGAGAACGTGAAATACACCGGTGAAACCGTGCTGGTGAACCTGCGTCGTACCGTCGACCCAGAAGAGTGCCTGGATGGTGAAGCGCTCGTTCGCGTGAACGATGATCGGGGGCGGTCCGAAGGTGTCCTTCAGATCCCCTTGCCGCGGCAGAAGCGGCGATTCGTGCACCCATTCGACGATGCTCTCGGGCGAGACGTGGTCGCTCGGCCGGAGCGCCGTGAGCTCGGCCTCGGCCACCTCCTGGAAGAGCCGCTCGTCGAAGTCGCGAGCGTGCCACGCGGCGAGAACCCTCGTGCCCAGCTCATCGAAGAATTTCACGGAGCGTTCAGCCCTTTGCTGCCGCCAATGCGAAGTGGCGCGCCTCACGCAATATAGGCGATTCGGAGCGGTGGCGGGTGCGCGCGCGTTCGCGAGGCTACTTCGGACCTCCCGAGCACGTGGCCGGCACGGCACCACTCGTGTGGCGCTTCGCGACGCGTTCCACGCGCTGATGCGTTTGTGTCACGGAAGGGCGCTGCGCTCGCCGCTGCGGCGCGCGCTTCTTCGAGGTGTGCCCCTTGCTTCTCCTCCGGCTCGCCGCAGCTAGCGCGGCTACGGGAGATCATCATGGCCAAACAGAAAGCGTTGAACGTCGTGCTCGTCCACGGCGGCTTCGTCGACGGCTCCGGTTGGGAGAGCGTCTACCGGATCCTGAAGAACGACGGTCACGACGTGAGCGTCGTCCAGAACCCGACTGTGTCGCTCGCCGACGACGTGGCGGCCACGCAGCGCATTCTCGCGATGCAAGACCGCCCCGTGATCCTCGTCGGTCACTCCTACGGTGGAGTCGTGATTACCGAGGCCGGCAATGATCCCAAAGTCGCGGGCCTCGTCTACATCGCCGCCTTTGCTCCGGACAAGGGCGAGTCCGTGGGCACGCTCATCAAGAACCCGCCGCCCGACGCGCCGGTTCCTCCGATCCTGGCGCCGCAAGACGGCTTTCTGTTCCTCGACAAGACGAAGTTTCATGCGGCCTTCGCGGCAGACCTCGACGCCGAACGGGGCTCGTTCATGGCCGACTCGCAGGTGCCGTGGGGGCTGGAGGCTCTCAACGGCACGGTCAACCGGCCCGCATGGAAGACGAGGCCGAGCTGGTACATGGTCACGACCGAAGACCGGATGATCCCGCCGGCGGCTCAACGGTTCATGTCGAAGCGCGCGGGCTCGACCGTTGTCGAGGAGAGGGGCAGTCACGCGATCTACGTGTCCCAGCCCAAGGCCGTTGCCGCGCTCATCGCGCGCGCCGTCCAGGATGTGAATGCGGCGGTGACCTGAGTCCCGTCGGATCGCGTTCGTCCGGCGCCTCCGGCGTCGGCGGGGGGTTCGGGGTCGTTCTCGCCGCGTCGGAGGGCGCGGCGGGAACGGGGCGGGTCGTCTCTCTCTCGACTACCCCGTCACGACCTCGAACTCGGCCTCGGCGGCGATGTACGGCACGTACCGGAAATCCCGGATCGACTTCACCCGCCCCGCCTCGAACTCGAGCAGGATGAAGTACGCGGGCTTTGAAGCGCCAGCCACGTACGCGGCGAACGCGAGCTGGCCCTCGAGGCGGACCACGCGGAGCGTGACGTCCTCTTTCTCGTAGCGCCCGAAATACATCCCGACCTGCTTGCCGCGCCGCTGCGACTTCGACACCAGGTCGAGCCGGCAGTCGTCGCTCACGAGACCGCGCACGCCGTCCCAGTCGCGCGCGTTGAAGAGGCGCGCGTAGCGGTCGAGATCGGCGAGCGTGGTCACGTTGGTCTCCACCTGTTCACGGTGCAGCTCCAGCAGTCTTCGGCGCCCCCGGACGAGCGTGGCCTTCACGGCCATCACCGTGGTCCCCATCGTCTCCGCCGCCTCCTCCAGGGAGTGGCCGAGCACGTCCTTCAAGATGACCGCGCTCCGTTGCGTCGTGGGGAGCGACAAGAAGCGCGCGAGCGCAGCGCGCACGACCGCGGGATCCGGCTTGTCGTCGAAGCCGGCGAGGTCCTCGATCTCCGCGCTCGGCTCGGTGTACTTCCGTCCGTGGCTCTTGAGGAAGTCGATCGCCGCGTTGTGCGCGATGCGGAAGAGCCACGGGCGAAGCGGCGGAATGTCGGCGGACAGGCTCAAGGCATAGAAGGCCTTCGCCAGCGTCTCCTGGACGATGTCCTCCCCCTCGATGACCGAGCCGGTCAGGCGCGCGCAGTAGCGGTGCAGCTCGGGGCGCACGCTGTCGACGAGTGCGAGGAACTCCTCGCGGGCCGCGCCGAGCGTCGAGGGCGTCTGGGTCACGCACTGCACCGTACCGTCAGTCACCGAGCCACGTCACTTGCCCTTGGCGATCGCGCGCATGCGGGTGTTCTTCGGGTTGTGCTCGACCTCGGCCAGGCCGAGCGCTTCGAGCACCGGCGGCACGTACATCCCGAACCGCCCGCGGAGCCCCTTCTTCAGCCCGTACCAACACTTCACGGGGTTCGTGCTGGAGCGGCCCCACGCCTCGACCGTGCCCTCGGCGGCGGGCTTCTGCTCGTCCGCGCTCCCGAGCGGCACCCATCCGTCGTCCGCCCCGCACTTCTTCAGCATGGCGTGGAGATCCTCGATGCAGCGCAGCTGGTAGCGCAGCTGCGTCTTTCCGACCTGCACCACGAGCGCCGGCGGATCGGCCGCCTCGTCCCGGTACGCCAGGAAGTCCGACGTCCCGGGGGGCGTCTTCAGCTCCCAAGGCTTCGCCGCCGTGCCGAGCCCCTTCACCTTGCCCGGCGCGCTCACGACGCCCTCCCTTCCGCCGCACGCTTCAGATCCTCGGCGTACGCCTCGAAGATCGGTGCGAAGTCCGGGAGCGAGCCTTTGATCATCGGGAGCATCAGCCCTTCGTGCTCCTCCTTCATCGCGAACTCCGTCGACCCGTCGGGCTTCGGCGTGAGCTCGAAGGTGCGGACCCCCCGGAACATCGGCGACATTCCGTCGCTCCAGACCATCGACCGGCCGGGCGCCACCGCCGAGACCTTCGGCGTGAACACGCGCGTCGGGGCGCTCGGGACCTTCAGCCTGAGCGTCTCCCCTTCGGCGATCGTCCCCTCGATGCTCGTTACGGTGGAGTTCCAGCGTGGGAAGCCGGCGGCGTCGGTCAAGAGGCGCCAGATCTCGTCCGGGCTCGCCTGGATGGTCGTGCGGATGGCGCAATCCATGCGAAAGGCGCCGTTCGTCTTCTGGGCTCTGGGTCCGGTCTTCATGGGGTCCTCGAGGGGAGGACGACCGGGGGGACCGAAAGGATGCGCCCGGGCGATCGATTTCTTCAGAATCCGTTCGCGACCTGGACTGCGATGCGCCCGCGCGTGCCTGGCCGAGCTCGTGCGAACGACGTGAAGAGAGCGCTCGCGCGCCCGCGCTCCCCGAAGACCTCGCCCGCCGGGAGGCGGGGTGACGCTTCGCCCGACGTCTCCCCGATCGGCATCCGCGGAATCTCGCAGGGCGTCGGCTACGACGAGCCGGAGCGCGCCGCGATCGCGGCCTCGTCGACGGCGCGCAAGATGCGCCGCGCGTGGGCGAGGAAGCGCTCGCCCGACGGCAAGAGGCGCACGCCGCGCGGCGTACGCTCGAGGAGCGGCGCGCCGAGCTCGTCTTCGAGCATTCGCAGCTGGCGGCTGAGCGGCGGCTGGGAGATATGCAGCCGGCTCGCCGCGCGCGTCACGTTTCCTTCCTCGGCCACGGCGACGAAGTAGCGGAGCTGCGAGAGGCTCATGTCGAGCTGAACGTAGCAGAGGCATCGCGGCGGGCAGGCAGATAGAAACGGTATTGGATCCCGGCCTTCCGTTCGCGAAGGCTGCCGGCATGTCGATCGAGCTCTTCGCGGAGGCGGACGTCGCGCGCCTCCGCCGCGCCGGGCGGATCGCCGCCGAGACGCTCGCCGCGATCGGAGCGCGCCTCCGCGCGGGGATCGCGACGGCGGAGATCGATCGCTGGGTGCGCGAGGACACGAACAAGCGCGGCGGAGTGCCGAGCCAGCTCGGGTACAAGGGATTTCCCGCGGCCGTGTGCACCAGCCGGAACGAGGTCGTGTGCCACGGCATGCCGAGCAAGACCGACGTCCTTCGCGACGGCGACATCGTGAACCTCGACGTGACCACGATGATGGACGGCTTTCACGGCGACACGTCCGCGACGTTCGTGATCGGCCCGGCGAGCCCGGCCGCCATCCGCCTCGTCGAGACCGCGCGCCGCTGCCGCGACGCCGGAATCGCCGTCGTCCGCGACGGCGCGCGCCTCGGCGACGTCGGCGCGGCCATCGCCGAGGTCGCGCACACGGCGGGCTATTCGGTGGTCAGAGACTTCGGCGGCCACGGCATCGGCCGGAAGATGCACGCGGAGCCGCACGTCCCGCACACCGGCACGCGGGGCACGGGCATGCGCCTCCGCGCGGGCATGGCGTTCACGATCGAGCCGATGATCAACGAGGGGACCGCCGACGTGCGCATGAAGGACGACGGGTGGACGGTCGTCACCGCCGACGGTCGCCTCTCGGCGCAGTTCGAGCACACGGTGGTGGTGACGAAGGACGGCTGCGAGGTGACGACGCGGTTGGACGCGGTCGAAGACTCGCGCTGATCGTCCCATCCGGAACGCGGCCGCCGGCCGTACCCGACCTCCAAGCTGAGCCCGGACGCTGCTGGAGGCGCCCGCGAAGCATCCGGGCGCGCGTGGACCAGCTGTCGGCGCGCCGCGAGCGGCAAGACGTCCTCGATGACAACGCGACGCGATGGCCGGAATCCGCGATCGGCGGTACTCCCTCCCCCATGCGACCCCTCAGGTACTCCATCAACGTCACGTTGGACGGGTGCTGCGATCATCGTGCGATGATCGCGGACGAAGACTTGCACCGTAACGCGGCCGAGAACATCGGGCGGGCCGATGCCCTCCTCTTTGGCCGGGTGACGTACGAAATGATGGAGGCCGCGTGGCGGCCAGCGGCGCAGACGGGGGCGAGGCCTGATTGGATGGCTGACTGGATGGTTCCCTTTGCGCGGAAGATCGACGCGGCAAAGAAGTACGTCGTGTCGAGCACCCTCGACCGGGTCGACTGGAACGCGGAGCTCGTGCGCGGGGATCTGGCGAAGGCCGTTCAGGAGCTCAAGAGCGAGTCGGGTAACGGACTGTTCGTGGGGGGCGTGAAGCTCCCGCTGGCCTTGGCGGAGCTGGGATTGATCGATGAGTACGAGCTCGTGGTGCAGCCCGTCCTGGCGGGGCATGGGCCCACGTTGTTCGCGGGGCTATCGAAGCATGTCGTCCTGAAGCTCGTGAGCCGGCTGGAGTTCGGCTCGGGGGCGGTGGCGATGCGATACGAGCCGAATAGGTAGCCATCGGGCTCGGTGGCGACGCTTCCCCTCGCGCTCCACGATCGTGAGCCCGCGGCACGTTGCGCAGGGCGGTCGGCAAGTCCCGCCCTATGGGGTTCCAGCGGCTTTCGCGTCAGCGCGCTGGACGCCGCAAGATTCAAGGGTGCGCTGCATCACGACAGCCAGCGCTCGCTCCACGCCCTCGCCCTCATCGCCGCGGGTGGGGGACTCGCGAACGTCAAAGTCGACCCGACTCTGGCCACGGCGATCGTCAGCGTCCTCGATTGCAACGAGACCCCGGCGAGCGACATGCTCATCACCGCCGGCGCGCCTGGCCCTAGCGAGAAGCTCGTCTACCTGTACGATAGTCTGCCGTCCGCGAGCGCGACGCACACCGACACGACCGGTTCCGCCATCATTTACAACGTCACCCCGGGGACGTTGGCGCTCACTGCCAGCTTCGCCTCCGACAATCGGCCGCTTCGCTCGGTGTCTACCCTCGCGCGCGTGGGCTGGGTGACGTTCGTACAGATCCGGCTCGATCAGGCGACCCGCGTGCCGCTCTGATGGCGAGTAGATTCTCTCGCTGCCTCGGTGAGAATGGCGGTACGGCTTCCATACCGTTCGAGGCCAGCCGCGCGCCCTAGCCTTCCCGACATGAGCGCCGCATCGCGCTCAATCCCCCTACGGTACGCGGCTCACCTGGCAGGGGGCGACCTCAGCGACGGCGGTGTCGTCGTGCTCAGCCCCACGACGCCGGGCGTGGACGTCGAGGCCAGAGCGCGTAGAGGAAGAGCGGCGCGAACAGCACCAGCTCGGCGGCCGCGACCTGCAGACCCGACGGCGAGAACAACGCGGCTCCGATGGGAGCTACCGGGATCGGCTGCCACGGGAGGAAGTACCGACGGGTGGTGAAGGGCCAGAGGAGTGCAACGCCCATGCCGCCGTCGGTCAGGCGTCGAGCAGTCCATGCGAGGCAACTACGAGCGCAACGATCGCGCCGAAGGACTTCGCCGAGCATCCGACGGCTCGGGGGCGCGACTCGCGCCCTGCGGCGAGCCAGAACAGCACCCCGACGGTCAGCGCTGCGACGAGCGAGTGGCTCGCCCCGCGATGTCCCCATGCGACGCCGTACGGCACGCCCAGCGGAAAACCGATGACATCGGCGTCCGGGAACAGTGAGAGGGCCGAGAGCGCAATCATTGAGCCGCCGAGGGGACCGCTCGCGGTTCGGCTCTTCCACGTCGCTCGTGCCGCAGCCAGACCGACGGCGAGGTGACCGATGCTCGCCACCTCCAAACGTGCGCGCGGAGGCCGCGCTTGATCTGGAGACGAGCGATCGTCCTCTTCCTACCATCGGAAGGCTCACCCGCCGGAAGTGGCTTGGAGACTCTCGCCCTCGCCGACTAGGATTCCGCTGGGCGCCGCCCCAGAAAAAAAAACGGGGCGCATGTCGATCCGGACCGGGCTCGTTCGTCGCCTGATCGAACCCCAGGAGGAGTGATGAAATATCTCGCGTTCGTCCGTCATCCCGAGTCGATTCGCCAGTCCCCGCCCCCGCCCGGCTTCATGGAGGTGATGGGGCAGTTCGTGCAGAGGTGCCGCAAGGACGGCAGCCTCGTCGATACCGGCGGCCTAACGCCTAGCAAGGACGGCGCCCGCATCCGGGTCTCCAGCGGCAACCTCACCGTGACCGACGGCCCCTTCAGCGAGAGCAAGGAGGTCATCGGCGGTTGGGCCATCCTGCAGGGCGCCTCGAAGGCGGACGTGATGCGCGTGGCCACCGAGTTCATGGAGCTGCACCGCAGGCATTGGCCGGGCTTCGAGGGCGAGTCCGAGCTGCGTCCGATGTTCGATCCGGGCATGGGCCCCTGAAGAAGAAGAACGAGAGAAGAAGAAAGAAGGAGAAGAACGATGCGCGTGATGGTTTTCGTACCTGGTGATGCCAACTCCGAAGCTGGGACCATGCCCAGCCCCGAGCTGGTCGGCAAGATGATGAAGTTCAACGAGGAGCTCGTGAAGGCGGGCGTCATGCTGGCGGGCGACGGCCTCATGCCGACGTCGACGGCCAAGCGCGTGCGCTTCTCGGGCTCGCAGCGGACGGTCCTCGACGGTCCTTTCGCCGAGACCAAGGAGCTCATCGCCGGCTACTGGATCTGGCAGGTCAAATCGATCGAGGAGGCGGTCGAGTGGCTCAAGCGTGCGCCGTTCGACGGCGGTGTCGAGGTGACGCTGAGGCCCATCTTCGACCCCGCGGACTTCGGTAAGGAGCTTCCTCCGGAGCTGCGCGCCAAGGAAGAGAAGCTCCGCGCCGAGGTCGCGCGGCACCGCGGCTCGTGATCGCAGGCGAGGCGTGGCGTGAGTGGTGAGGGGGGCGGGGCCACCCGAAAGGCCGTCGAGGCAGTCTGGCGGATCGAGTCCGCCAGGCTGATCGGCGGCCTCGTCGCCGTGGTGCGCGACGTGGGCCTCGCCGAGGATCTCGCCCAGGAGGCCCTCGTCACCGCCCTCGAGCGATGGCCGGAGACCGGCATCCCGGAGAACCCCGGCGCGTGGCTCATGGCCACGGCGAGGAATCGCGCGATCGATCTGCACCGGCAGCGCCGGATGCAGGAGCGCAAGCACGACGCGATCGACGAAGAGACCTCGCGTCTGCCGCGCGCCGGCCCCGACCTCGAGACGGTCCTCGACGAGAGCGTCGGTGACGACCTGCTCCGGCTCGTGCTCATCACGTGTCACCCGGTCCTGTCGGCCGAGGCTCGCGTGGCGCTGACGCTGCGCCTCCTCGGCGGGCTCGCGACCGACGAGATCGCGCGCGCGTTCCTCGTGCCCGAGCCGACGATCGCGCAGCGCATCGTGCGGGCGAAGCGAACGCTCGGCGAGGCGCGCGTCCCCTTCGAGGTGCCGCGCGGCCCGGAGCTGTCGGCGCGGCTCCCCTCGGCGCTCGAGGCGATCTACCTCGTCTTCAACGAAGGCTACGCGGCGACCAAGGGCGACGACTGGACGCGCCCGGCCCTGTGCGAGGAGGCGCTGCGCCTAGGGCGCATTCTCGCGCAGCTCGTGCCCGGGGAAGCCGAGGTCCACGGGCTCGTCGCGTTGATGGAGATCCATGCGTCGCGCCTCCCCGCGCGCGTCGGTCCTTCCGGAGAGCCCATCCTGCTGCTCGATCAGGACCGCTCGCGCTGGGATCAGCTACTGCTCCACCGGGGGCTCGCGGCGCTCGTCCGCGCCGAGGCGCTCAAGCAGCCGCTCGGCCCCTACGCACTGCAGGCCGCGATCGCTGGCTGCCACGCGCGGGCGCGGACGGCCACAGAGACGGACTGGGAGGGCATCGTCGCGCTCTACGACGCGCTCGCCCAGCTCACGCAGTCACCGGTGGTCGAGCTGAATCGGGCCGTGGCCGTCTCGATGGCCTTCGGACCCGCCGCTGGGCTCGAGCTCGTCGACGCCCTCGTGAACGAGCCGGCGCTCGCCTCGTACCACCTGCTGCCGAGCGTGCGCGCGGACTTCCTCGTGAAGCTTGGTCGACTCGACGAGGCCCGCAAGGAGCTCGAACGCGCGGCGGCGCTCGCGCAGAACGCCAGGGAGCGAGAGCTGCTCCTGATGCGGGCGGCGGCGTGCCGCACGGCCGGATCGTCGTGACGTAGACCCTCTCGGTCGCCATCTGGAGTCGAAAACGGCGTCCTCGATTTGGCGGGGCCACTCGTCGGTGAACGACTGTCTTCGCGCGCGTCCCAAGCAACGATTCCGTCGCGAACGGAAGCGCTGCCGCGGGACGGGGCGCTGTCGAGACGACCGCCCCGCGTCGGCGCGATGCACTGTGCGCCACGCAAATGTCACCGAAGCTCAGTCTCTTCGCCACGCGTCAGTCCCCCGCGATGCGGTCTCCAGCTCGAGCTGGGTCGATCCTGGCCGTTCTCCTGCTTGGGGGCCTGGGGGCGATCGAGGTGAGCTGTGGCAGCTCGGCGGGCGTAGCGAGCCCCGGCGGACCGGCGGTGAACAATGACGGCGGTGGCCCCGCCAGCGTCACGGAGGATGGTGGGGGCATCGTGGTCGGCGGCGACGCGGCAGTCGCCGGGGGCGACGCAGCAGTCGCCCTCCTCGACGGCGGGGGTGGGACGCTCTCCTCGCTCTACTTCGGCGTCGTCGGCGACACGCGTCCAGAGCTCCCAAACGACACGGCAGGCTACCCGACCGCGATCGTCTCCACGATCTTCACGGACATCCAGAACCTGGCGGATCGCCCTCCGTTCGTGATCGGAACCGGCGACTACCAGAGCTCCATCCTCACCACCGCGCTGGGCAACACCGCCGCAGCGCAGCTCGACCTCTATCTCACGGCGCGTAACCTCTACTCGGGCGCGTGGTACCCGGCGATGGGGAATCACGAGTGCACGCCGTTCGCGAACTCCAATTGCATCGCGGGGAGCGCGGACCTCGCCGGCAGCGACACGTACCCCGCGTACCAGGCGAAGATCCTCCAACCGGCGGGGAGGACGACCCCTTACTACACGGTCAACATCAACGCCCCCGATCGCTCCTGGACGAGCAAATTCGTCTTCGTCGCCGCCAACGCCTGGGACGCCACGCAGAATGCCTGGTTCGCAACCGCGATGAGCGAGCCGACGACCTACACCTTCGTCATCCGCCACGAAGAAGCCGCCGCGGCGACGCCCCCTCCGGGGGTCGCCGCAAGTGAGGCCATCATGGCGACGATCCCATACACGCTCGCGATCGTGGGGCACGAGCACACCTACGAGCGGACCGGGACGCGCGAGCTGCTCGTCGGAAATGGGGGGGCCCCGCTCGACGATGCGGTCTTCTACGGCTACGCGCTCCTGCGGCGGCGCGCGAGTGACGGCGCCATCACAGTCGACATGTACGACAAGGACACGAACCTCCCCGACACGAGCTTCCACTTCGCGCTCAACGCTGACGGCACCGCGGCTCCGCCCTGAGCACGAGCGTGATGCCGAAGCTGAGCCGAGGGCAGCGCGCCGGTGCGGTGTTCGCGCTCTTGGTTGCGCTCGCCTCCGCGGTCGGGCTCTCGCTCCGCGCCAGGCACGGGGCGGAGGCCGCTCCAGCGAGTTTGTTCCACGTCCCGCGGGTCGACGAGGAGCCCAACTTCGACGGCGAGCTCGCCGAGGACATGTGGCGCAACCATGCCCATGGGGCGAAGGGCTTCCTCGACGAGAGAGGGCGGCTCGCGGCCCCCTTCAGCGACGTCCACCTCGCGTGGCGCGGCGACAAGCTGCTCATCGGCCTCTACGCCGCGGACTGGAACGTGCGCACGACGCGGTCCTCCAGCGAGCCCGGCTCCGTGGACGATGCGGACCGCTTTCTCATCGAGCTTCGCGTCGGCGATCGGGTCTATCGAACCGCCATCGACCCGGCAGGTGCGGTGCTCGAGGCACCGTGCGACGTCGGGCGCACGTGCGTCCCCGCGGCCGAGTGGGTGCCGCGGCTCGTCATCGGCCACGACTCGGACGGCACGCTGAACAACGCGAAGGACTTCGACGAAGAGTGGATGCTGGAGATCGGGATTCCGTTCTCGGCCATCGGCCTGTCGTCCGGGCCAGGGAGCCGCTTCGAGGCGCGCTTCGCCCGCTGCGACGTCCCGCGCAACCGGGTGCAGGTCTGCAGCTCGTTTCCGGGGCGAGAGCAGGCGATCGAGCTCGTGATCGATCGCTAGAACCGTGATGCGTGCGACGGCAAGGCGGCTCGCCGCGCGGACAGACACGGGCGGCTGGCGCGGGCCGAGCGGTAACTCTGACGCCTTCTACCCCTTCGCCGCGCGCTCGAGGGCTGCGACGTCGAGCTTGATCATTCCCGTCATCGCCGCGAACACGCGAGCCGCGACCTCATGGTCCTCGTGCGCGAGGAGGCGCGGGAGCGCCGTGGGGACGATCTGCCACGGAACCCCCCAGCGATCGCGGAGCCAGCCGCACTGGATCGCGGCGCCTCCGTCCGCGGTGAGGGCGGCCCAGAGGCGGTCCACCTCGGCCTGGTCGGCGCACGCGACCGAGATCGACGCCGCGGTCCCGTAGTCGACGCGAGTGCCACCGTTGAGCGCCTGAAATGCCTGCTCTCCAAGCGTGAAGTCGATGACGAGCGCGTCGCCCGCCTTGCCGCCGGGCCACGGCCCCGGCGACCGCTGGACTCGCTCGATGCGCGACTCCGGGATCAACTCGACGTAGCGGTGCACCGCCTGCTCGGCGTCGCTCGCGAACCAGAGACACGTCCTCACCTTCGCCATGGAAGCCTCCCTTCTCGGCAGGTCCTCACCATGTCCGTCGCCTCGGCGCAAGACAAGCACTTCGACGGCGGGGCGGGCTTCACGCCACGGCCACCGTCTTCACCACCGGAAGCGTACGGACGCGCATGCCGGTCAGCGCGAAGACGGCGTTGGTCAGCGCGGGGGCGACGGGCGGAACGCCGGGCTCGCCAACGCCACCGGAGGGCCCGTCGCTCTCGATGACGTCGACGCGGATGGCGCGCGGCACCTGCCCGATGCGGAGCAGGCGGAAGTCGCGGAAGTTGGACTGCACCGTCGCGCCGTCCTTCATCGTGATCTCGCCGAAGAGCGCGTGCGAAAGGCCGAAGACGACTGCGCCTTCGAGTTGGGAGCGGACGCGCTCGATGTTCACCGTCGTGCCGGCGTCCGCGACGATCCAGGCCTCGTCGGCGCGAAGACCGGCCGAGACTTGCGTTACGACGATGACGACCGCGACATACGTCAGGAAGCTGCTGTGGACGGCTATGCCGAGCGCGCGCCCGTTCTCCTTCCGAGAGCGCCAACCCGACAGCTCCGCAGCGCGCTCGAGGACGCGGCGGTGCCGAGCGACATCGATGGGGTGCTCGCTCAACGATGCCCGTAATTCGGCAGCGACGCGACGCCGAGATCGTCGAGCGAAACCTTGCGCGGTGGACCGAGGATCTCGAGCAAGTTGTCGAGCGGGTCCTTCATGCGCGCAAACGCGAGCTCGTCGAGGAACGTGGCCCGCCGGCCCTGATCCGGTCGGTGCTCCGACGTCGCCCGCATCTTCTGGAAAGGGGACCAGCGGATGAACGCCCCGCCCGAAATCGAGCCCCGCTGGTCCTCGGTCCACATGGCTCCGTCTAGATTGCCGAGTCGCGCCCTTCGCGCGGCTGCGAGTCGCCGCGGCGTCGAGCGCGCGTGAGAGCCCAGGCCCCCGCCATGAGCACGAGGAGCGACCGCCAGGTTTCACCGACGTGTGACGGTGCGAACTGGCAGCTCACGCCCGGAGGCTCGCCGGTGACAGGAGGAAGCGCTCCGCCGCCCGAACCGCCGCCGCCCGTTCCACCCGGCGTGCCGGCGCCCGCGTTGCTACCGGCGTCGCCTGCGCTGAGGGCACCGGCGTCCGCCGAGGGCGATCCCGGACCCGTCGGGGACGGTGCGGTCGCAACGCTCCCGACACTGCACCCGTCGGCCGCGCTCGACATCGTGAAGATGAGTGGGGACCCCTGGAGCGTTCCACCCGCCGTGACCTGCACGTGGCATCGCCCATCAGTCACCGTCGCCGTCACGGTGGAGTTTCGGTTCGCATCGGCCGGAGCGTCGAAGACGACGTGCCGCGCCGAAGTCCCGCCGGGAACGCCGTACGTCATCGTCGAACCGGAGACGCCCGTCGCGCTGGCGACCACGTATGTCTGCGATCCGCTCCGCGTCACCGCAGCGCCGAGGACGGCGGTGTTGTCGCTCCCCGCCGGATCGATGCTCGTATCGGACAGGGACACCGCCGTCGCCGCCGCTTCGCCGATCGCGAGCGCGTCGATGACGTGAACCGCCGTGGCGCTGGGGCCGGGGAGAGTCAGCGCGTACTCCGTGACCGGGTACCGCGCCACCGCGCACACTCCGTAGTCGGAGCTCGTCCAGCAATCGCCGACCGAAGGAGTGTCCACGCTCGGCGTCCCGGCGGATAGCGCGACCGGGTGAATCACCACCTGCGAGTTGCCCACCGTGCCCGAAAAGGTCGAGCCGCTCTGCGTGAGCGTCGCCAGCGAGCGGAAGCGCATCATCCCATTGCGCGTTGGGTCGCCCGTGGTGACGCGATCGATCGTGACCACTTCGCCCTCCGGAAGGAACGTCCAATCGCGACGCGCCAGCGGAACGTCGCTGGTCGATCCGCCGCCGCCGAACGCCGCTTCGAGCTCCGCGCGAGCCGCGGCGACGCCGTCACTCGTCGCCTTGGTGAACGCCATGTCGCCGCTCCCGTACGGCCCCTGGCTCGGCTGGTACTCCTGCTCGACGCTGTTGGAGTTCGCCGTGATTCCGTTGCCCGTGAGCGTGGAGAGCGACCCGTACGGGGACGGGTCCACGATGAGCGCGTCGGCGCCGTGCTCGATGACGAAGCTCGAGTCGTCGAGGTGCTGATGATCGGGGCCCAGCCGCGGCGCCGAGGTGAAGACCGTCCAGGTCGCGCTGGGGCTCCACGAAGAGCGCGCGTAGAAGTTGCGCGTGCCAGGCGCGAAGTACGAGAGCGCCGGGTTGGACGCCGTGTAGCTCGTGGGGGCCGCGGCGCGCGCCTCGGCGAGCGCGTCATACACCGGGCACATGTCGGCCGCCGTGAACGCGGTGGACTTCAGCGACTGCGCCCACGCCGCCCCCTGTGCCGAGCCAGGGCCCGCGATCGTCGCGATGAGCACGCGCGGATCGAGCGGCGCGTCTACCGTCGTATCGTCGAGATCTCCACCGACGTACTGCGCGTTCTGCGACGGGTTCAGCCCGTACGCCGCACGCATGGGGAGCGAATCGAGCCAGGGCGTCAGCGCCGGGAAGGTCTGCCCCTGCTCTGCCAGCGCGCGGGCCGCGAGCGCGTACTCCATGATGCTCATCGGCCCGTACTCCCACCCCTCCGGCCAGTCTCCACCGGCGAGGTTCCCCTTGGGCGCGAGTCCGTTGCCGATCACGTCCTGCGTGAAGAGCGTGTCGATGACCTGATTCCAATACGCGTCGTTCCCCCCTTCGCCCGCTTCGGCGATCGCGATCAGCGTCTTCGCGAAGACGTAGCCCGCGTGATAGTTCGAGCCCGGCATGGCCTTCATGTAGCCGCTGGCGTCGTACCAGGTGACCCACGCCGCGAAGCGCTCGCGCGCGGCGGCGAGCAACGTGGTGTCGACGCCGGGCGCGTCGTGGAGCCAGTCGTACATGAGAGCGGAGTACGCGCCATAGAAGCGCATGCCGTACCCGGTGTCGGTCTGCACGACCGCGTCACCACCGAGCCCGTCCCCGATCGTCTGGTAGTCGTTGAGCATCGCCTTGAAGAGCGTGACGGCCGGCGCCGCATAGGTGGCATCTCCCGTGAGCCGATACGCGAGCGCGCAGGTCGCGCTGGAATACGCCCAGTTGTAGCCTTCGATGCCCGCTTGCTGCATCTCGCTGGCCTTCGCCAGGATTGACTGGCAGCCCGCGACGACGCTCGACGCCGCAGAGGACGTCGATGCGAGGTTGGCCTTCATCGTGGCCGTCGTGGAAGGGTCAATCCAGATGCGCGGGTGCGCGCCACTCGGGAGAGGCGCGTCGGCGTTCGCGTTCGACGCGAGTCCGACCGAGACGAGCGATGCGAGCGAGACTGCGAGGGACAGACGAGAGGCGCGTGAGATCGTCATCGAGCTCCGTTTGGGGGCAAAGGGTCGCCGCATCGCCGAGCGTCGAGGACGCTGCGATTCGACCGCGTGAAGTCCCCCCGCGAGGCGCGGTTGGGGACGCTTTGACGCCGCGACTCGAATGAGCGCCACGCCGTTGGGATGCGGGGATTCTCGTCACGCGAGACCTTCCCGCAAGCTCGGATCTGGCCATTTGGTACGAGGCGCCGGCACCGTGTGCCGCGCTCGCGCACCCTCGACGGATCAACGATCCAAGGCTATTTCCAGCGCGTCACGCGCTTCGCACTTTTGGTGGCGCTCGCTCGGGCAGCTAGCGAGCTCGTGTCGCTTTTCGACGTGGAGCTCGCCTCGGAAGAGTCGTCGGAGGCTCATCGCTTTGCGCGTATGCCGCTCGCGAGCACGCGAAGAAATGGCCGCACGCCAGAGCGAGATCGTCGCGACCTCTTCTGCGTCAGATCGCGGGCGAGCCGCGCATCCGCGGTGCGACGGCCCAGGCGAAGTGGTGCGCAGGGCGTCGTGTTCCTTCACGGCCTCCGACCCTTCGGGCTTCGCCTCGTCCCCGATCGCGCGCGGATGAGTTCGAGCGGGATGCGCCCCGCGCGGGCGATGCCTTTCGCACATCGGACGCGAGGGACTAGGATCGCAGGCAATGTCGCGCAGCTCTGTATCGCCGGGTAGTGGCGGGACGGTGAAGGGCGTCGGCCTCGCGAACACGCGGCGGTTCACCGTCGAGAAGCACGGCGAAGTGGGCTGGACGCGCCTCCTGGAACGACTCTCCGTGGAGGATCGCGAGGTGCTCTCCTCCGCGATCACGGCAGGCTGGTACGACATCGCGCTGATCGATCGGGTGAACCACGCCTTCGCGGAATGCTGCGGCGGCCTGGGGGCCGCGCGCGAGCTTGGTCGCTACGCGGCCGAGCAGGATTTGAAGACGATCCACCGGATGTTCCTCCGTCTCGCGAATCCCGCCTACGCCCTGGAGAAGTGCGTCGAGCTCTGGCGCAGATACAACACTACGGGGCAGTGGTCCGTCGAGCGGCCTGCGCCCAACCACGTCCGCGCGACGCTCCGTGGATGGGGCGAGCGCGACACCGCGACGTGCGCGCGCCTGACCGGGCACCTGGAGCGGCTGCTCGAGCTCGTCGGCGCCAGGAACGCGACGGTAGAGCACTCGCGCTGCGTCGCGCGCGGGGACGAGGCGTGCGTGTTCGAGGGGAAGTGGGGACAGATGTTGGGTGGCGGCTAGGCGGAGGAGATTCGGGACGACATCGCACGCCATCGCAGAGATGATGCGGATGCTCACGGAGAAGGCGGCGGCGCTCTCGATGTCGGACGCGGTTTCGCGATCGCGCGAGGATCCCGCGTCACTCACGGACGTCGCTCCGGAAGCTTCGCGTCACGGATCGCCACCTCTTGAACGCGCCCGACGCGCTCACGCCGTCACTGGCACGTGTGCGGGCTGTTCGGCGAGCAGATGGTGCAGCACTCGTCCGCGTCTTCGATGCACGTGCCCCCGCTCGGGATGCACGAGCCCCCGGAGCTCGACCCCGAGCTGCCGCCGCCGCTGCTGCCGCCGGACGACGAGCCGCTGGAGCCGCCGCTCGACGACCCCCCGCAGAGGGGGCTGCCCGGAATGGACTGGGGGTTGAAGTCGCAGAGCCCTTCGTTGGTGCACATGCCCCCGCAACACTCGGGTCCCGTGCCGGCGGATCCGCACGGCGTGCCGTTGGGCAGGCAGCAGGTCCCGTCGATCGCCGTGAGCGAGATCGAGCAGATCGTCCCGGCACACTTGCCGGCGCAGCCGCCGTTCGTGCACGACTGGTCCGCGTCTACGCAGCCGGTGCCGCCGGGGGCGATGGGCGAGAGGCACTCGCTGGTCGCCGTGCTGGCGCCGAGGTGCAGATTGAGCTGCCCTGTGAGCGTCCCCGAGACTCCCGCCGTACCGCCCGCCGATCCGCCCGGGGGCCGTGAGCGACGCTCCCGTGAAGATGAAGCTGACCTCCGCCGTGCTCCCGAGAGCCACCGGCCAGCCGGTCGTGGGGAGCGTCAAGGCCACGGCCCCCGGGGAGCCGCCGCCCGTGGAGTCGTAGCGCACCGGCGTACCGTTGGGAGGCGCCTCCATCGAGAGCATGACCGACCCCGCGGCGAGACCGAGTGACGGGACCGTCTCGGAGAGACGATCCCGCGCTTTTCTTCTTGGTTGCGCGGGCCTGCATCCCGACTTTCTCCCAGACTACTGGGCGCCGTTCGAGGGCCGGGTGACCGTTGGGTGGGAGTAGCCTCGGACCATCGACGATCGGCCAGAAGGGTCGTCGTAAGGTTACGCAGGAGTTGAACGTGGGGCCGTCTGAAGCCAAGGCAAACGCGATCGAGCGCTACCTCCGATCGGGGGAGTACGAGTACGACCACCCCGAGTGGCCGGGGCAGAACATCTTCGAGAAGGCGAAGGCGGGGCACGACGGTCTGCTCCGGGGCTTGGTCGGGGAGGTGAAGAAGCGCTCCAAAGGCCGACAGCACCCCGCCGTTCCCGATCTTGACCTCACCTCATGGACCCGCCGCAAGCTGACGCCGATGGTCCATGGTCTCTTCCCGCAGATCGAGCGCGAGGCAATCCTCGCTCTGCTGGAGAGGTCGGTGGTCTTCCTGATGGCCGACAACATCGAGCGGGTTCTCCTGGGCCAGAGCTGGCTCCACGCGGCCTGGGATCTGGCGAATCTCTACCTGTCCAGCGTGGGGGCGGAGCTGCTCGGCCCCGATGCTCCCCACCTGCTTGGGTTGAGCCAGGAGACGACCTGTTACGTCTCGACCGAATACTTCGGGGAGCGAGGCGGGATCGAGGACTTCGTCATCCATGAGAGCGCACACGTTTTTCACAACTGCAAGCGCAAGACGGCCGGCCTACCCGAGACACGAACGAAGGACTGGCTCCTGGACATCGAGTTCCGCAAGCGCGAGACCTTTGCTTACTCGTGCGAGATGTACGGCTGGATCGTGGAGCACGCTTCCAGCCCAGCGGGGCGCCAGGAGAGAGCCGAGGAGTTTTCCGAGAAGGCTCACCGCCTGAACGAGGAGACCATCGAGCCCACCGAGGTGGCGGAGATCGTGCGAGAGGCGTGCGCTGCTCGGAACGGCTGGAAGGTCATCCTGTCTCGATGCGCCCCAGTGAAGGCCGCACGTCGGCAGGTTTCCCCCGATGCTGAAGAGCATTAGGCCTTCCGCTTCGCCTTCTTCGTGACCGGGGGCGCTGGGCTCTCCTCCTGCTCGCCCTTCATCTTGCGTTCGTACGCTTCGGCATCCCGCTTGAAGCGGAAGGTCATCCTCCTGCGCTTGCCTTCGTGGTCGTTCCAACGAGCGCTCCAACCGTCGCCATGCTGGCTCGGCATCTGTGCACCGGGTCCTTCCAGCGCAGACATCAAGGAGCCGCTCACGACAGCCGAAGGCCGCCTCGAATCCCCGAACCAACGTCCGAGGAGGGGCGAGAGCGGACGCGCGGTGGAGCAGCCTGGTAGGTCGTCGGGCGACGCATTCGCCTGACCCAAAACTGACCCATGGAAAGCAGAACGGGACCGCCTCGGAGAGACGATCCCGCGCTTTTTCCTCTAGTTGCGCGGGTAGGATTTGAAAGCAGACAAGTTGTTGAAATCACTACCAATAACGGCGACTCAAGTATCGCAGACCCTTCCCGAGTGGACGTAAGTACATGGACGCTGGCCGCGTCTGGGCCAACTCCAGAGCGCACCTATCGGACCGTCGAAGAAGCTCTCGCAGACGCGCTGGGGAAAGCCGCGGCCGCTGGTGAATGGGACGTGGTCGCGCGGCTGGCTCGTGAGCTCGAAGCGCGGCGGCTCGAGGGCGAGCGTCGATGAAGTGAGGACCAGCGCCCGCGTCACGTCTCAACCTCGGGCAGGCGATCCACGAACTCATACCGAGGCCATCGGACCCCACTCTCCTTGGTCCACGTCAGGTGTACGACGCACAATCCGCCGGGCTCGACCTCGAAGGCGACGTCGTCGCAGTCCGTGCGTCGTGCCAGCGCGCGAGCCCGGCGCCCGAAGAGCGGATGGTCGGATCGCAGCTCGCGCGCCAGCTCGCCCTCCAGGGACGCCGCTTCGCTACCGAGCACGTCGCGCCACACCGCCATGGCCTGGCGATCACGACGGGTCCTCGAGCGCACCACGCACACGCGCGAGGACCGCGCTCGGCGCTTCGCGCCAGTCCTTGGCCAGCACGATCTCGAGCCGCCACCCGAATGCCCGCAGGAGGGTCGGTTTCACCCGGTGTCGCTCATCGCTCGGCGCGCCGTAGTGCGAATCCGTGTCGACCAGGATGGCCAACCGATGAGAGGTCTCCCCCTTCCTGCGAACCGCGAGGTCGCAGCGGAAGCTCGACCCCCCTACGCTCTCCTCGACCTCGAGCCCTTCGTCGCGTAGCGCCTTGGCGAGCGAGCGTACGGTCGCGTCCGACGCTCCGCGCTCGGCGTGCTCTGCCTCCCGACTCACCGCCCGGAGCGCCGCACGAGCGTCGCTCTCGTCGCCGCGCGACATCGCCGCCGCGTACCTCAAGTAGCAACGCAGCGTGTTCGCGCCGTCGTTGTAGTCGTTCGTGATGTGGACATCGTCGATCGAGCTGACGACGGCGAGGTGGCGCCGGGCGCGCGAAAAGATCACGTTCAGACGCTTCTCGCCGCCGCGGTTGTTGATCGGCCTGGAAGCGATCGTCGAGAAGCGCGGCGTTTCGATCGCCGTCGTGACGATCCCGTCCGCCGCGTGATGGAACGACGCCACGCGATCACCGAGATGTCCGGAGACCGCGTGGCGGTTGTTCAGGGGGCTGTGGGTCAGAAGGGCAGGTCTGCGTCCCGGTCCTTGGCCGTTGGCCGCGCGGCATCGCGAGCGGCGTGGGCATAGCGAGCCAGGACACGGCGGAGCGAGGCAGCACGGAGGCAGATGGTGTGTGCGAGATCGACGGCGGCGCCGTGATCTCCAGGTCTGCGCAGCTCGTCGATCAGGGTCATGTGCTCGGCGAGGAGCGCGGCTGCGGCGAGGTCGAGCGCGAGATCGAGCAGGGCCAGTGCCGCGAGCTCGGGCGCCACGACGAGCTCGGGCACGGTGGGCGCGGGCGTAGCAGGAACGCGCGACCTGCGAGGCATGAGCGTCAGGCCGGGTCGGTGGAGTTGCCGCTGCCGCCGTTGGTACCCGGGCGCACGGAGTCGCCGACGATGCGCACGAGCAGCCCCTTGTGGACGAGCCGGTCGGCGATGGCGGTGGCGGCGGCGGCGCCGTGGAACAACGTGCCCCAGTCCTTGAAGGCGAGGTTGGTCGTGACGATCGTGGAGGCGCGCAGATAGCGCTTGTTGATCACCTGGTAGAGGAGGTCGGCGCCGCGGGAGTCGAAGCTGAGATATCCCAATTCGTCGATGAGCAGCAGATCGTAGGCGGCCCACGCGACGAGACGCTTGTTGAGCGTGTTGCGGGCCTGGGCGCCGACGAGATCGTTGACGAGATCGGCGGCGAGCGCGAAGCGGACGCGGTAGCCGGCGACGCAGGCGAGGTATCCGATGGCGTTGGCGAGGTGGGTCTTTCCGACGCCGCTGGGGCCGACGAAGACGACGTTGGTGCGCTCCCGGACGAAGTCGAGCGTAGCGGCACGCTCCACGAGATCACGATCGATGGAGGTCGGGCGCTTGAAGTCGTAGGTGTCGAGGGTGGCGATGGGGAAGATGGCGGAGCGTTTGACGGCGGTGCGCGCGCGCTCTTCGAGGTGGACACGGAGCTGGTCGCGCATGACATGGTCGATCACGCTGGAGGGGGAGTCGTTGCGAGCGATGGCCTTCTGGAGGGCGGCGTCGAGGATCGCGGCGGCGTGCTCGAGGCCGAGCGCGCGCAGGACGTCGGCGAGTGCGAGAGCGGCGGCGAGATCACTCGTGGTCGGGCTCGTCGGCACCTCGGGGAGCGGGATCTTCGGGGGCGTCGGCAGCGTGGGGCTGGGCGGGCGTCGTCGGGGGGACTTGGACGGAGGGCTGGCGTTTGGTGAAGAGGGCATCGTAATTCTCCAGGTTGTGGGGCTCGACTTCGAGCCGATCGGCGGTGGGGTGTCCGGTGACGATGGGCTCGGGAGGCTCCCCGAGTCCGCGAGCGAAGCGCGCCTGATCGATGGAGGCGCGGACGTAGTGGGCACCGAAGGTGCGCTGGGCGAGGGCGCGGCGAATGCCCTCTACGACGTCGGCGACGCCGTACCGCTCGACGAGGCGCGCGAGTTTGCTCACCTCGTTGTCGAGCTGAATGCGGCGGCGCGCGATCTCCTGCAAGTACACCCGCGCCTCCGGTGCGAGGCTGGCGATGTAGTCGCGGCGGCGCGGCGCCTGCGCGCCGGGGCGGCGGGTCACGAGTTTCTCCCGGTGCACCGGCTCTTCGATCGCACGGCGTCGATCCCAGCAGCGGGTGTGGCGCGCGATCTCGACGCCGTCGGCGATGACGCGCACGGTCTGCTCGTCGGCGCGCACGAGCACGCTCCTGCCGACGACGTTGGTCGGGACGGAGTAGGTGTTGGTGTCGAGTCGGACGTTGGCCTCCTTCGACACGATGGCGGGCAGGACGAGCTCGACGTGGGGCGGGTGCGTGGGCAACGGGCGGAGCCGCATGCGCTCGACGAGGAGGCGATCGGCGGGACGCTCGCGGGTGGCGGCGTGGAGGCGCGTGTTGGCCGTTTCGTCGCGGAACGCAGCGGCCTTCGCGCGCAAATCGGCGAGGTTGCTGAAGGAGCGCCCGTAGAAGAATGCGTGGCGGATGTAGCGAATGGCCCCTTCGACCCGCCCCTTCGCTTGCGGGTACCGCGGTGGCGCGGCCGTGGGCTCGAAGAGGTAGTGTCCGGCGAAGACGAGGAACGTCGGATTGAATTGGATCGTCGAACCGACGTGGTGGAGCACCACGGTCTTGAGGTTGTCGTAGAGAATCTTCTTGGGCACCCCCCCGAAGAACTCGAAGGCGCGACGGTGCATCGCGCAGAAGGTCTCGATGCGCTGGTCGAGAGAGAAATCGAGAAAGAGCGCGCGCGACCACGACAGGACCATCGCGAAGCAGCTCACCGGCCGCTGCGTGTCCCCGATGCGCATCCACCCGAAGGAGCCCCAGTCGACCTGGGCCTGCTCGCCCGGCGTGACCTCCACGCGCAGATACGCTTTCTTCTCGCGCGGCCCGCGGACGCGGGCGACGTAGCGGCGCAGGATGGCGACCCCCCGCGAATAGCCGCGCTCGCGTAGCTCGGCGAGGAGCCGCTTCGCCGTCAGCTCGGGGTATTTCTCGAGCCGCTCGACGACGTATGCCTTGTACGGCTCGAGCGCGGAGGGGGTGATGGCCCGCGCGGTCTCCGTGGGGGTGTTGCCGATGGCTCGTCGGACGACGTCGTGATGGACGCTGAAACGACGAGCGACCGTGCCAATGCGCCAGCCTTCCCCGAGGACGAGTCGCCGCATCTCCGCGCGGGTGGCCTCGTCGATCATGGCATCCCCGTCACGGCGTGGCCGAGGAGCTGCCGCGCGCTGCGGTGGTCCCCCATCGACTCGAGAAACCGCGCCCGCTCCGTGCGATGCGCACGCCCCCGGCGTGCCCACTCGACGCTCATCTCGAGCAGAGGCAGATCACCAGCGAGGAGGGCCCAGCGCTCGGCGTGGGACTGGACATCCTCGGCGTCGGCATCGAGCACAGCGCGCAAAGGGCGGCGGTGCCACAGACACAGCGCCTCGAGCAGCATCGGGACGGCCCGCGGCTCGCTCGGGAGCGGCAGGAGCGCCTTGAGTGACGGCCCCTGGCTCGGCTCCGTCAGTACCAGCCGCACCTCGCTCAGGCGCGGCTCGATCGTCATCCACAGTGGGGACATTGATGAACACCTCCGCGATCAGCCGCGCGACGGGCCCCGGTGGCTCGTCCGTGCTTCGCGGGTCCATCCGTACGGACGGTGTGCTCGGCGCCATCGACTGATGCGTCACTTTCGACGCAGGTTTCTCGACAAGCCCCGCCTGACGACGTCGGTACAGGTCCTGCCGAAGGGCATGCCGCGTCGCCCCCTTGGTCCGCCGCTGGTACTCGGCTCCGTTGAACTTCACCTTTGCCGCCCGCGCTCGTCTCGAGCACTGGATCGTGCAGTAGCGCGTCTGGTTTCGGCACGGCCGGCACCACCACGCAACCACCTGACACTCCGGGCAAATGCGCTCGTACAGATCGAGCATCCGAGGCCCGAGAACTGGACCTGTCCGTGGGCCGCGTGCGATCACACGTGGGGACTTCGGACGCCGCTCCTACGGCGTCTCGGCGGCTCGGAGTTGACGCTCCGGGCCGTCGCCTTTTCCGGGGTCGACCTACAGCGCTACGCTGACGTCGCCATGGAGGCCAAGAACAGCGTCGGCCGGTGGATCACCCCCGAGGCGCGCGATCGAAACGCGGCGCTTCTGGAGGATCGTTCCCAGCGTCCGCACGCGGAGGCCTACGTGCGCCGCGCGGTGCTTGCCGGGCAGGAGGGGCAGGTGGACTGGGCGCACTTCGGCAAGCTCACGGTGGGACGGGCCCAGCGGGATCTGTGGGC
>Ga0302157_10001912_pt1 | contig 24938 bp, 28 predicted proteins | sample I_Bog_N3_3_FD_193502 | JGI IMG/M metagenome (GOLD analysis project Ga0302157, IMG submission 193502) | Peat permafrost microbial communities from Stordalen Mire near Abisko, Sweden - I_Bog_N3_3 | ecosystem: Environmental > Terrestrial > Soil > Wetlands > Peat | place: Sweden: Abisko, Stordalen... | reverse complement strand
AGAATCGCCCCCACCAGGCTATTCACCACCGCAATGATGCCCAGCGCGCCAATTCCGCAGTCCTGCATCAGCGCGATCAGATCCGAAAATCGCGCGTGGATCCGGCCCAGGAGTGCGGGGATTATAGTGAGAACGACCGCGCCGATCAGTTCCGTTGACTCGACCAGGTGGCCCCAGGCGCGGAAAACCCGGACACCAACCCGCTGGGCCACTGAGGCAGTGGCTCCGGGCACATCGCCGATGGGCTGACCATGGTCAGCCTGTGCGAGTGCCAGGAGCCGCTGCAATGCTTCTGGCAGTGCCGTCAACTCGACGTCTGGCCGACCTTCGGCGGATCCGGCCCAGCCCTGGAGTGCCTGCACGAACCCCACCAGGTCACTGTCCCATTGGCCAAGGCTGGTTGTATCGAAGCGGAGTCGCACGCAGGTCTCGACCGCAGAAAGAACCATGGGAAGGTCGCCGACCACGCGCAAATGCTCCTGGCGGACCAGCCAATCTCCACCAAGCATCACAAGGCCTTCATTGCCTCTACGATCGACTTGCAACGTGGGAGGAGCGGGAGCTGACATCGGACCGCTTCCTACTTCAGGGCGACTGCGACGCCGTTCGCGGAGAGATTGAGCCTGAGCCCTTGGGTCGTGGAATGAACATAGATCTGCACGCCGCTCTGATTTTGCAGCACGGTGAGATCACCCCCGCCAGCGACGGTCGCGCCGGCCGCAGCGGCCACATAGATGCCAGGAAAGTCCCCGACGCGCTGGAGATTATAGACGTCGCCGACACCGTCGATACGTGCGACGCCCACATCGACGGCGCTCATGCCGTTGATCGAAAACCGGTAATCCCGGCCTTTGAAATGCAGTATGCCGTCGCCCCAGGTATAGCCCACACCGGCCGCGACGCTGCCACCCGAGAAGGTGATGTCGGCACTGCGTTCCTGGGCGAACGCCGGTGCGGCGTTGGCAAGTACCAAGCCGGCGACAAGCACGAGTTTGCGCATATGACGCATTGTGATTTCCTGTTCAGTGAGCGAAAGAGCCTTCGTGGTACCCCTCAGGGCACCGGCGACTCCCTACGGGCATCGGTCTGCTCCGCCGAGTAAAGTGTAGTGAAAATTGGCAAATCATGCCGTCAGCCGCCCGTGGAAGGCTATGCGCAGGCATCACGCCCGCGCCAAACCGGATTTTACGGACGCGGTCAGAGGCAGGGATGAGCAGGGTGCCGATCCTCCTTGCGTGCTTCAGTGCTGGGACAAGGGGTTTTGCGATCAAACCCTCGGAATTTCTGAAACTGTTCAGATTCAGTGCCTGGCCCGTCTTATTCACCGCAGAGCAGGGATTCACGAGCGGACGTTATACAACCATCAGGAATCACATAGAAATCGGGCGTTGAGACCACATCGGCTCGATGCCAGCTTCGGCCACGCGATCGGCGATCGTCAGGCGCGGGTCCACCGCCTGCCGGCGTCTGATCGCGTCCATAAGCAGCGGGTCGAGCGCTGCGACGTCAGCAAGGCGGCATCGTGCGCGGCCTTCGCGGTCGCGTCCGGCAGTTCGATCCGGATGGTCGTCATGACCCGGTCTCCGTCACAACCCCGGGCGCAGCGCCGCCACGTAAGCCGCAACGGTCGGACCGAAACCGCGTTCCAGCGCGTCCGCGGTCAACTCGTGACCGATCGAGGCCTCGGCCAGGAACGGCACCGCCTGGATCAATGGCGGGATGTTCAGCAGGTTCAGATCATGCCCCGCATTCACCACCAGCCCCGCGTCCGCTGCGCGCCGAGCGGTCTCGGCGATCGCGGCGAGCAACCCGGCGTGCCGGCCGGCGCGGAAGGCCGCGGCATAGCGGCCAGTGTAGATCTCCACCCCGTCCGCCCCCGCCTGTTTCGCGCGCGCGATCACGCCGGGATCGGGATCGATGAACAGGATCATCCGCCCGCCGATCGCCTTGATCGTCGCGATCGCATCCCGCGCCTCCGCCATCTGCGCGGGATCGAGCTTCCAGCCTTCCTCCGAGGTAAACGCATCCGGCGCATCCGGCACCAACGTCGTCTGCTCGGGCGGCGTCTCGCGCAGGATATCGAGCAGCCTTGCGTCCGGATAACCCTCGATGTTCAGCTCGATGCGCGGGCGCAGCGGCGCCATCAGCGCGGCGAGCGCCGGCACGTCGGAGCGGCGGATATGCCGCTCATCCGGGCGCGGGTGGACGGTCAGCCCCTCGGCACCGGCGTCGAGCGCGATCCGGCCGAAGTGCACGACATCGGGGACGCCGGTGTGGCGCGCGTTGCGCAACAGGGCGACCTTGTTGAGATTGACACTGAGACGAGCCATGCGCGGGATGATAGCGCAGACCAGCGGCGGAGGACAGGGATGCTGACGATCGAACCGACCGGGCAGGGGCTGGGCGCTCGGGTAACCGAACTGGACCTGGCGCAGCCGCTGTCGCCGGCGGATTTCGCGGCTGTGCTGGCCGGGATCGCACGCCATGGCGTGCTGTGTTTCCCCGACCAGCATCTGGACCCGTCAGAGCAGGCGGCGTTCAGCCGGCGGTTTGGTACGTTGGAGGTGCATGTCTCCGGCGCCTTCCAGGTGCCGGGTCAGCCGGAGGTGATGATCCTGTCGAATATGACGGCGGACGGAAAGCCGGTCGGGCTGCCGGACGCCGGGCAGGACTGGCACACCGATATGTCGTTCAGCCGGACCATTGCGTTCCTGAATGTGAACTACATCCTGACGGTGCCGCAGCGGAACGGTGTGGCGCTGGGCGATACGCTGTTCGGTGATATGGCTGCGGCGTACGACGCTCTGCCGGCCTCGGTGCAGGACCGGCTGGCAGGGCGGACCGCGACGCACGACTTCGCGAAATTCTGGGACACGATGCGCGCCCGCGCCGGGGCAGGGTCGGTGCGGGCGCCGTTGACCGAGGCGCAGCGGCAGGCCAAGCCCCCGGTGTCGCATCCGCTGGTGCTGGTCCATCCGTTGTCAGGCCGGAAGGTGCTGTACGCCAACCCAGGCTACACCGTGCGGATCGACGGTCTGCCGACGGCCGAAAGCGACGAGCTGCTGGCGTTTTTGTTCGACCACCAGACAAGACCGGAGTTTTGTTACGCGCATCAGTGGACCGGGAACGACTTGCTGGTCTGGGACAATATCCGCACGATCCACAACGCGGTGGCGGATTATGGCCCGGACGAACACCGCTACATGCGGCGCTGCCAGGCGATGGCGGACCGCGTGTTCGATCCGGGGTGGGCCGGTTTGTGCGAAGGTTCTATGGCGGACGCGGCAGGCAATCCAGCAGCGTGTTTGTGTCTGCCGTCAGCAGAAGATCCAGCGTGAACGGATTTTCGGCCGGAAATGCGGTGTCCGGATTGCTCTCCCGCAGTTGGTCGATGGCTTCCGCATACAACGCCGCGATATCGATCCTTTGCCGCATCGATGGAGCGAGGCGGCGCTTTGCATTGTTACGACATGCAACAATTTCGCTGCGCCAGTTGCCGCACGCAGGGCTGGCGGCCCACGCATACAGCTTCAGCAGATGCACCAGCATCAGGTTCAGGAAACTCTCAACCGAGTGCAGTTCGGACAGACCCACGTCCTCGATCTCCTCGGCGACGTTCGTCCAGTCAATGTCGTTCACCCGCTCCCCGCGCCCAAGGCGACGGAGCAGGTCAGCCTGTTGCTGCGACCAGGCGAGAACGTCATGCTCGTAAAGACTGTCCGGCATGGCGGCATTGATAGCACCAAGGGACCTGCCGTGCCAGCACGTTGGCGGCGTACCGTGCAATCCCTGTGTCCTCACACGCCCGGCCGGGCGGCTGTCTGCCCGCGGGATCTGCCACCATACCGGGTCTACCCCTTGGCACCCATGCGGCTGGACCGTTATGCTCCGCCCCGAGGTGCGGCATTTAACGGATCATTGGCAGGGTAAATCACCGAGTGGCACTACACCGTGACTTTCCATCGTCGCCATACGACGAAGTGCCACCGGACCTGCGCTGGTTTCCGGCCGCGGAAGAACCGCGCACGACCGCCTATCGCAAGCTGTTACCGCCTTTGGTCGCGCACATTCGGGAATCCGTCGCCCTGTGGCGCGACGCGGAATACCGAGGGGCGTCGCCAACCTCCCGAGCCCTTCTGAACTGGTGGTTCAAGACTGACCATCTGGCTGAGCAGTTGGACGGCTCACTGACACAGTTCCGCTACTATTTCGCCCAGCGCGAGGCGGTCGAAACCGTAATCTGGCTCTACGACGTTCGGAACGTGCGCGACAAGTTCGACCTGTTACGGTTCGACGCCTCCGGCGCGGTGTCGGCTAATATGTTCGACGAAAGCTGGCCGCGATTCGTCGTCAAGATGGCCACCGGCGCCGGGAAGACCAAGGTTCTCTCCCTGCTGGTCGCCTGGAGCTACTTTCACAGGCTATACGAACCGGAGTCCGCCCTGGCGCGGAACTTCCTCATGATCGCGCCCAACATCATCGTGTTGGACCGGCTGCGAACCGACTTCGACGGCCTGCGCATCTTCTTCAACGACCCCGTGCTGCCGGACAACGGCCACGCGGGACGCAACTGGGCGAAGATTTCCAGATCGCGTTGCACATCCAGGACGACGTGCGCATCGTGCGGCCAACGGGCAACCTGTTCCTGACCAACATCCATCGCGTCTATCTGGGCGAGGTCCCCGAACCCTCGCTGGACGACGACGACCTGCGCGACTATTTCCTGGAACCCTTCGGACCCAGGCCGGTGGGCAAAACCACCGACAGCAAGGTCGATCTGGGCGAGATCGTGCGGGAGATCGACGAACTCGCCGTGTTCAATGATGAGGCGCACCACATCCACGACCCTCGGTTGGCGTGGTTCAAGTCGATCCAGGACATCCACCACCGGATGTTGCAAAAAGACCTGAAGCTGGCCTTGCAGTTGGACGTGACCGCCACCCCGCGCCACAACAACGGGGCCGCTACACGGTGGCGGTCAAGGTGATCGACATATTCGGAAATGACACAATGACGCTCGTCCCGGTCAACGTGGGATAACGGATTGCATCGCGAACGCGCCCTCGACGCACCGGGGGGCTGCATGGCGGTCATGGTCCTGTCGTCCTGGCCGCTCGGCGCTTCCCGGCCGCCACGCTGAGGCGCCAGCGGGACGGAAATGGTTCCTGGTGACCGATGCCCCTCACTCTGATATAAAGAGGCCAGGAGAGACCAGATGGACCCCCTTCACGAGCCCGCGACTGACCATGCCGCTCCAGCTATGCCGGGCGAGGCGCAACTGCTCGCGATGATGGAGCAGAGTGACCGAGACGTTGCGGCGGGACTGACCGTGCCCTTGGCAGATGTTCTGGCCGAACTCGATGCCATCGCCGCCGAGGTCGAGGCTCGCCATCCCACACATCCGGCGTGATTCGTCTTTCACGGACGGCGAAGTCGCAGGTCGCGGCTCTGGCGAAACATTACGCCGATCGGGAAAGACCCGAAGCCATACGGAATCTTCGAACGATCATCGCCAGGGCCGCCCAACGGATTGAAACGCGGCGTGGGCCGTTCTTTCCCGCGCCCCGGCCCTATCCCGATCTTCTGCGTCCGGGTTGGCATTGGCTTAAGGAAGGACCGTACTGGATAGCCTATGCAGCGGACCCCGGCGGCGCAGTCATAAAGGCGGTCTGTCACGAGACGGCCGATATACCGAACCGGCTCTAGCGGCTTTTGTCCACCGCCCGCGTGACCAGTTGTGTCACCGGCGGTCTGACCACTTCAATCGGCGAGCCGCGCCTGGCCTGCGTCGTGTGCCACCCGGTGCCACCCGCCCGCAAATGGTCTAACCTCCGCCCCGGCAGCGAGTCCCACCCACAGAAGGCAACACAACCATGAACCTCACATCCGGACTGGTCGGCGCGGAGAAAACCGGCCCCATCGGCTGGCTGATCTGGGATAACCCCACCAAGCGAAACGCGCTCTCGCCCGGCATGTCGGAAGACGCGCTGAGCGTAATCGAAGACTACGAATCCGATCCCGCCATCAAGGTCGTCATCATGCGCGGCGCCGGCCGCAAAGCGTTCATTTCCGGCGGTGACATCAAAAGCTTCGACAAAACACGTGCCAACGCCGAAGCTGCTCGTCTGGCGCGTGAGGCGCCAGAGAAGTTGCGCAGGAAACTGTTAAATCTGGAAAAGCCGCTGATCGCGATGATCTATGGCTATTGTCTCGGCGGCGGCATGGGCATGGCGCTGAATGCCGATCTGCGCTTCGCCTCCTCCGACGCGCAGTTCGGCGTCCCCGCGGCACTGCGCGGCATCGCCTACGCGCCCGAGGGGCTGAAATCGCTCGTCGATCTGGTCGGCCCAAGTGCAGCAAAAGACATCATGTTCTCGGCGAGGCGGCTGCCGGCGGACGAAGCCCTTCGCATCGGCCTGATCAACCGCGTGGTCGATGCCGAGGACCTGGAGTCGGTCACCATCGCCTACGCGGAAACCCTAGCCGCCAACGCACCTTTGTCGATCAGGGCATCGAAATACTTCATCAACCAGTTGGGCCTGGAACGCGCGCAACGCGACGAGGCACGCATGGACGCCATGCAGCGCGAAGCGGAGAACAGCGAGGACTTCAAGGAAGCAACACGCTCCTTCGTGGAAAAGCGCAAACCGGTGTTCCAGGGACGTTGACACCGCGGCCCCTTCGTCCAGACTGTCCGGACAAATCAAAGGGGAAGCGGCGGCCATGACGAATTTCGTACTCGTGCACGGGTCCTATCAAGGCGGCTGGATCTGGCAGCGCGTGGCGTCGCGGCTGCGGGCCGCGGGGCATACCGTCTATGCCCCCACGCTCGACGGCTGCGCCGAACGGCGCCACGAACTGCGCTCGGGGATCGATACGACAACGCACGCGACGGAAATCGCCGAACTGCTGTTCTACGAAAACCTGCGCGACACAGTGCTGGTCGGCACCTCCTCCGGCGGCATGGTCGTCTGCCGGGCGGCGGAACAAATGCGCGACCGGGTCGCCCGCATCGTGCTGGCCGATGCGCTGGCGCTGTTCCCCGGCGAACGCACGCGCGACATCGTCAACCGCACCGCCCCGCCGCCCTTCGGCCTCGCCGCGGGTCCCTCGCGGGAGGATGCCGAGAAAGGCCTGTTCGCCGACCTGGACCCGGAAACGCGCGCCATGGTGCTGGATCGTTACACGCCGCATCCGGTCGGCTGTTCCATGACGCCGGTGAAACTTGCCGATTTCTGGGACAAGACCTGGGACGCCTCGGTGATCTGGTGCCGGCGCGCGGTCAACCCCGGCGAGGCCCATCAACGCCGAGGGGCTGAGCGGCTGAAGGCGCGGTGGCACGAACTGGACACCGGGCACTATCCGATGCTGAGCACGCCCGACGAACTGACCCACCTGATCGTCAACGGCTGACAAAGGGACCGACCGCCGCCAGCAACCGGTCGGTTGGCGCGAGCCGCGGACCGTCGCCGGTGTCAACCGGCGGCACAACGATCACGTTCCAGGCCGGCAATATCCGCAGCGAGGCCTGCGCTTGCGGATGCGCCATCAACGGCTGGTTCAGCGACGGGCCGACAACGACGGGGGTGCCGCGGCCGATCGCTTCCGCGGCCACGGACAACGCCAGATTGTCGGCGATGCCCTGCGCGAGCTTGTTGAGCGAGTTGAAGCTGCACGGCGCAAACAGCACGACCCCGCGCGGCGGGCGAGGGCGGATGGACAGGTCGAAATAGGACTCCACGACCTGCGCGCCGGGCACGGAAGCCAGGTCGTGCAGGGCGAGCACGCGCGAGGCGTTCGGGGTCGGGATCGCGATGACGGTGGAAAATCCCGCCGCCACCAGGCCGCGCAGCAGTTCGGGACAACGCGCGGCCGTCGTCGTGCCGCTGAGCAGGAGATAGGCGACATTGAAGGTCTCGCCGCTGACAGCGCCGGTCATTGTGTTGATCCTGCTTGCGACGATCGACCACCCTCCAGCACCAGATCGAAGGTGATGCACACCGGATTCTCGCCACGCACCAGGCGGCCGGCATGCACGCGGCCTTGCATGTCCACAACCGCCATGTCGATCGCAGCGATGCCACCGCGCACCGAACCGGACTGCACCAGCACCTCGGTGGCGTGGTCGGGCACGACGCGGCCGTCGTCGAACACCGCGCCGATCAGGCTGCCCAGGCTGCCGCGCACCTCGGCGTCACGCAGTCCGGCCCAGCGGGCGATGGTTTCGATGGCGTTGCACAGATCCTCATTTGGCCGGATGCGCGCCAGCACGCCGGAGCCCGTGTCCGGCCCCAGCCGCTCGGGGCGCAGGAGCATAAAATTGGTCTCTGGATCGGGTTCAGCGTCGATGCCCAGCGCCGTGAAGGTCCAGGCCGTAGCCTCGGCCGGTTCGGCCACGAGGCTCTCATCCAGCAGGATATGCCCGCCACGCGCCGACCCATCCGCGTCTGTCCACATCGCGTGGCAATGCAGTCGCGGGGTTTCGTCCACGCAGCCAAACGTCACGTTGGCCAATGTCACAAGACTGCGTCCCGCCGCGGCGTGCGGGGCACTGAAATACGCCACGTGCGCCGGCCCATCCGCCGGTCCGGGCATGACGTAGCGCAGCGGTTTCAGCACCAAGCCCGCAATCTGCACGGTTGCCGCCCGCACCCCGGCCGCCATCAGCGGGCGGCTGATGGCGGCGGTCATCGTCAGCCCCGACCCCAGCACGAACGACAGCCGCTCGCAGGGGCCTCGCAGCATCTCAATCCGCTCCGCCGAGACCGGTCCCGGCTGCACCAGCCGGCGCATCAGCGGCCGACCGCGTAGCCCTGCATGCCGCGCGGATTGGCGCCGGCGAACATCTGCCCATCCGGTTCGGTGCGGGCGCCGGACAGACGGCCCTCGCTCCAGTCCTCGCCCTTTTCCGCCTTGTGGCCGCGGGCTTTCAGTTCGTACATCACCGCATTCGGGAAGCGGCCTTCCAGCACCAGCTTGCCGGGACGCGCCACGCGTGGCCAGAAGCTCGACGGCCAGTGTTCGGTGTGGAAGGACGGCGCGTCGATCGCCTGCTGGATGCCCATGTTGTGATGGACCATCCGCAAGAAGAAAGTCAGCGCCCACTGGTCCTGCTGCTCGCCCCCGGGCGTGCCGAAGGCCATCCACGGCTTGCCGTCGCGCAGCGCAAAGCTGGGCGATAGCGTTGTGCGCGGGCGCTTCCCCGGTTGCAGCCCGTTCGGTAAACCAGGCGTCAGCCAGAACATCTGCCCGCGCGTGCCCATCGGGAACCCGAGCCCCGGCACCACCGGCGAGGATTGCAGCCACCCGCCCGAGGGTGTCGCGCTGACCATGTTTCCGTGTTTGTCGATCACGTCGATATGACAGGTATCCGCGCCGATCACCCCCAGGCGAGAAACGGTCGGCTCGCCGGAACCGGACGTATCGCCATCGAGCAACCGCAGCCGTTTCGCCGCATCGTGGTCCACCACCGCGTCATGGCCAGGCACCGCACCCGGCCGCAGCGCCAACGAGGCGTCCCGCCCGACCAGCGCTCGTCGGTCGGCGTTGTACCCATCGGACAGCAACGTTCCCAACGGGACGTCGGTGAAGTTGGGATCGCCGTAATAGGCCTCACGGTCGGCATAAGCGAGCTTCGCGCATTCCACCACGGTGTGGATGAAGTCCGGGCCAAGCGGGTCCATCGCGCCGATGTCGAAGCCGCGCAGCAAGGCGAGTTGCTGCAGGAACACCGGTCCCTGGCTCCAGGCGCCGCATTTCAGCACGGTGTGGCTGTGGTAGTCGTAGGTGACCGGGTCCTCCACCGTCGCGGACCAGCGCGCAAAATCGTCGGCGGCGAGCAGGCCGCGGTGATGGCGGCCGGTGACGTCCAGCACCTCGGTGTTGCGAAAGAACGTGTCCACCGTCTCCGCCACGAATCCGCGATACCACGCAGCTCGCGCGGCATCGATGCGAGCCTCGCGGGAGTCGCCGGTGGCCTCGCGGCAAAGGCGGTCCCAGGTGTCGGCCAGCGCGGGGCGGGCGAACAGCGTGTTGGGACCGGGGGTTTTGCCGTTGGGCAGGAACACGGCGGCCGACGAGGTCCATTCCTGCTCGAACAGCCGCCGCACGCCCTCGATGGTGGCGCTGATGCGGGGGACGATGGGCACGCCGTTGCGGGCGTAGCCGATGGCGAAGGACAGAACGTCCGGCAGTTCCCAGGTGCCCCAGTCGCGCAGCAGCAGGCACCAGGCGTCGAAGGCGCCCGGCACGACAGCGGGCAGCAGGCCGGTGGCAGGGATCAGGTCCACGCCGAGGTCCGCGAATTTGTCCAACGTGGCAGCTTGCGGCGATACGCCCTGGCCACAGATCACGTGCTGGGATCGGGTGCGGGCGCTGTGCAGGATGATCGGCGCGTCGCCGCCGGGCCCGTTCAGGTGCGGTTCGGCGACCTGCAGGGTGAAGGCGGCCGCGACCGCGGCGTCGAACGCGTTGCCGCCGCGCTCCAGCACCGCCATGCCGACCTGGCTGGCGAGCCAATGGGTGCTGGCAACCACGCCGAACGTGCCGGCGATCTCCGGACGGGTGGTGAACATGGGCGGACTCCCGGGTTGATCGGACGGCAGGCTAACGCCAGGGTGCGCGCCGTCAATGCGGGGGGCGGGCGGATGCTGGTGCTGGTGGCCGGTCCGAGCGGGGCAGGGAAGGACACGCTACTGGAGGGGGCGCGCAAGGTGCTGGCCGGCGATCCGCGGGTACGCTTCGCCCGCCGGGTGATCACGCGGCCGGCGGAGGCCGGCGGCGAGGATCACGAGTCGGTGACCGAGACGGAATTTGCTGCCCGTGACTTCGCCTTGCAGTGGGATGCGCACGGGTTGCGCTACGGCATTCCGGCCGATATCGCGGACGACCTGGCGCGTGGCGTGACGGTGGTGGCGAGCGTCTCGCGCGGGGTGATCGCCGCGGCGGCACGCCGGTTTCCGGTGCGGGTGATCGAGGTCACCGCGCCACCGGCGCTGCTGGCTTCGCGTTTGCTGGCGCGGGGCCGGGAGGATGCGGCTGGGGTGGCGGAGCGGCTGGGGCGCAGCCTGCCGCTGCCGGATTGTGTGCCTGTGACGAATGTTATGAATGACGCCAGTGTCGGGGAGGGTGTCGATCGGTTCCTCCACGCGCTTGTCGCGGGGATGTGATCAGGTTATGCTCTATACAGGTAACGACAGCGGACGGCTCGATATCCGGCACGCGATCCGGCTGGAGGATGCCGGGGCGACGTTGTCGCTGCCCAGGGTCGGCCTGTCGACCGCGCTGGCGGTGATTTACGGCCTAGCGTAACCCATATCACGCGCAGAACGGTGCCCCCTCAGTGCGCCATCAGCACCGTTACCGGCGCCTGTTCCAGCACCGCGCGCGTAAATCCGCCGAACACCGCTTCGCGCAACCGCGTATGGCCATAACCGCCCATCACCAGCAGGTTGCAGCCGGCTTTGGCAACCGCCTCCAGCAGCACCGCCACCGGCGCGCGGCCATCGCGGCGCAGCACCTGGATGCTGACATTCGGGTTCTGCCAGCGCAGGCTGTTGGCCAGGCGCAGCGGCGACTTGTCGGCCACCTCGCCGTCTTCTTCCACCGCAAAAACGATCACCCGAGCGGCCCAGTGGAAAAAAGGCAGGGCGGCGGAGATGGCGCCGGCGGCCTCCCGCGTGTTCTTCCAGGCGATTGCAATCGTGCCGTCCAGCCCGGCCGGTGGCACCGCCGGGGCGATCAGCACCGGCTTGCCGGTCTCCATCAGCGCCGCTTCCATCAGGCCCAGCGACAGCACCCCGCCCTCGCGCTCACGCCCGACCACCACGAGGTCAGCGACGCGCCCGTACTCCGCCAGCCAGTCGTCCGTGATCCCGGTTTCCGCCACCCACTCATAGGTGACGGTGCTGGCGCACGGCCGTTCAGCCAGCTTCACCCCGTTCGCGGCACTGAAGGCCCGCCAGGCGGCATCGGCGGCGCGTTCACGCAGGTCCGCCTCCTCCTCCATGTGGGCGATCGTGCCGTCCAGCCCGACCGCCATGCCCATGTCCGCCGAGGCCATGGCGGCAATTTCCCGCCTGACGTCGGGCCGCACATGCAACACGATCAGATGCCCATCGAACAGACGCGCCGCCGCCAGGGCGGTCGCGAAAACTGACGCATCCGCCGGGGTCCCGGTCGCGGTCAGCAGGATAATTTTTGGCATGGTCCGTACTCCCGTCCGGGAGAACGTTTGTCACGCTTAAAGGTTGCACGCCTTGATTCAGGTCAACCGCTCAGGGCCACGCGGTGGCGAAGGATTCCGGCCCGGCACCCTGGATCGCGATCCGCTTGCCGCGGGTCAGGGTCTTGCCGTCCCAGCGGAACACGTCGATGGCGCGGTCGGCCATGCTCTGGATCATCACGGTCTTGCCGTCGCGGGAAAACGCGATCGCCTCCGCCCAGCCGCCGACCGGCGTCTCGGCTAACTTGCGCAGCGACGTGCCCTCCACCGCATACAGCGCCAGCAGCGCGTGGTCGTGATGGAACGGGTCGGTCTTCGGCTTGGTGCTGCCGATTTCCGCCCCCACCGCGAGGAACCGCCCGTCCGGCGAGAACTTCATCGGTTCCGGCCCGCTGGGCACGCCGAAGGTGCCGACGGTGCGATAGGGCTTCGTGCGCAAATCGATCAGGCTGACGGAGTCGGTATCGCCGTCGCCGCGCCCCATATTCGACACCGCCGCCAAAGTGTGCGCGGCGTTGATGTCCATCGTATAGGGGGCCAGCCCCGTGGTGATCGGCCGCGGATCGATGGTGACCGTCGTGCCGTCGATATGCAGCACATTGACCATGTTGTCGCCGCCGCGCGTGAGCAGCGCGGTCTGGTCATCGACGAACACCACAGCGCTGGCCAGCGACTTCGGATTGCCGGTATCGACCTTGCCCGCCGGGGTCAGCCGCTTGTCCGCGACCGTGAACACCGACACGGTCCCCTCCGCTCGGTTCGCGATCAGCGCCAGTTTGCCGTTGGGCGAGACGCGCACCTGCGTGGCGCCAAGCCCCGCGGTCAGGCTTTGCACCACCGCCGGCGGCTTGGCGGCCAGGTCCAGCACCGAGACCCGGTCGTCCGGCGCGATGCCATCCTTCCCTGCCGGATCGGCCTTGGTGGCGGAGGTCACGATCGCCCAGCTCTCATCCCGGCTGACCCAGGCCGCACCCGGCGGGCCGACGACGCTGCCGGGCGCTTCGATCGTGGCCTTGATGGTGGGCGGGTAGTGCGACACGTCGATCAGGGTCACGGTATCCGGTCCGGCCGGGTTCGGCGCGACCATCTGCATCCGATCGTTCATCACCGTATGGGCATCGTTCGATGACAGCACGATATCCGCCCGCACCGGGGCGGGCAGGGTGGCGGCAAGCAACGACACGGCGAGCACGCCGGCTTTCGAAAGTCCTGGCATCGTTTGACCTCCATCGTTTTGTGGGCACATGGCCGCGCTGTTTCGCGCCGGGGCAAAATGCCAGGGCCGCCGACGCCTGACCAGGGGCCGGTCGCGCGGGTCGCCAAGCGCCGCCGATCCGCCTATCCTGGCGGAAAGCGACGAGGACTCCATCATGACCACCCCGCTGGCGGGCATCATTGTGCTCGATTTCGGCCAGATTTTTCAGGGCCCCTACGCCACCATGCTGATGGCCAAGGGCGGCGCCGACGTGATCAAGATCGAGCCGCCGGGGGGCGAGCCGCTGCGCCGGCGGGTGCTGGCGACCGGCAAGGGGGATACGACCCTGCCGATGGCGATGCTGAACGCCAACAAGCGCGCGGTGACCTTGAACCTGAAGTCCGATCGCGGCCGGGAATTGCTAAAGCAGATGGCCGCGAAGGCCGACGTGCTGCTGGAGAATTTCGCCCCGGGCGTGATGGATGGGCTGGGGGTCGGCTACGACGTGCTGCGGGTGGTCAACCCGCGGTTGATCTATGCCACCGGCACCGGGTTTGGCATCTCCGGTCCCGACCGCGACAATCTGGCGATGGATTTCACCATTCAGGCCGCCTCCGGCATCATGAGCATCACCGGCGATCCTGACGGCCCACCGATGAAGGCCGGCCCCACCCTGGTCGATTTCATGGGCGGCATTCATCTATACGCCGCGGTGATGACCGCGTTGTTCCAGCGCGACCGTTCGGGGGAGGGCCAGTTGGTGGAGGTGGCGATGCAGGAGACGGTGTATCCGTCGCTTGCGTCGAGCTACGACTATTATCACCGCACCGGGCGCGCGCCGCCGCGTGCCGGCAACCGCCAGGCGGGGCTGGCGAGTGCGCCATACAACGCGTTTCCGACGCGCGACGGTTGGGTCGCGGTGCATGTGGTGACCGAGGGGCACTGGCAGAACCTGCTGAAAGCGATGGGGCGGGAGGATTTGAAGGACGATCCGCGCTTTCGCACCAACCCCGACCGCACCGCCAACATGGCGGACACCGAGGCGCTGGTCGCGGCCTGGACGTCCTCGCTGGACAAGGCCACGGTCGTTGCCACGGCGAAGCGCTACAAAATCCCCTGTGCGCCGGTGCGCAACGCGATCGAGGTGATGAACGACGCGCATATGCACGAACGCGGGATGTTGCAGCGGGTGGAGCACCCGTCGCTGGGGACTGTGGTGTTGCCGAATTCGCCGCTGCGGCTGCACGGGGCGGACCGGGTGGCGCCGGTGCCGAGTCCGGGGTTGGGGGCGCATAATGCTGCGGTTTATGGGGACTGGCTGGGGTTGGGTGCGGACGGGGTGGCGGCTTTGCGGGCGGCGGGGGTGATTTGAGCACAGTTGGCAACCGATATCGCCGCCTTGATAGGGCAGGGGCCTTGATCGGGACGCCGCGCATATATGTCTGTAAAGTAACATATGGCGCGGGCTTCCGCGGTCTTTATTTCTGATGCCGTAACGGAACACGTTTCTATGTGCCAGCATTTAGGCCGCCCCAACCGGCCCCCCGAAGAATGTGCGGCCCCTCTCTCCCACAATGAACCGCAACCGTGTATGAAGCCGCCACAAGAACCCAAGGGAGGCGGACAATGCGGGACATCGGTTGGATCGGGCGACGTGGGGTGATGCGCCTGCTGGGCGCGAGCGGGGCCGCCCTGGCAGCCGGCCTGCCCGAACGTGTCCATGCCGCGGCCAGCAAGAACACACTCGTTCTCGGCCTGGACATCAGTGACACCATCTCGCTCGATCCGGCGCGCGAGGCGCAATACACCCCGCCGATGACCGTCACCGCCGCCTATGAAACCCTGGTGACGATGACCCCCGGCGACTACCTGAACGTCAAACCGGCGCTCGCCACCGCCTGGACCCGCACGCCGGACGGCAAAGGCTGGCGCTTCACCCTGCGCGACGGCGCGAAATTCAACAGCGGCAATCCCGTCACCGTCGAGGACGTGAAGTGGACCTTCGAACGGGTGATGAATGTCAAGGACCAGCCGTCGCAGTACCTGGTCGATCTGGACCACGTCGAGATCGTCGATCCCCGCACCGTCGATCTGGTGATGAAACACCCGGCCGCACCGATGCTGACGGTGCTGACCGGCCCGACCAACGGCATCATGGAGCGCAAGGTCGCGGAAGCCCACGGCGCCACCAACGCCGCCAACGCGAATACCGAGGACAAGGCGACCACCTGGCTCAACCAGAACAGCGCCGGCGCCGGTCCCTTCACCCTGGTCGGCTGGACCCGCAACGCGCAGATCCTGCTGACCCGCAACCCGCATTACTGGCGCGGGCCGGCGCCGTTCGAGCGTGTCGTCATCCGCCACATGAGCGACAGCGCCACCCAGTTGCTGGCGGTGAAGCGCGGCGACATCGACGCCGCGTTCAACCTGATCCCGGAACAGGTCGCCACCCTGAAGGACGATCCGCATGTGCGGGTGGAGGGGCTGGAGAGCCTCGACTTCGTCTATATGGCGCTGACCAGCGAGGCCGCGTTCAACAAGGCCCTGGCGGTCAAGGAAGCCCGCCAGGCCATCGCCTGGGCGATCGATTACGACGGCATCATCAACAGCCTGCTGGGCGGCACCGCGCTGCGCTGCGCCAGTTTCATTCCGATCGGCATGTACGGCTCGACCAAGCAGAACGCCCGCGAACTCGGCTATCATGAGGACCTGGCCAAGGCAAAGGCGCTGCTGGCGAAAGCCGGATTCCCGGACGGGTTCGAGTTCAAGCTCAGCTATGGCGATGCCGCGGTGTCGGGCCTGTCCTACGCCGTGCTGGCGCAGAAGCTGCAATCCGATCTGGCGCGCGTCGGCATCAAGGTGGTGCTGGACCCGATGGACCAGGTCAATCTGCGCACGCAATACACCACCGGAAAGTCGCACGCGGTGCTGACCTTCTGGAACCCCTCGGGGGTGGAGATCGACGGCTGGTCGTCGGCCACCGTGCAGCGGGTGGCGAAGCGCGTCCATATGACGCCGTCGCCCGAACTGGTGAAGCTGGTGGCGGATGCGGCGGAGGAAACCGATCCGGTGAAGAAGTCGGCCATGTACGTGGAGTACCAGAAGGCGATCATCGACCAGGCGAACCTGCTGATCCTGTTCCAGCCGATCTACCAGTTCGCGGTGCGCGACGTGATCAAGTCCTTCCCGTTGACCGCCGCGGGCTGGGAGGTGGAACTGTTCCAGGCCAGTACCTAGCGCCGGCCCCGCTGGCGCTGCCGCCCGAGCGCGGCTAGTATGCTCTTCGTTACAACACTTCAGGGGACAACGCTCGATGCTCAGACGATCCTTGCTCGCCGCTGCCGCGACACTCGGCATCGCCTTGACGGTTGCCGCCGGACCCGTTGCGGCCCAGATCCAGATTGCGACAGTCGGACCGATGACCGGCGAGTACGCCGCGTTCGGCCAGCAGATGAAGGCCGGCGCCGACCAGGCGGTCGCCGACATCAATGCGGCCGGCGGCGTGCTGGGCCAGCAACTGGTGCTGAACATCGGCGACGACGCCTGCGACCCGAAGCAGGCCGTCTCCGTCGCCAACCAGATGGCCGCCAAAGGCGTCAAACTCGTCGCCGGTCATTACTGCTCTGGAAGCTCGATTCCTGCGAGTAAGGTTTATGGCGAGGAGGGCATCCTGCAGATTTCCCCGGCCTCCACCAACCCGAAATACACTGATGAGGGAAGCTGGAACACGTTCCGCGTCTGCGGCCGCGACGACGAACAGGGCAAGGTCGCCGGCGCCTATCTGGCCAAGGAATTCAAGGGCCAGAAAATCGCCATTCTGAACGACAACACGGCCTACGGCAAAGGCCTGGCCGAGGAAACCGAGAAGGCGCTGCACGCCGCGGGCGGGAAGGAAACCCTGTCCGCCGCCTATACGCCGGGTGAGAAGGACTATTCCTCGCTGGTCAGCCGCCTGAAGCAGGCCGGGATCAGCGTGATCTATGTCGGCGGCTATCATACGGAAGCCGGCCTGATCATCCGCCAGGCCAAGGAACAGGGCATGCATGCGACCTTGGTCGGCGGCGATGCGCTGGTCACGAACGAATTCTGGCAGATCGCCGGCGATGCCGGCACCGGCACGATGATGACCTTCCCGGCCGATCCGCGGCTGCGCCCGACCGCGGCCGCTGTGGTTGCCGCCTTCAAGGCCAAGAAGATCGACCCCGAGGGTTACGTGCTGTACACCTACGCCGCGATCCAGATCTGGGCCGAGGCGGCGAAGAAGGCGAACAGCACCGATCCGAAGAAAGTCGCCGCGGCCTTGAAGGCCAATCCGAACTGGCCGACCGTGCTGGGCCCGATCAGCTTCGACAAGAAGGGCGACGTGGTGGGTTCCGACTACGTGTTCTATCTGTGGCAGAACGGCAGCTACTCACAGATGTGATGAAACCGGTGGGCGTTCCCCTCCCGACCTGCGGGAGGGGGTTTCGCCTGTTGCATAACACCGTGGCTGCGGTGGGCTCGGGTTGTTGCTTTTTAAGCGAGATGAAGGGGATGATTTTGATTAAGGGGATGCAGCGGCGCGCGACCGATCATAAATTTTGGACGCAACCTGACTCTTATCCCTTTTATCAAACTTCATTCCCTTTATCGCCTTCAAAAAAAATCTGAAACCGGCCCCTCACCGGATACCCGTCATCCGGTCCCACGCCCGCACGAATTGCGCATGCGTCTTCAGGAACGCGTCCCAATCGTCCGGCACCAGCACTTTGAAGCTGCTCATCGGATCGCCCCCCGGCGGCGGCGGCACATCCTGGCGAGCGGAATAGTTTTGCACGACCTGGGTCATCGTGGTCTGGCCTGGGCGGCTGATATACCAGTCGAGGAACAGACGCGCCGCCTCGGGGTGCGGCGCGTGGTCGAGGACACCGATCACGCCGGGCGAGACCACCAACCCTTCCTCAGGGCGAACGAAAGCGATGGGCGCACCCTTGGCCTTGAACACCAGATAGCCGGAGTATTGCGCGGTCGAGATCACCTGGTCCTGGCCGCTGACCGTGCGATCGAACTGCTGCACGTAGGAATCGAAGCCGCGCGGCTTCAGTTCGCCGAAGCGCGTCCAGTAATCGGGTCCATACAGCCCGCGCAGCAGGTACCAGGTCAGGTGCTGCAAGCCTGACGTCGAAAGCTTGACGTTGATGTTGTTCGCCCAGCGCGGGTCCAGCAGGTCCTTCCAGCTTTTCGGCGCGTCCTCCGGCTTGACCAATGTCGGGTTATAGGCGATCCCCGCAACGATCTCGTTATCCCAGGTGTAATAGCCCTCAGGCGTGCTTTTCTGCTGCGGCGTATAGGCCGCCATCTCCGGCGACACGTATTGCGCGTAGCCGCCGCGCTTTTGCAAATCCAGCGCGAAACCGATCTCAGTGAGAATCAGGGTGTCCGGCAGATACGAACGAGCCTGACGTTCCGAGATCAGGCGGGCGTACAGGGCGCCGGTTTGCAGCCGCAGATAGGTGGTCTCGATCTGCGGAAACAATTTCCGGAACGCGCCCAGATAGGCGGCCATTTCCGAGTCCGGATCGGGCGCGTAATGCACCAGCGCACCCTCGGCCAGGGCTTGCTCGACATTGGCACAGGTTTGAAAACCGGGCATCTGCCGGGGATGCTCGCAGGCGGTGGCCGCCGTGATCGTCAGCCATGCCGCGGCCAGCACCGCGGTGCAACCACGCACGCCCATCCTGCTGTTCCCCCCCGGTTTATCAGGTTTTGGACGCGGCGACCTTGTGATAGCCGCGGCCGTAATAGATCAGGCCTTCGTGCAAATCGCCGGTCCGCACGGCCTCCACCGAACAGAAGAAGACGTCATGGGTGCCGATCTCCACGACCTGGGTGATGCGGCAGTCGAACACCGCGACCGCCTGGTCCAGCGCGGGGGAGCCGGTTTCCAACGTGTGCCAGGCGTAGCCGTCGAAGCGTTCGTTCATCGCGTGCTGCGTCATGCCGGCGAACACCGGCGACAGGCCCTCGTGCGCCGGGGTCAGGGTGTTCACGCACAGCACCCCGTTCTGCCGCATCGCCGGGTAGGAGTCGTTGCCCCGGTTCGCGCAGACCAGCAGGGTCGGCGGGGTATCGGTCACGCTGGTGACCGCCGAGGCGGTGAAGCCCGCGCGCCCCCCCGGCCCATCGGTGGTGATTACGTTCACAGCCGCACCCATGCGCGCCATGGCCTCACGATAGGCTTGCTTTTCAACCGGCACGGTCCGCTCCATCGGAACACTACCGGTGAGTATGGCGCAGGATCGGCCGCCTGGCCAGCCGGGGCCGGCTTGCCGCTCTGTTCCGTCACGGGCAAGATCAGACGCCTGGAGCGCAGCCGTCGCATGACAGTCGTCGCCATTCCTGCTTCACCAACCCGGTCTGGAGGCCGCTGATGGCGTACCCGTCGGCCGCCGGCCTGGTCCCTTCGCCGTCGCTGGCCACGCGCGCCGTGCGGCCGATCAAGCGCGCGATCGCCGGCCAGGTGGTTGCCTTGTTCAACGACCGCGCCCGCGGCGAGACACCGGTCGGGCGGCGACCCGACGGGTTGTTCGGTCCAGGTTCGGTCGCGTGGCGCGTGCATGGCGACGTGGCGTGCATGATGGTGGGCGGCGTAGCCGGCCTGCTGCTGCAGATGCTGCACCCGGCGGTCCTGGCGGGGGTCTGGGACCACTCGAAGTTCCGGTCCGATATGCGGGGGCGGCTGCGGCGCACCGCGCGCTTCATCGCGCTGACTACCTACGGCGGGCTGCCCGAAGCTGAGTCCGCGATAGCGCGTGTTCGCGGCATCCATGAGCGGGTGCGCGGGACGTTGCCGGACGGCACGCCCTATGCGGCGAACGATCCCGCGCTGCTGGCCTGGGTGCACGTGACCGAGACGAGCAGTTTCCTCGACGCCTGGATCCGCTATGGCGAACCGGACATGGCGGCGGCTGACGAGGACCGCTACTTCGCCGAGATGGGCCGGGTGGCTCTGGCGTTGGGCGCCGATCCGGTGCCACGCAGCCGAACCGAGGCGCGCGACCTGATCCAGGCGATGCGGCCGCGGATGTGCTGCGATGGCCGGACCCGGACGGTGTCGCGGCTGGTCCTGACCCAGCCGGCGCCGAACCGGCTGGCGGAGCCGTTGCAGGCGCTGGCGATGCAGGCTTCGGTCGATCTGTTGCCGGATTGGGCGCGACGGATGCACGGGCTGCCTGTGCCGGTGCTCAGTCGGCCCTTGGTGCGGGCCGGGACGTTGGGGATTGCGCAGACATTGCGGTGGGCGTTCCGGTAAGGGGCTGGGGGAGGGAGCTCGGCAGGGTGACGCGTGGCGGTCGGTGGGTTCCTCCGACCGACCCCTCCCCCCAACCCCCTCCCTCAAGGGGAGGGGGAGTCTCTGCTCTCTCTCGCCCCGCTACATCCCCAGCGCCCGCCGGTAGACGTCCAGCATCGTCTCCAGTTCCTCCACCTCCGCGGCTTCCTGCTTGCGGATGCGGATCAGTTGCCGCAGCACCTTCACGTCGAACCCGGCCGACTTCGCCTCGGCGTAGATGTCCTTGATGTCGCTGGACAGCGCCTTGCGCTCCTCCTCCAGCCGCTCGATCCGCTCGACAAGACTGCGCAGCCGGTCAGCCGCCACCCCGCCGGTCTTGATCTCATCCTCGGTTACCGGCTTCCGCGCCATCGCACCCCGACCCCCTTGCCATAAGGCGCGGGGGGATAGCGGCGCGCGGCCACCGGGTCAATGACCGGGATGGGACTGGGCCAGCGCGGCCTTCTGCTCCGCGGTCGCTTCCTTCTGGTATTTCGCCTGCCATTCCTTGTAGGGCATCCCATAGACGATCTCGCGCGCGTCCGGGTCGGCCAGGGTGATCCCCTTGGTGGAGGCCGCCTCGCGGTACCACCGGCTCAGGCAATTCCGGCAGAAGCCGGCCAGGTTCATCAGGTCGATGTTCTGCACATCGGTGCGCTCGCGCAGGTGCTCCACCAGGCGGCGGAACGCGGCGGCTTCCAGTTCCGTGCGGGTCTCGGCGTCGAATTCGGGTGCGGGCATCACATACCTCCTGCTCTTTCGCACAACATGGCGCCGCCGGCGCAGTTTCGCCATACTCCCCCGGCAGCCGAGGGGAGGAAATCGCGCATGGTCCGGGATGATGCACAGGCGCGCGCCATCTTGCGGGCGCTGTTCGATGCCGCGGTGGCCGCGGCCGACCCGCGCAAGGTGCTGGCAGCCCACCTGCCGCCCAAACCCACAAAGGGCCGGTGCATCGTCGTCGGCGGCGGCAAGTCGGCCGCAGTGATGGCCGCCGCGCTGGAGGATGCCTGGCCCGACGTGCCGCTGGAGGGCACCGTCGTCACCCGCTATGGCCACGCGGTCCCCACACGGCGGATCGAAGTCATCGAGGCCTCCCACCCCGTCCCCGATGCCAACAGCCAGGCCGGCGCGCTGCGGCTGCTGGAACAGGTCCGCGGCCTGACCCAAGACGACCTGGTGATCGCGCTGATGTCGGGCGGCGCCTCGTCTTTGCTGGCCGCGCCTGCGCCGGGGATTACGCTCGCCGACAAGCAGGCGATCAACCGGGCCCTGCTGGCCTGCGGGGCCAACATCACCGAGATGAACGCGGTGCGGAAACACCTCTCGGCGATCAAAGGCGGGCGGCTGGCGGCGGCCGCCGCACCGGCCCGCGTGGTCACGCTGGCGATCAGCGACGTGCCCGGCGACGATCCCGCCGTGATCGGCTCCGGCCCCACCGTCCCCGACCGCACCACCTTCGCGGAAGCGCGCGCGCTGATCGCCCGCTACGGCCTCACGCCCTCCCCCGCGGTCGCCGCCCGCCTCGCGCAGGACACGGACGAGACGCCGAAACCCGGCAGCCTGCCGCACACGGAATTCCGCATGATCGCCACCCCCATGATGGCGCTGCACGCGGTGGCCGACACCGCCCGCGGGCTCGGCTTGTCGCCCCTGATCCTCGGCGACGCGCTGGAAGGCGAGGCGCGCGAGATGGGCACCGTCCTCGCCGGCATCGCCCGCAGCGTCCGCGGCCACAACCAGCCGCTGGCGCCGCCCGCCGTACTGCTGTCCGGTGGGGAAACCACCGTCACCCTCGGCTCGGCCCCGCATGGCCATGGCGGGCGGAACACCGAATTCCTGCTGGGCCTCGCCATCGCGCTGGACGGCGCGCCCGGCATCTGGGCCGTCGCCGGCGACACCGACGGGGTGGATGGCATGGATGAGGTCGCAGGCGCCCTGCTCACCCCCGACAGCCTGGTTCGGGTGCGCGCCCTGGGGCTGGATCCGCGAGCCATGCTGGCCGGCCACGACAGTCATTCGCTGTTCAAAGCGGTGGGCGATTTGATCGTCACCGGCCCCACCTTGACCAACGTCAATGATATCAGAGCCATTCTGATCGCCTGAAGGACGCCACACCCCATGGCCACTCGCCCGAAGCTGCGCCGCCGCCGGCGCACCAAGATCATCGCCACCCTCGGCCCCGCCAGCGGCTCGATCGAGGTGCTGACCCGGCTGTTCCAGGCCGGCGCCGACGTGTTCCGGCTGAATTTCTCGCACGGCACGCACGACGACCACGCCGCCCGCTTCGCCATGATCCGCGAGCTGGAGGACCGCTTCGAGCGGCCGATCGGCATCCTGGCCGACGTGCAGGGGCCGAAGCTGCGGGTCGGCACCTTCTCGGGCGGGCGGGTGTTCCTCAAGACCGGCCAGCCCTTTCGGCTGGACCTGAACGCGACCCCCGGCGGGGCCGACCGGGTCAACCTGCCGCACCCCGAGATCATCGAGGCCGCCTCGATTGGCTCATCCCTGCTGCTGGACGACGGCAAGCTGCGCCTGCGGGTGGTGCGCAAGCGCGCCGACGCGCTGGAAACCGAGGTGGTGGTCGGCGGTCCGCTGTCGGACCGCAAGGGGGTGAACGTGCCCGACGTGGTGCTGCCGATCCCGGCGCTGACGGAAAAGGACCGCGACGACCTGGCCTTCGCGCTGGATCACGGCGCCAACTTCATCGGCCTGTCCTTCGTCCAGCGCCCGGAAGACGTGGCCGAGGCGCGCACCCTGGTCGATGGCCGCGCCTGGCTGATGGTGAAGCTGGAGAAGCCGCAGGCGCTGGACAACCTGGACGCGATCCTGGCGCTGACCGATGCGGTGATGGTGGCGCGCGGCGATCTGGGGGTGGAACTGCCACCCGAGGAAGTGCCGCTGGCGCAAAAGCGCATCGTCCGCCTGGCGCGGCAGATGGGCAAACCGGTGGTGGTGGCGACGCAGATGCTGGAAAGCATGATCTCCGCCCCCGCCCCGACACGCGCGGAGGCGTCGGACGTGGCAACGGCGGTGTTCGATGGGGCGGACGCGGTGATGCTGTCGGGTGAGACCGCGGCCGGCCAGTATCCCTATGAGGCGGTCAACATGATGGACCGGATCGTTGCACGAGTCGAACAGGATGCCGGCTGGCGCTCGATGATCGATTCGTCGCGCCCGGCCCCCGAACGGTTGACCTCCGACGCGATTGCGGCGGCGGCGCAGCAGGTCGGGCACACGATCGGGGCGAAGGCGATCGTGGCCTTCACCGCCTCGGGCGGCACCGCGCTGCGGGTTGCGCGGGAACGGCCGGACTCCCCCGTGATCGGGTTGACCCCGAACCTGGACACCGCGCGTCGGATGGCGGTGGTCTGGGGGGTGCACGCGGTGGTGACCGCCGACATCCACTCCATGGGCGAGGCCGTCACCCGCGCCACGCAGACCGCTCGGGCCGAGGGATTCGCGGCGCATGGGGAGAACGTGGTGGTGGTGGCGGGGATCCCCTTCGGGCTGTCCGGCAGCACCAATTCGCTGCGGGTTGCGACGGTAAAGTAGTCGCGCGGTTACCGACCGGCAAAAGGCGCGGCACATCGGCGCCGTTGCGATACCAGGTGACGAGCCGATGGACGGCGAAGTGACGGTGAAGGTCATGCAGGCGTGGTTGATGTCGCGCGCTGGCGGCTTTGTCGATGACAGTGGCGCGGACTGGCAAGCGACCACAGGCCATCTCGGCGTTTTGTCGGGTCACCACGCCGCCTTTGCCGGAACAAAAAATGGCAAAGCGAAATCAGCAACCCGGTTTTGGTGCCTCGCGGCATGCAGAGTCACGATCCGTGCCGATCGGAACCAACCTCGTTTGGCAGAACTTGCTCTCGCGGACGCCGAGAATCCCCGCATCGAGATCGACATCGGCGAGGGTGAGGGCAAGTGCGTCACCGATGCGAAGCTCAGCGCCATATGGCAGGCGCAAAAGCGTTCGACGGGGTTTGGGATCGATGCGGCAGCGTGGATGGTCGTTGACCGCGACGGCATCGGGCAAGCGGCGCAATTCTTCGTGCATGTCAATGTCTGGAACAAAGGCTTGCAGCGGCCGTTGCGGCTGGTCGACATGGCCGCGGGCCATGGCAATTGTGCGCCATCCCGGGCTTATCCGGACGCCTGTGGTACTTGTCCCGGCCATGAGGCATGAGGGGACGACTTTCCAATCACCG
>Ga0302157_10001911_pt1 | contig 24938 bp, 20 predicted proteins | sample I_Bog_N3_3_FD_193502 | JGI IMG/M metagenome (GOLD analysis project Ga0302157, IMG submission 193502) | Peat permafrost microbial communities from Stordalen Mire near Abisko, Sweden - I_Bog_N3_3 | ecosystem: Environmental > Terrestrial > Soil > Wetlands > Peat | place: Sweden: Abisko, Stordalen... | reverse complement strand
TACCAGATGGGCGCGGTGCTGGTCGCCGGGGGCGTGATCGGCACCGGGTTGGGCGCGGTGGTGTTCAACCTGCTGACGCGGTTGGGGCAGATCGATACCGTGATCAACATTCTCTACGTGATGCTGCTGGGCGGGATCGGATCGATCATGGCGCGCGAGAGCATCGATACCATGCGGGCGGCAAGGTCTGGCGTGCCGATTCCGGCGCGCAAGCGGCGGCATCATCCGCTGGTGGCGCATTTGCCGTGGCGGTGGCGGTTCTATCGCTCGGGGTTGTATATTTCGCCTTTGGCGCCGCTGTTGCTGGGGTTGTTTACCGGCATGTTGACGATGCTGATGGGGATCGGCGGCGGGTTCATCATGGTGCCGGCGATGCTCTATATTCTGGGCATGAGCGCGGGGGTGGTGGTGGGGACCAGCCTGTTCCAGATCCTGTTCGTGACGATTGCCACCACGATGATGCATGCCTTGACCACGCATGCGGTGGATCTGGTGCTCTCGATCCTGTTGCTGTTGGGATCGGTGACGGGGGCGCAGGTGGGGGCGATGTTCGCCGCCAAGGCTTCGCCGGTGCGGTTGCGGCTGATTTTGGCGCTGATCGTGCTGGCGGTGGCGGTGCGGATGGCGGTGGGGCTGACCGTGCGGCCCGACGATATCTTTACCATCGGGAGTTTGTGAGGGTGCGCTGGTGGTGGGCGCCGGTGTTGTTCCTGGGGCTGACGGCGGAGCGCGATCCGGTGTTGGTGCCCGATGTCTCGCAGCATCAGGTGGAGATCACGCAGGGGTTTACCGGGGCGCAACTGTACCTGTTTGGGGCGATCCTGCCGCCCGAGGGGACGGTGGCGCGGCCGGGGGACTATGACATCGCCGTGGTGCTGGAGGGGCCGGAGAAGGCCATCGTGCTGCGCGAGAAGAAGCGCGTGGCGGGGGTGTGGCTGAACGCCGATTCGACCACGTTTCAATCGGCGCCGGGGTTTTATGCGGTGGCGTCATCTCGGCCGATTGCGCAGATCGTTTCGGGGCAGACGGCGGCGATATACGAACTGGGGCTGGGGAACTTGCAGTTGTCGCCCAGCGGGTCGATCGATCCGGGGACGCAGGCGCGGTTTTCCGCCGGGCTGAGCGGGCTGATGGCGCGGCATGGGCTGTTCGGCGAGGATCAGAACGGGGTGACGATTACCGGCGGGGTCTTGTACCGCGCGCGGATCGATCTGCCGTCGAGCGTGCCGGTGGGGGCCTATACCGCCGAGACCTTTGCCATCAGCCATGGCAAGGTGGTGGCATCCGCCATCAGCCGCGTGGAGGTGCGCAAGCAGGGGTTTGCCCGCGCCGTGGCCGATTTCGCGCGGCATGACGGGTTGGCTTATGGGTTGTTGGCGGTGAGCCTGTCGTTGCTGATGGGATGGGTCGCGGGGCGGCTTTTCGTGCGCGATTAGGGGTTTGTGCGCGGGTGTTGAGAGGGTTAGGCGCGTGTTAACCATCTTGGGCTAGCCCGGTGCAAACGGTCGCACGGGGCGGCCCCGGGGCGGTCATGCCCCGGCACAGCCGATGGGCAGGCATGATGAGCGACAGCGGCGTTGGCGAGGGCAGGGGGGGGCGCATGGCGCCCAGGCCCTTTGACGACCCCGACGCCGGGCTGGAGCCGATCGGGGTGGTGCTGGAAATCGCCGGATCGGGCAGCCAGATCGTGCTCGACCGCCAGCGGCTGGGCGAATGCGCGGTGAGTGCCGATGCGGCGCTGGCGCTGTCTGGCCAGGTGGGATCGCAGGTCAAGGTGCAGGTCGGCGGGCGCTGGCTGTTCGCCAACGTGCGCACCCAGAAGCACGACCGGCGCGGCGATGGCGACGGGATCGTCGCGCATGTGGACTTCCTTGGCGAGGGCGAGATCGATGCCGAGAGCGGGCGGATCGGGGCGTTTCGCCGGGGCGTGACCAACTATCCGGTGCCGGGGACGTTCGTGTGGCCGGTGACGACGCGCGATCTGCGCGCGATCTATGGCGCGGGCGGGGATGACGTGATCGAGATCGGCACGGTCTATCCCACGCGCGATATTCGCGCGCCGATCCTGGTCGATGCGATGCTGGGCAAGCATTTTGCCTTGTTGGGATCGACGGGGACGGGGAAATCGACCTCCGCCGCGTTGATCCTGCACCGGATCTGCGATGCCGCGCCCGAGGGGCACATCCTGATGATCGATCCGCATGGCGAATATGGCGCGGCGTTTCGCGAAACGGGGATGATCCTCGATGTGGGCAACTTGCAGTTGCCGTACTGGTTGATGAACTTTGCCGAGCATTGCGAGATCCTGCTGAGCGCGCAGGGGGAGCAGCGGCAGGTCGATGCCGAGATCCTGGCCAAGTGTCTGGCGCAGGCGCGGGCCAAGCACCGGCTGGCCGGCGAGATGGGGCGGATCACGGTCGATTCGCCGATTCCCTATCTGTTGAGCGATCTGTCGGCGATTATTTCCAACGAGATGGGCAAGCTGGACAAGGCGACCAATACCGCGCCCTATATGCGGTTGCGGACCAGGCTGGACGAGTTGAAGCAGGATGTGCGGTACCAGTTCCTGTTCTCCGGGATGCTGGTGGGCGATACCATGGGCGAGTTTATTGGGCGGATCTTTCGGATGCCTTCGCGGGGACGGCCGATTTCGATCATCGACGTTTCGGGGGTGCCTTCGGAGATCACCTCGACGGTGGTGGCGGTGTTGTCGCGGCTGGTGTTCGACTTTGCCATCTGGTCGCGCAGCGAGCGGACGCGGCCGATCCTGTTGGTCTGCGAGGAGGCGCATCGCTATGTGCCGAGCGAGCGCAATGCCGAGGCGTCGTCGGTGGGCAAGATCCTGTCGCGGATCGCCAAGGAGGGGCGCAAGTATGGCGTCGCGCTGGGGCTGATCACGCAGCGGCCTTCGGATCTGGCCGAGGGGGTGTTGAGCCAGTGCGGGACGATCATCGCCATGCGGTTGAATAACGAGCGCGATCAGGCGTTTGTGAAGGCCGCCATGCCCGAGGGCGCGCGCGGGTTTCTGGATGTGATCCCCGCCTTGCGCAACCGCGAGTGCATCATCTGCGGGGAGGGCGTTTCGGTGCCGATGCGGGTCTCGTTCGACGATCTGGCGCCGGAGCGGCGACCGGCCTCGGCAGACCCATCGTTTACCGCGTTGTGGCGCGAGAGCGGGGGCGAGGAGGACATGGTCGCGCGGACGGTGCAGAGGTGGCGCGGGCAGGGGCGGTAAGAACAGGTTGATGCGAGGGGCGTTTTATGTGCCGATGTCTCGAGAGACATCGGTTGGCCCCTCGCGCGCCCATGACTTGTCGACGTTGGCGTTGGCCGGCTGCGTTGCGGGAGGTTGCTGCGCCGCAGGCTATTGTTCTGCGTCGCGGGGCGCGCGCGGCGATGAAGGCGGGCGCGACATAGGCAGTGATGGGGGTCCGGGGCCATCCGGTTTCTCTTGAGAAACCGGCACGTTGAACGTGACCCCCGGCCTTCCCCTGTTTCTCACGCCGGCGAATGCGGCCTGCCATCATCCGCCGCCACCAGCGCGCGGCGCCAGCGGCCGAAAGCGTAGACCCCGAGCATCATCGCCGTGGAGGCGACCGAGCTGATCACCATGGCGCTCCACAGCGCGTCGGCGCCGAGGGCGGGGCGCAGGCCGTAGTAGGCGCCGAGGCGCAGCAGGTACATCGAGATGAACATCACCACGAGTTGCGCATAGACCGCTCCGAAAGCGCGGAGGGTGCCGAACAGGACGATGGTGATGCCGAAGGGGATGTAGCTCCAGATCGCGATGAGCTGAATGTGTTGGGCGACGGCGACGGCGGGCGAATGGAGGCCGAGGAACAGGCCGAGCACCGGCCGGTCGAAGGCGAACAGCAGGCCGGTGAGCGCGAGGGTGATCGCGGTGTTGGTGGCGGCGCCGGCGAGGCTGATGGCATCGACGCGGTGGGCCTGGCCCGCGCCGATGTGCTGGGCGACCATGGCGCTGACGGCGGTGCTGATCGCCATCGCGGGCATGCCGATATAGTTCCACAGTTGCAGGAGCGCGCCATAGGCGGCGGCGGTGGCGATCCCCTCGCGGTTGACGAGGCCGATGAAGATCAACCCGGCGCCCGAGATCACCAGCATCTGCGCGCCCATCGGGATGCCCTTGGCGAGGATATAGGCGAGATCGGCGCGGGCGGGGATCAGGTAGCCGAGTTCGGCGCCCTTGAGGCGGAGGACGAGATCGCGGCGGTAGACCAGCACCAGCATGGCGACGAGGCCGATGGTGCTGGCCAGCGCCGTCGCCAGCGCCGAGCCGGCGATGCCCATGGCCGGGATCGGGCCGAAGCCGCGAATGAACAGCGGGTTGAAGGCGACATCGAGCAAGGACGTGACGATCAGGACCACCAGCGGGGTCTTGGCATCGCCCACGCCGCGCAGGGCCATGGCGACGGTGAGGGTCAGCATGCTGGCGGGGGTGGAGAGCAGGATCACCCGCAGGTAGGTGAGTGCGAGCGCGCGGCTGGCGCCGGGGGTGGCGAGCAGATCGAGCAGGCGCCCGCCCAGCAGCCAGCCGGCGATGGTGGTGGCCAGCGAGATCACCAGCGCCACGCTGAGCGCGGTGCCGAGGGTGCGGCGGACGGCGTGGATATCATGCGCGCCATAGCTTTGGCCGATGCGGACGGTGGCGGCCATGCCGAAGCCGAACACCAGCGAGAACACCAGGAACATCACGATGTTGGCATTGGCGGTGCCGGCCAGCGCGCCGTTGCCGAGCAGTTGCCCGACCCACACCGCGTTGATCGAGGTGTTCACGGTTTGCAGCACGTTGCCGACCATCTGTGGCACGGCGAAGGCCAGCAGCGTGGGGACGAGGGGGCCCTGGGTGAGGTCGCCGCGCCGGGGGGGCTCCGGGGCTGCGGCGGGGGCGCCGACGGGATGCGCGGGGGCGAGCGCGGTGGCCGGATCGGGCGTGGCGGGATCGGGCGTGGGCAGGGGATCGAGCGTTGTCATGTGCCGCGGGTGTCCCCGGAAAGGTGGATGTGGAGGCGATCGGTCAGCGTGTAGCCGTGTTCGAGCGCGATGTCTGCCAGCCAGCGGGCGCGGGTGCGCAAGGTTGCCGAATCGCGGCCCTCGGGCATCAGCAGGATGCGGTTGGCGGGGAGCTGGTGGGCTTGCGCGAGGCGGGTGACTTCGGCGACGTCATCGGGCTGGGCGATGACGAATTTGAACCAGGCCTGGGGGTGGGCGGCATAGCGGGCCAGCGCCTGCGGGTTGATCGCGAGGGTTTCGGGGTTGCCGCTGTGCGCCAGTTTGGGGCTGACGTTCCATTGGTCGACGCGGCTGAGCAGCGGTTCCGGGGGGGGGATGGAGCCGTTGGTCTCGATCTCGATGTGGGTGGGGGCGATGGTTTGCAGCGCGTCGATCAGTTTGGCGAGCGGTTGGGGCTGGAGCAGGGGCTCGCCGCCGGTGATGACGACGCGGCGGGTGGCTGGGTTTTGCGGGAGGAGGGCGTGGATTTTGGCGGCGGCTTGCGCTTCGGGGAGGGTGATTTGCTCCTCGGCGCGGGGGTAGGTTTTGTTGTCGATGTGGGGGCGGGGGTCGGCGTCGAAGTGCCAGGTGTAGGGGGTGTCGCACCAGACGCAGGCGAGGTTGCAGCGGCTGAGGCGGATGAACACGCTGGGTTTGCCGGCGCTCGCCCCCTCGCCCTGGAGCGCGGCGAAGATTTCGGGCGCTCCAGGGGTGATGGTGGCGAGCGTGAGCATTAGCCGAGGCGGGTGAGGGCGGCGGCGAGGCGGGTGGCCTCGGCGGCGTGGGCGGCGTGGTCGGATTTGGCTTTTTCGACCGCCTCGGGCTTGGCTTTTTCGGCGAAGGCGGGGTTGGACAGGCGTTTGGCGAGGGCGTCGCGTTCCTTTCCGCTCGTGGCGAGGGCCTTGGCGAGGCGGGCCTTGGCTGCATCGAAATCGACTTGGCCATAGAAATCGAGCTTGCCTTCGATGCCTTCGAGGACAAGTTGGATTTGTCCTTGCGCCTTAATGTCGTGCATCTCGTCGAGGGCGAGGCCGCCCATTTGTTGGCCGATCTCTGCCAGTTCGGCCAAGCGCGCTTCCGAAGGAATGTCGATCAGGTCCGCTCTGGTCATGCGCTTGAACGCGGCAATGTTGCTGCTGAGCCAGCCACGATAGGGCTGCGCCGCCTTGCCGACATATGCGGCGTAACTTTTTGTGGCTGCGTCAAGCGCGACTTTAGTGGCCCGGATGTCGCTGATTGAAGCGATCAGCCATTCGACCTCGGCCTTGGCGGCGGGGTCGACTTGCGCATTCGGCTGGGGCCAGCGGGCGGTGATCAGGGGGGTGTCGCGGTTTGGCGCAAGCGCGTGCCACAACTCTTCGGTGATGAAGGGCATGAAGGGGTGGAGCATGACGAGGATCTGGTCGAGGACCCAGCCGGCGACCTGCTTGGTTTCGGGGTCGATCTGGCCCTTGATGAGTTCGAGATACCAGTCGCAGAAGGTGTCCCAGACGAAGCGGTAGATGGCTTGCGCGGCGGCGTCGAAGCGCAGGTCGGCCATGGCGGCGTCGAGGGCGGCGACGGTTTCGACGACCTCGCCGACGATCCAGCGGTTGACGGCCGACTCAGGTGAGATGCCGGGGCCGGTGTGATCGCCGATGCCGCCGGAAATCCCGTTGCTCATGCAGAAGCGGGCGGCGTTCCACAGTTTGGTGGCGAAGTTGCGATAGCCCTCGACGCGGCGTTCGTCCATTTTGACGTCGCGGCCCTGCGATTCCATCGCGGCCATGAAGAAGCGCAGCGCGTCGGCGCCGTACTGGTCGATCAGGCCGAGGGGGTCGACGACGTTGCCCTTGGATTTGGACATCTTCTGGCCGTCGGAGGCGCGGACGAGGCCGTGGAGGTAGAGCTTTTTCCACGGGACTTGGTGCATGAAGTGGAGGCCCTGCATCGCCATGCGGGCGCACCAGAAGAACAGGATGTCGAAGCCGGAGATCAGCAGGTCGTTGGGGTAGTGGCGTTGGAGCAGCGGCGCGTTGGCGTCGGGCCAGCCGAGGGTGGCGAAGGGCCACAGGGCGCTGGAGAACCAGGTGTCGAGGACGTCTCGATCGCGGAAAATCACCCGCTTCCCGCTCGATTGCCAGCCACCTTCTGGCAGCTCTTCAGCAATCACGACGTCCTCTTTTGTGACGCCGTAGTACGCCGCAAACTGTTCGCGCACGGCATCTTCGTCCTCAGCCACTTCGATGTGGCCGGCATGGAATGCGAATAAAGGACCAGCCTCAGGTCCGCGTATGTCGCTCGTGTAGGTGTCTTTCGTAGCGCCATACCACGCCGGGATGCGGTGGCCCCACCAGAGTTGGCGGCTCACGCACCAGGGTTGGATGTTGTCCATCCAGTTGAAGTAGGTTTTTTCCCAGGTTTTGGGGACGATCTCGATGGCGCCAGAGCGGACCGCCTCGATCGGGGCTTTGGCGAGTTCGGCGGCGTTGACGTACCATTGGTCGGTCAGCCATGGCTCGATGACCACGCCGCCACGGTCGCCATAAGGCGTCTGGATGGTGCGGGGTTCGGCGTCGAGGAGGGTTTCGTTGCCTTCCTTGTCGCGGGTGATGTGGGGGACGAGGGCTTTGAGGTCCTTCATCGTTTCGACCACCAGTTTGCGGGCGGCGAAGCGTTCGAGGCCGAGGAAGTGAGCCGGGATCAGGTTGTCGGCGACTTGCACGACGTGGGCGTCGGCATCGAACATGTTGAGCATGTCGGCGGCGGCGATGCCGGCGCGGCGGCCGACCTCGAAGTCGTTGAAATCGTGGCCGGGGGTGATCTTGACCGCGCCGCTGCCGAGCTCGGGGTCGGCGTGTTCGTCGGGGACGATGGGCACGCGGCGGCCGGTGATGGGGAGGATGACCTCCTTGCCCTGCACGCTGAGGTAGCGCTCGTCGGTGGGGTGGACGGCGATGGCCATGTCGGCCAGCATCGTTTCGGGGCGGGTGGTGGCGACCTCGAGGTAGTCGCGGCCGTCGGAGAGGGTGACGGCGTTTCCGTTTTCATCCGGCGCCAAGGGGTAGCGGAAGCGCCAGAAGGAGCCCTGGATCTCGCGGGTTTCGACTTCGAGGTCGGAGATCGCGGTCTTGAGTTTGGGGTCCCAGTTGACCAGGCGCTTGTCGCGGTAGATCAGGCCTTCGTTGTGGAGGTCGACGAAGACTTTGACCACGGCCTGCGTGAAGTGCGGGTCCATGGTGAACTGCTCGCGGCTCCAGTCCATCGAGCAGCCGAGGCGGCGCAGTTGGCGCGTGATGTTGCCGCCGGATTCGGCCTTCCATGCCCACACTTTGTCAACGAAGGCTTCGCGCGTGTAGTTGGTGCGCTTGTCCTGGCTGGCTTCGAGCTGGCGCTCGACCACCATCTGCGTGGCGATGCCGGCATGGTCGGTGCCGACCACCCACAAGGCGTCCTTGCCGCGCAGGCGCTCGTAGCGGACGACGATGTCTTGCAGCGTGTTGTCGAGCGCGTGGCCGACGTGGAGGTTGCCGGTGACGTTCGGCGGGGGGTTCACGATGGTGAACGGCTGGGCCTCGGGGCGGTGGGGGCGGAACAGGTTGTTCGCCTCCCAGTGGGCGTACCACTTGGTCTCGATCGCGGCGGGATCGAAGGTCTTGGCGAGGTCGCCCGTGGCGGTGGTGTCGGTGTTGGTCATGGCACTGGGGCCTTTGCCAGTGCGGGGCTTTGGGCGCAAGAGAAGGGGATGAAGGGTCAGGTGCGAGGGGCACGCCCCTCGCGCTCCCATGACTTTGTCAGCGTTGCGCCACGGGTTCGGCGTGGGCCATGTCGCGGCGAAGCCGCTATTATAGCCTCCGGCGGTGGATCGTTGCGCCTTGGGGGCGGGTCGGCGTGAGGTGGACAGGTTGGGGGAGCGCGAGGGGCGTGCCCCTCGTGACTTATCCTTTTCCCTTTACTGCCCCACCATCCACGCCGCGACCTGATGCGCGACCTGGTTGGCGGCGACGTTGAGGGCGGCTGCCACGGCGTTGCCGTTGGGGGCGACGTCGGGGACGGTGGCCTCGAAGCGTTGGCTGGCGAACTGGCCTTTGGCGGTGCTGCGCAGGGCCTCGAAGCGGACGACGACGCTGTGGGGGGAGGTTGAGGTGTCGTAACCCATGGCCAGCAACTGGCCGGAGAGGCGCAGGCCGCCGCGCGCGGCGAGGTCGTCGTCGGCGAGGACGATGCGGTGGGTGTCGCGGCGCAGGGTTTCGATCAGGAGGTTGCGGAACAGGGCGGTGGGGTGCTCGGCCCAGACCGCGTCTTTCAGGTAGGCGATGCGGGTGGCATCGAGTTGCACCGGCATGCGGTTCACGGCCAGCGCGCGCGGGGCGCTGGGTTCCGAGACGACGATGACTTGCGGGGCGGTGGGGGTGCTGACCGTGGCGGCGAGGCCGCCCGCCGCGACCACCACCGGGGTGCTGCCCGAGGACGACGCCCGCGCGCCGGTGCCGGCGGGGGCGGTGGCATCGGGCGAGAGCGTGTAGAGCTGGGCCGGGGGCTTGCCGCCGCCGAGGCCGAAGCAGCCCGAGAGCGCGAGGGCGGCGGCGAGAGCCGTTGCAGTGCGCGTGATCGTCATGGTTTGTACTCCGGCAGCTTGGGTTTGCCGACGACCGAGCCGATGCCGTTGTCCTCGATCCGCTGGGTCAGCGCGCGCAGATCGCGGCTGGCGGCGGAGAGGTCTCGCAGCGAGGCTTCGGCCTGGGGCAGGGTGGTCTGGGTGAGTTGCTGGGTGGCGGGGCGGGCGTCCTCCAGCTCGTCCTGCAGGGCTTTGGTGGCGGCCTTGGCCGACTTCATCGTGTCGCGCAGGTCGTGGACGAGGCTGTCGCCGTTGGGGTCCATCTGGCGGTTGGCGTTGGCCGCGACCTTCTGGAACTCGTTCACGGCGGTGTCGGCATCGGCGAGGGTGAGTTGCAGCGATTGCAGGGTTTGCTTGAGTTGCGGCGTCGCGTCGGCGAGGCTCTTGGTCATGCGGTTGGTGTTGGCGAGGATGCCGGCGAACTGCTTCTGGTTGTGATCATCGAGCATGGCGGCGACGCGGTCGGCGACGGTGGAGATCTTCTCCATCAGGACGGGGGCCGAGGACAGCAGTGCGCCGAGGCCGCTGCGCGAGGTGGGGATCACCGGATCGCCGTCGGGGCCGGGCTGGGTGATCGGGGGCAGGCCCTTGCGGCCGCCGTTGAGCTGAATCGTCGAGACGCCGGTGAAGCTGTTCTGGATCTGCGCGGTGGTGCCCATCAGCACCGGGATGTTATCGCGAACTGTGATCACCACTTTCACGAAGCTGGGATCGCGTTTCCACAGCGCGATGGTTTTCACCTGACCGGCGGGCACGCCGGCATACGTCACCGCCGAGCCGGTGGCGAGGCCATCGACCGACTGGCGGAAGTAGATGTCGTAGGTCTGCTCGTCGCCCTTGCCGAGGCGCGCGAGCCAGACCGCGAAGCCCACGGCGATCGCCAGCAATACGAGCGTGACGACCCCGACCCAGACATGGTTTGCGCGTGTTTCCATCGGCGTCGTCTATGCCCCCTCGGGATCGGGTTTGTCCATGTCGCCGGTGGTGGCGGCGTTGGTCGTGGGATTGGAACGCTTGGGCGCGGGGTCTGGGTCCGCTGCGCGGCTTTCGGTGTCGATATCGTCCATCGGGCGGCCTTCGGCGGCGGCCTGGCCCGCTTCGCGTCCGGCCGAGGCGGCGCGGCCGCGGGGCCCGAGGAAGTATTCCTTGATCCATGGGTGGTCGGTCTTGATCAACTCGTCGATGGTGCCGACGGCGATGACTTTCTTGTCGGCCAGCACCGCCACGCGGTCGCAGATGGCATAGAGCGTATCGAGATCGTGGGTGATCAGGAAGACGGTGAGGTCGAGCGTTTCGTGCAGCGCGTGGATCAGCTTGTCGAACGCGGCCGCGCCGATGGGATCGAGGCCGGCGGTGGGCTCGTCGAGGAACAGCAGTTCGGGATCGAGCGCGAGGGCGCGGGCGAGGCCGGCGCGTTTCTTCATGCCGCCCGAGAGTTCGCTGGGGAATTTGGCGCCGGCGTCTTCGGGGAGGCCGGAGAGCATGACTTTGTAGGCGGCGATTTCGTGGACGAGGTCCTCGTCGATCTCGGGGTAGAACTCGGCGAGCGGGACGGCGATGTTTTCCGCCACGGTGAGGGTGGAGAAGAGGGCGCCGCCCTGGAACAGGACGCCCCAGCGGCTGCGGATGTCGCTGCCGTCCTGTTTGGCGGCGGCGCCGTCGTCGAAGCCGCAGATGTCCTGGCCGAGGACTTCGACCGTGCCGGCGGAGGGCTTTTGCAGGCCGATCACCGAGCGCATCAGCACCGACTTGCCCGTGCCCGAGCCGCCGACAACGCCGAGGATCTCGCCCCGCCGGACATCGAGATCGAGGCCGTCATGCACCGCGTGCTCGCCGAAGTGGTTGACGAGGCCGTGGATGCGGATGGCGATGTCGTGACCCGATGGCGGGCTTGCGGGCCCGGGCCCGGTTGGCCTTTGGCCAGAGGAATCAGGCCCGGTTAGCCTTTGGCCAGAGGATTCGGGGACTCCGTCGCTCATATCCAGCCGATCTCGGAGAAGAACACCGCGAAGAACGCATCCAGCACGATGGCCATGAAGATGCCTTGCACCACGGCGTTGGTGGTGCGCGCGCCGACTTCCTCGGAATTGCCGCTGACCTGCATGCCCTGGAAGCAGCCGGTCAGCGCGATGATCAGGCCGAACACCGGCGCCTTGACCAGGCCCACCCAGAGGTCGGTCAGGGGCACGACCTCACGAATGCGCATGAGGAAGCCGAAGAACGGGATGCCGAGCGTGAAGGCCGAGATCGTGGCGCCGCCGACAATGGCGATCAGCGCCGCGTAAACGCCGAGGATCGGCATCATCAGCACGCTGGCGACGACGCGGGGGACGACGAGCGCCTCCACCGGGGAGACGCCGATGGTGCGCATCGCGTCGATTTCCTCGGTCAGTTTCATCGTGCCGATCTGGGCGGCGAAGGCCGAGCCCGAGCGACCGGCGACCATGATCGCGGTCATCAGGATGCCGAGTTCGCGCAGGGCGATGCGGCCGGTGAGGTTGACGGTGTAGATCTCCGCCCCGAACTGCTGAAGCTGGACCGCGCCTTGCTGGGCGATGACGACGCCGACGAGGAAGCTCATCAAGGCGATGATCGGCAGCGAATCGATGCCGACCTGCTGCATCTGCGCGACGATGGCGGTGCGGCGCAGGCGGCGCGGGCTGCGCAAGGCGCCGCCGACCACCACCAGCATCGCGCCGAAAAAGCCCAGCATGGCGACGAAGCCCTGCGCCGATTCGACGACGGTGCGGCCGACGGTCTCGGGCACGTTTTGCCAGGCGGGCGGTTGCGGCGGGGTGGCCGGGGCATCGCCGGCGGACTGGCCGATGGCCTTGATCAGGCGTTGGGCCTTGCCATCGGCGCCGGTGAGTTGGGCCTGGCCGGCGTGCAGCGTGCGCGCGACCAGCCAGGCGCCGACGGTGTCGATGGCGGTGACGCCGGCGATATCGACCGTGGCGAAATCGCCGCCCGCCGCGCGCAGGCCGCCATCGACCGCGCCCGCCGTGGCCACCGTATAGGCCCCGCTGAGCGTCAGCCGCCGGCCGCCGTCGGCGTTATCGTCGACCGTGAATTGTGCGGGCTCCATCGCGACGGGTGATGGGTGAATTCCGGGCGGCGGGCAACCTGTTTTCATGGCCGGGCGCGGGGGATTTGGCGCGGGATTGCGGGGGATGTGGCGATATGCAAGGGATCGGCGCGGCGCGGGTGGCGCCGGATCAGGGAGGCGATGTGGTGGACGGGACTTTCATGCCGGTGTTGCGCATGGCGGGCGCCGGCGATGTGGCGGCCTTGGCGGCATTGAAGCGCACGACGTTTCGCGAGACGTTCCTGGAGGATTTTGCGATTCCCTATCCGCCGGCCGACATCGCCGTGTTCGAGGCGGAGACTTATGGGGTGGCGCGGGTGGCGCAGGAACTGGGCGATGCCGAGCATGCCACCTGGGTGGTTGAGGGGGCCGATGGGGCGCTGTTGGCTTATGCGCATGTGGGTCCGTGCAAGTTGCCGCATGGGGACGTAACGCCCGGCGAGGTGGAATTATACCAGATCTATGTGCGGCGCAGCGGACAGGGGCTGGGGCTGGGCAAGCGTTTGCTGGCGGCGGTGATGGCGCATCTGGCGGGGGCGCCGCGCGTGTGGCTGGGCGTGTGGAGCGGCAATGTGAAGGCGCAGGCGTTCTATGCCGCGCGCGGGTTTCGGCAGGTGGGCGGGTATCAGTTTGCCGTGGGCGACTGGCTCGACGACGAGTTCATCTATCGGTTCGATCGGGCGTGAGTGAGCCGCTGGCCGGCTTGATCTCGGCGGCGCGCGCGGCGCCGGGGGATGCGGCGCGGTGGCAGGCGCTGGCGGTGGCGGCGGCGCGGTTGGGGCGCAGCGGCGAGGCGGAGGCGGCCTGGGCTCAGGCGGCCTTGGCGGCGGTGCGCGATCCGGCGTTGCGCGAGGCGGCTTTGGCCTTGGCGCAGAACCGGCTGGAGGTGGCCGAGCGACTGTTGAAGCCGCATCTGAAGGCGCACCCCGCAGACGTGCAGGCGATCCGGATGTTGGCCGAACTGGCCGGGCGGATCGGGCGGCTGGACGATGCCGAGGGGTTGTTGCGGCGGGCCCTGGAGATCGCGCCGGGGTTTCATGCGGCGCGGGCCAATCTGGCGACGGTGTTGCTGCGCCGGCAGCGGGTGGACGAGGCCTTGGCCGAGATCGGGGCTGTGTTGGCCGCCGAGCCGGATAACGCGGCGTTTCTGAACCTGGAAGGCGTGGCGCTGACCAAGATCGGCGAGCATGGGGATGCGGCCGCGCGCTTTGCCGAGGTGGTGGCGCGGGTGCCGGGGAATCCCCGGTTGCGGCTGAGTTATGGCCATGCGTTGAAGACCATCGGGCGGCAGGGCGAGGCGGTTGAGGCCTATCGCGCGGCGATCGGGTTGCAGCCGGGGTTGGGGGAGGCGTGGTTCAGCCTCGCCAATCTGAAAGCCGTGCGGTTTTCCGACGCGGATGTGGCGGCGATGGAGGCGGCTTTGGCGGGGGCGGGGTTGTCGGACGATGACCGGCTGCATCTGCACTTTGCTTTGGGGAAGGCGCGGGAGGATTTGGGCGCGTTCGAGGCGGCGTTTGGGCACTATGCCGAGGGGAACCGGATTCGGGCGGGGCAACTGGGGTATGATCCGGGGCCTGTTGAGGGGTTGGTGAGCCAGACGCGGGCGCGGGTGGATGGCGCGTTTTTGGCGGCGCGCGCGGGGTGGGGGGATGTTTCGCCCGATCCGGTGTTTGTGTTGGGGATGCCTCGGTCTGGGTCGACCTTGGTGGAGCAGATTTTGGCGAGCCACTCGATGGTCGAGGGGACACGCGAGTTGGCGGATATCGAGATCATCGCGCGGCGGTTTGCGGCGCGGTTTGTGCCCGATGCGCCCGGGGGGCCGGGGGCGGCGTTGCTGGCGCTGGTGGAGGCGATGGCGCGGGCGCCGCGCGCGGCCTTTGCCGAGGCGGGGGCGGCTTATCTCGGCGCGACGCGGGTGCATCGAAAGTTGGGGCGGCCGCTGTTTATCGACAAGATGCCGAACAACTGGGCGTTCGTGGCGTTTATCCGGCTGATTTTGCCGGGGGCGCGGATTGTCGATACGCGGCGGGGGGCGATGGCGACGTGTTTCTCCAACTTCAAGCAGCATTTCGCGCGGGGACAGGCATTTTCCTATCGGCTGGATCATCTGGCGCGGTACTGGCGGGCCTATGTGGCGATGATGGCGCATATCGATGCGGTGGCGCCGGGGGCGGTGGTGCGGGTTTCGCATGAGGCGCTGGTGGCGGCGCCCGAACGGGAGATCCGGGGGTTGCTGGACGCATTGGGGTTGCCGTTCGAGGACGCCTGCCTGCGGTTCTGGGAGACCGACCGGCCGGTGCAGACCGCCAGCAGCGAGCAGGTGCGGCGGCCGATTTCGCGCGAAGGCGTGGATCGGTGGCAGGATTTTGCGCCTTGGCTGGGGGCGTTGGTTGAGGGGTTGGAAGGGGAAGAATAGATGCGAGGGGCACGCCCCTCGCGCTCCCGGGACTTGTCGAGGGCAGTGGGGCCGGCGGCGTTGCGCGAGGTTGCCGCGCCGCAGGCTTTATAGGCGGCTTCGCCGCAGGCGCTGAAGCGGCGGGCTTGGGGGTTGCGACTTTGCCATGTTGCGTGACGGCGATGGCACGCGCCGACGTGGACAGGCATGGGGAGCGCGAGGGGTTTGCCCCTCGCATTTCCTCTCTTTTCTGCTCATGACCAATTCCGATCCGCACCCAAGTGCGCTGTTTCTGCAACATCACTGCAACACCTGTCACCGGGCTGTACCGCAATGCAGCGGGGTCGATTGACGCGCCTTGGCGGGCGTGAGAATTCATCGGCATAACCACCATTTGAGTGGTCAGGTGACAAGGGGCACGCATGATTGTCAGGACCTCGCAGCCGGTGATGGCGCGCAAGCTTGCGAAGGGCGCCGCGCTGGCGTTGTTTGCATCGGTTTCTCCGTTGGCGATCAGCCCGGTGCAGGCGCAGGAGGCTCCACCCGCGCCGGCCGCCGTGGAATCCGGCCCGACCGACATCATCGTCACCGCCACCAAGCGGTCCGAAAGCGTGCAGAAGGTGCCGATCAGCATCACCGCGCTCTCGGCGGCGGCGTTGGAGCAGCATCACGTCAACAGCTTTGACGATTACGCCAAGATGCTGCCCTCGGTCAGCTATCAGTCGTTCGGGCCGAGCCAGTCGCAGTTGTACTTCCGCGGGATTGCCACGGGCGGCGATGGCATCGCGCTGGGGCCGTTGCCGGCGGCGGGCATGTACATCGACGAGACGCCGGTGACGACGATCTATGGATCGGTCGATCTGCACGTCTATGACATGAGCCGGATCGAGGCTTTGTCCGGGCCGCAGGGGACGCTTTATGGCGCGTCGTCGCTCTCGGGCACGCTGCGGCTGATCACCAACCAGCCCAAGATCGGCGTCTGGGAAGGCGGCATCGACGGCGAATTCAACAAGTTCGGGCCGGGTAATGCCGGCGGCAAGGCCGAGGGATTCCTCAACGTGCCGATCAGCGACAATGTCGCGGCGCGGTTCGTGGGGTTCTGGCAGCATGATGGCGGGTATATCAGCAATACCGCCGCGTGCCGGACCTATCAGCGGACCGCGACCAGCGCGACCGCCGGGCCCGGCATTACGGCGAACTATGAGACGGTTACTTTGCCGGATGGTTCGTCAGTGGTGCAACTGATCCCCGGTGCCAATCCCAATGCCAATGCGCTTAACGTGTGCAACTCGGCAAAGGGCGCGCCGGCGGGGGCGTTGATCGACAACCATGCCGGCAAGAACCAGAACGATGTCACATCGGTGGGTGGGCGCGCGGCGCTCAAGGTCAATCTCGACGAGAACTGGACCGTGTCGCCGATGCTGGTCTATCAGCACCAGATCGCGCATGGCACGTTCCTCTATGGGCCCGAGATCAATGGGGCCGGCGACCTGCAGGTGCACGATTTCACGCCGGAGCGGAACAAGGACGAGTTCTATCTCGCCTCGATGACGGTGCAGGGCAAGATCTCGAACTGGGACGTGACCTATAACGGATCGTATTTCGAGCGGTGGGTCGATACGCTGGCCGACTATTCGTATTTTACCGTCGGTTATGACCAGCTTTATTCGGACTACACCGACTTTGCCACCGCAACCGGGCAGGCGATCGATCCGACCCAGATCTTCCACAGCCACGATCACTATACCAAGATGAGCCACGAGCTGCGCGTCAGCAGCCCCAGCGACCAGCCGTTCCGCCTGACCGCCGGCGCCTTCATGCAGCGGCAGACCGATTACCATCAGGCGGACTACATCATCTCCGGGCTTTCGAGCGATCCCGCGCCGGCGGTGCCGCCCGTGGATGCGGCGCATCCCGACGATGTCTATTACACCGGCTTCGATCGCATCGATCGCGACTATGCCGCCTTTGCCGAGGCCAACTGGGACATCACCCATAATGTGACGCTGACCGGCGGTATTCGCGGGTTCATTGCCGACAACACGCTGGAAGGGTTCTCGGGCAGCGCCGGGACGTTGACCAATGCGGCGAACACCTATGGCTGCACGACGGTGACGGTGGCGACCTGCCCCAGCATCCACAAGAAATACACCGGTGAGGGCGAGACCCACCGCGCATCGATCAAGTGGCAGGTCGATCGCGACAAGATGCTGTACTTCACCTACTCGACCGGGTTCAGGCCGGGGGGCAACAACCGGTCGGCCTACTTCCAGGGGAACGTGCAGAACCCCAAGGCCTTTGCCGCCGATACGCTGACCAACTATGAGCTGGGGTGGAAGACGAGCTGGCTGCACCATACGTTGCGGCTGAACGGGGCGCTGTTCTGGGAGGACTGGAGCAATGTGCAGTATGCGCTGCCGGGGATTCAGGGGATCTTCTATACCGTCAACGCGGGCACGGCGCGGTCGCGCGGGTTCGAGGGCGAGGCGGCGTGGAACCCGACGCCGGCGCTGACCCTCTCGGCCAGCGGGACTTATGTCGATGCCAAGCTGACCAGCGACTTCTGCGATCAGGTCAATGGCTGCGCCGCCGCCGGGGGTACGACTTATGCCGTGGCCGGCACCCGTCTGCCGGTGACGCCGCGCGTGAAGGCAAACGGATCGGCGCGCTATGAAATGCCGGTCGGGGCGTACAAGGCCTATCTCCAGGCGGCGGTGAACTATCAGAGCAACACCACCACGTACTTGCGCAACGATTGGGAAACGATCGCCAATGCCGCCGGGGTGGGGACGCTGAAGGGCTTTGCCACCGTGGACTTTGGTGCGGGGTTGAAGAAGGACCGCTGGACGCTGGACCTGTTCATCAACAACGCCTTCGACAAGCGCGGCATCGTCGGCATCAACCAGTCGTGCAGCGCTTCGCCCTGTATCCAGGACGCGCGGTTGCTGCCGACCAAGCCGCAGCAGTTCGGCATCCGGAGCGGGTTGCGGTTCTGATCTGGGTTGCGTTTGGGTTGGGAGAAGGGGGCGGGGCTTGCGGGCTTCGCCCCCCTTTTTTTGAAGGTTTAAGGGGTGAATGCGAGGGACTCGTCCCTCGCGCTCCCTCAACGTTGTCGGCGTGGCGGGTGCCGGCGGCGTTGCGCGAGGGTGCTGCGCCGCAGGCTTTATGAGGCGGCTTCGCCGCAGGCGTTGTAGCGGCGGCGGCCATGGGCGCGCCACGATGCGGGCATGGCATGACCTGTGCAGTGATGGGGGTCCGGGGGTCGTGACCCCCGGCCTTCCCCTATGTTCAGAACCCGCGTGCCTCGCCCTCGCGCCGGGGATCGGCGCCACCGGAGAGCGAGCCGTCGGGCTGGCGGACCAGCACTTGCAGGCCGGAGGCTTCGCCGCGTGCGGTGTCGAGCGGCATGCCGCGGGCGGCGAGGGCGGCGAGGAGCGCCGGGGGGAATGGGTCGGCGGTGAACGACGGGCCGTGCGCGACGAGGTTGGGCAGCGCGGCGATCTGTTGCGGGGCGAGGCCCCAGTCGATCAGGCCGACGACGCCCTTGAGGTTGTAGGCGAGGATGCTGGACCCGCCGGGGGAGCCGAGGGCGGCTTTGAACCTGCCGTTGCGCGACAGGACGATGACCGGCGCCATGGTCGAGCGGGGGCGCTTGCCCGGGGCGAGGGCGTTGGCGGCGGGGGTGCCGTTGGGCGCGCGCGGGGCGAAGGAGAAGTCGGTGAGCTGGTTGTTGAGGAAGAAGCCATCGACCATGCGGCCCGAGCCGAAGATGCTTTCCACCGTGGTGGTCATCGAGAGGGCGTTGCCGGCGGCGTCGACGATGACGACGTGGCTGGTGCCGCCGGGCTCGGGGGTGCCGTCGGGGGCGAAGGTGGGCGCGCCGGCGGGGTGGCCATAGGTGACGTTGGCCATGGCGCGCGGGCCGATCAGCGCGGCGCGGGCGGCGAGGTAATCGGGGGCGAGCAGGCCTGTCTGCGGGAACTTGATGAAGGCGGGGTCACCTTCGTAGCGGTCGCGGTCGGCGTAGGCGAGGCGGCTGGCCTCGGCGAAGAGGAACCAGCCTTGCGGATCGCTGGGGCCGTGGGCGGGGAGATCGGTGTGGGCGAGGATGCCGAGCGCTTCCTCGAGCGCGGGGCCGCCGGAGGGGGCTTGCGGGGTGCAGATGGTGACCGTGCGGTAGGGTTCGCACAGCGCGGGGGTGACGTGGGGCTGGTAGGCGGCGAGGTCGGCGAGGGTCATCGTGCTGGGCAGCGGGCCCTGGTGCACGCGGGCGACGATGTCCGCCGCGATGGGGCCGGTGAGCAGCGCGTTGGCGCGGTTCTGCGCGATCTGGCCGAGGGTTTGGGCGTAGGCGGGGTTTTTAAGTGTGTCGCCGGCGGCATATTGGGTGCCGTCGGGCTTGGTGAAATAGGCGACGGCATCGGGCGCGCGCGCGCCGGCGAAGGGGAAGCGGATCGACATCGCGAGGCGCGGGCTGACGGTGAAGCCGGTGGTGGCGAGGCTCTGCGCGGTGGCGAACAGGGTGGACCAGGGGAGGTGGCCGTGGTCGTGCTGGGCGCGGTCGAGCATGGCGATGGCGCCGGGGACGCCGGTGGAGATGCCGCCGGTGATCGCCTCCGCGAAGTTGTAAAGCGTGCCGTCTGGCCGGGTGAACTGTGCGGCGGTGGCGCCGGCGGGGGCGGTCTCGCGGCCGTCGTAGGCGGTGGTCTGGTGGGTTTTGGCATCGTACCAGACGAGGAAGGCGCCGCCGCCGAGACCCGACGATTGCGGCTCGACCAGGCCGAGGACGGCTTGCACCGCGACCGCCGCATCGATGGCGCTGCCGCCGCGGCGCAGGACGGCCTCGCCGGCCTCGACCGCCAGCGGGTTGGCGGCGGCGACCATGACGTGGCGCGCGGTGCCGGATTGCGGCCTGGGCGCGCTGGGGACCGGGGGGATCTGTAAATCGGCGGCCAGTGGCGCGGCGGCGGCGGGCGCGGCGAACGCCGTTATCGCGGCGAGCGCGAGAATTCCCTGAAAATTCCTGAGGGTAGATACTTGATCTGATGTGGATGTGTTCATGACAATTCTCACCGCCGAATAAAACGCTTCTTAACCGTACCTATGCGACAACCCGTAGATATGGAGCAAATGCCTCTCCCCCGCCGCGCCGCGCGGCACCCGCTGACCATGAACGCGCGCTGTCGCACGGCGGCGGGGATGCGCGACGAGGCGTTCATCTCCGACATTTCGACGCATGGCTGCTGTATGGAGACGCGATCGCTGCACCTCTCGATCGGGGTGCGGGTGATCGTGAAGCCCGAGGGCATGGAAGGGATCACCGGCACGGTGCGCTGGATCAACGGCCATTGCGCCGGGATCGCGTTCGAGGCGCCGCTGTATGGCCCGATCGTCGCGCATCTGATCGCCAACAATCCTGACCGGTTGCGCACCGCGCCGCACGCCCGCCTGCGCTGAGGCGCGGTGCCGGCGCTCAATGGCGCCGGGCCGTGGCGAGCGGTTGGCGCAGCGGCGGGTAGCCGTGGCCCGGCGGGACGGTCAGCCAGTCTGCATCAGCGATACGTTCTATCTGCGGGGTCAGCGCCGCCGTGGGCGGATGGCGCGCGGCGTCGGCGGCGGCCTCGGCGAAGGAGGCGTGCGGGGCGAGGCGGGCCAGCGTACACTGCGTGGGGAACAGCAGGCGCGTGTCGGCGGCGGCCAGTGTGGCGGCGGCGGGCGACCACCAGGCGCGGGCGTTCTCGGTGTGATCGGGCGTGGGGGCGGGGGCGTGCGCGGGCAGGCGCGCGAGATAGAACCGCGTGTCGAAGCCATTGGCAAACGGTGGCCGCCAGCGGGCGTAGGGGATCAGCAGGTCTGGCGCGAGGTGCCAGCCGCGTTTGGCCAGCAGCGCGGCGAGCGACGGATCGGCGGCGAGATCGGCGCGGGCGGCGGCGTGGTGCTCGGGCGCGGTGGGGCCGGTGAGGCCGATGGCGAGGCCGGTTTCCTCCAGCGTCTCGCGGATGGCGGCGATGCGGGCGGCGAGGTCGTCCGGGTCGGCGGGGGCGTGTTGCGCGGCGAGCGCGTGGTCCGCCGCATCGACCGCGCCGCCGGGGAACACCGCCGCGCCGGCGGCGAAGCGCATGCGCGCGCTGCGCTCGACCATCAGCAGGTCGGGCGGCGCAGCGGGCGCGGTTTCGCGCAGCAGGATCAGCGTGGCGGCGGGTCTGGCAGCGGGGGGCATTGGCGCACTGTGCCCGCGTGGGGGGCGGGCTGGCAAGGGGGGATGCGGGGGGGAGATGCGGGTGTCGGCGTGGTTTACACCTGGCCGGGGCGGGGCGGGGTGCGCGCGGGGCGCTCTGCCGGAAAATGGGGGTTTTGCGCGGGTTGGCACGGGGTGTGCAATGTTGTGTGTACCCCAAGCAGTCTCCGAAGCGAGGCGGGGCCGGTTCCAGTCTCCCCGGCTCCGCCATCCTCGGAAACAGCGTCGCGAAAGGGCCGGGTCGGGTGCTTCACCCGAGCATCACACCCCCGGTTCGGCCCTTTCGCCCGGGTTTCACATTTTTGTGCGGATTTTGCGCGTTCGTGCGGGTTTTGCCGGATCGCGCGGGCTTCGCCCGGGGTGCTCAGCGCCCCGGGCGAACGGGTGTTCAGCCCTTGACGGGGATGCCGGCCTGGGTCAGCGCCTGATGCAGTTCGCCGGCCTCGAACATTTCCATCATGATGTCGCTGCCGCCGAGGAACTCACCCTTGACATAGAGCTGGGGGATGGTCGGCCATTCCGAGAAGGCCTTGATGCCCTGGCGGACTTCCATATCCTGCAGCACGTCGACGGTGTGGTAGGGCACGTCGAGGTGATCGAGGATAGCGATCGCGCGGCTGGAAAAGCCGCACTGCGGGAACAGCGGCGTGCCCTTCATGAACAGCACCACGTCGTGGCCGTTGACGATGCCGGAGATGCGCTCGTGGACGCTGTCGGACATTTTTACACCTTCCTCAATCTGAATGGGGGGCCGACGCGGCGGCGCTGCTACTGCGAATCAGGTAGGGGTTGCGGTGGTGAGTTGCAAGGCATGGAGCACGCCGCCCATGCGCCCGCCCAGCGCCTCGTAAACCAGCTTGTGCTGGGCCACGCGCGGCCGGCCGGCGAAGGCGGCGGACACCACGTGCGCGGCATAGTGATCGCCATCGCCGGCGAGATCGGTGATCGTCACTTCGGCATCGGGCAGGGCGGCGCGGATCAGCGCCTCGATCTCGGGGGCGGGCATGGGCATCGTGGGGGGCCTTTTGCAGGGGTTCAGGCGGGGCCGAGCAGGGTGCGGCGGGCATCGGCCTCGCAGCGGCGCAGCGCGGTGCGGACCTCGGGCTCGTCGATCTCGACCCCGGCCGCGATCAGGTCGCCCAGCACCTTGTGCACCGCATCGTCCTCGCCGGCATTCTCGAACTCGGCCTGGACGACGCTTTTGGCATAGGCCTCCGCCTCGGCGGGGGACAGGTGCATCCGTTCCGACGCCCATTGGCCCAGCATCCGGTTGCGCCGCGCCATCACGCGCAGCGTCATCTCGGCCCGGCGGTCGAGGTGTTCGGTGCTGTGGCCGGCGGGGCAGACGGGGTCGGTCATGGGTGTGCGTCCCGGGAGGGGTGTGTGCAACTGCGATATGCCTCTGCGGGCCCGGGGGCAAGGGGGGCGGTGGCCGCGCGCAGGCAGAAGCGGTTTCAGGGGGTGAAGCAGAACATGGGGTGCGCGTTCAGGGCACATCGCTTTTGGCGCCCCTTCAAACTTGCCAAAAACGCCCCCCGCGCCTACCTCCCGCAGCGCCATGACCAACCAGAACCCCCGCACGCTCTACCAGAAGATCTGGGACGCCCACGTTGTCGACACGCGCGAGGACGGTACCGCCTTGCTCTATATCGACCGGCATCTGGTCCACGAAGTGACCAGCCCGCAGGCGTTCGAGGCGCTCCGCGTGAGCGGGCGCAAGGTGCGGCGGCCCGATCTGACGCTGGCGGTGCCCGATCACAACCTGCCCACCACCGCGCGGCGCGATGCCGCCGGCAAGCCGATCCCGATCGCCGATGTGGAAAGCGCGCAGCAACTGGCGGCGCTGAACGTCAATGCGCCGGAATTCGGCATCCGCCTGATCGGCGCGACCGATGCCGAGCAGGGCATTGTCCATGTCGTGGGTCCGGAGCAGGGGTTTTCGCTGCCCGGCGCGACGATCGTCTGTGGGGATAGTCATACGGCCTGCCATGGCGGGCTGGGGGCGCTGGCCTTCGGCATCGGCACCAGCGAGGTCGAGCATGTGTTGGCCACGCAGACGCTGTTGCTGACGCGATCGAAGGCGATGGAAGTGCGCGTGGAGGGCGATCTGGCCCCCGGCGTGACGCCCAAGGATCTGGTGCTGCACATCATCGGCCGCATCGGCACCGCCGGGGGCACCGGCCATGTGATCGAGTTCCGCGGGCCGGTGTTCGAGGCGATGTCGATCGAGGGCCGGTTGACTGTGTGCAACATGGCCATCGAAGGCGGTGCGCGCGCCGGCCTGATCGCGCCCGATGCCAAGACCATCGATTACGTGCGCGGGCGGCCCTATGCGCCGACCGGCGCGGCTTGGGACAAGGCCGTGGCGTGGTGGCAGTCGCTGGCCACCGATGCGGGCGCGGTGTTCGACAAGTCCGTGGTGATCGATGCGGCGGAGATCGAGCCCACCGTGACCTGGGGCACCAGCCCCGAGGACACCGTGGCCATCGGCGGCGTGGTGCCCGCGCCCGAGAGCTTTGCCGACCCGTCCAAGCAGGAGGCGGCGCGCAAGTCGCTGGCCTATATGGGGCTGGAGCCGGGGCAGAAGCTGGCCGAGGTCGAGGTGCAGAACGTGTTCATCGGTTCGTGCACCAACAGCCGCATCGAGGACTTGCGCGCCGCCGCCGCCGTGCTGAAAGGCCGGCACAAGGCGCCGGGGGTGAAGTGGGCGATCGTGGTGCCCGGATCGGGGCTGGTCAAGGCACAGGCCGAGGCCGAGGGGCTCGACCAGGTGTTCATCGACGCCGGCCTGGAATGGCGCGAGCCGGGGTGCTCGGCGTGTCTGGGGATGAACCCGGACAAGGTGCCGGCGGGCGAGCGGTGCGCCTCCACCTCGAACCGCAACTTTGTGGGGCGGCAGGGGCCGGGGGCGCGCACGCACCTCGTCAGCCCGGCGATGGCGGCGGCGGCGGCGGTGACCGGGCGGTTGACGGACGTGCGGGAACTGGTGTGACGCTGGCCGGGGAGGGGCGCCACCATGCCTTCCCCCCGCATGCCGATGCCGAGACGCGCGTCTTGATCCTGGGCAGTTTGCCGGGGGCGGCCAGTCTGGCGGCGCACCAGTATTATGCGCATCCGCAGAACCAGTTCTGGCGGCTGGTGGGTGGGGCGATCGGCTCCGATCTGGCGGCGATGGCCTATCCCGCGCGACTCGCCGCGTTGACCGCCGCAGGGATCGGGTTGTGGGATGTGATTGCCAGCGCGCGGCGGCCCGGCAGTCTGGATGGCGCCATCCGTGCGGCGGAAACCCGCGATCTGGCCGGCTTTGCCGCGACACTGCCGGCGTTGCGGATGGTGGCCTTCAACGGGGCCACCGCCGCGCGTTATGGGCGCGGCGCATTGGCGGGGAGCGGGGTGGTTCTGCTCGATCTGCCGTCCTCCAGCGCGGCCCATGCCCGGCTGTCGCTGGCCGCCAAGCAGGCGGCGTGGAACGCCATCGCGGCCAACGCGGGGATTGCACCGGGATGGCGCGGCGGGGCTTGAAACCGGCGGACGAGAGGCGCATGGACGGCCCATGACGACCAAGCCTGACGACAAGTCATGGAGCACCGCCGACATCGCCGGCGCTGCT
>Ga0302157_10001910_pt1 | contig 24944 bp, 23 predicted proteins | sample I_Bog_N3_3_FD_193502 | JGI IMG/M metagenome (GOLD analysis project Ga0302157, IMG submission 193502) | Peat permafrost microbial communities from Stordalen Mire near Abisko, Sweden - I_Bog_N3_3 | ecosystem: Environmental > Terrestrial > Soil > Wetlands > Peat | place: Sweden: Abisko, Stordalen... | reverse complement strand
GAAGAAGGCCGGGCTCTGGTCATCGCCGTCAACAAATGGGACGCCGCCGAAAGCCGCAGCGATTCCTTGAAGCGGCTGCAGGATCGCCTGGAAACCTCGCTGCCCCAGGTGCGCGGCGTTCCCACCGTGACCATGTCGGCCCTGCAGGGCCGGGGCATGACCCAGCTGATGGATGCCGTGGTCGGCACCTATGAGATTTGGAACAAGCGCGTCTCCACCAACAAACTGAACCGCTGGCTGGAAGAAATGACCGAACGCCACCCGCCGCCGGCGGTGAGCGGCGGCAAGCGCATCCGCCTGCGCTATATGACCCAGGTGCGCACCCGTCCGCCAAGCTTCGCCATCTTCACCCAGCGGGCCGACGAACTGCCGGAAAGCTATGTGCGCTATCTGATCAACGGCCTGCGGACGACCTTCGATCTGCCGGGCGTGCCGATCCGTTTCGGCCTCAGAAAGCGCCACAATCCCTATGCGGAAGAAGACTGAGTCAAAACAAGCCCCCCTCGCCCGCCATGCAGGCGAGGGGGTTTTGATTCAGCGGCGCAGGTCGATTTCCACGCCGGGCTCGCCCGAGAACTCGACCATGATGTTCTCATTGCGCACGATATACTGACAGGCCAGACGGTAGCGCGGCGGAATGTCGCTGACTTCCGCCTTCTCCAGATCTTCCTTGGTCAGCTTGCCGTTGACGGAAAGAGTGGTCTTCTCTTTCTGGGTCAAGGCGATGGCCATGGGGGCCTTATTGTCCAGATTGGTGATCTTCACCAGGCAGGAGCCGCATTCGCCGTCCTGGCACTGGAAGGGGATCGGCACATTGTTCTTCTTGGCCAGAGCCAGAAGGGTCCCGGTATCCCCGGCAACCGCATAGACGGTCATATCCCTGTCGAGAAGAGGACCGGAAAAGGTCACATCAGCCATCGCGCATCTCCTATATGTTTTGGCGATCGTTCTGAGAGCCCCCTCTCGAGGATCAGGCTAAGTCAGACGCGCGCCAGGAGCAAGAGTCAGCTGCCTTAAAATTAATCCTTGCGCCTTCGTGCTCAATTTTAGATCATCTCTAACTTAGGCGGGGGCGCCGACCCAAAAAGGAAATGGCCATGGCCGAGGTGTTGTTCTGGGCGAAGCCCGACTGTCCCGCCAATGATAAGCAGCAGCGCACCCTGGAGGCGGCGGGCCATCATGTGACCCGCAACAATCTGTTGAGCGAAGGCTTTACCGCCGAAAGTTTGCGCGCCTTCTTCGGCGAGGCCGAAGTCTCGGACTGGTTCAACCGCCTGCATCCCGCCCTGAAATCCGGCCAGATCGACCGCCACAGCATCTCGGAGGCCGAGGCATTGAAGGCCATGCTGGCCGACCGCGAGCTGATCCGCCGACCGCTGATCCAGGTGGGAGAGGTCAAATCCTTCGGCTTCGACCCGACCAAGCTGCAAACCTGGATCGGCATTCAGCCCTCGAAAGACGGCCTGTCTTGCGATGACCGCCACGCCCAAGGCCGTTGCGACCACGGGCATCTGTAAGGATAAGACGAGAGGGGGATTACTCCCCCTCGCCGACCTCGACCTCTTGGTCGATGGTGGCATCCAGGCTATGGCCGTGGCGCATGCGGCGATAGAGCACCACCCCCATCACGGCAGAGACCAGGAACAGCACGACACTGGAGCCGATGCGAAAGACCGGGTCCACCTGCACGCCGCTGCCCAGCAGCACGAAGACCGCCGTCTGCGGCAGATAGCCGATCATCGAGCCGATGAAGAAAGCCCCCGCCGGCACCGACGAGACCCCCCCCACCAGATTGGTCAGCAGATTGCTGCCCACCGGCAAAAAGCGGATCAGCATGGCCATGCTGAGGGGATTTTCCTTGAGGAAGTCATCCACCCGGCGGACGCGGGCGGCAAACTTATGCATCACCAGTTCACGGCCCAACAGGCGGGCATAAAAGAAGCAGAGCACGCAGCCGATCAGCGATGAGACGCTGGCCAAAGCCATGCCCTCGATGAAACCGAAGGCATAGCCGCCCAGGAAGCAGACGGCTTGCCTGGGCACGCCGACGGCGATCAGCCCTGCCCCCAGGCCGAGGAAGACCATCCGCCCAATCAGGCCCTGGCCTTTGACCTCGGCATCGATCCAATGTTCCGAGAGAATATCGCCCAAGCCAGAAACCTTCAGCGCCCAGCCGAAAGCGGCCAGACTGAGGATCATCACCAGACCTTTAAGGATCAGGCGCGGCTTCAGCCCAGCGGAAACGGCGGAGGTCATGAAGCGATCAGTCCTCGATAACCGGAACGCTGGCCCGGGCCTGCAGCCACATCACCCCGAACAGATCGACGATGCCGACCCACAGGCGATTCCACACACCGTACTTCGAGACGCCGCGCTCGCGGGCCCGATGGTTGACGCGCACCGAGACAACCTTGCCGCCGCGCCGGATCATCAGAGCCGGCAGAAAGCGATGCATATGGTTGAAGCGCGGCATATCGAGAAAGGCCTCGCGGGTGAAGAGCTTCAGACCGCAGCCGCTGTCGGGGGTATCGTCCTTCAGCATCGAGGCGCGGATCTTGTTGGCGATCTTCGAGGACATCAGGCGGATGCCGTCGTCCTGGCGCTTTTGGCGATGACCCGCCACCAGCAGCAGCGAGCGCCCGGCCTCGGGCTCGGCCAGCAGCCGCTCCAGCATGGCAGGAATATCGGCGGGGTCGTTCTGGCCGTCGCCGTCCAAGGTGGCGATGAAGGCAGCCTTGGCATATTTCACGCCGGTGGCCACCGCCTGGCTCTGGCCGCAGCTTTTGGCGTGACGCACCACCCTCAGCTCGGGCACCGAGGCTTGGGTTTCCTTCAGCTTGGCCGGAGTGGCATCGTCGCTGCCATCGTCCACATAGACGATCTCGAAGGGCCAGCGGCCTTTCAGAGCAGCAGAGATTTCACCGACCAGCGGCGCGATATTGTCGGCCTCGTTCTTGACGGGGACAACGACGGCGATAACGGGGGAGGCGGCGTCTGCGTTCATGCAGGGTTTTTACACCCGAGCCATGCCAAAGGCTAGGGCTTACAGCAGACTGCCCTGGCGCACATCCTTGCCCTTGGGCGAAGGCTTCGGCGGAGCCGGGCGCGGAGCGGGCGCGGAACCGTCCACCGTCACCGCAACCGACTGCTGGCCCTGGAAGGTGATGCTCAGATGTTCGGCGGCGCGGGCCTGATCGGCCATGGTCACCGCCTCGCCATGGGCGTCGCGGACCAGAGCAAAGCCGCGCTTCAGCACCTGTTCATAGGAATAGCTCTCCAGCAGCCCGGCGGCGCGGGCCAGACGGTCGCGGCGGCGTTCCAGCAAGCGCGGAAAAGCAGCCTGCAACCGCCCTGCCCTCTGATCAATCTCCAGCTTTCCCCGCTCCAGCCGGGCCAATTCGGCGGCACGGCGGGCCTTCAAGGCGGCATCCAGGCGGGTCAGCAGGGTGGACAGCTGATGGCTCTTGCCGGCGATCTGCTCGCGCGGGCTGCGCAGGCGGGCCGCCAGTTGGGCCAGTTGGGCTTCACGCTTATGCAGCAGATTGGGCAGAGCATTGCCCAGCCGCTCGGCGCGGTCATCCAGGGTCTGTTGCAATTCCTGCACCCGGCGGCGCAAGTCGGGCAGGCCACGGCCCAAACCCTCCAGCCGCAGGCGGCGCTCGTCCAGCAAGCGTCCGGCCCCGGCCACCAAGCGCCGCCCCCGGTCCATGACCTGCAAGATCAAGTCGCGGCGCACCGGCACCGCCATCTCGGCGGCTCCCGTCGGCGTCGGCGCCCGTAAATCCGAGGCGAAATCGATCAGGGTGGTGTCGGTCTCGTGCCCCACCGCCGAGATCAGCGGAATGTCCGAAGCCGCGGCGGCGCGCACCACCACTTCCTCGTTAAAGGCCCAAAGGTCTTCCAGACTGCCGCCGCCACGGGCGACGATCAGCAGGTCCGGGCGCGGCACCGGCCCGCCCCGCTTGATGGCGTTGAAGCCGTCGATGGCCGCCGCAATCTGCTCCGCCGAGCCCTCGCCCTGCACCGCCACCGGCCAGACCAGGACATGGCGGGGAAAACGATCGGCCAACCGATGCAGAATATCGCGGATCACCGCCCCGGTGGGCGAAGTCACCACGCCGATCACCATCGGCAAAAAGGGGATGGGCTTCTTGCGGCCCGGATCGAACAACCCTTCGGCCCCCAGACGCCGCTTGCGATCCTCCAGCAGCTTGAGCAGAGCGCCTTGCCCGGCCAGCTCCATGCGCTCGACCACCATCTGGTATTTCGAGCGGCCGGGATAAGTGGTCAACCGCCCTTGGGCCACCACCTCCATGCCGTCCTCGGGCTGCACCGACAGCTTGCCCGCCGAACCGCGCCAGCAGATGGCGTCCAGCACCGCCTCGGAATCCTTCAGGGCGAAATACAGATGCCCCGAGCTATGGCGCTTAAAGCCGGAAATCTCTCCCTTGACCCGCACATTGTCATAGGTCTGCTCCACCGTCCGCTTCAGGGCGTTGGACAGCTCGGCCACCGAATATTCCGGGGCATTGTGCGAAGGCGGGGGTGAGGTCATCATATGGCCGAGAATAGTAACTGCCCGCCTCCTCTGGCAATGACTTTGCGGCAGTGGTACAACCCCCGGCCAAGAATGACGCTTTGTCTCGGGGAGTTTGAGCGATGAAGATCCTGGTGGTCGGTTCCGGTGGCCGTGAGCATGCGCTGTGCTGGGCCTTGCGCCGTTCCCCGCTCTGCACCGAGCTTTTGTGCGCTCCCGGCAATGCCGGCATCGCCGGGATGGCCAGGCTGGTTCCTATCAGCGCCGAGGACGTGGAGGCTCTGACCCGCTTTGCGGTGGATGAAAAGATCGACTTCGTGGTGATCGGGCCGGAAGCGCCGCTGGTGCTGGGTCTGGCCGACAAGCTCGACGCCGTGGGCATCAAATGCTTCGGCCCCAGCGCCGCCGCCGCCGAGCTTGAGGGCTCGAAGGGCTTCATGAAGGACATCGTCGCCAAATACGGCGTGCCCACCGCCGCCTATGGCCGCTTCACCGACGCCGAGGCCGCCAAGGCCTATATCCGCAAAATCGGCGCTCCCATCGTGGTCAAGACCGACGGTCTGGCCGCCGGCAAGGGCGTGGTGGTGGCCATGAGCCTGGAAGAAGCCTTGGCCGCCGTCGACAGCATGATGGGCGACAAGGTCTTTGGCGCTGCCGGCGACGAACTGGTGATCGAGGAATTCCTGACCGGCGAGGAAGCCAGCTTCTTCGCCATCGTCGACGGTGAAAACGCCGTGCCGCTGGTGGCCGCCCAGGATCACAAGCGGGTCGGCGACGGCGACACCGGCCCCAATACCGGCGGCATGGGGGCTTATTCTCCGGCTCCGGTGGTCACGCCCTGGGTCGAGCAGCAAATCATGGAACGCTGCGTGATGCCGACCGTGCGCGGCATGGCCGCCGAGGGCAAACCCTATAAGGGCGTGCTGTTCGCCGGACTGATGATCGACAACGACAAGCCCGAGGATCAGCGCGTCAAGCTGCTGGAATATAACGTCCGCTTCGGCGATCCCGAATGCCAGGTACTGATGGCCCGCCTGAAGTCCGATCTGGTGGAACTGCTGCTGGCCGCCGCCGAGGGCAAGCTGGCCGGCAAGACCCTGGAATGGTCCGCAGACCCGGCGCTGGTGGTGGTCATGGCCGCCAAGGGCTATCCCGGCTCTTACGAAAAGAACACCGTCATCGAAGGATTGGACGAGGCCGGGCGGGTCGAAGGTGTGACTGTCTTGCATGCCGGCACCAAATCCGACGATCAGGGCCGCATTCTGGCCACCGGCGGGCGGGTGCTGGGGGTGACTGCCACTGGCAAAACCGTAAAGGAAGCTCAGAAACGCGCCTATCAGGCGGTCGATCGCATCTGTTGGCCACAAGGATTCTGCCGCCGCGACATCGCCTGGAGAGCATTGAAGCCCGAAGCCTAAGTCTAAAAGGATAGTGTCGAGCGAATATCCGTAATTTTCGTGCAACCGTGACGATTCTGTGATCTTCTATTTGCAGGACGTTTACGTTTTCCTTTCGCTCAACCAGTTACGCCGCCGGGGGGTCGTGCAATGGCAGAGCCGCAGAAAGGATCCGGCAAGGCCAAGGCCGCGCCGCTTCCTATGCCGACTGTTGTAGAGTTCGAACATCCGATCTTCGCCAAGTTCGAAGGTTGCCACTTCGTCTATGACCACCAGAAGAACGAGCCGGTGATGTGCGTCACCGTCGGCAGCAACAAGGCCGCCCTGCCCTTTCCCGGGGTGAAGCGCGAATTTTCCTTAAGCCCCGCCGATTGTCGCATGCTCGATCTGCTGGGCGACGGCCTGAAATATGTGTCCGGTCTGGCGGTGGGCGACCCCATGCCCAAGGAAATCGTCACCGGCGAAGCCACCTGGGAACTGTCGCGCCGCCACGAGGTTGTCGCCCATCAGCGCATCAGCATGCAGTTGGTGAACTGGCTGACCGGCAGCGAAGATTTGATCACCGATCCCGACGCCCTGATGCAGCTGGCCGACGATCCCCAGACCAAGAAGAAGGTCAATGAAGCCTTTGGCGAAGCCGCCGAACGCTTAGGCATCGGCCGCGACAATAAGCATGAGATGCTGAAATACGTCGAAAAGCTGGGGCACGAGCTGGCCTATATCGAGGCCCTGCGCGACAAATTCGCCCATGTGCTCGACATTCAGAAAAAAGTCGACGGCCTGCGCAAGGTCTATGCCCGCGAACGCTCGGTCTGCGACATGATCGATCAGATCCGCAAGCTGGTCCAAATCGCCATTTCCGACTTTCAGCGCCGCTTCCTGGAAGTGGATGCCCAGACCGGCGAAATCCTCTCGGTGCTGAAGAACCTGGAAAATCAGGTCCGCTTCATCCGCGCCATCCGCGACGATCTGCATATCCGCCTGATGGCCTGGGACGATCTGATCGAGGAATGGAAGAAGGTGCAGGTCTGCGTCTCCTACCACATCGGCAACATCCTGGGCCGCGTCTACCAGTTCCTGGCCCCGCGCTTCATGAAGGTGGACGACTGGGTGCTGATGAACAAACTGCGCGAGCAGAAGGAAAAAGAGAAGAAACAGGGCGGTGGCGCAAAAGTTCTTGTGTGGTAGCGACCTAGCGGCAAAACCTCGCCAGGTCCTCCGCCACCCGCGCCAAGGGCCGCGACCAGTCGCCAGGGGCTTCCTGGCGGAATAATCGTAAGCTCGGATACCAGGGACTATCGTCCCGATCCATCAGCCAGCGCCAGCAGCCGTCGAAGCGCGACAGCACCCAGACGGGCTTGCCCATGGCTCCGGCCAGATGGGCCACGGCGCTGTCCACCGTGATCACCAAATCCAGCCCCGCCACCAAGGCTGCCGTCCCGGCGAAATCGTTAATGCCGGTCATCCAGTCGGCCAGTTCCAACCCCGGCGGCGCAGGCTCGGAATTGTCCTTCTGCAAGCTGACCAGCGACAGATTGGGAATGGCCGAGAGGGCTGCGAAGTCGTCAAGATTCAAGCTGCGGCGGCGGTCCAGGCGGGTGGCTTCCTCGTCATAACGGCGGGGATTTCCGGCCCAGGCCAGCCCGACCTTCTTGCCCGGCAAGACCGTCAGCCGCTGGGCCCACCGTACCGCCTCGATGGGGTCGGGGTGCAGATAGGGACACTCCGCCGGAATATCCTCCAGCCCACATTGAGCCAGCCGCGCCAGGCTCATCAGCGAGACGCGGCAGTCATAGGCGGGCAATGGCTGATCGTGGGGGATCACGACGTCGATGCCCTCGATCTGGCCGAACAGCCGGGCCAGCCGGGCGGGCACCGACAGCAGCACCTTGCCGTCCTTGGGCACCACCTTGGCGACGAAACGGATGAATTGCAGGCTGTCGCCATAACCCTGCTCGCCGAACAGCAGCAAGGTGCGGCCCCTCAGCGGCCCGCCGTCCCAATCGGGGCCGGACGGGCGGTCGTCGAGGCTGCGAAAGCGCCAGCGCCATTCATAGGCCTCCCAGCCTTCGCGCAGGCGCCCCAGCTTCAACAGCATCAAAGCATGGTTAAGGCGCGGGCGGGCATAATCGGGGGCAATGCGGATGGCCTGAACCGTGGCCTCCAAGGCTTCCTGGCAGCGGTTGGCCTGGGCCAGGGTGACGCCCAGATCATTGATGGCATCGGGATCCTGGGGCGACAAGGCGACGGCGATGCGATGGGTCTCGATGGCCTCGTCCAAACGGTTCTGAGCCAAGAGGGCTTGGCCGAGATTGGTCAGAGGCTGGGACATGGTCGGAGCCAGCTTATGAGCATGGCGAAACGCCGCCTCGGCCTCGACGGCGCGGCCCAGGCGCAGCAGACCATTGCCCCGGTTGTTGTGGGCCTGGACAAACTCGGGGTTCAGGGCCAGGGCCACCTCATAGGCGGCCAGGGCCGGCTCCACCCCGCCCAGTTCGAACAGATCGACGCCTAAGTTGCAATAGGCCTCGACATAATGGGGATCGAGGGAGATGGCCTTGTGATAGCCGGCCACGGCGCCGCGATGATCACCGGCCCGATGCAGAGCGGCGGCAGCCTCGAAGGCTTCGACGGCGGCGGGGATTAAAGATGGCAATGGCTGTGCAGATGCTGATCATCCCGGCGCATCAGCCAGGGACCGAGGATGGGAATCAAGACCACATGCTTCTTCCACCAGTCCTTGAGCCTGGCAACACCTGAGACATTGGGCGGCGTCAGGCTTTTGGTCAGCAGATGGGCGGCGTCATGCAAGACCACCACCGGCACCTCGCCCACACCTTCGCAGTCTTCCACATGGCGATCCACGGAGATGGCCGAGCCATAGCGGCCCCAGGCCGCCTCGCTCGCCAGCAGATAACGCGAGCCCTCCACCTGATTTTTCATCAGGCGATGGGCGATCACCAGATCGAAGCCCGAGACTTCCTCGAACTTGCGGACCCGGTGACGCAACAGCTTGCCATGGTGCGAGATAACCTTCAGCTCCAGCTTGTCGATGCCCATACAGGCCTCGCAGGGGCAAGTATTCGTCCCCTGCAATTCGGCGCGTTTGGCATAGAAGGACTGGAAGAAACGGCCGATGGAGGTCCAGGCGGCTTCATCCTCGTCGCCTTTCTCGGCCGAGGCGACAAACAAGATAGCGTCGCCCTCAACCTTATTGGCATGCACCGGCTTTTCGGCGGCATTCATCACCGCCTCCAGCAGGGCCGAAACGATCTGGGTGGCATGGCGCAAGGTGACTGTGTTGGCCTTAAGGAAACGGGTATAGCCCGAGATGTCGGCCAGCAGGATGTGGGCGTCGACTTCTTCGGCCATGACGGCTCCTTCAGCAGGAAATAATCAGCTGCCCGAGGCCTCGCCGTCGGTGACGGCGGCGGCGGCGACGATGATGTCGCCAAATTCACGCAGGAACACCGAACCCTTGACGGTGCGCTGGATCAGCACGCTACGACGGTCGGTCTCATCGACCTTGCGGCGCACCAGTCCATAATCGCTCAGGCGATCAAGGGCGCGGGTGATGGCGGGTTTGGAAATGTTCAGGGCGGCGGCCAGACCGCGCACCGTATGGGGCGGCGAAGTCAAATAGACCGTCAGCAGCAACGCCATCTGGCGAGCCGACAAGTCCGGCGCTTCCCTGCGCACGCTCTCAACAATGGCACCCCGCCACAAATCGAGTGCTTCTACCGCCTTCAGATCAAAGCCCATAACCAATCCATCTCATTCCGCGCACGAAATTACCCGAGCCTTGCCTTCCCGGCAATCACCAACAGGGCATCATGACGGATATTTCTGCGAGATCATGTGGAAGAGTGCCCGCAAGCTCATAGCCTCGCCGCCTTCGGGCCGGCCCGGACGGGGCGAAGGGTTCCAGGCGAACAGGTCCAGATGGGCCCAGGCCGTGCCGTTCGAGACGAATTCCTGCAGAAACAACGCCGCTGTGATGGCCCCGGCATGGGGGCTTTCCGAGGCGTTGGTGATATCGGCCAGCTTGCCGTCGATCATGCGGCGATAGGGCTTCCACAGGGGCAGCCGCCACATGGGGTCCGACACAGCTTGAGCCGAAGCCTGAAGATCGGCGGCCAGTTTATCGTCGGGGGTAAAGAGCGCCGGCAAATCCGGCCCCAGCGCCGTGCGGGCGGCTCCGGTCAGGGTGGCCAGATCGACCACAAGACGCGGCGTCTCGCGGTCGGCCTCGGCCAGGCAGTCGGCCAGCACCAGACGGCCCTCGGCGTCGGTATTGCCCACCTCGACGGTCAGGCCCTTGCGGCTTTTCAGGATGTCCAGCGGGCGGAAGGCATTGCCCGCCACCACATTGTCCACCGCCCCGATCAGCACCCGCAGGCGGATCGGCAGATTGGCGTCCATGATCATCTCGGCCAGGGCCAGGGCGTGGGCGGCGCCGCCCATGTCCTTCTTCATCAGCTTCATATTGGCCGAGGACTTTAGGTCCAAACCGCCGGAATCGAAGCAGACTCCCTTGCCGACGATGGTGATGCGGGGCGCCATCTCGTCGCCCCAGCGCAAATCGATCAGTCGCGGCGGACGGTTCGAAGCCCGGCCCACCGCATGGATCAGGGGATAATTCTCGGCCAACAGGGCATCGCCGACGATGGAGCGGACCTTGCCGCCATGTTTCTCGGCGATGGCCTGGGCGGTGCGGGCCAATTCCTCGGGGCCCATGTCGGCGGCGGGGGTATTGACCAGATCGCGCACCAAGGTAATGCCGCGCACCAGCCGCGCCACCTGATCCCGGCTGGCCTCTTCCGGCCAGAGCAGCACCGGCCAGTCCTTGCCGGCCTTGCTTTTGTAGGTCTGAAACTGATAGCAGGCCAGCTCCCAGGCCATGGCGGCCCAATCGGCCTGACGGGCGTCCAGCGGACCGTCGATGCGATAGCACCCGGCGGGCAAACGGGCGGGCAGCAGGGCCCAGCTCCAGGGATCAGACTCATCCAGGCCGAACAGAGCCCGATCAAGACGTCCGGAGTCGCCGGGCAACAGACAGACCGCCCCGGTCTCGCCGCCAAAGCTCTGGCTTTCGCACCAGGCCCTGATGGCCGGAGTCTGGGTGGACAGCCACTCCTTAAAGCGCGGCTTGCTTACCAGGGTGATGGCGACCATGGCATCGCTCGTCTCGGCGGTCAGATGGTCCAGCACTGTGCAAACTCCTCGTCAGTCAGGGAGGGTTAAGATGGACAAAGCGGCCAGCCTTGAAAAGACATTTGCGCTCAACCCTTGTCTGCAAGCGCTGCTAGGCTAATATCCCACCTTCCCGCTTCGGCTTTAAGGAATAGCTCATGCCCCGTCTTCAGCTGGTGATCGGCACCAAGCGTTTCTCCTCCTGGTCCCTACGTCCCTGGCTGGCTCTGAAGCAGGCCGGGTTGCCGTTTGACGAGGTTAAGATCACCCTGCGCCAGCCCGACACCAAGCAGCAGATTCTGGCCCATTCCCCCAGCGGCAAGGTCCCCTTGCTGAAGGACGGCGGCTTACTGATCTGGGATTCCCTGGCGATCTGCGAATATGTGGCGGAAATGGCCTGCGCCGTGCCGCTGTGGCCCGAAAACCGCGGCATCCGCGCCCTGGCCCGCTCCATCAGCGCCGAGATGCATTCGGGCTTCCAGGGCCTGCGCCAGCATCTGTCCATGGACGTGCTGGAGCAAATTCCCTTGGAGCAAATCCCCGAAGACGCCAAGGGCGACATCGCCCGCATCCAGGAAATCTGGCAGGACTGCCGCGCCCGCTTCGGCGCCGGAGGCGATTTCCTGTTCGGCCGCTGGAGCATCGCCGACGCCATGTTCGCGCCGGTGGCCAGCCGCTTCCATACCTATGGCGTCACCCTCGACCCGGTCAGTCAGGCCTATGTGGATGCCTCTCTGGCTTTGCCGGCCATGCAGGAATGGGTCGACGGCGCAAAATCCGAGTAATTACTCGATCGCGCCTTTGGAAACATAGAACTTCGCCGCTCCAGGATGCAGGGGCAGAGCCAGCCCGTTGAGGGCTGTGCCCAGGGTGGCCGGGTCTCGACCCGGCACCACGCCGCCGTCGCGCAGCAGCTGCTGGGTCGAGGGGCTCCACAGAGAGCCGGTGATGCCCTCGGCCAGATCGTCGCTCAAACGGTCCGAGGCCACCAGCGACACCGCCACCGAGACCGTGTCCAGGGCATTGTCCTGGCCCGTATAGCTGCCTTGCGGCACCTCGTCGTCATGGAGCAGCGGGTCGGCCTTGCGCAAGACTTCGACCACGGATTTATCCAGCGGCAGAAGTGCAATGGGCATGGTCCCCGCCAGTTCGGCCACCGCCGGACAGGGAGCGGCATCAAAGACGATAAAGGCGTCCAGCTTGCCGGCGGCCATGGCGTCGGCGGCTTCCACCGAGCGCATGGTCTCGATCTTCAGATCAGCTTCCGACAGCCCCAAAGCGGCCAGCAGCATGCGGGCATGGACCAGAGTGCCCGAGCCCTTTTCGCCCAAGGACACCCGCTTGCCCTTGAGGTCGCGCAAAGTCTTGATGCGCCCACCCTGGCGGACCACCACCTGCAACAGGTCGGAGCCGATACGGGCGATGGAGCGCAAGCTACGGATGGGCTGGCCATCGAACGGCCCCTTGCCCTGATAGGCCATCAGGGCGATATCGGCCTGGACCACGGCGGCGTCCAGGCGATGAGCGGCGATTTCCTGGACATTAAAAACCGAACCCTTGCTGGCGCTGGCCATGCTGATTAGGCCGGGCACGCCGCAGCTGCCGCCTTTGCCGCAGGTGCGCAGACCCGGCGGGCTGGAGATGGCGCTGGAGATCAAGGCTCCCAACTGGAAATGAGTCTCGCCGGGCGGACCGGTGCCGATCTGCAGATAATGCAGAGCCTCGGCCCATGCCGGTGGTGCCGCCACCAGCATGGCCAGGATCAGCAGCGTGATCTTGCGCAGGCCCATCTTCGTCTTCATGAGGCATGACATAAGACGTTCCGGCCACAGGACGCAATCCCCCTTGGGAAACTTCCCCAAAGTGCTATGGTTCCAATCCCAGACACGAGGTGTTGAATGAGGCGCAGTCCCCTTCTGACAGCCGGTGTCGCCATGCCGGTGCTTTACGGAGCGGCGGTCGTCGCCTGCCTGCTGCTCAACCCCGACTTTCCTTGGCGTGACCAAGCCCCCAGCGACTTGGGTCGCGCCGACATGCCTTTTCATTGGCTCTATAATCTTGGCCTGATGGCGGCGGGGGCCTGCGGCTTGTTGGCGGCGATCGGCCTGCTGAGAAAGACCCGCCGCCGCAATGCCTTCTGGGCCCGGGCCAGCAGCGCCGCCTTGGCCCTGGCTTCCATCGGCCTGATTATGGCCGGAGCATTCCCCCTGCCCGATCCTTTGCATTACGGCTTCGGCCTGACCCTGGCAGGGCTCGCAATCCCGCTGCTAGGCGGCATCCATCTTTATAAGTCGGGCTGGAAGGGACCAGCCTTCATCCTCTTCATCGCTTTCGCCCTGACCTTAAGTTCGAGCGTGTCGGGCATAACACCCCTGGCGGCAGGGACGGCAATCATGCTGTCGGTCGCCCTGTTGTGCGCCTTCGCCTAGGACGCCCCTCGGCTTGCGCCGGACTCAACCGCCGGATATGCTAGACACAACCGGCTGGGTCCGCCGGCTTTCCTTCCGATCGATCCCTCATCCCGTGTCCTTAAATCGAAGGCAGCGCGTTTTATGATCATCGGCTCGGCTATGGCTGCTCTTTTGCTGCTCGGCGTGCTCGCCGTGGCGGGACGGCGGCTGCATGCCATCCATGGTCTGATCCATGCCGGCTGCATCGTCGTTTCCCTGGCCCTGGTGTTCGACGGCGCCAGCTATCTGATGGGCGCCGCCCAAGGCCAGATTCCAGCCATCACCCTGCCCTTCGGCCTGCCCTGGATGTCGGCGCATTTCCGCCTCGACAGCCTGTCGGCCTTTTTCCTGATGGTCATCAACGTCCCCGCCGCCTTGGCTGGGCTGTACGGCATCGGCTATGTCCACCATCTGCCCGACCCCCAGCGGGTGACGCCGCTGATGCCGCTGTTCCTGTTCGGCATGAACGGCGTGCTGATCGCCGACGACGCCTTCGTCTTTTTGGTGGCCTGGGAGTTCATGTCCCTGGCCTCGTGGCTGCTGGTGCTGTCGGACCATACCAACGCCCAGGCCCGCAAGGCGGCCTCGGTCTATCTGATCATGGCCGCCTTCGGCACCTTCTGCCTGCTGGCGGCCTTTGGCCTGATGGCGGGAGCGGGCGGCATCTATGACTTCGCCGGCATCCGCGCCCATCCCGCCGCCGGTTTGGCCGCCGCCGCCGTGGTGTTCCTGGCCCTGCTGGGAGCCGGATCGAAGGCCGGTCTGGTGCCGCTGCATGTCTGGCTGCCCCTGGCCCATCCCGCCGCCCCCAGCCATGTCTCGGCCCTGATGTCGGGGGTGATGACCAAGGTTGCCCTTTACGGTCTGATCCGCATCCTGTTTGACCTTTGCCCGGCGGTAGGCTGGGAGTGGGGCTTCGTGATGATGCTGGTGGGCGGCGTCACCGCCGTGCTGGGCGTCTTCCATGCCCTGATGGAGCGCGACCTTAAGACCATCCTGGCCTATTCGACGGTCGAGAACATCGGCATCGTCGTCATCGCCCTGGGCCTTGCCGCCGCCTTTCGCGATCATGGCGAAATGGGACTGGCCGCCCTGGCCCTGGTGGCCGCCCTTTATCATCTGCTCAACCACTCCCTGTTCAAGTCCCTGCTGTTCTTCGGAGCCGGAGCCGTCATCTCGGCCACCGGGCGGCGCGATTTGGACAGCCTGGGCGGCCTGTTCAACCGCATGCCCGTCACCGGCGTCTGCTTCCTGATCGGCTCCTGCGCCATCTCGGCCCTGCCGCCCCTGAACGGTTTCGTCTCGGAGTGGCTGGTGTTCCAAAGCCTGTTCCACGGCCCCACCGTCGCCCATTGGGCCATGCGCTTCGGGGTGCCGGTGGTGGGAGTGATGATGGCCCTGGCCGCCGCCTTCGCCGCCAGCTGCTTCGTGCGCGCCTTCGGCATCACCTTCCTGGGACGGCCCCGCACCGATTCCGCCCGCATCGCCGAAGACCCGCCCCTGACCATGCAGCTGGCCATGGCGATCCCGGCGATGATGTGCCTGTGCCTGGGCGTCTTTCCGGTGCTGGTCTCCACCGGCATCGCTTCGGTGGTGGAACCGCTGATCAAGGTCAAGCTGCCCCCGGCCACCCTGGGCTGGCCGTGGCTGAGTCCGATCTCGGCCACCTCGGGTTCCTATTCCGCCACCATGGTGATGCTGACCGGCATCGCCTTGAGCATCACCACCATCCTGGTGGTGCATCACTTCGGCACCCGCAAGATGCGCCGGGCTCCGGCCTGGGATTGCGGCCACCCCGAGGTCATCGCCAACGCCCAATATAGCGCCGACAGCTTTTCCCAGCCCCTGCGCCGGGTCTTCGCCTCGACCCTGTTCTCGGCCCAAGAGACCGTCGAGATGCCCCAGCCCGGCGACATCGGCCCGGCCCGTTTCCGCTTAAGGATGATCGATCCGATCTGGACCTGGCTCTATATGAGCATCGTCAAGGCCGTCGACGGCATCGCCGGGCTGGTCAACCGCCTGCATTCCCTGACGGTGCGGCAATATCTGCTGATGATGTTCTGGACCCTGGTGCTGCTGCTGCTGATCGTGGCGGGGAGGCAGTCGTGATTCCGCTGCTCTGGGGTATCCTTCATACTTGGCTGGTGGTGGGTTTCGCACCCTTTGCCGTCGGGTTGGTGCGCCTGACCAAGGCCCGGCTGCAGGGACGCCGAGGCGCTTCGCCACTACAGCCCTATCGTGACCTGTGGCGATTGCTGCAAAAGGAATCCGTAATCGCCGACAGCGCCACCTGGCTGTTCCGGGTCTCGCCCTATCTGGTCTTCGTCGCCGTCTGGCTGGCGGCCACCATCCTGCCCACCGTCACCACCGAAATGGTCATGACCCCCGCCGCCGATCTGATCGCCCTGGTGGCGCTGCTGGGGGTCGCCCGTTTCTTCACCGCCCTGGCCGGGCTGGATGTGGGCACACCCTTTGGCGGTTTGGGCGCCAGCCGCGAGATGTTCATCGCCAGTCTGGCCGAGCCGGCCATGCTGATGGTGATCTTCAGCCTGAGCGTCCTGGCCCATACCACCTCGCCGGCCCATCTGGTGGCCTTTGTGCTGTCGGGTCATGTGGGGCTGGAAGTCTCGGTGGGACTGGCCCTGGGCGCGCTGCTGATGGTGGCCATCGCCGAGAATGGCCGCATCCCCATCGACAACCCGACCACCCATCTGGAGCTGACCATGGTCCATGAGGCCATGATCCTGGAATATTCCGGTCGTCACCTCGCCCTGATGGAGGCGGCGGCCATGGTGCGGCTGCTGCTGTTCCTGTCGATGATCATCTGCGTCTTCTTCCCCTGGGGCATCGCCCTGCCCGGCAGCGGGCCTTTGTGGGTGCTGGTGGGGCTGGGAGCCTGGACCCTCAAGATCGCCGTGCTGGCCATAGGCTTAGGGCTGTTCGAGACCATGATCGCCAAGATGCGCATCTTCCGCATTGCCGACTTCCTGGGTGGAGCCCTGCTGCTGGCCCTGCTGGCCATCATCTTCCTCTATGTCTCGGAGGCGGTGTGATGAACTCCACGGCCTTCGCCTATGACGCCGCCCATCTGATCGGAGCCACCGTGCTGATGATGGGCTTCGGCCTGCTGTATCAGCGGCGCATGGCCGCCGTCATCCGCACCTATGCCATGCAGGCCATGGCCCTGGCCGCCGCCGCCGCCTGGCAGGCCCATGTCCAGAACGCACCCCATCTTTACGCCACCGCCGCCATCGCTCTGCTGTTCAAAGGCATCGCCGTGCCCGCCGCCCTGCAATGGCTGGTCCGGAAATTGGGCATCCATCGCACGGTTGAAACTGCGCTCGGCATCGGCCCGACCATGACCGCCGGAGTGGGGCTGGTGGCCCTGTCCATCGTCCTGGTGCTGCCCGTCACCACCAACGCCGCCGCCCTGACCCGCGAGAGTCTGGCGCTGGCCATGTCGGTGGTGCTGCTGGGGCTGTTGATGATGATCACCCGGCGCAACGCCGTCACCCAGGTGGTCGGCTTCATGGCCCTGGAAAACGGCCTGTTGCTGGGCGCGGTCGGAGCCAAGGGCATGCCGCTGGTGGTGGAGATCAGCATCGCCTTCTCGGTGCTGGTGGCCATGACCCTGTTCGGCATCTTCTTCTTCCGCATCCGCGAACGCTTCGACAGCCTGGATCTGGCCTATCTGGAATCCTACCGGGGAGACCGCCAATGATGGCTTCTCTGGCCCAGGACGCCTTTCATGACAGTCTGCCCTGGATTCTCGGCCTGCCGCTGGTCAGTGCGCCCTTGCTGGCCCTGATCCCCAGCTGGCGGGTGGGGGCCTGGAGCAACGCCGCCGTCTCGGCCCTGACCCTGCTGGCCTCGCTGGGGCTGTTCTTCGTGCGGCCCGAGGCCGGGATGCTGCTGTTCATCGATGACTTCAACATCTATCTGGTGGTGCTGACCTGCTTCGTCGGCTTCACCACGGCGGTCTTTTCGGCGGCCTATATCGCCCGCGAAAGCCACGCCAGCCGCCTAAAGCCGCTACAGCTGCGCTTCTATCATTCCATGTATCAGGCCTTCATGTTCACCATGCTGCTGGCCCTGTCGGCCAATAACATCGGTGTTCTGTGGGTGGCGGTGGAAGGGGCGACTCTGACCACGGTGATGATGGTCAGCCTGTACCGCACCCGCGCCGCCATCGAGGCGGCCTGGAAGTATTTCATCCTTTGCAGCGTCGGCATCGGACTGGCGCTGTTCGGCACTCTGCTGATCTATCTGGCCGCCCAGCCGGTGATGAGCGACGGCATGGCCGCCATGGCCTGGAGCAAGATGATGCTCCGCGCCGCCGAGTTCCAGCCCGAGCTGATGAGCCTTGGCTTCGTCTTCCTGCTGGTGGGCTATGGCACCAAGACCGGCCTTGCCCCCATGCATGCCTGGCTACCCGACGCCCATGCCGAGGGCCCGACGCCCATTTCCGCCGTGCTGTCGGGCCTGCTGCTCAACGTCGCCCTTTATGCCCTGCTGCGCTTCAAGATGCTGATCTCGGCCAACGGCCATGCCTTGGCTCCGGGGCCGCTGCTGATCGCTTTGGGCGGGCTGTCCATCTTCGTCGCCGCCTTCATGCTCTACCGCCGGGGCGACATCAAGCGGCTGTTCGCCTATAGCTCCATCGAGCATATGGGGATCATGACCTTCGCCTTCGGCATGGGCGGGCCCCTGGCCAATTTCGCCGGTCTTTTGCATATGGCCATGCATAGCCTGGTCAAATCGGCCATCTTCTTCACCGTCGGCATGATCGCCCAATCGGCGGGCACCAAGCAGATCGCCGACATCCGCGGCCTGACCGCCAGCCGGCCATTGCTGGGCTGGGCCCTGGTCATCGGCGTGCTGGCCATCGCCGGACTGCCGCCCATGGGCGTCTTCATGAGCGAGTTCCTGGTGATCAGCTCCACCTTCGCCCGCGAGCCTTTGCTGGCCATCCCGGTGATGCTGGGGCTTTTGGTGGCCTTTGGCGCTTTGATCATCAAGATGCAGGGCATGGCCTTCGGCGAGCCTTCGCCGCTGCCGGGCATGGAGGCCATGAGCGCTCCCGGAACGGGCGCCCGCGCCGCCGGCTATCTGCCCATCTTCGCCCATCTGTCGCTGGCCCTGGTGGCCGGCATCATGCTGCCCGGACCGCTGGTGATTTGGTTCCAGGCCGTCGCCAAGATGCTGGGGTAAGCCGCCATGCTGGGCAATGTCACCCTGATGGAGTTTTTGGGCGGCTTCAAGGCGGTGGCGCATCATCGCCCCTGGCCCCGCTTCGTCATCGACGAGCGCGCCTGGAAGGAGCTGATCCACCAGCTGTCGGTCTCGGACTGGAGCCTGCTGGGCATCTGGGGCGACGGCTCGGAAGTCCATGCCGCCTTCCGCGACGACGAGGCCGACCCCGAGGCCGTGGCCATCGCCACCCTGCATTGCCCCGAGCGCAAATTCCCCTCCCTGTCCGAGGTCCGCCCCGGCGCCATCCGCCTGGAGCGGACCTTACGCGATCTGTGGGGCATCACTCCCGTCGGGCTGAAGGACGACCGCCCCTGGCTCGACCATGGCCGCGCCCCCACGGCACCCCTGTCCCTGCATAAGGGCCCGAAGCCCGAGCGTCCCCACGCCTATCAATTCCTGCCGGTAGAGGGCGAGGCCCTGCACCAGATTCCCGTCGGCCCGGTCCATGCCGGCATCATCGAGCCCGGCCATTTCCGCTTCACCTGCGCCGGCGAAACCGTCGTGCGGCTGGAGGAACGCCTGGGCTATACCCACAAGGGCGTCGAGGGACTGATGGCCGGCAAGCCCATCATGGAGGCGGCCAAAATCGCCGGACGCATCTCGGGCGACAGCACCGTCGCCTATGCCCTGGCCTTCGCCCGCGCCGTCGAGGCCGCCAGCGCCCAGGACGCCCCGCCCCGCGCCCATTGGCTGCGGGCCTTGATGGCCGAGCTGGAGCGCATCGCCAACCATCTGCTGGACATCGGGGCCATCTGCAACGACGCCGCCTTCGCCATCATGCTGGCCCATGCCCTGACCTTGCGGGAAAAGGTCATGCGGGCGGCATCCTTCTGCTTCGGCCATCGCCTGATGATGGACAAGATCATCCCCGGCGGTGTGGCCACCGACCTGACCCGCGAAGGCGCCTTCACCCTGCGGGTCCTGGTCTCCAAGCTGCATGTGGAATTCGAGCGGCTGGTGGATCTTTACGACGATCAGCCCAGCCTGCAGGACCGTACCGTCGGCACCGGCATCGTCAAGTCCGAGCTGGCCCATCGCTTCGGAGCCGGCGGCTTCGTCGCCCGCGCCTCCAGCCGTGCCGGCGATGCCCGCCTCAGCCCCGGCTATGCCCCCTATGACCAGCTGGACCTGACCACGCCCCTGCTGCAAGCCGGCGACGTCAGCGCCCGCCTGTGGGTGCGCATCGAGGAAGTGCGGGCCAGCCTGTCGCTACTGGAGCAAATCCTGGGGTTTATGCCCGGCGGCTCCCATCTGCGCCCCATCCCCACCCGAGGCGGCGAGGGCATGTCCCTGGTGGAAGGCTTCCGGGGCGAAATCCTGATGTGGGTGCGGCTGTCGGAAGTGGGCAAGGTGGTGCGTTGCCATCCCCGCGATCCCTCGTGGTTCCAATGGCCGCTGCTGGAAGCCGCCATCGAGGGCAACATCGTCGCCGACTTCCCACTGTGCAATAAGAGCTTCAACTGCAGCTATTCGGGAGTGGACCTATGAACGGCCGCTTCCTTTTGCTGCTGGCCCGCACCCTGCTGAAGGGACCGCGCAGCATCGCCACCCCGGCCATGGATCAGGACTCCATTGTCCAGCTGGGGGCCAATCTGGCCGAACGGGCTCATGCCAAGCTGGGCCGCTCTTTACGCATCCGCGAGGTGGACGCCGGGTCCTGCAATGGCTGCGAGCTTGAGCTGCAGGCCCTGAACGGCCCCGTCTATGACCTGGAGCGTTTCGGCATCTCCTTCGTCGCCAGCCCGCGCCATGCCGACGTCATCCTGGTCACCGGCCCGGTCAGCGCCAATATGGCCGAGGCCTTAAAGCGCACCTATGACGCAGCACCCCACCCCAAATGGGTGGTGGCCGTGGGCGATTGTGCCCATAACGGCGGCTGCTTCGCCGGTAGCTATGCGGTCTTGAACGGTGCTCAATCCGTGGTGCCGGTGGATCTGACCATCCCCGGCTGCCCGCCCGAGCCGGAAAAGCTGCTGGCGGCCTTACTGGCCTTGCTGGACAAGACCGCGACCGGGGAATGATCAACTCGGCTGATTGATCCAGCGCAGCTCGGTGCCGCCTACTCCGCCCAAGCGGTCGTGCAACACCGGCAGCAGCGCCCCCAAGCTCTCGTCCAACTGCCAGGGCGGGTTGATCAGCACCATGCCGGTGCCGTTGAGGCGGGTCGGATCGTCGGGGACATAGCGGAACAGCTCGGCGGTGAAGCAAGGCTTGCCCAGAGCCGCCAGTTCGCCCAGGAATCGCTCCACCGGCTCGCGGTCCTTGATCGGATACCAGATGCCATAGATGCCGTTGGGCCAACGGCGCAAGGCCTCGGTCATACCCTTGGCGATGCGGCGGAACTCGTCCTTCACCTCGAAGGGCGGATCGATCAGCACCAGCCCGCGCCGCTCTTTGGGCGGCAGCAAGGCCTTCAGCGAGATATAGGCGTCCTGCTCATGCACGCCGACCTGGGGATCACTCCGGAACTCGCGGCGCAAAAGCCGGGCGTCCTCGGGATGCAGCTCCACCACCGCCAGCCGGTCCTGGGGACGCAGCATATGGCGGGCGATACAAGGCGAGCCGGGATAGGCGGTCAGCTCGGGCCAAGACGGATTGACCGCCCGCACCGCCGCCAAATAATCCCCCAGCATCTCGGGCAGATCGCCGCCGTCGAGCAAACGACCGATGCCGTCCTTATATTCCAAGGTCTTTCCCGCCTCGACGCTGTCCAGGTCGTAGCGGCCGATGCCGGCATGGGTATCGACGACGCAAAAGGGCGTGTCCTTGCGCTTCAGATGGGCCAGCACCAGCGATAGCAGGGCATGTTTGACCACATCGGCGAAATTTCCGGCGTGATAGGCGTGACGGTAATTCATGGGGGCGGACAATAGCGTATGCTTGACCGCGCGTCCAAGCCGGAAGCGGCGCAACCGCTGACTGGCGCGTTGAGCGCGCCGGAGCTTTCGCGGAGGAAAGCCAGGCGGGGCGAAGACCCGCGTGAGGGACATATGGTTGACGAAGTCAAAGCCGAAGGGTAAACCCTTCACATAAGATCAAAAGGGGAACGTTTTATGATCCTGGTTGGCCGCAATAATTCGCCCTTCGTCCGCAGGGTCGCCGCCTCGTTGAAATTGCTGGGGATCGCTTTCGAACAGAAGCAACTCAGCACGGTCACTCACCGCGAAGAGGTCGAGCGCCTCAACCCCCTGGGCCGCATTCCCGCCCTGGTGCTGGAGGGCGGCGAAGTGCTGATCGACAGCACCGCCATCCTGGATTATCTGGACGAACTGGCCGGGCCTGAAGGGGCGCTGGTTCCCACTTCCGGCCCCGAGCGCCGCCGAGTGCTGAAGCTGGTGGCTCTGGCCATGGGCGTGCTGGAAAAATCCCTGTCCTGCTATATCGAGCGTCAGGTCCGCCCCAGCGACAAGATGCACCTGGAGATCCTCAATCGTTTCTCCGCCCAGTTCCATGCCGGGCTGGCGGCGCTGGAAGCCCTTTGTCCCGACGAAGGCTGGCTGTCGGGCGATAAGATCACCCAGGCCGATATCTCCACCGTGGCCGGGATGGATTTCATCCGCGCCTTCTGGCCCGAGCAACTCCCCCAAGGCAAATACCCCCGGCTTGAGGCCTTGCGCACCCGCGCCTATGCCCTGCCCGCCATCATCGAGACCAAGCCCTAAGGAACGTATTTATGGATTGGCTGCTTTACGTCCTGCTGGCCCTGTCGGCGGTGTCCGCCCTGGGCGTCATCGCCATGCTGGCCTTGCCCAAACGCGATGGCGGGGCCGCACTCCTGGCTGGCCGGGTGGAGACTTTATCGCGTGAGCTGGAGCGCCTGGAACGGTCCGTGCGTGGCGATCTTGCCAGCGGGCGCGACGAAGCCGGGCAGCAGGCCAAGAGCTTGCGCGAAGAAGTGGGGGCCAGTCTGAAGGGCCTGTCCGATCTGCAAAAAGGCACGCTGGAGGGCTTCGGCGGCCAGATTTCCCGCCTGACCCAGACCCTGGAACAACGCCTGGACGCCTTCACCCGTCAAATGGCCGAGATGGCCCAAGCCAACGAAACCCGCCAGAACGAACTGCGCCAATCGGTGGAAGGCCGCCTGACCCAGCTTCAGCAAGGCAACGAGGCCAAGCTGGAGCAGATGCGCCAGACCGTGGACGAAAAGCTGCAGGGCACTCTGGAAAAGCGCCTGGGCGAATCCTTCAAGCAGGTCTCCGATCGTCTGGAGCAGGTCCATAAGGGCCTGGGCGAGATGCAGACCCTGGCCAATGGCGTCGGCGATCTGAAAAAGGTCCTCAGCAACGTCAAGACCCGTGGCACCTGGGGCGAAATCCAGCTGGGCAATCTGCTGGAACAGGTGATGACCGCCGACCAGTTCATCGCCAACGCCACCTGCCGCACCGGCTCGGCCGAGCGGGTGGAATATGCCATCCGCCTGCCCGGACGCGACGAGGGCGAAGGCGAGGTGCTGCTGCCCATCGACGCCAAATTCCCCCGCGAAGACTACGAACGCCTGCTGGAAGCCTCTGACAATGCCGATCCGGAAGGGGTCGAGGCGGCCTCGAAGGCCCTGGAAAATCGGGTCAAGAGCTTCGCCAAGGACATCCGCGACAAATACATCAACCCGCCCCAGACCACCGACTTCGCCATCCTGTTCCTGCCCACCGAAGGGCTTTATGCCGAAGTGGTCCGCCGGCCCAATCTGATGGACCAGCTGCAACGGGACTACCGGGTCAATCTCTGCGGCCCGACCACCTTGGGGGCGCTGCTCAACAGCCTGCAGATGGGCTTCCGCACCCTGGCCATCCAGCAACGCTCCAGCGAGGTCTGGGAGATTCTGGGCGCCGTGAAGACCGAGTTCGGCAAGTACGGCGACCTGCTGGACTCGGTGAAAAAGAAGTTGGACGAAGCCAGCAACACCATCGAAAAGGTGAGCGTTCGCAAACGGGCAATCGACCGTAGTCTGCGCAAGGTGGCCGAACTGCCCAGCGTCCAGACTCAGACCTTGCTGGAGTTTTCCACCGACGACGGCGAGTAGATCACTCCGCCGCGTCGGCCACCGTGCCGTCCTCGATCACCGGCTCCAGGCCCTGGGGACGCCAGGCCCACCAGGCCAGGCCGACGGCTCCGGCCAGCACGGCGATCACCAGGGCGACGCAGCCGGGCCAGCCGAAGGCGTGCCAGACGGTCAGGCCGGGAACCTCGGCTCCGGCGCTGCCGCCCAGATAGTAGCAACAGACATAAAGTCCCACCGCCGTGGTCCGCGCCGTTTTAGCCCGCTGGCCAACGAAGCCGGTAGCCGAAGTTTGCGCCACGAAAACCCCACTGACGAACATGGCCAGCCCCACCACCACCAGCGTCAAGCCGGAAGCCAAGGTCACCAGCAGGCCAGCGGCCGAAGTAGACAGCGCCAGCAGAATTGTGCCGCGACGGCCCAGCTTGCGGATCAAATAGCCGCTGGTGGGGGCGACGAAAGCGCCGATGGGATAGACCAGGAAGATCATACCCAAAGCCGAGACGCTCATGGAATAAGGTGGCAGGGCCAGATGGAAGTTCACATAGGTGAAGGTCGCCACCATGGAGAACAGCACCGAAAAACCGATGGCATAGGTCGCAATCAGGGACGGATCGGTGAGATGCCGGCGTAAGCCCTCCAGGGCCGGAAGATGATTGGTCTGAGCCGCCCGGCGATCATTCCCCGCCGGCAGCCATTTCCAAATCGCCAGGGCACAGAGCAGGGTCACCAGGGTCAGGGCCAATGACCCCGACTTCCAGCCGAAATGATCGGTCATGAGCGCCGTGACGAAACGCCCGGCAAAGCCGCCCAGGGCCGAGCCGGCGATATAATACCCCATAACCCCCGAAGCCTCGGTGGCGGGCCATTCCTCGCTGATATAGGCCACCGTGGCCGAGAAGATGGCCGGCAGGAACACGCCCTGGAAAAAACGCCAGACCAGGATTTCCGACAGAGTATCCGACAGCACCAGCATGATGGTGGGCAGTACCAGGGCCAGCACGGCGCACAGCAGCAGCGGCTTGCGGGGCATCTTGTCGGTCAGCAGCCCCACAAACGGCGCCGAGATGGCCACCGCCAGGGTCGAGATGCCGACGGTCGAAGCCGCCACCGCCTCC
>Ga0302157_10001909_pt1 | contig 24954 bp, 17 predicted proteins | sample I_Bog_N3_3_FD_193502 | JGI IMG/M metagenome (GOLD analysis project Ga0302157, IMG submission 193502) | Peat permafrost microbial communities from Stordalen Mire near Abisko, Sweden - I_Bog_N3_3 | ecosystem: Environmental > Terrestrial > Soil > Wetlands > Peat | place: Sweden: Abisko, Stordalen... | reverse complement strand
CGCCGGCGCCAGCGACGCGGCGCAGAGCATGATGAGCGCGAGGTATCCGCTGTTGACGGTCAAGCTGGGGCTCCCGTGGGGGTCAAAGTTCGAGATTATCGATGAGTCGTGTCGTGCCGAGGCGCGCCGCCGCGAGCACGACGAGCGTGCCGCCGGGCTCAGGATCGCCGAGGTCCGCCGCCCGGCGTATCGAGACGTAATCCGGCCGCCAGCCGCGGTCGCGCAAGGCATCGCAGGCCGCGACCTCGAGCTGCAGCCAGTCGCTGCGGCCGCTCCGAACGGCATCGGCCACCGACTGAAGCGTGCCGTGGAGCAGGGCGGCTCGTTCGCGCTCGGCTTCGGTCAAGTAGCCGTTGCGCGACGACAGGGCGAGTCCGCGAGCGTCACGCACGGTCGGCGCCGCGACGATGGTGACGGGCAAGTTGAACTGTCGAACCATGCTCTCGACGACGCGCAGCTGCTGATAATCCTTCTTGCCGAACACGGCGAGGCGCGGCTCGATGACGTGGAACAGTTTGAGGACCACCGTGCTGACGCCCGCGAAAAACCCCGGGCGCACGCTGCCCTCGAGCAGATCGGCGAGCGCAGGATCGGGCTGGACGGTGAAGGTCTGCGGCACCGGATACATCTCCTCGGCCGACGGGGCGAACACGAAATCGCAGCCCGCCTGCGCGAGCAGTTCGCAATCGCGCGCCAGGGTGCGGGGATATCGGGCATAGTCTTCGTGCGGGGCGAATTGCAGCGGATTGACGAAGATGGTCGCGATCACCGGATGGCCGCTCGCGCGCGCCGTGCGCACGAGGGACAAATGGCCCGCGTGCAGATTGCCCATGGTTGGAACCAGGGCAAGCGGGGTGCCCTTCGGCAGCGTCGCACGCAACTCATGGATACCGTGGATGACGCGCATGGGCGGGCTCAGAAAGCGTGCAACGCCGGGTCCGGGAAACGTCCGGCCTTGACGTCGGCGACGTAACGGCGCACGGCCGCCTCGATGCTGCCCGAATCCTCGAGAAAGTTGCGTACGAAGCGCGGTGCCGCGGCTCGCTGGACGCCGAGCATGTCGTGAAGCACGAGCACCTGGCCCGAGCAGTCGGGTCCCGCGCCGATACCGATCACGGGCACCCCGAGTTCGGCGGTCAATTCGCGCGCGACGTCGGCCGGTACCATCTCGAGCACGATGCATGCCGCGCCCGCCGCGGCGAGTTCGAGGGCGTGCTCGCGCAACACCCGCGCGGAGACCGGATCCCGCGCCTGGACACGGTATCCGCCGAGCGCGTGTACGGCCTGCGGCGTGAATCCGAGATGAGCGCACACGGGGATGCCGCGATCGACGAGGAATCGCACGATCGGAGCGGTCCATCCACCGCCCTCGAGTTTGATCATTTGCGCACCCGCCTGCATGAGCCGCACGGCATTTCGAAGGGCGGACTCGGCCGACTCCTGGTAAGCGCCGAACGGCATGTCGGCGATGATCCAGGCGGATCGATTGCCGCGCGCAACGCTCGTCGTGTGATAAATCATGTCGTCCATCGAGACGCCAACGGTGCTCGCGCGGCCCTGGAGCACCGTGCCGAGCGAGTCGCCGACGAGCAGGGCATCGACGCCCGCGGCGTCGAGCACGTAGGCGAACGTGGCATCGTAGCATGTCAACATCGCGATTTTTTCACCGGCCGCATACAGGTCGCGGAGCCGGTGCAGGGTCATGGGTTTGCGGGGCGGCATGGAGCAGGAAGTTTAGCATCTCGGCGCACCCCGGCACGGGGCACCCATTCAAACGGGGTCCGCGTCGAGCAGCGAGACCAGGGTCCTTTCGGGAATGTGCGCTTCGATGAAATCCGCGAGCCCGTCGAGCGTGTCATCGAGCGTCGGGGTCTGCGCGCCGAACAGCGCGCGCATCACGGCGGGGTTCTCGAACATGCCGTGTACGTACAGCCCCAGCGTCGCTCCGTGCTGCCATCCACAGCGGTCGGGCAGCACCGGAGTCGGTGCGCCGGCGGCGCAGGTGTTGAGCCGCGTTTCACCGTGGCGGATTTCGTAGCCGTCGAAGCCGATCTCCGCGAGCGGCGCCCAATAGCCGCTTGTCCCGCGCAAGACGTGCCGGCCATGCCGATGGCGCTTGCGCATCTGGAATTCCGTGCAGTACGGCAGCAGCGCGAGGCCGCGCGCCGCGCCTTCGACGCCGTGCGGGTCGGTGATCTCCTCGCCGAGCATCTGCAGGCCTCCACAGATCGCGAGTGTCGGCTTGCCCGATTCCGCATGGCGCAGGATCGCCCCGGCCAGCCCCGTGGCCCGCAGCCAGTCGAGATCCGCCGCCACGTGCTTCGATCCGGGCAAAATCAGCAGGTCGGCCGAGGCGACCGTCTGCGCTTGGCGCGCCCAGCAGAGCGATACGCCCGGTACGCGCCGCAGGGGCGCGAACTCGTCGAGATTGCTGATGTGAGGATAGGCGACGATCGCGATCGCAAAGCCGGACCCCGACGGCCTTGCATCGAAAACGCCGTCCTCGTCCGGCAATCCATGTTCGCGCCACATCGGCAGCACGCCGAGCGTCTCGATGCCGGTCAGATCCTGCAGAGTTCGCGGACCCGGTGCGAGCAGCGCCGCATCGCCACGAAACTTGTTGAGCACGAAACCTCTGATGAGCGCACGGTGTTCGGGCGGCAGCAACGCATGGGTGCCGTACAGATGGGCGAATGCGCCGCCCCGGTCGATGTCCGCGACGATCAGCGTCGCCGCCCGCGCTTCGGCCGCGACGCGCATGTTGACGATGTCGCTCGCCTGCAGGTTGATCTCGGCGGGCGAGCCTGCGCCCTCGATGATGAGCACGTCGAATTCGGCGCGCAGTTCGGCGAGGCAGGCGCAAACGGTCGGCCACAGATGGGCGGCGCGGGCGCGCCATTCCATGCACGCCAGCGCATCGACGCGTTGCCCGAGCACGATCACCTGGCTGCGCGTGTCGCCCTCCGGTTTCAGCAGCACGGGATTCATGCGCACGTCGGGCACGCAACGCGCGGCGAGCGCTTGAAAATACTGTGCGCTGCCCATTTCGCCGTCCCGGACCACGCGGGCGTTATTGCTCATGTTCTGCGCCTTGAACGGAGCCACCCGGTAACCGCGGCGCGCGTAAGAGCGGGCGAGCGCGGTCGCGAGCAGACTTTTTCCGGCTCCGCTCGTCGTGCCGCAAACCATGACCGCGCGCGCGGTGCGCGGGCGGTCAGTCACGCGCCGGGGCGTCGAGCCTGGGCCGCCAGAGGTGCGCGCCGTCGTGCTCGACGATCTCGACGCGCGTGCGAAAGGCCGCCGACAGCCAGTCGCCGGCGAGCGCCTCGCGCACGGTGCCGTGACCGATCACAGCCCCCCGTCCGAGCACGATGAGCCGGTCGGCCGTCAGCGCGAGCGACAGATCGTGGATTGCGCTCACGACGCACACGCCGCAACCGCGCGCCTGGGCCAGCAGCAGTCTCGCGATGTCTTCCTGGTGCGGCGGGTCGAGATGCGTCGTAGGTTCGTCGAGCAGCAGCACGGGCGCTTCGACCGCGAGCACGCGCGCGAGATAGACGCGCTGCCGCTCGCCGCCGGAAAGGGTCGACATGCGCCGCTCGGCCCATGGCAGCGATCCGGTCGCGAGCATCGCGCGGCGAATTGCCGCCTCATCCTCGGACGAGGGCGTAGCGAGCCAGCCGCCGTGTGCGAAGCGGCCGAGTCCCACGACCTCATGCGCCGAGAGATCCGTCGCGCCCGCGCTCTGAGCGAGCCATGCGAGGCGGCGGGCCCGCTCACGGCGCGGCCAGGCGCCGAGCGGGCGCCCTTGCAACATGACGCAGCCGGCCTGAGGCGGCGCGAGGCCGGCGAGCGTGCGGAGGAGCGTGGACTTGCCGGAACCGTTCGCGCCGACGATCGCCGTCCAGGCGCCGGCGGCGACGTCCAGATTCACGCCCGCAAGCACGACGCGCGCGCCATAACCCGCGGCGAGGCCACGGCACGCCAGCGCCGGTGACGACCGATGGGCAGAGGGAAGCGCATTAGTCATGGCGGCTTCGGCGCCACAGCAGGAACACGAGATAGGCCCCGCCCACGCAGGCCGTCACGGCGCCGACCGGCAGTTCGGCGGGCCGGATGATCCATCGGCTGGCGAGATCCGCCGCCTGCAACAACGCACCGCCGACGAGCGGCGCACCGATCAGCAACTGGCGATGATTGACGGTGACGGTTTCGCGCACGAGGTGCGGTGCCACGAGTCCGACAAAGCCGACGATGCCGACCTCGCCGACCGCGGACGCGGTCGCCAGCGACACGATGCCGAGCAGCGACAGGCGCAGCAGCGAGAGGGAAAGGCCAAGGGACTGCGCGGTTTCCTCGCCCAGACTCAAGGCATCGAGGCCGCGCGCGAGCAATGCCGCCGGGATCACGCAGATCACGAACACGAGTCCGAGCAGGCTCGCCGAGGACCAGCTAAGGTATCCGGTGCTGCCGAGCAGGAAGACCTGCATCGTTCGCCACACTTCCGGCTTCGTGAGCAGCAGCAGCGAGGTCACCGCACTCAGCAAAAAGGCGACGACGATGCCTGACAACAGCAGGCTTGCGGTCTGCAATACGCCGCGCGACAGCACGATCGTGAGCGCGATGGCGGCGCAGGCGCCGATGCATGCCGCCGCGGTGATGCCGAGCTTGCCCGCCCACGCCAGCGCGGTCACGGACGCGTCGGCCGCGAGCAGGCTGATGGTGACTCCAAGCGCGGCCCCGGAGGCGGTACCGAGCAGATAGGGGTCGGCGAGACGATTGCGGAAGACGCCCTGCGCGATCGCGCCGGCGAGCCCGAGCAAGGCGCCGGCGAACCATGCTCCGACCGTGCGGGGCAGACGGATCTGCCAGAGTATCACCGAGGACTGGGCATCGGGCGCGAGCAGCCATGCGAGCGACGTCTCGACGCTCGACGTGCCGACCAGCAGACTCGCCCCCGTCAGCAGCAGCGTCACCGCCAGGCAGCCCGCGAACCAGAATGCGAGACGCGCCGAACGCGCGGAATCCTGCCCTGAAAATTCCGACTCCGCGGCGCCGTTCAGGGCCGCGGCCTCGGTCGGACGTGCCGCACCCGGGCGCGCGTTCACGGCGCCACCCGCGCGAGGCATTCGTCGATCGCGCGCATGCCCGCCGCGACGCGCGGTCCCGGACGCACGATGGTGTCGCTCACCGCAGGCCCGAACGAACAAATGCGGTTTTCACGCACGGCGCGGATCCGGTCCCAGCCGGGACGCTCGGCAAGATGCGGCGACTCGGCGGCCGTCACGAAGATTACGTCGGGATCGTGGCGTACGACGTACTCGGGATTGAGCTTGGGAAACGCGCCGAGATCCGCGCTCACGATATTGCGCGTGCCGAGGCGCGCCAGCAGTTCGCCGATGAAGGAGCCGGGTCCCGCGGCAAAGGGCGCTCGATCCACCTCGAAGTACACGGCGGGGCCGGCACCGCGGCGGTGGGCGAGAGCCTGCGCGCCCACGGCCCGCACCTCATCCTCGATCGATTCGGCGAGGCGCGCGGCGCGCTCGCGCTCGCCGATGATCTCGCCGATGACGCTCACCGTATGGGCGATGTCGGCATAACGGTCGGTTTCGAGGGCGAACGACGCAATCCCGAGTTCGTGCAGGCGATCGGTGATCCGTTGCGACCGAGAGAGCAGCACGAGATCGGGCCTCAGGCTTACGATCAATTCGATCTGGGCGTCGTCGATGCCGCCGGCTTTTGGCAGCGAATTGACCTGGGCCGGCCAATCCGAATAACGATCGGTCGCAACCAACTGGTCGCAGGCTCCGAGCGCGCATACGGTTTCGGTCAGCGAGGGCAGCAGCGTGATGATGCGCCGCGGCGCGCTCGAGAACCGCACGTCGCGCTGCAGGTCGTCGCGCACGACGTTCGCGGCGGCGTGCGGCGATAGGCCGCACGCGAGGCCGACTGTCAGCGCCATCGCTGCGACGATATTCCAAGCGCCCACCATGGGACCCACCCTTCGTGCACCCGCCGCGCACTTGCCGGACTCCTAGGCCGGATATCGCGTGGAAATTCAAAACCGGGATGCAGGAGATCGGGCAGCTCGAGCGCCGGTCCATCCGCACCGCCGTTGCCCACCGCAACCCGTGCCGCCGCGTCGCAGGTCGGTATACGGGCTCGTGAGCGGACTAAAGCCGATCAAGTCGCCTTCCCACGCTTGCGCGCAGTGGCACCGTGACTTGACTTAACTCACCTACCGTTGCGGGGGCAGCGCCGGACTCGGCTTCTGGGCATCACCGGCTTCCCGTTTCACCCCCGGGCCGCGTGGCCGGAGGACTCCTGAACGCACACGGGATTTTGCTCGCGCGGTCGGCATTGGTCAATGGCCGCTCGTCAATGGCCGCGCCACCGCGCCGCGGTGGGTGACGGCGAGTTCCGGCCGGCGATGCGAAAATGCCGGCGCAGCTTGCCCATGATCATGTCATGGGTCGGTATTCGTTGGCGCACCGTTTCGATCGAACGGCCGAGTCCCATGAAATCCCATGGCCTCCAGCCGCGAAAGTCCGTCCGGTCGAGCACGTCGGTGAATGCGGTGAAGATCACCTGCTCGTAATAACTGTCGCGGAATTTGGCCTTGTAGCGCGCATGCCAGGGCTTCACGGGATCGTGCAGGTGCAGGACGTGGCCCGCGAGCGGGTCGGGTCGTTCGTAATGAGAAGTATTCCAGGTGCTGTCGATCAGCAGCGTGCGATGTTCGAGCACGATATTGAGCGCATCCTGATCCTGCCAGTCGAGCGCATCGAAGCGCTCGATGCTGGTGTCGACGAGGCGATCCGTGAGTCCCTCGCGTCGCCAGGCGTCCAGTTCGAGGACCATGAAGCCGCTGTTGAAATAGTTGCGTTCGTTGCCGAGTCCCAGGCGCTCCCGAAGTCCCGGCGAGCCGCGGCTTTGAATCGCGACGTCGCGCACCGCCGCGGCGAGATTCGCGCCGAGCGGCATCGAAAACGCTCCGTCCAGGTCGCGCAGGACCAGGAGGTCGGTATCCAGATAGATACAGCGGGTCAAAGCGGGGAATAGCTCGGCGAGGAAATAGCGTGCATACGCCACCTTGCTCTTCAAGAAGGACTTCGAGCGGAAGCGTTGGAGTCGTTCGCGCCGGATCTCGGCGAACGCGACCCGGCCGCAATTCGGATGAACCCACGAACGCCGCAGCTTTTCCTTGTCCGATTCGCGCAGTCCCGCGCTCACGATGTGAACGTCGATCGGCTTCGAGCAATTCTCCAGCGCCGATCGCACCGTCACGGCCATACCCGGAAGCACACGCGAGTCGCCGCAGAGTGCGACTTGGACATTCATGGGGTCGCCTCCTGCGCGGCGTGCATCGACATGTGGAGCGCGGTTCGTCTAGTTATCGTTCCTTGCACCGCTCGATGCTACGGCAACGCAGCGCGTCAGACAATTACGCCCGACGCCGCTATCGCGCGACCGGCACGCCCGGGATTATGTTCAACGCTGCATCGGCTCAACGGAATGCGTAGCGAGTCGCGATCGACAGCGAGCGGCGCGCGGTGTTGTAGCCGTTCGCGAGTTCGTAGCGGCGGTCGAGTGCGTTGTCGAGCCGCGCCGTCCAGGTCCAGGCCGGGGTCACGGCGAACTTCCCATACAGCCCCGCGAGCAGATAGCCGCCGTCCTCGATGTAATTGCCGCTCGCGAAATCGACGTCGGCGCGCGCGCCCGACAGCAGCAGATCGGCGCCAAGCTCACCGCGCGTGAATGCCCGCGAGCCGCTCAAGGTGAAACTATGGCGCGTCCGGCGCAGGAGTTCGGTCGAGTTGCCCGAGTCGCGCGGGTCCTGCAAGCTCGCCTCGGCGTCGACGGTCCATGGATGGGCGCGATAGATCCAGGCCGCCTCGATGCCGCGAATGCGCGCGCGATCGATGTTCTCGTTGATGCACCCGCAATAGGCCAGGTCGCCCGGACCCGGGTTGAAGTTCGTGATGATCAGATCGTCGATCGTGTTCTGAAATGCGGCAAGCGTCACCTCCGAGTGCGCATCGAGGCGGGATTTCAAACCGACTTCGAAATTGCGCGAACTCTCGGGCAAGAGACTCGGCGCGCCGCCGTAGCCGAAGCGCTCGGTCGCGGACGGGGCCCGGAACGCCGTGCCCGCCGAGGCGGTGAGGAGCGTGTCCGCGGTCAGCGAGTAGCCGTATTCCGCGTTCCAAGTCTCGTGATTGCCGAACGCCGGATGATGCACGTAGCCGCCGGCGAGCAGCAGACGATTCGGGCCTTTTTGGATCTGGTCCTGCAGGTAATAGGTCTGCGTGTTCGTGCCGACCGAGTAACCGAGGGCGTCGGTCAGCGAATTCGTGCGTTCGTCGGCGAGGATCGTGCCGAACGTGACGGTCTGCGTGGTTCCGGCCGCCGCGGGGATCTTGACGTCGTTCTGCCAGTCGAGCGAATCGCGCGACGTGTGGTCGAAATCGCCTTCAGGGACGACCGAGTACGGGTCGTACTGGTCCTGGCGCAAATCGTCCACGACCCGGCTCAAGGTCAGGCGCGAATGCCACGCGTCGTTGATATCGCCCGAGGCATGCACCGCGAACAGCCGGTTCGTGAAACGCTCGTCGAGCGGCGTGAACCCCGCGAAAGTGTAATTCGGGGGAGGATAGTTGGGGTTCGAGTACCGCGTCGCGCCCGTCGCCTGCCAATAGCGCGCCCCGAGTTCCAAGTCGCCGACGTGGGTCGTGATGGCCGCGGTGCCGGACAAATTCTTGTAGCCGCGATCGAGCGTGTCGGTCACGAAGGTCGGAAAGCCCGCGCTCTCCTGGCCGTTGAGCGCGCCCTGGACGCTGGTCCCGCCCTCGGTGTAAATGCCGTCGAGCGCGAACTCGCCCGTGCCGTAGCGCCCATAATCGAGCAGCACGTCGGCGCGCGACTCGCCGCGCCCGCGCGTGATCAGATTCACGACGCCGCCGATCGCATCCGTGCCGTAGATGGCCGAACGAGGACCCTTGACGATCTCGATGCGATCGAACAGTTCGGGCGAAACGTTCATGAGCGGCGCGAGCGCGAGCGTGCCCGCATTGATCCGCACGCCGTCGATCATGACGATCGATTGATTGCTGTCGGCGCCGCGAATGAACAGCGACAGCGGCTGACCGGGTCCGCCGCTGCGACCGATGTCGAGGCCGGCGTGGAAGCGCAGCACGTCGCCCACGTCGATGCCGAGCGAATCCTCGAGGGCGGCGCGATCGATGAGGACGATGGGTTCGAGCACCCGCGTCGCGGGTTCCGGGACGCGGGTCGCGGTGACGACGATTTCGTCGAGTCCGTCGTCGGCAGCCGCGAAATGAACCGGGGAAAACAGAATGATGCATAGGAGCGCGCAACGCGAATTGGCGCCCGGTCGGAACGTCTTGCACATGGGCTCGTTCTCCACGCCATGCTCGCCCGCATGACATGTCGGTCTCTTGGGTCCGCGACGCTCGGGAGTTGGGGCGATCGCCGATGCGCGAGCGGCAGCGGCTCCGCCCGGCGCCCTCCGCACCACGGTTCGTCGCCAGGCCGGTCTCCGGGCTCGCGAGCGGCCATGGGGTCCATGGCGGCGCCGTCACCTTCCCAAGCCGCGGGGGCTCAGTGGTTGCCGCTTCGTCGAAGCGGCCGATGGCGTTTCCGCTCGATCACCGTTGCGGGGGCAGCGTGAGATTGGCGCGATCGCCGCGCGCACTCACTTCCCGTTTAACTGAACCGCCGAGCGGCCCAGCACCTGACGCGGCGCATGGTGCAAGCCCGTGCGCGACTTTGTCAAGTGGCCGTGCCAGAATCCCCGCCATGCAGGGCCAGCGTATCGCAGTGCTCGAAACGCGCACGGGCGCCCACCTCGGCGAATTGATCGCGCGGCGCGGCGGCACGCCGCTGCTGGCGCCGGCGCTCGCCGAAGAGCCGGATGTCGATCCCGCGGCCGTGCGCACCCTCATCGAAACATGGCGCCGCGATCCCATGAAACTCGTGATTTTCCAAACCGGCGTCGGCACGCGCGCGCTGTTTCAGGCAACCGATGCATTGAGCCTGACGGCGGCGTTTCTCGAACTGCTCGCCGCGAGCATCGTCGCGGTGCGCGGGCCGAAACCGCAGGGGGAACTCGGCGCCCGCCACGTGCGCATCGATCATCGCGCGAATTCGCCGTTCACCACCGCCGATGTGCAGACCGCCGTGTCGGGCATCGCTGTGGACGGTTGCCGCGTATTGATTCAACGCTATGGCGCGGACAATCCGGCGTTGCGCGGCGCTTTGGAGGCGCGCGGCGCCCGGGTGCACGAGATAGCCACCTATCGCTGGGCGCTCCCGCAGGATCTGCGGCCTCTCGTGGCGCTGCTCGACTCACTGCGAGAGCGGCGCATCGATGCCGTCGTGTTCACGAGCGCCGTTCAGGTCCGAAACTTATTCGCCGTCGCTGAACGCGAGGGGAACGCGGCGACGCTCGCGGACGATCTCAATCGCTGTCTCATCGCGTCGATCGGTCCGGTGTGCTCGCGCGCGCTGCGCGAATCCGGTGTGCTCCCGAGCTTCGAGGCGAGTCCGCCGAAGCTGGGGTTCTTGATCACGCAGTTGGAGGCGGCGCTTGGCTCGCGGAGTCCCGGCGGCGCGCCGCGATCCACGGGGTGACCCAGCCGCTCGCCAGGCCCCAACGGTAGAACGCGAGGCCGGCGACGGCGACGCATAGCTGGTCCCAGCCGTAGCCGAGATAATCGTGACCCTCGAACTCCTTGCTGCCGGCCCATGAGAGTGCGGCGATAGCGGCGAAATACGCCACGAGCCACGCGGCGCCGCGCAGATTGCGGCCGATATCCGGCCAGCCGTGTTGCGATTGGTAGTAGAGGTATATCGGGATCGGCACGAGCAGCAGCAGCACGATCTCGCCCGTATGCGGCCAGCGCGCCCAATACAGCATGAGGGTTGCGAGCACGAAAGCCGTCGGGGCGAGCACGGGCAAACCCGGCACGCGCAGCGGGCGGTGCAACTCCGGCGCGGTTCTGCGCAGCACCATGACGCTGATCGGGACGACCAGATAGGTGACGATGGTCGCCACCGAAATGACGGCGGCGAGTTTTCCCCACCCGCGGAAGAAGAACAAGAACAGGAAGGACACGACCAGATTGAGCCACATCGCCGGCCGCGGAATCCCATAGCGCGGATGCAGGCGGCCGAAAACCTTCGGCAAATTGCCGCTGCGCTCCATCGCGAAGATCATGCGCGCCGTCGTCGCCGTATACGTGGTTCCGGTGCCGCTCGGACTCGCGAACGCGTCCGCATACAGCAGAATCGCGAGCCAGTTGAGGTTGAGCGCGAGCGCAAGCTGCGCGAACGGCGAGCTGAACTCCAGCCCCGCCCAGCCCTCGCCGAGATGCGCGGGCGCCACGGCGCCCAAGAACGCGAATTGCAGCAGCAGATAGACGACCGTGCTCAATGCGATCGAACCGAAGATCGCGAGCGGAATGCTGCGGCCGGGATCACGGGCTTCACCGGCGAGGTTCACGGGACTCTGAAAACCGTTGTAGCTGAAGACGATGCCGCTCGTCGCGACCGCCGTCAGGATCGAGGCGATGTTCGCCACGTAGACTCCGCCGCGGATTCCGATCCGAAAATTCTCCCAGTGGAAACCCCGGCTCATGAGCGCGAGCGCGGTCGCTGCCGGCACGACGAGCTTGAAGAAGGTGATCGCGCTGTTCGTGCTCGCGAACAGCTTGACGCTCCAAAAATTGAGCAGGAAATAGACGATGACCAGGAGCGCGGCGATGACGAGTCCGGGCGCCGAGAGTTCGCCCCGGCCGTTCGCTGCATGCACATAGAGCGCCTGCGCCCAGCCCCAGGGCCAGGAGCTCATGTACTGTACCGAGGCCTCGGCTTCGACCGGAATCACCGAGACCACGGCGATCCAGGTCGCCCAGCCGGCCACGAAACCGACGAGCGAGCCATGGGAATAGAAGCCGTAGCGGATGGAGCCGCCAGACTCCGGAAACAGAGCACCCAACTCCGCGAACGTCAACGCCACGAACAAGATGATCACGGCGCCTATGATCCAGGCGTAGACCGCCCCCGGTCCGGCGAGTTGCGCGGCCCGCCACGCGCCGAACAGCCAGCCCGATCCGATGATCGATCCGAGTGCGGTGAACAGCAGTGCGATGCGCCCGACCTCGCGATGCGGCGCCACGGCCGCGGTCATCGCACCTCGTCGTCCGTCATCAGCACACCATGGAATTGCAACGTCGTTTGAACAATCGCGAGACTCGCATTGGAGTCTCCGATATCGGGTCCTTTGCGTCAAGCCGATCGGGCACCCGCGCGGGGGAAAGTCCGGGCACGAGCATGGTTGGCGGTCCGGCCGGTTTTGTGGACAATGACCGGATGCGATACCGGCTACGCGCTTTCGGCATGCACGTCCTCGGGAGCGCGGCGATCCTCTCGCTCGTGCTCGGCACGCTGTACGTCGGTTGGTATCATTGGCCCGGCTGGTACCTCGCGCGCGCGCAGGACGTGTTCCTCGTGATGGTTGCGGTCGACCTGGTTTTAGGGCCCCTGCTCACCGGCGTGATTGCGAGTCCGGCCAAGCCGCGGCGAGAACTGGTGCGTGACGTCGCGGTCATCGTGGCGGTGCAGCTCGCCGCCCTGGGTTACGGCGGTGTGCAGCTCTGGCGAGGCCGGCCGCTCTATTACGCGTACTCGGAAAACGTTCTGCAGGTCGTCCAGGCGTACGATCTCGATCCCAAGGAGGCCGACGCGGCCTGCGCGGCCGGGCTCGCGTTCTGTCCGAGGTGGTTCAGCATGCCGCGATGGATTTGGGCGCCGCTGCCGCAAGACCCGAAGATCGCGCATGAGATCGTCGACAGCGCGATTCACGGGGGCGCCGACGTGGTCGCCATGCCGCGCTATTTCCAGCCCTGGCACTCGGGGCTCGGGGCATTGCGCGCCCAATTGAAGCCGGTCGACGCGCTGAATTATTTCTCGCCCCGGCAAAAACAGACGCTCGCCGCCGCCATGCGTGCGGCGGGGCTTGCGACCGAGACCGCGAATGCGATTCCCTTGATCGGGCGCGGCCACCCGCTGCTCGCCGTCTTCGATCCGCCGACGCTGAGCTTGTCGGGATTTTTCTCCGCCGATTGACGCCGGGCGCAGAGCGATCGGCGGCGCGGGTCAGAGCGATCAGCGCAGCCCGGCCGCGCTCCAACCGCCGCCCAAGGCCTCGATGAGCCCCACGCTCGCTTGCAGCCGGTCCGACAGCACCGTGAGTGCGGTCTGCTCGGCACTGAGGGTGGTCGTTTGCGCCGTGATCACGCTGCTGTAGGGGACCGTGCCGGCCTTGTACTGATTGAGCGTGAGGGCCTCGGCTTCTTGAGCGGCGCGCACGGCGGCCTCCTCGATCACGGCCTGCGTCTCGAGCACACGCAAGGTAACGAGTTGATCCTCGACCTGCTGCAAGCCCGTCAGCACGGTTTGCCGATAGTTGGCGACGCTCTGATCGTAGAGCGCGCGCGCGGCGGCAACCTCCGCGCGGCGCAGGCCGCCGTCGATGAGCGTCTCGGCGAGTTCGGGCCCCACGGACCAGATGCGATTCGGCACTTCGAACAGCTTGCCCAAGGTGCGCGCCGCGTATTGGTCCGATCCGGAGAGCGTCAAACTCGGAAAAAATGCGGCCTTGGCGACGCCGATGCCGGCGTTCGCCGCCGCAACCTTGCGTTCCGCCTCGGCCACGTCCGGGCGGCGCTCGAGGAGGGTCGACGGCACGCCGGCCGGCACGGTGGGCACATCGGGCCGCATCGAGGCCTTCTCGAGCGAAAATGTCGAAGGCGCATCGCCGGTCAGCACGGCGATGGCGTGTTCGAGGATCCCGCGCTGGATCGCGGCATTGACCTGCTGCGCCTGGCTCTGCAGCAGCTGGGCCTCGGCGCTCACCACGTCCGCCTTCGCGGCGACGCCATAGTGATAGCGGCTCTGCGTGATCTTCAGCGATCGTTGCTGAGCGGTGACCGTGTCGTCGAGCAAGCGTTGCAGCTGGTCCTGCGCGCGCAACTGAAAATAATCGGTCGCCAGATCGCTCTGCGCCGTCAGCCGCGTGAGGGCGAGCGCGGCCTCGCTGCTTTGCAGGTTGGCGCGCTGGCTCTCGACGTTGCGGCGGGTTTGGCCCCACAGGTCGAGGGTCCAGGTGCCGCTGGCGGCGACGACGTCCGTATTCACGGTCGGCGAGCCGTCCGTGGAGCCACGGTTACGGCCGGCGCTCACGCCGATCGTCGGCCAGAACGCCGCGCGTGACTCGCGCACGAGCGCCCGCGCCTGATCGACCGCCGCCGCCGCGGCTTGCACGTTCTGATTCGAGACGGTGATCTTCGCCTCGAGCGCATCGAGCGTCGAATCCGCGAAAATCGCCCACCAGGGCCCGTGGTCGAGCACATCGGCCGGTTCGGTCGGCTTCCAGCCGTTCGCTTCCTTGAAGTCCGGCGCCGTCGCGATCTGCGGCCGGCGGTAGTCGGGCCCGACGGCACAGGCCGCGAGCGCGACGGCGAGCGTGCACCCGGCCGAGCACCGCAACAGGCGCATCCCTCGAAGAGAGTTCATGGAGTAATCACCCGGCCGTAGTCCTGCAATCCATCCTCGATTTTGCCCACGCGCCGCCGGCCTTTCCAATAGCGATGCACGTACAGATAGACGACCGGCGTCGTGTAGATCGTGAGGAGCTGACTGACGACGAGGCCGCCCACCACCGCGATGCCGAGCGGCCGGCGAATTTCCGTGCCCTCGCCGTAGGCGATCGCGAGCGGCAGTGCGCCGGCGATCGCGGCACAGGTCGTCATCATGATCGGCCGGAAACGCAGCGAGCAGGCGCGGGAGATGGCCGCCATGGCGTCGAGACCGAGCGTGCGTTCCGCCTCCAGTGCGAAATCGATCATCATGATCGCATTCTTCTTGACGATGCCGATCAACAGCAGGATGCCGAGGAAGGCGATGAGACTGAAGTCGGTGCCGGTCACGAGCAGCGCGAGCAGCGCACCGACGCCGGCCGACGGCAGGGTCGAGAGAATCGTGATCGGCTGGCTGAAGCTCTCGTAGAGCACGCCGAGCACGAGATAGATCGCAACGAGGGCGGCGAGCAGCAACCAGGGTAGATTCGTCACGCTCTGCTGGAAGATCTTGGCGGTGCCGTAGGCCGCGCCGTGAATGCCGACCGGCACGTGAATGCGGTTCATCGTCGCCACGATCGCCGCCTGGGCGACGCTGAGAGCCTCGCCCTCGGGCAGGTTGTAGGCGATGGACGTGGACACGGAGGTGCCGGTGTGGTTCACGGTCACCGGCGTCGTTTTCGAGGCGAAGTGACTGAACGCGGCGAAAGGCACGACGGTTTCCGCGCTCGTGCTGACTGCCGAGCCCGTGGAGGTATTGCCGCGACCGGCGTTCGCGAGGGAATTGGCGGCGAGGTTGCGGGCCGTGTCGGCGGCCGTGGTGCTCGCCGAGGAACTCGCTGCGCCGGTCGTCGCGCGCCCGGTTGCCGGGGTGCCGGATGCCGCGCTCCCGATCGATGTCGTGCCGGCAACGGCCTGTGTCGCCTGCGTCCCGCTGACCGCGCCCGCGGCGGTGCTGATGTTGAGCGCACGCAGGATTTCCGGGCTCTGCCAGAACTGCGGCGCCACTTCCATGACGACGTGATACTGCTGCGGACTGAAGGGATTGTAGATCGTCGAGACCTGGGCCTGCGAGAAGGCGTCGGCGAGCGCGTTGTCGATCTGCACCTCCGACAAACCGAGGCGCGATGCGGTGTCGCGATCGACGACGAGATCCGCCTCGAGACCGCCCGGTTGCAGATCCGTGTCGACGTCGGTGATTTCCGGCGCGTCCTGCAGCGCGAGGCGGATCTTCTGCGACCAGGAGCGAAGCTCGCCCAAGTCGTCGCCGAGCAGCGTGTATTGGTATTGCGCATTGGCCGAGCGGCCGCCGCCGCCGCCGAAGTCCTGAACGGCCTGCAGGAACGTGCGTACGCCGGTGATCTTGGCGAGCTTGGGCCGGAGCCTGGCGACGATCTGATCGGCCGAAGCGCTGCGGTCCTTGAGCGGTTTGAGGGTGACGCTCACGTTGGCATTGCCGCCGCCGCCGCCGAACGGCCCGAAGCCGCTGCCGCCGACCGTGCCCGTCACGTTGCGCACGTCGGGGTCCGACTGGATCACGTGGGCAGCCTCCTGCAGCTTCGCCTTCATCAGCTGGAACGACGCGGTGGCATCGCCGCGCAGGCCGCCCTGCAGTTGCCCGGTGTCCTGCTGCGGAAACAGACCCTTCGGAATCACGATGATCAGGAACACATTGAGCGCGACGGTCGCGGCAAGCCCCGCCATGATGGTGCGCGGATGCCGCAAGGCCCAGGCCAGCGTGATTTCGTAGTCCCGGCGCAGGACGGCGAAGCCGCGGTCGAAGCTCCTCGCGAACCGCGTGGCGGGACGTTCGCGGCCGGAGCCCGGACGGCGCCCGAGCAGGCGCGCGCACATCATGGGCGTGGTCGTCAGCGAGATCGCGAGCGAGATGAGTATCGCGACCGACAAGGTGATCGTGAACTCCCGGAACAGGATGCCGACGATTCCGCCGGACAGCATGAACGGGATGAACACCGCGATCAGGGACAAGCTCATCGACACGACGGTGAAGCCGACCTCGCGGGCGCCCTGCAGCGCCGCCTGCATCGCGGACATTCCGTCCTCGACGTGCCGCATCGTGTTTTCCATGACGACGATGGCATCATCGACGACGAAGCCCGTGGCGATCGTGAGCGCCATCAGCGAGTAGTTGTCGACGTTGAAACCGAGCAGGTACATGATGCCGAACGTTCCGATCAGAGACACGGGGACCGCGATCGCCGGGATCAGGGCCGCACGCACGCTGTTCAAGAACACGTATACGACGAGGATCACCATGATAACCGCGAGCACGAGCGTCTGTTCGACCTGATGCAGCGAGCCGCGGATCGTCACCGAGCGGTCGAAGATCACGACCAGGTCGATCTTCGGATCTATCGATGCCTTGAGCTGCGGCAGTTCGGCTTTGATCGCGTCGACCATCTCGACGATGTTCGCGCCCGGCTGCTGGAAGATCAGCACTGAAACCGCGGCCTTGCCGTTGTAGAGGCCGTAGGTGCGCAAATTCTCGGTCGCCCCGTCATGCATGTCGGTCACGACCGCGACGTCCCCGAGCCGCACCGTCGCGCCGTTGCGGTTGGCGATGATCAGCCGCCGGTACGGGTCCGCATCGCGCGCATTGTCGTTCGTGTAGATCTGGTAGTGCAGGCGGTCGGTCTCGATCGCGCCCTTCGGCGAGTTCGCGTTCGCGTTCGAAATCGCGGCGCGCACGTCCTGCAGTCCGATGCCGTATTTCGCGAGCGCCATCGGATCGATCTCGACGCGTACGGCAGGCAGCGCGCTGCCGCTGACGTTCACGCCGCCGACTCCTTTGATCTGCGAGAGCCGCTGCGAGATCACGGCGTCCGCGGCGTCGTAGATCTGGCCCTGCGTGAGCACGTCGGACGTCATCGTGATCGCGAGCACCGGGAAGGCAGAACTGTTGATCTTGAAGTACGAGGGACTGCGCGGCATCGAGGAGGGCAGGTCGGCCCGCGCCGCGACGATCGCCGCCTGTACGTCGCGCGCCGCGCCGTTGATGTCGCGGTCCGCACCGAACGTGAGCTGGATGCTGGTATTGCCGACGTTGCTCGAGGAGGTCATGTCGTCGACGTCGGCGATCGCTCCCAAGTGCCGCTCGAGCGGCGTGGCGACCGTGCTCGCCATGACTTCGGGACTCGCGCCGGGCAGCGAGGCCGACACGAATATCGCCGGCGCATCGATCTTCGGCAGGGGCGCGACGGGCAGGAAAGCGAAGCCGATCATGCCGGACAGCGCGACCCCGGCCGTCAGCAGAATCGTCGCAACGGGGCGCTCGATGAAGGGCCGGGAGATGTTCATGCCGGCAGTGTCCGCGGCTGGTAGCGCTTTGCGAGGCGGTCGAACGCGAGATAAATCACGGGGGTCGTGAACAGCGTGAGCACCTGGCTCACCAGCAGGCCGCCGACGATGCTGACGCCGAGCGGGTGGCGCAGCTCGGAACCCGTTCCCGTGCCGAACATCAGGGGCAGCGCGCCGAAGATCGCCGCCACGGTGGTCATGAGAATCGGCCGGAAGCGCAGCAGGCAGGCTTGATAGATCGCCTCCCGTGCGGACAAGCCCTCCTTGCGTTCGGCGTCGATCGCGAAATCGATCATCAGAATGGCGTTCTTCTTGACGATGCCGATCAGCAGGATGATGCCGATCAGCGCGATGATCGTGAGGTCCTCGCCGGCAAGCATCAGCGCGAGCAGCGCGCCGATGCCGGCCGAAGGCAGCGTCGAGAGGATCGTGATGGGATGCACGAAGCTCTCGTAGAGCACGCCGAGCACGATGTACATCACGAGGACCGCCGCCACCAGCAACAGCAGCTCGTTCGTGAGATTGCTGCGGAACGCGAGGGCCGCGCCTTGAAAGGTCGTGCGGATGCTCGCCGGCTGATTTGTCGCGCTCTCGACGGCCTCGATCGCATCCACCGCGGCGCCGAGTGAAACTCCGTCGGCGAGATTGAACGAGACCGTCGTCGAGGGGAACTGCGCGAGGTGATTGATGAGCAGCGGGCGGCTCTGGACGCTCACCTTGGCGATGGCCGAGAGCGGCACCTGGCCGCCGCCCGCGGAGGGGACGTAGATCGATTCCAGCGATGCCACCGAGCGGTATTCGGCGGGGTTCGCCTCGAGGATCACCCGGTATTGATTCGACTGGGTGAAGATCGTCGAGACGATGCGCTGGCCGAACGCGTCGTAGAGCGCATTGTCGACCGTGCCGACGCTCACGCCGAGGCGCGCCGCGCTGTCCCGGTCGATGGTCACGTACGCGGCGAGGCCGTCGTCCTCCTGGTTGCTGACGACGTCGGCAAGCTGCGGCAGTGCGCGCAGCGCCGCCACGAGCTTCGGCGTCCAGCTCGAGAGCGCGACCGCATCGGCGCTCTCGAGCGTGAATTGGTACTGCGTGCGGCTGATCGTGTTGTCGAGGGTGAGATCCTGTACGGGCTGCATGTAGAGCGTGATGCCCGGGAGATCCGCGGTCTCGTTGCGCAGGCGCGCGATGACGTCGCTCACCGTCGCGCTGCGCGCGCCGCGCGGCTTGAGATTGATCAGAAACCGGCCGCTGTTGAGCGTGACGTTGTTGCCGTCGATGCCGATGAACGAGGCGAGGCTCGCGACGTCGGGATCCCGCAGGATCGCGGCGGCGAGCGCCTGCTGGCGCTCGGCCATGCCGGCATAGGAAATCGCCTCGGTTGCCTCGGAGACGCCCTGGATGATGCCGGTATCCTGGCTGGGAAAGAATCCCTTCGGAATCAGGACGTAGAGCAGCGCCGTGAGGGCGAGCGTCGCGAGCGCGAAATTCAGCGTGAGACGCTGATGATCGAGCACCCACAGCAGCCTGCGGCCGTACCAATCGATCAGAGATTGGAACCAGCGGCCCGTGGCGCCCGCACCGGAGGCGCCGTCCGGTTTCGCCGGCTCGTGCTTGAGCAGCTTCGCGCAAAGCATCGGCACGAGCGTGAGCGACACGACGGCCGAGATCAGGATCGTGACCGCGAGTGTGACGGCGAATTCCCGGAACAATCTGCCGACCACGTCCTGCATGAACAGCAGCGGGATCAGCACCGCGATCAGCGAGATCGTCAAGGAGATGATCGTGAAGCCGATCTGGCCCGCGCCCTTGAGCGCCGCATCGATGGGCGCCTCGCCGAGTTCGATGAAGCGCGCGATGTTTTCGATCATCACGATCGCATCGTCGACGACGAATCCGGTTGCGATCGTGAGCGCCATCAGCGTGAGATTATTCAGGCTGAAATTCGCCAGATACATCACCGCAAAGGTGCCGACCAGGGAAAGCGGCACGGAAAGGCTCGGGATGAAGGTCGCGCGGACGTTGCGCAGGAACAGGTAGATCACGAGCACGACGAGCGCGACCGCGAGTGCGAGCTCGAACTCCACGTCGTCGATCGAGGCGCGAATCGTCGTGGTGCGGTCGGTGAGCACGGCGACGTCGACCCCGGCGGGCAGCGCCGCGCGCAGCGACGGCAGCAACTCCTGAATGCGGTTGACCACGTCGACGACGTTCGCGCCCGGCTGACGCTGCACGTTCACGATGAGCGCCGCCGTCTTGTTCATCCAGCCGCCGAGCTTCGCGTTTTCGGCGCCGGCGACCAGGGTCGCCACGTCGCGCAGGCGGACGGGCGCGTTGTTGCGGTAGGCGATCACGATCGCGCCGTAATCCTCCGCGCTCGAGATCTGGTCGTTGGTGTTGACGGTGTACGCGAGAGCGGGACCGTCGAGCGTGCCCTTGGGACCGTTCTGATTGGCGTTGCCTATCGTCGTGCGCAGGTCGTCGAGGTTCAGCCCGTAGGCCGCGAGCGTCTTCGGATTCACGATGACGCGCACCGCCGGACGCTGGCCGCCGCTGATGCTGACGACGCCGACGCCCTTCAACTGGGATATTTTCTGTGCGATGCGGGTGTCGGCGAGATCCTCGACCTGCGTGAGGGGCATGACCTTGGAGCTCACCCCGAGCGAGAGCACGGGCGCGTCGGCGGGATTGACCTTGGCATAGATCGGCGGCGCCGGCAAATCCTGCGGCAGCAGATTTTGCGCCCCCGAGATGCCGGCCTGCACCTCCTGCTCGGCGACGTCGATGGCGAGCGACAGGTTGAACTGCAGTGTGATCACGGATGCGCCCGCCGAACTCGTCGAGGACATCTGGTTGAGTCCCGGCATCTGGCCGAACTGTTTCTCGAGCGGGGCGGTGATCGCCGAGGTCATGACCTCGGGACTCGCGCCCGGATAGAAGGTCTGGACCTGTATCGTCGGATAGGCGACCTCGGGCAGCGCCGACAGCGGCAGCTGGAGGAAGGCGATGATGCCGACGCCGAGCAGGGCGACCATGAGCAGCGTGGTCGCCACGGGCCGCAGGATGAAGATCCGCGACGGATTCATGCGCCGAAGCGCTCACGACCGCTCATTGCGATGGAGGACGCCGCTTCGGCGCGCGTTGCGCGGCATCCGGCGCGCCGGAGCGTGCGGGCGGTTTGGCGGCCGGCGAGCCGTCGTTGATGTCGACCTGCGCGCCGTCGCGCAGGCGATCGCCGCCCTCCGTCACGACGCGCTCGCCGACGGCGAGTCCCGAATTCACGGCCATCCGGTCCCCGTCCGCCACGCCGAGCGCCACGGGGCGCACCGATACGGTGTCGTCGCGATTGACGACATACACGAAGTCGGTGAGCGTTCCCTTGGGGGCTCCCCGATGAACCGCGGAGTTCGGGATGATGATCTGGTTCTTGAGCAGATCGAGGTCCAAAGCGATGTTCACGAATTGGTTCGGGAACAGCGTCCCGTCCTTGTTCGCGAACTCGGCGCGCAGCTTGATGGTTCCGGTGGTGGTATCGATCGAGTTGTCGAGGGTCAACAGCCTGCCGTCGGCAAGTTTCGCGCCATTCGGATCGAAGGCCTCCACGGCGAGCGTTCCCCCGTTCTGCATGCGGCGCAACACCCCGACGGCATTGCCCTCCGGTATCGGGAAGATCGCCGTGATGGGCTGGATCTGATTGACGACGACGATGCCGTTCGCGTCGCCCGGCGTGACGTAATTGCCCTGGTCGACCTGACGCAGTCCCACACGGCCGCCGACCGGCGAGACGATGCGCGTAAATTGCAGGTTCACGAGGGCCGTGTTCAGCTGACCCTGATCGGACTCGATCGTTCCCTCGTATTGATCGACGAGCGCTTTTTGGGTGTCGAGCTGCTGGGCGGCGATCGAGTCCTCCTTGACGAGCGCTGCATAACGCGTGAGGTCGAGTTTGGCGTCCGCAAGCAGCGCCTGATCGCGCCGCAGGTTGCCGCGCATTTGCTGAACCGCCGCTTCGTAGGGCCGGGGGTCGACCTGGGCGAGAACATCGCCTTGATGCACGAGTTGACCCTCGGTGAACAGGATCTTCTGCAGGATGCCGCTGATCTGCGTCCTGACCGTGACGGTCGCGAGCGGCGTGATCGTGCCGAGCGCGGGAACGCGCACCTGGATGTCGCCGTTCGCGACCTGGGCGAAGGCGACCGCGACGGGGGGTTCCTGACCGCCCCGCGCTCCACCGCCGCCGCGCGCGGCGGCGTCGGCGGGTGCTTGTTGTTTGTGCTGGACATGGCGCACGAATAAGATCAGTAGAACGAAGCCCAACGCGATCGCAAACCAGATGACTTTTCGGTTCAACAGTTTTTCTCTGATCACATGTCCACCGATTGTTCACGAAGCCGCCATTGCGGGCGGCAGCCCCGCACATTACCATGCTCGACCGCGCGCCGAAACTTTGCTGCCGCGAGCCGACCTTTGCTGCCGCGAGCCGACCATGAAAAAGCTTTTCTCCGCCCACCCGCGGCTCTGGATCTCGTTCTCGACCGGTGTATTGATCTATTTCGCGTTGCCCGGCGCCTGGCCGTCGATCACCCGCTTGCTGGCCGCCTGGAATTGCGGTGTCGTCCTGTTCCTCGGTCTCCTATACCTGTGGATGAGCCGGCTCACCGCGCAGCAGATTTGCGTGCGGTTCAGCGAGGAGGACGAGAGCGCGTCCGTGGTGCTCATCATCGTGACGGCCGCCGCCCTGCTGAGCCTGGCGGCGATCGTGGCGTTGCTCGCGACGATCAAGCAGGTCGCCGGACCCATGCGCGTCGGACACGTGCTGCTCGGCGCCTTGACGGTCGTGGATTCCTGGCTGCTGGTGCCGATGATCTTCACGTCGCAGTATGCCGACCGGTATTATCGCGCGAAGCCGCAGGCGCGGCCCTTGACGTTCCCCAACACGCCCATGCCGGTGTTCTGGGACTTCGCGTATTTCTCGTTCACGATCGCGGCGGCATGCCAGACCTCCGACGTATCGACCACGCAGCAGTCGATCCGCCGGCTCGTGCTCGCGCATACGCTGATTTCCTTCCTTTTCAACGCCTCCATACTGGGCTTCGCCGTGAATATATCGGCGGGTCTGTTCGGCGCCGCTTGACGCCGGCCTGACTCTTCTTTGCATCGGCGGGCGGACTTTTATGGGGTCGCGCCCTGGCATTGAGCCGGCCGCGCATGGAATCATTGCGGCCATGGAATCTCTGCCCGAGCCGAGCGACGCTTCCCTCGCCGGCACCGCGAATTTGAGACCCGGAGAACCGGGCAGCCGGTGGCCGTGGCGCTGGTTCTGGATCGTCGTGATCCTTGCCGTGATCGCGGGGGCGGCGTTCGAATCGATGACCTTTTTGAGGCAGCCCGTCGCACGCCGCGGTCGCTTCGGCGATGCCGCCGGCCCGCAATCGGTCGGTGTCGCGACCATCGGACGGGGCGACGTTCATGTCAGTCTGCGCGCGCTCGGTACGGTGACGCCGCTGTCGACCGTCACGGTCAACAGCCAGATCTCGGGGCTGCTGATGTCGGTGGGGTTCAAGGAGGGTCAAGCGGTGCGCAAGGGCCAGTTTCTCGCCCAGATCGATCCCCGGCCCTACCAGGTCGCGCTCGAGCAGGATCGAGCGCAGCTCGCCCGGGATGAAGCCGTTCTCAGGCAGGCGCAAATGGACCTGAAGCGCTACGAAACGCTCGCACGGCAGCAGTCGATCCAAAAGCAGACCGCCGAGGATCAGGCGTTCACGGTTCAGCAGGATCAGGCCGCTGTCGATATCGACCGCGCACAAGTCAAGGCGCAGCAATTGAACCTGGCGTATTGCCACATCGTCGCACCCGTCGACGGTCGCGTCGGGCTGCGGCTCGTCGATCCGGGAAACTACGTGCAGGCGGCCGCCGCGACGGGAATCCTCGTCATCGCGCTTCAAAATCCGATATCGGTGATCTTCTCGGTGCCGGAGGACAGCCTGCCCAGCATCATGGCGCGGGTCCGCGCCGGCGCGGGGCTGCCGGTCGTCGCGTTCGACCGCGCGAACGTGCGCCAGATTGCGGTCGGCGAATTCGCCGCGATCGACAATCAAGTGGACACGACGACCGGTACGGTCAAGTTGCGCGCGAGTTTCGACAATGCCGCGGATGCGCTGTTTCCGAGCCAGTTCGTCAACGTCGTGCTGATGTTGGACACGCTCAAGGATGTCATCACCGTGCCGGTCGCGGCCGTGCAGCACGGTGCGCCCGGAACCTATGTTTATCTCGTCGATCGGGACAACACCGTGAGCGTGCATCCGATCACCGTCGGCACGCAGGACGGGGATTGGTACGCGGCTCTAGCGGGTCTCTCGCCCGGGGACCGGGTTGTCACCGACGGCGTCGATCGTCTGCGCGACGGCGCGCACGTGAACATTCCGGCACCGCAGAGTCCCGCCGGCAAGGGTGGGTTGCCCGACACCGCGGCCGGGGTACGGCGGCACGGCGGAGGCGGCGGTCGCCCCGGAGCACCGACGGGGGATGCGCCCGGCGGGAGTGGCGCCGACGCCGACGCGGACGCGCGCCGCGAACGCCGGCGCCAGCACCGCCAGGAACAGCAGAACCAGCCACCGCCGCAACAGCCATGAATCCGTCCCGGCTGTTCATCCAGTTGCCGGTGGCGACCTCGCTGCTGATGGCGGCGGTACTGCTGTCGGGCGCGTTCGCCTTCCGCTTCCTGCCGCTCTCCTCGCTGCCGGAGGTCGCCTATCCCACGATCCAGGTGCAGACGTTCTACCCCGGCGCGAGTCCGGAAGTCATGACCTCGTCGGTGACGGCGCCGCTCGAGCGGCAGTTCGGGCAGATGCCGGGCCTGAATCAAATGACGTCCGCGAGTTCCGCCGGCGCCTCCGTCGTCACGCTGCAGTTCAGCCTCGATCTCGGCCTCGACGTTGCCGAGCAGGAGGTGCAGGCGGCGATCAATGCGGCCCACAAC
>Ga0302157_10001905_pt1 | contig 24967 bp, 28 predicted proteins | sample I_Bog_N3_3_FD_193502 | JGI IMG/M metagenome (GOLD analysis project Ga0302157, IMG submission 193502) | Peat permafrost microbial communities from Stordalen Mire near Abisko, Sweden - I_Bog_N3_3 | ecosystem: Environmental > Terrestrial > Soil > Wetlands > Peat | place: Sweden: Abisko, Stordalen... | reverse complement strand
CAGGATTAATTCACTACCATCGACCTCTTTTTTCGAAGCAGAGAGGTCGTCGTGGAGCGGTTATCCATGCGTAAGATTCGAGAAGTACTGCGTCTCAAATTTGAAGTCGGTCTATCTGCCCGCCAGATCGCGGTCAGCTTGCAAGTCGGGCGAGCCACTGTCGGTGATTACCTCAACCGCTTTGCTGCCAACGGGCTGACCTGGCCCACGGCATTGTCGGACGTTGAACTGGAACGATCTCTGTTCCCGCCAGCGCCGACGGTTCCCAGCGAGCAACGCCCGATGCCTGACTGGGCATGGGTTCACGCGGAGCTGCGCCGCCCCGGCGTCACCTTGGCCCTGCTCTGGCAGGAGTACCGACTCAGCCACCCACAAGGTTTTCAGTACAGTTGGTTCTGCGAGCACTACCGCCTCTGGGCAGCCAAGGTCGATGTGGTCATGCGCCAGGAGCACCGAGCCGGCGAGAAGCTGTTCGTCGACTACGCAGGCCAAACCGTGCCGGTCATTGACCGGCTTTCTTGTTTGTTTTTGTCCTTATTTCATTGGCCTTTGTCAGGCGTGATTGTTTTGTCCCCCCATTTGTCCCCCCATACGCACGCTGCGTAGACTGATGATTGCGCCGAGCCAATGAATTCAACGAGTGGTGTTGACTACCGCGCCGCAGAACTCGTTGTCTTCATGAAGCCGTTCCGTGACCGTCGTGGTTTTATGGCTGTCGCTGGCGTTTGGCATGATGCCCGGCAGCACACTGGAAATGAGCCTCACCGCCGAAGCCCTGAACCTGGCGGTGATACTGGTAACCGTGTCTTTGTACTGACTAAAGCAACGAGAATGGATAGTTGATGATCAGCCGGTTCTCATCGAACTCATTGGTGCTGAAGTCTTTGCGGATGCTCGAATTGCGCCAGCGCACGTTGAGGTTCTTGAAGGTGCCGCTTTGCACGGTGTAGCCCAGTTCCGATTCGCGTCCCCACTCCTTGCCGTCAGTGATGGTCCCGATATGCACATTGTCGCCGCTGATATAGCGGTTCATCAGGGTCAGGCCGGGTACGCCCATGGCGGCAAAGTTGTAGTCATGGCGTAGCTGCCAGGACTTTTCCTTGGCGTTGTCGTAGCTGGAGTTGTAGCTATCGTTGGCCAGGGTGCCGCCGCTGGTACCGTTGACCCGCATCCAGGCGTCGTCGCCGGTGACTTTCTGCAGACCGACATAGAGGGTGTTGCCGCCGTACTTGGCCGAGAACAGCCCGGACCAAGTCTTGTTGTCCAGATCGCCGGCCAGGGCGCTGCCGTCTTCCTTGCCATAGAAGAAGCCCAGGTTGGCACCCAAGGTCCAGTCACCCAAGGGTTGGGTGTGGACCAGGTTGATGAACTGCTGGCTGTAGATGTCTTTGAGTTCGGCGTTCCAGACGCCAATCATGGTGCGCTTGTTGTTGAAGGTGTATTCGCCGCCTTCGAAATTGAAGCGGTCGGAGGTGAACGCCGCTTTGCCGTTCATCGACATGTCGCTCATGCTCGAATCGTTGCGCGGGCTGTTGGCGCGGAACTGGCCGCCATAGAGGGTCAGGCCGTCGATTTCCTTCGAGGTGATCTGGCCACCACGGAAAGTCTGTGGCAAGGAGCGACCGTCATCGGAGAGCAGGATTGGCAGTACCGGCATCCATTCGCCGACTTTCAATTCGGTTTTTGAAATCCTGGATTTGAAGGCCAAGCCCAGGCGGCCGAAGTTGTCGGCTGGGCGACCATCGCTGTCCAAAGGCAGAAGCTGTGTCCCGCCGGTGCCGCGTCCGCCGTCAAGCTTTTGCGAGTACATACCGAGTAGGTCTACGCCGAAACCGACAGTGCCCTGAGTAAAGCCAGATCGTGCATCGAGGATGAAGCTCTGCGTCCATTCCTGCGCTTTCGCCTGCGGATACGCCGGATCGACGAAATTGCGATTGATATAGAAGTTGCGGGCGGTGAGGGTCGCGGTGCTGTCTTCGACGAAGCCTGGCTCTGCAGCGAACACCGGCGTTCCGGCCGCCAGACTCAGTGCCAGGGTTGTCAGGGCATAACGAGGTGAGTTGTTCAGCGCCGAGCGATTGACCTTGAGCATCATTGTTCTTCCCAAGTACTTATGTTTGGCTTGCACGAATCCGTCCGGCTGCGCCAGGCGCACACGGCGGATCAATGAATTCGATTTGGATCGACCACCCGCCGGCCGGCAGGTGGAGATGAAGTTTCAGGCTAGAGCCAGTTGCTTGCGGTCATCACGTCAGGCAGCGTGCCGCTGATACGGCCGCACGTAGCCCCAGCAAATAACTGTCCACGCCAAAACCGCAGATCTGGCCTTTGACGATCTCGGCAAACACCGACTGATGGCGGAACGCTTCGCGCGAATGGATGTTGGACATGTGCAACTCGACCACGGGCACCGTGAGGATCGCCAGTGCATCGCGAATGCCATAGCTGTAATGAGTCCAGGCCCCGGCGTTAATCATCACGGCGTCCACATTATCGAAGTAGCCCTGGTGAATGCGTTCGCACATTTCACCTTCGCTGTTGGTCTGGAAGCTGTCGACCTGAGCGCCGAGCTCCTCGCCGAGGGCGCGTAGACTGGCGTCTATTTCGGCCAGCGTCACAGTCCCATATTGAGCCGGGTCGCGCTTGCCGAACATGTTGTGGTTGATGCCGTGCAGCATGAGGATGTTCATGGGGTTCGTTCCTTAAGTTCAGTTAGTTGATCCGTTCGATCACACGGTCGGTTTTCGTCATCTGGCCGGTGAGCAGGGATCAATCTTTGAGCTCGATGCGGTGTACGTCGCCGACGATCAAGGCATAGGCGATTACACCCAGGAGCGCAGCGGCACCGACGTAGATCAGCGCGTAATAGAACGAACCGGTGCCCGCGATAATGAAACCGATGACCAGCGGCGTAGTGATTCCGGAAAGATTGGCGCAGAAGTTGAACAGGCCACCGGTCAGGCCCATGAGTTTTTTCGGCGCGACATCAGAGATCAGCGTCCAGCCAAGACCGACCATGCCTTGACCGAAAAAGGCAAAGGACAGGATCGAGATGACCAGCACATCGGATTCCACATAGTTGGCGCCGATGATGGTGCTGGCCATCAACAGCCCGGTGATGATCGGGAGCTTGCGGGCGATGTTGGCCGAGCCGGTGCGTTTGAGCAGTTGGTCGGACAACCAACCACCGAACATCACGCCAGCGGCGGCGGCCAGGAACGGCATGATCGAAAAGAAACCGACCTTGATCCAGCCCATGTTACGTTCCGTAGCCAGGTAGGTCGGAAACCAGGTGAGGAAGAACACCAGGACAGTGTTGCCGGCGAACTGGCCGATGGACGCACCGATGATCTGACGGTACGACAGCAATTGACGCACATTGGACCAGGAGAACGGTGTCGATTGTTCGTCGGCTTTCGCCAGGCCACCGCCGGCAGCGATGTAATCCAGCTCAGCCTGATTCACGCTGGTGGACTCGTGGGGTTCGCGGTACATCCGCCACCAGACCAGTCCGAAGAGGATGCCGATCACACCGACGATGACGAAGATCGCTCGCCAGCCGTAAGCACCCATGATCCAGAACAAGACCGGCGCAAAGCAGGCCAGCCCCAGGTATTCACCGACGGTATAGATGGCCGTGGCCCGGGCGCGCTCCTGTTGTGGAAACCAGGTGCCAACCACCCGACTGTTGGTCGGGAAGCACGGCGCTTCGCTGATCCCTAGCCCGAAACGACATAGCAGAAGCGTCTTGATGCCGACGGTGAAGCCCTGCAGCAGGGTAAATGCCGACCAAAAGCTCAGTGCCAGAAAGTAGGTGACCTTACTGCCGAAGCGATCCAGGAACAGCCCGCCAGGAATCTGCGCCAGGGCGTACGTCCAGGCGAAGGCCGAGAACACGAAGCCCATGGTCACTGCGGTGATGCCCAGGTCTTTGGTGAGTTCAGGCGCAGCGATACCCAGGATCGTTCGATCCAGGTAATTGATCATGGTGCCGATGGCGAGCAGGGCAAGGATGACGAAGCGAGCGCGGGTGCGCTTGACGCTTGTCGCGGGGGCATAGATCAGCGGAGCCGCGGATGCGGTGCCTCCAGTTTTATCGGACATGTTTTGAGTACCCATATTGTTGTTGTCGGGACTTTGTGATGATGCTCAAGCTGCATTGTTATTTTTTGCATGCAGTTGATGGGTGCTCAGGCTAGTGAGAGGTAGATTATGGTGTCAAGCGTAGATTTTTATTTTTGTATGCAAAATATGGCTATTTAGCGCTATTAATCTCTTAACTAAGCCGTTTACATGCGTTTAAGTTGATTTCTTGGTTGGTTTATTAGCCGTATCTGCGCTTTTTTTATCTCTTGACTTGGCTTTTAAGGACGATTACTTTTTGGGTCAGCTTGCATATTGCATGCAAAATAAAAGATCCAAGGAGATCGCAATGTCAGCAACGAGGGTCAATCTCGACGCTATTTCCCAGTCCGCCAAGCTGGATAGCGCCACTCAGGCAAGTACTCTGGAAACCTACGGGGGCGCTTACCGCGATTTGCTGGGTTACGTTCCGCCCCGCATCCAGTCGCGTTTCGGCATTACCGGCGTGCTCGACCCGGAACTGGTCCAGATGCAAGAAGCCATGCGCAGCCACGCCATGGATACCCCGCACCTGGATCCGAAGATGGTGCAGATCATCCTCTTCGGCATGCTGCTGATGGATGGCAACGACGCTGCTGAAACTCACTGCCTGGCCGCTCGCCGTTGTGGCGCCAGCTGGGAAGAGCTGCAAGCAACTATCAGTCTGTGTTTCCTGTTTCGGGGGCTGCCGGCGGCAAACCGAGGGGCCGATTTGTTGGCACGGGTCGCGGCTCGTGAAGAGCCAGTCGTCTACCCAACCTGAGGAGCACCGCGATGAACGATACAAGTTTGCAGGGTGCGGCTGACTGGCTTGAACAGGCTGCCCGGAGCCATGAATGGATTGCGCCTCTGCGCGAGGTCCAGCCTTCATTCAGCATTGATGACGCCTACGCGATTCAGCAGATCAACACCGAACGCCAGATAGCTAAAGGGCGGCGCATTGTTGGTCGCAAGATCGGCCTCACGTCCAAAGCGGTGCAAAAACAGTTAGGCGTAGATCAACCGGATTTCGGCGCGCTGTTCGATGACATGGGCTACGGCAGCGGTGAAGTGATTGCCTGGCAGTCACTGCATCAACCCAAGGTCGAGGCTGAGATCGCCTTCGTTCTCAAGCGTGATCTGGACCTGCCCAATCCGGGCCTGGTCGACGTGCTCAATGCCATTGACTACGCCTTGCCAGCGATAGAAATCGTCGGCAGCCGGATTGCCAACTGGAACATCCGCATTGTTGACACCATCGCCGACAACGCGTCGTCAGGCGCCTATGTGCTGGGCAGCTCACCGCGGGATATCAAGGATCTGGACCTGAGCCTGTGCGGGATGGTTATGGAGCGCAGAGGCGAACCGGTATCGGTCGGTGTCGGTCAGGGGTGCCTGGGTAATCCCCTGAATGCCGTGGTCTGGTTGGCACGCAAGATGGTCGAAGTCGGGCAACCCCTGCGCGCCGGAGACCTGGTGCTCTCCGGGGCATTGGGGCCGATGGTTGAAGTGCGTCCCGGTGATGTGGTCGAGGCGCGTATCGCGGGCCTTGGTTCGGTTGTCGCTGTCTTCGGTGATGCCGATACCGACCCGCAACAGTCGGTCGAAGCAAACAGCAAGAAGGTGCAAGCATGAGCATGATCGCAGAATACGCGGCCCGTCTGGACGAAGCGGCTCGTACCGCCGTCGCCATCAATCAGATCGATCCTGAATCGAACATGAGCCTGGACGATGCCTACCGAATTCAGGCCGCATCCATTGCTCGTCGTCTGGGTCGCGGCGAACGGCAAGTTGGCATGAAGATGGGATTCACCAGTCGCGCAAAGATGTTGCAGATGGGCATCGACGACCTGATCTGGGGACGCTTGACCAGCGGCATGCGCGTGGAGGAGGGCAGCACCGTCAAGCTTTCCAGCTACGTACATCCGCGCGTCGAGCCTGAGATCGCTTTCCTGCTCAAGCGTCCACTGGCAGGCGATGTCACGGCCAGCGAAGCGTTGGCGGCGGTGGAAGCCATCGCTCCGGCATTGGAAATCATCGATTCGCGCTACCAGAACTTCAAGTTTTCCCTGCCGGATGTGATCGCCGATAACGCCTCCTCCTCGGGTTTCGTCATCGGTGCCTGGAATGCGCCGAATAGCGACATCGGCAATCTGGGCATGGTCATGAGCTTCGACGGCAAGGCCCAGCACATGGGCTCCAGCGCTGCGATTCTCGGCAACCCGTTACGCGCTCTGGTCGCCGCTGCGCGTCTGGCCGCTCAGGCGGGCGAGCCCCTGCAGGCCGGTGCCATTGTCATGGCCGGTGCCGCAACTCCGGCCGAGTGGCTGATGCCGGGTACCTATGTGCGTCTCGACGTGCAGCACCTCGGCAGTATCGGTTTTCACGTTCAGGACTAAATCCATGCCTATCGCAATCATCAACATCATCGAAGGCCGTAGTGACGAGAAGAAGCAGGCGTTGATCGTCAGCGTGTCCAGGGCCATTGCCGAAAGTCTGGATGCTCCGCTGGAAAGCATTCGCGTCCTGGTTCAGGAGTATCCGGACAACCTGTGGGCGGCTGGCGGCGAAACCATCCGTGAGCGACGCAGCAAGGCTGTTTAGCCAATCGATCCCGCCCCGGCAACGCACAGCACAACAAGGACAACAAGATGAGCAAGCCTGTAAAAGTCGCCATCATCGGTTCCGGCAACATCGGTACCGATTTGATGATCAAGATCCTGCGTCACGGCAAGCACCTGGCAATGGGCGCCATGGTCGGTATTGATCCGGCCTCCGACGGCCTGGCTCGCGCTGAGCGCATGGGCGTCGCCACCACTGCCGGGGGCATTGAAGGCCTGTTGGCGATGGAAGGCTTCAAGGACATCAAGATCGTGTTCGACGCCACCTCCGCCGGCGCCCACGCCCACCATAATGCCTTGCTTCAGCCCCATGGAATCAAGGTCATCGACCTGACCCCGGCGGCCATCGGTCCATATGTGATCCCTGCGATCAATCTTGATTCCGAGCTCGATGCCAGTAACCTAAACATGGTCACCTGCGGCGGCCAGGCCACAATTCCGATCGTTGCTGCCGTGTCACGGGTGGCCAAGGTTCACTATGGAGAAATCGTCGCCTCGATTTCCAGTAAATCGGCAGGTCCTGGTACCCGAGCTAACATCGACGAGTTCACCGAGACGACCACTGCGGCCATCGAGAAACTCGGTGGTGCGACCCGTGGCAAAGCGATCATCGTGCTCAATCCGGCCGAGCCGCCACTGATCATGCGCGACACCGTGTTCGTGCTGTCGGAACCGGCTGACCAGGATGAAATCGAGCGCTCGATTCTCAACATGGTGTCGAGCGTGCAGAGCTACGTACCCGGTTACCGCCTCAAGCAAAGAGTGCAGTTCGAGGTGATCCCACCTGAAGCGCCGGTCAATGTACCGGGTTTGGGTTACCTGAGTGGACTGAAGACTTCGGTGTTCCTCGAAGTCGAAGGCGCGGCGCACTACCTGCCAGCCTACGCCGGCAACCTGGACATCATGACCTCGGCGGCAATGGCTTGTGCCGAACGTATCGCCGCCACTCGCTTGAACTCGGCCGAGGCCTGAAACATGGACATCAAGAAAAAGCTGTATATCTCCGACGTGACCTTGCGTGACGGAAGCCATGCCATCCGTCATCAGTACTCGATCAGGAATGTCCAGGACATCGCCCGTGCACTGGACAAGGCGAAAGTCGATTCCATCGAAGTGGCCCATGGCGACGGCCTGCAAGGTTCGAGCTTCAACTATGGCTTCGCGGCCCATTCGGACCTGGAGTATATCGAAGCTGTGGCGGACGTGATCAGCCACGCCAAAATCACCACCTTGCTGCTACCCGGTATCGGTACGGTGCATGACCTCAAGGCCGCCTACAATGCCGGCGCCCGTGTGGTCCGCATTGCCACTCACTGCACCGAAGCGGACGTGTCGCGCCAGCACATCGAATACGCTCGCGAGCTGGGCATGGATACCGTCGGTTTCCTGATGATGAGCCACATGCTCGCCCCGGAAGAGCTGGCCAGGCAGGCGAAGCTGATGGAGAGCTACGGCGCGACTTGCGTGTACATGGCTGACTCTGGTGGCGCGATGAACATGCAGGATATTCGCGAGCGCTTCCGTGCCTTTAAAGCGGTGCTCAAGGCTGAAACCGAAACCGGCATGCACGCCCACCACAACCTGTCACTCGGGGTGGCTAATTCGATCACGGCGGTGGAAGAAGGCTGCGACCGCATCGATGCCAGCCTCGCCGGCATGGGCGCCGGTGCGGGTAATGCACCACTGGAAGTGTTTATCGCTGCGGCCGAACGTCTCGGCTGGAATCACGGCACTGACCTGTACACGCTGATGGACGCGGCCGATGACATCGTCCGTCCCTTGCAGGATCGCCCGGTGCGGGTTGATCGCGAAAGTTTGGCGCTGGGTTATGCGGGGGTCTACTCGAGCTTCCTGCGCCACGCTGAAGTTGCTGCGGCCAAGTATGGGTTGAAGACCGTCGACATCCTCGTTGAATTGGGCAAACGCCGTATGGTCGGGGGGCAGGAAGACATGATCGTCGACGTGGCTCTGGACCTGCTTCGTCGTTGAACTTGAACAATAAAAAGAAGAGCTGAAACTATGAACAAAACCAGCAAGTTTCACCCTGAGCCACTGTATGACGTTTCGAACCTCGGTCACGTCGAGCTCAACACCCCTGACCTGGACGCCAGCGTGCGTTTCTTCACCGAAGTCTACGGCCTGGATCTGGTCACTACCCAAGGCGACTCGGCTTACCTGCGCGCCTGGGGCGACCACGACCTGAGTTCATTGAAACTGACCACTGCCAAACAGGCAGGCGCCGCCCACATTGGCTGGCGAGTTATGAGTCCTCAGGCACTGGAGCGTCGAGTTGCCGCGCTCAAGGCCTATGGCGTCGAAGGCCGATGGATCGATGGGGATGTCGGTCACGGCGCGGCCTACAGTTTCATTGCACCGAGCGGGCACCGTATGGAGGTCTACTACGAGGCCGAAAAATACGTGCCGACGGCGGACAAAAAACCGTACCTGCCCAACCAGCCGCAAAAGTTCAGCGGCCGTGGCGTAGCGGCGGCGCGCATCGACCACATCAATATCCTGACCCAGGACGTGGTCAAGACCCGTGAGTTCGCCGATCAGACCATGGGCTTCAAACTGCGCGAGCATCTGATCCCGGGCGGTCAGGGCGAAGAGGTTGGCGCCTGGATGAGTCTGATGAACAAGGCCCATGATCTGGCGATTACCAAGGAGCCGAGCCCGACGGCCAGCGGTCGACTGCATCACCTGGCCTATGCCGTGGAAAACCGTGAAGATGTCTTGCGCGCTGCCGATATCTTCATGGAGAACGACGTCCACATCGAATTCGGTCCGGCCAAGCATTCGCGTACCCAGGGTTTCTTTCTGTACGTGTACGAACCGGGCGGCAACCGCATCGAAGTGTTCTCCGGCGGCATTCATATCTTTGTTCCGGACTGGGAACCCGTGCAGTGGGGAACTGAAGTAAAAGGCCGCTCAACGGCATGGGGCCTGGGCGTGCCGGAAAGTTTCCACAAGTACGCGACACCGGATGTGCAGGTGCCTGAGCCAACGCCAGCGGCCAAGGCTGCTGCGATGGCCGCGTTAAGCGAGTGATGCCCCGTGGCTTGTCGGCGTGTAGCTGACAGGTCGCCGGACATCGCGGATGATAGGACGTGTCGAGACGGTAGTGGTTGCCGTCTCTCGAGTGATCAGGTCAGAGGCCTTTGCAGTGAACGAGATGTTGATGGAAGAGAACCTGTTCGCGCAGGAAGACAGCACTACCACCCATGCCACCTCCCTGGTGAAGCGCCTGCGTATGGCGATCATGACCGGCGAGTTGGCACCGGGCAGTAAGTTGCGTCTGGAAGCCCTACGCGAAAAACTGGGTCTGACCATCAGCCGCAGTCCACTGCGCGAGGCGCTTTCCCGGCTTGGCGCCGAAGGCCTGGTGTTGATCGAGGACAAAAGGGGATACCGCGTTATTCCTGTGTCCGAGAAAAACCTTCAGGAGATTGCCAAGCTACGGGTTCACTCCGAGGGCCTGGCGCTGCGCGAATCCATCACCAAAGGTGATCAGGCCTGGGCCGATTCGGTCCGCGCCGCCGAGGAAAAGCTTCGCAGCATCAAGCGCACGGACAACATGAACTCGACGCACCAGGAACAATGGGAACAGGCTCACCGTGACTTTCACTTGAAGTTGCTGGAAGCCTGCGACATGCCGCTATTGCTCAATCACTGCAACACCCTGCATGACCTGAATGACCGCTACCGCCGACTGTTCCTGGCGAAGAATCCTTTTGACCGGGACGTTAATTCCGAGCATGGCGCGATTGTCGCGGCCACCCTGGAACGCAATGCCGACCTGGCGTGCGCGCTGCTTGCTCAGCATATCCAGCGCACCACGCAGAACATCTGTATCAGTCTTCGCCGACAAGAAACCGGCTCCGATGCTTGATTGACGGCTGACGCCCGCACCTTTGCGGGGCCGGGCGTCCACATCACAACAACAATAATCCCCTGCGGCAAATAGCGGGCTCGGTGCCCGGCTGCCTGCAAAAGGAGTAACTCATGCGCCACTCCATAGCGACCATGACCCTGTCGGGCGCCTTGCCGGAGAAGCTCGTAGCAGCGGCTCAGGCGGGCTTCGATGCGGTCGAGATTTTCGAAAACGATCTGCTGGCCTGCCGCCTGACTCCCCGAGAAATACGCCACATGGCCGCAGACCTTGGTCTGGGCCTGGACATCTATCAGCCGCTGCGTGATTTCGAGGGAGTGGACCCGGCGCAGTTCCAGCGCAATCTGCAGCGCGCCGAACGCAAGTTCGATCTCATGCAAGAGCTGGGGATCGGGTTGCTGCTGGTCTGCTCCAACGCCCAGCCGACGGCTCTGGGCGATCCGGATCTGATCGCCGGTCAACTCAACGAACTGGCAGGTCGCGCCGCCAAACGCAACCTGCGGGTGGGGTTTGAAGCCTTGTCCTGGGGCACCCACATCAACCGTTTCGCGCAGGCCTATGCCGCGATTGAGCGCGCCAATCATCAAAGCCTCGGGCTGGTGCTGGACAGCTATCACACGCTGGCGCTGCGGGACGATTTCAGCGCGATCAAGGATCTGCCAGGGGAGAGGATCTTCTTCCTGCAACTGTCCGATGCCCCTTGGGATACCACTCAACCGCCGCTGCATACGCGCCCCCTGCGCAGTTTTCCGGGGCTGGGCCAGTTCGACATGGTGGGTTTCGTCGACGCTGTGTTGCAAACCGGTTATGACGGGCCGTTGTCACTGGAGATCTTCAGCGACGAGTACCGCGCAGCGCCGGCGCAACTGACCGCCAATGCTGGTCGTGCCTCGTTGATCTGGCTGGAAGAGCAATTGAGACAACGGCCAGGGCGCCAGACCGGGCAACACCTGTCGGTCCCGCCAGCGGTTTCGCCGCATGCCCGCTGCAGCTATCTGGAGCTGACCACTGATGCAGCGAGCCGGAGCCTGCTGGACAAGCAACTGAGCGCGCTGGGGCTGACGTCGGTCGATGCGCCACTGACCGTCAAGTTGCTCCCGAGCATGGCCCCGGGCGTCAATGTTCAAGGGGTTGGGGTGAGCGTCGCTGATCCCCAGAGAGCACAGCAACGAAGCGAGGCCTTCGGCTATGCAGCAGGTGCTGACGAGCATGCCGGAACCGCAGCGCCCGATGGCAGCGTGGTGCGCTTCATGCCGCAGCGCGATCAAGACACGTTGGAGATTCACGGCACTCGACTGGAAAGCATCATCCGCGCCGTGCCCTTGGGCACGCTCGACAGTTGGGCCACGTTCTATCACCTGACCCTGGGACTCAAGCCCGTGTCGTCACTGCTCAAGCACGATCCCTATGGCGTGGTACGCGGGCGCCTGCTGCAAGGCAGCGACTTGGCAATCGAGCTGGAAACTTCAACCCATGAGTGGACTCTGGCCGCTCAAGCCAGTGCCGAACAGCGCATCAGCCGATTGGTATTTGCCGTCCCGGATCTGACGGCTTGCCTACACACGCTGTTGGCGCAAGGCATCGAAACGCTGCCGGTGCCGGCCAATTACTACGACGACCTGGCCGCGCGTTTTCCCTTGGAGCAGGGAGAAGTGGATGAGCTGCGCCGATTGAACATGCTGTATGACCGTCAGCCTCAAGGTGAATACCGCCACGCTTGTCTGCCACCTTTTGCCAGCGGTCTGTGCTTCGAACTGATCGAGCGTCGAGGCGGTTATGCCGGAACCGACATGGCCAACGCTTATGTACTGAACGCCGCCTTGAACCACTGGGAAAACACTGCCTCATCCACCATCGCTGATTCGCAAGGACAATAACAATGACCACTTCCTCGTCAGTTCAACACCCTGTCGCGCCGAACGTGTTGATCGGCCTGATCGGCGCAGGGCTCCAGTCATCCATGAGTCCGGCTCTGCACATGCGCGAAGGCGCGGCGCAGGATCTGGTCTATCTCTACAAATTGATTGATCTGGACCAGTTGGGCCTTGATGCCAATGCGTTGCCCGCGTTGATGAATGCTGCCAGGCAAATGGGCTACAACGGCCTGAACATTACATTTCCTTGCAAGCAGGCCGTACTGCCACTGCTCGATGAACTGTCTGACGAGGCGCGCAGCATCGGTGCGGTGAACACCGTGGTGATCAAAGATGGAAAAACCATCGGTTACAACACCGATTGCCTGGGTTTCGCCGAGGGTTTCAAGCGCGGCCTGACCGATGCCCCCCGCGAACGAGTCGTGCAGATGGGCGCGGGAGGTGCTGGCTCGGCGGTGGCCTACGCTTTACTGCAGCAGGGCGTGCAGAAATTGAGCATTTTCGATATCGAGGCGGAGCGGGGGATGGCACTGGTCAATAATCTCAATGCCTGTTTCGGGAACGGCCGGGCAGTGCTGGGCAGTGACCTCGAAGCCACCTTGAGTCGCGCCGATGGCCTGGTCAACACCACGCCAATGGGCATGGCCAAGCTGCCAGGCATGCCGGTCCCGAAAGCGCTCTTGCGTGCGGACCTCTGGGTGGCCGACGTTGTGTACTTCCCCATCGAAACTGAACTATTGAGCAACGCTCGGGCCTTGGGCTGCCGCACATTGGGCGGGGGAACGATGAACGTTTTCCAAGCGGTGAAGTGCTTCGAACTGTTTACCGGCATCACGCCTGAAGCTGCCCATATGGAGCGACATTTCCTCGACGAAGTGGGGCAGCTTTAAGTGATGTCGCCACGCCGTTCAACCTTGATTGCTTTGCTGGTGGCCGTGACGTTCTTCATGGAAAACCTCGACGCCACGGTGATTGCCACGGCGTTGCCGGACATGGCCTGCACTTTTGCTGTGGCGGCGGTGGACCTGAACATCGGCATGAGCGCCTACATGTTGGCCATTGCGGTGTTCATTCCCATCAGCAGCTGGTTGGCGGATCGCTTCGGCTCGCGCCTAGTGTTCGGTTCGGCGATTGTGCTGTTCAGCGTGTCTTCGTTGTTGTGCGGGTTGAGCGACAGCCTGGAGACCTTTGTCGCTGCCCGTGTGCTGCAAGGCATCAGCGGCGCGATGATGGTGCCGGTCGGAAGGCTGGCGGTGTTGCGGGCGACGGAGAAGAAGGATCTGGTACGGGCCATATCCTTCATCACCTGGCCTGGGTTGGTGGCACCGATTCTGGGACCGCCGCTAGGCGGGTTCATTGTTACCCATGCCTCCTGGCCGTGGATCTTCTATCTTAATTTGCCGCTTGGCCTGATGGCGTTGATCACAACCTTGATCCTGATTCCCAAGCGCAATGAAGTCAGTGCCAGAGCCTTCGATCTCGGCGGATTTGTGCTGGTGGGTGGTGCCTGCGCCGCGTTGTTGTACGGCGTCGAAATGCTGGGGCAAAGTCGCGCCAATCTGTGGCCGGGACTGATGCTGGTCATTGCCGGGACGATGCTTGGCGTTCTGGCGTGGGCGCATATGCGTCGGCGTGCCGAACCTTTGCTAGCTTTGGGGGTAGTGGGGATTCGCACGTTCAGTGTCAGCTTGTTTGGCGGCTCACTGTTTCGCGTCGCCATCAGCACGCTACCGTTCCTGCTGCCGTTGATGTTTCAGCTGGGCTTTGGCCTGTCGGCATTCGATGCCGGGCTGCTGGTGCTGGCGGTGTTCGCCGGCAATTTGGCCATGAAACCCTTCACCAGCGCGGTGATGCAGCGCTGGGGATTTCGCCCGGTGCTGCTGGTAAACGGCATTCTTGGCGTGTTGGCCATCGCCGCCTGCGCGCTGCTTGAACCGCGCATGGGTTGGTCGTTGATTCTGTTCATCCTGTTCGTCGGCGGTCTATCGCGATCCATGCAGTTCACTGCCTTCAATACCCTGGGTTTCGCCGACGTGCCCAAGGAGCAAATGAGCGACGCCTCGACTCTGTTCAGCATGTTCTTCCAGCTCAGCATGGGGTTGGGCGTGGCCGTTGGCGCGTTACTATTGTGTCTTGCAATGAACGTTCACGGCAACACCGAACAAGCGCTGACCGCTGACTTTCAGCTGACGTTCCTTTGGGTCGCAGTGATTGCGGGCGTTGCGTTGCTGGACAACCTGCGTTTGCTGCCGCAGGCCGGGGAGACGGTGTTGCAGCGAAAGTAGTTGTCTGGGTCCTTGAAATGTTACTGACAAAGAACCGAGAACGCTTGTCCCTGAAAGGGGGCCGTTCAAGTTTTTAATGACCCCCGGCCTGTTCACGTGGCTATCTGCTCGCAGGAGAGCACTTTATGTTCACCCATATGAAAGTCCGTACCGGGATGCTTGGCGTACTGGTCGCGTTTGTCATCAGCTTGTTGATTGCCAGTCTGAACGGTTGGTACAGCGCCAGGGTCAGTGACCGTCAGATCAAGGCCCTGAACCTGCTGACCGCGGTGCAACTGGACAAGCTCAACAATGCGGCGATCTGGACCGTTCGTGCCAGTGCCACTAGCCACAGCGCGATGCTCGACAGACTTTCGGGCAAAGCCGAGTCTGCTGATCAGGGCATACTGGCGGCCAAGGAGCGCTTGGCCAATGGTCAGAAGCTGGTCGATGAAATCCTGCCGACGGTCCAGAACGCGCAACTGCGTACAGCGGCTCAAGAGCTGCAAACGGCCTTTGTGGCTTACGGTCGGGCCGTTCTCCGGCAGATCGACAGTACTCGTGCGGGGGATCTGAGTGAGTATGTCCGGATCAACGATGAGGCGAAGTCCACCAGCCTGACCTATGCCAAGGCACGTGAGACGTTTACCGACCTCATTACTCGTTACGCGCAAGCCACCATGGTCGAATCGGAGCAGCGACTCTATTACGCGCAGGCCAGCGCGGTGGCGCTGATTGCACTTACGGTGCTGCTTGCAGCGGGCTGTTGGTGGTTCATCGCCCGTCGCGTCCTGGCACCCCTGCGTGAGGCGGGCAAGCACTTCGATGTCATGGCCAGTGGAGACCTCAGCCGGTCAATTCAGGTCAGCAGCCGTAACGAGATCGGGCAATTATTCAGTTCACTGGCGCATATGCAGCAAAGCCAGTGCGATACGCTGGCACACCTCGGCCGGACGGCTGCGTTGTTGTCCGGCGCTGTGCAGGAGCTCAGTGCCGTCACTCAGGACAGTACCCACAGTCTGCAGCAGCAAAACACCGAGTTGGAGCAAGCGGTTACCGCGGTGACGGAAATGACCGTGGCGGTTGAGGAGGTGGCGCGTAACGCAGTTTCAACCTCCGAAGCGGCCAGTGCCTCCAATCGCCTGGCACACTCTAGCCGCGAACAGGTGCGCAAGGTGCTCGACGAAATCGGCGCCATGAGCAGCGATGTGCAAAATACCGGCTCTGTGATCCAACGCCTCGCCGGCCAAGCCGATGATATTGGCAAAGTGCTGGATGTGATCCGCTCGGTTTCCGAACAAACTAACCTGCTTGCACTTAATGCGGCCATTGAAGCAGCGCGCGCCGGAGAGGCAGGTCGTGGTTTTGCAGTGGTTGCCGATGAGGTGCGAACACTGGCCCATCGTACTCGACAGTCGACGCTGGAAATTGAACGGATGATTGCCAATATCCAGAGCAGCACCGGCATCGCGGTCGATTCGATTCAACTCAACAGCGAACGGGCATTGAGCACCCTTGAGGTGACTCGAACCAGCGGCACTATGCTCGAGGAAATTTTCGTCGCCATCAGTGAAATCGACGAGCGTAATCTGGTGATCGCCAGCGCGGCGGAAGAGCAAGCCCAGGTGGCCCGAGAAGTGGACCGAAATCTGCTCAATATTCGCGAGCTGGCCGATCAATCGGGTCAGGGCGCGGATCAGACTCGAAGGGCCAGTGAAGAACTTAACCGTCTGGCGCGGGAAATGGGTGCATTGGTGGCGCGCTTCAAGGTTCGGGATGCCTGAGGCCGAGTAGTGGACAGGGTTGATCGCATGAGCCTTTGGACGAACATAGTCGTTGTCGAGTTCGCTGCTTTAAAGGCTGATCTTGGACGACTGGGGCCTGGCGCCGTTTACCGCCGCGCAACGGCGAGACATGCTGGAGCTGCTGGACGACCGCTACGGGCATCGCTCGACGCTGGTAACCAGCCAGATGCCGGTGGACAAATGGCATGCACTGATCGGCGATCCGACCTTGGGTGATGCGATCCTCGACCGCCTGGTGCACAACGCTTACCGCATCGAACTGAAGGGTGAATCGATGCGCAGGCGCTCGACGAAATTGACGACGGCGGGCACTTCAGACTAACAATGCGAACCTGCGTCGCTGCGCTCCGACTGCCCGGCCGGATGAGCGTGGAACAGGTGGCCGGATGTGCGTGGACTGGGTGGCCGAATGGCGTGGAATCCGCATGTTACTACAGCCATCGCCTCAGACGCCGAACTCAGAATGTGGAATGGGTCAGATTACGCAGTCGCGTCAACGAGTTGTTCACGCAAAGTCGAAGCGCTGCGTGCAGCCGCAGCATCGTGTCGATGATGCAGGAAGCGGGTGAGCAAATAGGTCGGTTCAAGGTGCATGGTCTGATGCGGGAGCTGGCCTTAGTCAGCAAACAACCGGGCTCGCATGCCTACAAAAAAGCGACAGCCGAGCGGCCCGATATTCCGAATGTTTTGCATCGAGAGTTCGATGTGCCTGCGCCCAATCTGGTTGGTGCGGCGACATCACGTACATCTGGGCGTAAGGGAAATGGCATTACCTGGCAGTCGTTATGGACCTCTTCGCGCGCCGAGTTGTGGGGTGGCATTGTCAGGGAAACCGGACGCAGATCTGGTGATCAAGTCCCTGGACATGGCTCATGAGCAGCGCGGCAAACATCAAGGGCTGCTGTTCCATTCGGATCAGGTTTCGCAATATGGCAGCCGCCAGTTTCGCCAGTGACTCAGGCTGTACCGCATGCGCGAGAGCATGAGTCGCCGGGGCAACTGCTATGACAACTCGCCGATGGAGCGTGTCTTTCGAAGCTTGAAAACCGAATGGATACCGACCGTTGGCTACATGACGGCTCAAGAAGCACACCGAGACATCAGTCATTATCTGATGCATCGGTACAACTGGATCTGGCCACACCAATTCAACGATGGGCTGGCACCAGCTCAGGCCGAGGAAAAACTTAACGCTGTGTCCAGGATTAGTTGACCAGTACAGGGTGCTACCTGCTCCCGAACGAAACGCATAAAAAATCCGATGCCAGTAACGGCATCCGATTTTGGCGCTGGCCATTAGTATTTATCTCAACTCTCTGAAGGGATAGAGTTGACTTTAATAGAGCTATCGTCCTGGCTGATCATTTAGGAACATACTTTCCTCGGCTCTAAGTTGGTGGCTCATGGCATCGCAACTTTCGGACCAGGATGTCAGCCATTTCGGCATCTCGGGTGACTGCTCGGATAACCCCAGTTCCTGAACGAATTCACTGGGCGCCACCGTGCCTTTAGCTGAACGAAATAGTCCTCGCATTACGACGACCCCAATTACTCTTCCTTTCCTCACAAACTGATGCTCCATGAAACTCCACTTGTCGTCCCAGCCAAGCATTTTGGTATGAATTTCGAACGATTCGAATAGTTTTAGCTCACGGCGAAATTTGCCCCACGTATCCCCAACGATAGGCACCGCCTTTCTACGAAACGCGACTCGGTATGCACCACTGCGCAAGACGAAGTCCATCCGACCTACATCTGCCAACGTGAAATATCGGCCATTGGTAACGTGTCGGTTGAAGTCGAGATCCAGTGGCCATACGCGCATTCGGATGACAGTCGACTGGAGGGCTTTTGCCGGTTTTCGCCACGGACGTTGCAAGAGCATGAGAAGCAGTCGGAACCAGAGATTCATAAGCACGCCGATAGTTGAATGATCGGCGCACTGTAGAGTTGAGGGGGGAAGGTCCGCTAGGTGTGAAAGTAACTTTTTTGCTCTGAAACGTGCGTTTTGATCATTGATGCCTGTCGAACCTGTACGCCGAGAGTGGCTAGGTCTTTGACTTGTTCCGGATTGCGTACAGCGGCGACGATTTCAGCTGCTGGCAATTTCTTGAGCAGCTCCTTGATGATGAGACGACCGAGTTGGCCTGAGGCACCTGTGATGGCAATCATGTTGAAACTCCTTTGTGAAAACGAGAAGAGATGGCAGAGTATCAATCAAACAAACTTTAAATAAGTACGTACATAAAGGTAAGTGCCAATGCATGACGATAACAACGGGTTGCCGGGTGTATCCCAGCCGCTGTCCGCTCAGATCCTGCGTGGAGATTTATTCTCCGAGAAGTGCCCCTCGCGTGAGGTGCTCAAACACGTCACGAGTCGCTGGGGCGTGCTGATCCTGGTTGCACTCTTGGGTGGAACGCACCGTTTTAGTGAGCTGCGCAGGAAGATCGGTGGGGTCAGTGAGAGAATGCTCGCCCAGACACTGCAATGGCTGGAGGGGGATGGCTTTGTCCTGCGAAAGTCCCACCCGGTCATTCCGCCACATGTCGAATACAGCCTGACGCCGCTCGGGTGTGAGGTGGGAAGACAGGTTGAGATGCTGGCCGACTGGATCGAAGAGAATTTGCCGCAGATCATGGCGGCTCAACGGTGCGGCTCGAAGGTTTAGATCTAAGGATTAGTCAATAGCTTATTCAACTCGTGTTTCGCTGCCAGCCCGGAGTGTTCAGGTTTGTTCCTTCAATGCCTACTGGTTGCGGCCAAGAAAATGGCATGTAGCTTGTTTGTAATACGAAACTGTATCCAAAAACGGTTTCGCATACCGGATCGAGCTGGGTGGAGAGATCGAGGGCTCTGCCGCCGCCAACCAGGCCCTACTGCAGTACCTGCCTCATGCGCTGGTCGCGATGTTGTTGCTGTTCGTCTGGCAGTTCAACTCGTTTCAGAAACAGTTGATCCTGGTGTCCAGTGTGCCGTTCGTATTGATCGGAGTATCGGTGGGCTTGATTCTGACCGGTTACCCGTTCGGGCTCATGGCCACCTTTGGCCTGCTCTCCCTTTCGGGCATCATCGTCAACAATGCCGTGCTTTTGCTGGAGCGTATCGAGGTCGAACAGGCAGAGGGTTTACCGCTGCCCGAGGCCGTGGTGAGTGCTGCCGTTAAGCGGCTACGGCCCATTATCATGACCAAATTGACCTGCATCATTGGCCTGGTACCATTAATGCTCTTCGCAGGTCCGTTGTTGAAGAGCATGGCGATTACGATCATGGGGGGGCTCGCCTTGGGGACTCAGGCGGGGACTGATTCCTGTGCTTTATTGGTTGTTGTTTCGTAAACATTCGGGAGCGTCATCCGGGGTGTCTCCAGGATCAGGTCGGATTGTGTAATGAAGGAAGGGAAGCCACCCCAGTGGGAGTACCCTTCGATTAACAGCTCGAGATCATCGGGAAGGACGAAGCCGCACAGCTGTTACAATCGATCGCTTCCATTCAGGCAACACTGCGGGAAACGCTTGAACTCATCGGCAAGTCCGTGGAGCAGCTTGCTTCCTTGACGGAGGCAATGAGTGCGGTGAAGAGTGAGAGTGCTCAAGGTCCGATGCAACAAAACAATGAGGTCGAAATGGCCGCGACGGCGATTGCCGAGATGAGCCAGGCAGTTGAAGAGTTCGCTTCAAATGCCGCGAGCTCTTCCACCGAGTCCAAGGCCGCGTCGGATTCTGCACAGCGTGGCCAGGTGCAACTGACCGATACGTTGTCGGCGATCGGCGTGTTGACCGAAAACGTACTAGGCGCCTCTGAGCGGGCTCGCCATCTGGCCGAGCAGACCCAATCTGCCAGCCATGCTTTATCACTGCTGGCAGTGGATCTGAGTGAACGGGTCCAGCGCTTCAAAGTTTAGCCCAACTTGCTTGAGGTCTTGAGCATCAGTGACTCCAGGCGCTGGTGCTACTCGATGGCTTCATACGGCAGCCCGACATAATTTTCCGCAATCGTCTTGCGCCCGGCGGCCGAGCCTGTGAAGTAATCGAGTTCGCTCTTCTGGAGACGCTGGCCGAAAACGTCAGTCTCGGGGAAACGGTGGAGGATCGAGGTCATCCACCAGGAAAAACGTTCGGCCTTCCAAACCCGACGCAGGCAGATTGACGAATACTTCTGCAGCAAGTCGGTGCGACCCTCGCGATAAACCTTGAGCAGGATCCGGTACAGCGTGCTGACATCGCTCGCCGCCAGGTTCAAGCCTTTGGCGCCGGTGGGCGGAACGATATGGGCCGCATCGCCGAGCAGGAACAGTCGACCATATTGCATGGGTTCGACGACAAAGCTGCGCAAGGGCGCGATGCTCTTTTCAATCGAGGGGCCGGTGACCAATTGCTCGGCGATAGCGGTTGGCAAACGGCGCTTGAGCTCTTCCCAGAAACGTTCGTCCGACCAGTCCTCGACCTTTTCCTCGGCGCCCACTTGCACGTAATAACGGGTGCGCGTCGGCGAGCGCATGCTGCACAAGGCGAAGCCACGCTCATGGTTGGAGTAGATCAGTTCATGGCTGACTGGAGGGGTGTCGGCCAGGATTCCCAACCAGCCAAAGGGGTAGACCCGTTCAAAAATCTTCAGCGTCTCTGGCGGTATCGATTGTCGGGATACACCGTGAAAGCCGTCGCAGCCGGCAATGTAATCGCAGTCCAGGCGCACAGTCTCGCCGTTACGTTCGAAGGTCACGTAGGGACTGTCACTCTTCATATCGTGGGGCTGTACATTTTCGGCATCGTAAAGAGTCATTGCGCCCACGGCGGCACGTGCGTCCATCAAGTCACGGGTGACTTCGGTCTGACCGTAGACCATGACCGTTCTGCCCTCGGTTAGTGCCTTGAGGTCGATGCGCTCACAGCGTCCGTCGAAAGCCAGTTCGAAGCCGTCATGCACTAGGCCTTCGGCATCCATGCGCGCGCTGACACCGGCTTCGCGCAACAGATCGACCATGCCTTGTTCCAGCACACCTGCGCGAATGCGCGAGAGGATGTATTCGGGATTCTTGCGTTCGATGATGACGTTGTCGATGCCGGCGCGGTGCAGCAGTTGACCGAGCAGAAGGCCGGAGGGGCCGCAGCCGATGATAGCGACTTGGGTTTTCATGGGGGAAGTCCTGTCTGGTACCGCTGAAGGCATGAGGCCTTGCGGGGTACTGTTGTTTTTGTCTCCTGTATTTTTAGTGGCTAAAGCGTGGATATGAAGGCAATATCCGAAGCATTCCATGGACTTTTCGTGGATCGTCGCAAGGGGAGGGAAATGTCGAAATCATTCGCTGCACCTGTTCCGGTGTTCAAGCTCTACGGCGAGACCGGCGCCTGGCCGACCCCTGACTTGATCCATTGCGAGTCGATCCCCGAGCGCAGCAAACTGCATGGTTGGGAAATCAAACCCCACCGGCACAGCGACCTGGTGCAGCTTCTCTATGTGCAGGCAGGGCAAGCGACGCTGAAAGTCGAGGACGAGATCCACTACATCGATTCACCTTCGCTGCAAGTCGTTCCGGCGCTGAGCGTGCACACCTTCAAGTTCTCCGAGGATATCCAAGGCCACGTGCTCAGCTTGGCGCAGCCGCTGGCCGAACAGCTCGGCGCCTCCCTCAACAGCCCGGTGTTGACCACCGCGGCTTGTTACCCGATCGGTTCCGCGCATCTGTATTTGGACACGCTGTTTTCAGCCATCACCCAGGAATACGGCGAACACCAGTCGGGCCGTGATCCGATGCTGCAATCGTTGATCACGGTGCTGTCCATCTGGCTCAGTCGCCGCAATCTGGAACTGTCGGCACCGGACGGGTTGCCGCTTGAGCGTGGCCGTGAACATTTGCAGGTCTTCACCCGGACATTGGAGCTGCGCTTTCGCGAGCACCTGGCCCTCGAGCACTATGCGGCGAGGCTGGGGATCAGTACCGCTCATCTCAACGCCCTGTGCCGACGCCTCTGCGGGCAATCGGCGTTGCAGATGATCAGCCAGCGCTTGCTGCTGGAAGCCAAGCGCGACCTAGTCTACACCGCCATGACCATCAATCAGGTGTCCGACAGCCTGGGTTTTTCCGAACCGGCCTACTTCTCGCGCTTTTTCAAGCGCGGCACAGGGTTGTCACCGAAACAATTTCGTATCCAGCGCTAGTGGATGCCTGGCCTCGAAAGCCCTGCACTCTGAGCAACGTCGCGGGAGTGCTCATGGCGGTGCATATCAATGTTTTGTTGTTTGCCTGTGGCATCTGTCCACTTGCATGCCCACCTGTAAAAGTGAAGTCATCAGAGATGTTATCGATACCCTCAAGCTCATGATGGAAGAAGCGGGCGTACTCTCCAATAACCCTGCGAATCAGCTGAAGCTGCTGCAGAGGGTGATGGCCTCGGACTTTTAATCGGGGTTATAGGATTGTTCTTGGTGCTGATTATTGCGGGTGTGATGATCCGGCGATGGGTGTTGAATGGGCATTTTCAAGGAGCTTGATGTGAAAGATGGTGTGGACGTTGTGTGTGGTGAATGCGTGGGAGATGGCTTTCTTCGGAAACGCATAACCGCTGAGTGCGATATGAAACGTTGCTCGTTCTGTGAGCAAATACGGCCCTGTATGCTAGTTGGGAAATTGGGTGATGAAGTAGCTCATATTCTCGACAGTTTCTATGGAGCGGGTCCTGTGATACGCACCGCCAGTGCTCATGGATTGGGCCAATATGTCCACGCGGGTTACCCCTTGGACTTTACCGTAGCGGAACTGCTCCATTGCGATAGCGAGGGACTACTTGTTGCCACCCTGGTTGGGCTGTTGATGAGCAGTGCGGGCGACGGTGAGCCGCGTTTTGAGGCGGACGCGCTGTACATGCGGCGCAGTATGCGACCGACAGAGGTCGAGGAAAAATGGCAAGAATTCAAGAGTGGTGTGATGCACCGCAGCCGTTTCTTTAACGATCACGGTAAAGCGTTCCTCAATTGGTTGTTTGAAGGTATTCATGACCTCAAAGACGAAAATGACCGGGAAGTGGTGCAACTGTTCGAAATAGAAGATGGCTGGGAGCTGTATCGAGGACGCTACTGCCCACCGTCCTCGGATCCTAGGCATATTCTTGTATCCCCAGAGACTGAGCTCGCGGCACCGCCCAAGGAAAAAACGCGTGCAGGACGCATGAACCCTGTTGGCGTGCCTGTTTTTTATGGGGCCTTTGATCGCGACACCTGCATCGCCGAGCTGCGCCCTTCGGTGGGCGGTATGGTGCTAACAGGTGAGTTTCAATTGTTGCGGGATGCGCGGGTACTCGATTTTGGTGTGTTGGAGAACATATTCGATGCTGAGCCGATGAGTTGTTTTGACCCTGATTATCGAATGAAGATGGAACGACGGCAGTTTCTTCGCACCTTGCACAGCAAAATCAGTTCACCGGTCACGCCTGACCAAGAGCACGAGTATTTATTTACCCAAGTGATTGCAGAGTATCTGTCTACGCAGGTTGAACCGCCGATTGATGGGGTGATGTTTGCGTCTGTTCAGCATCAGGATGGGATCAACATTGCTCTGTTTTCGCGTGTGCTCGCACCCATTCCCTATCAGGAGAGAACCGATGACGATCCGATCACCAGTAACGGGCCTTTCCCGTCAGGTGTTCTCTACATTCCCGATACTCTGATTGCTCACAAAATCGGCTGTGTCACCTTTGAGGTCGAACAGTTGGTGATAAACGGCGACACCGTCATCAGGGATTGGCGCTATGAACAGGTTCCCTACGGTGAATGGGACTATTGATCACTTTAAGGTTATTGAGGCGGGACGTGCCGATGAGTTTGCGGACCTGCCAGAGATCCGACTTGCGAAACTTTGCACCAAATGCGGCTTGGATCAGGGGTGTCTCTCGCTGCAAGAAATTGCTGCCCATGGCGAATCCGAACACCATTTCCATGCTAAGTGGTGGAGAGCGAAGCAGTGAAAGTCGAAGCTCATGAGTGATCTCAAGCGGAAACCATGTCTAGTGAACCTGGATCTATCTTTTTGATGGGGATCCATCCTCTGTTGATCCTGACACCGCCGGCTTGATGATCGTCCTATGGGTAGAATCCAATAGCGTAGCTTGGAATCACTCCATCTTGGCCCTTGATACACCCGCAAAATAAGTCCAGAATTGAGTCTTTTCCTGCTTCGGCAAGAAAAGAAACCCTTTAGATTTCAATGGGTCGGACACCAGATGCGAGTCTCGTTTCCCGCTCCAAATACACAAAAACGCCACTCAATAGAGTGGCGTTTTTGTTTGTGCATTTTTTAGTCTGTTATCTCTTTTCCTGGAAGCGATCATCAGACAATTCGCTTTCCATCGACTGTTGGATCGATGTGCATGCCATCTGGCATCGTTCAATCGCTGAACAGATCAAACATCAGTTGCCG
>Ga0302157_10001902_pt1 | contig 24994 bp, 21 predicted proteins | sample I_Bog_N3_3_FD_193502 | JGI IMG/M metagenome (GOLD analysis project Ga0302157, IMG submission 193502) | Peat permafrost microbial communities from Stordalen Mire near Abisko, Sweden - I_Bog_N3_3 | ecosystem: Environmental > Terrestrial > Soil > Wetlands > Peat | place: Sweden: Abisko, Stordalen... | reverse complement strand
TTCGGCGCGGTCATTGCCGCTTTGCCGGGTTTCCTGGCCATCAAGGACGCCTTGCGGGCCATTCCCAATCCGTTGGTCAATGAGGCCATTACCGTGACCACCCTGGCCGGTGTGACCGGCTCGGCCTCGGGCGGCATGGGCATCGCCCTGGCGGCGATGTCGAGTCAGTTCATCGATGCCGCCAATGCCGCCGGCATCCCCATGGAGGTGCTGCATCGCGTCGCCGCCATGGCCAGCGGCGGCATGGACACCCTGCCTCATAACGGCGCGGTGATCACCCTGCTGGCGGTGACGGGCCTGACCCATAAGCAGTCCTATATGGACATCTTCGCCATCACCTGCATCAAGACCTTGGCGGTGTTCCTGGTCATCCTGGTCTATTACCTGACCGGGTTGGTTTAGGAGCGGTTGAGTCTATGCCGTCTTGATGGAGGCTTATCATGCCGCTCGTACATCCGTTGTTCACCGCATCCCGTCGCCAGTCCAAGGGCAAAGTCGTTTCCGCCGAGCAGGCCGTGGCCCTGATCCGCGACGGCGATACGGTCGCGACCGGAGGGTTTGTCGGGATCGGCTTTGCCGAACATATCGCCGTCGCCCTGGAAAAATATTACCTGGAGCATGCCAAGCCCCGCGATCTGACCCTGCTTTATGCGGCGGGGCAGGGGGATGGCAAGACCAAGGGGCTGAACCATCTGGGGCATGATGGTTTGGTCAAGCGCGTCGTCGGCGGCCATTGGGGGCTGGTGCCGACCCTGCAGGCCCTGGCCATCGACAATAAGATCGAGGCTTATAATCTGCCCCAGGGGGTGATCTCGCACCTGTTCCGCGACATTGCCGGCGGCAAGCCGGGGCATCTCAGTCGGGTGGGCTTGGGCACTTTTGTCGATCCCCGCCATGGCGGCGGCAAGATCAACGCCCGCACCACCGAAGAAATCGTCGAACTGATGCTTATCGGCGGCGAGGAGTATCTTTTCTATAAGGCCATGCCGGTGAATGTGGCGATCATCCGCGGCACCACGGCGGACACCGACGGCAATGTCACCATGGAAAAGGAGGCCCTGACCATCGAGGTGCTGTCCATCGCCATGGCCGCCAGGAATTCCGGCGGCGTGGTGATCGTTCAGGTCGAGCGTGTGGCCGAGCAGGGCAGCCTGCATCCCCGCGACGTTAAAGTCCCCGGCATTTTGGTGGATTGCGTGGTGGTCTCGCCGCCCGAACATCACTGGCAGACCTTCGCCACGGTCTATAACCCGGCCTTCAGCGCCGAAATCCGCGTGCCGGCGGGCAGCATTCCCTCCATGGAGATGTCCGAGCGCAAGATCATCGCCCGCCGCGCCGCCATGGAGTTGCAGCCCAACAGCGTGGTCAATCTGGGCATCGGCATGCCCGAAGGTGTTGCCGACGTGGCCCACGAGGAAAAGGTCATCGATCTGATCACCCTGACCGCCGAGCCAGGAGTGGTGGGCGGTATTCCGGCGGGCGGCCTGAACTTCGGGGCCGCCACCAATACCCAGGCGGTGGTGGATCAGCCCTATCAGTTCGACTTCTATGACGGCGGCGGGCTGGACTGCGCCTTCCTGGGGCTGGCTCAGGCCGATGCCGAGGGGAACCTCAACGTCAGCAAGTTCGGCCCGAAACTGGCGGGAGCCGGCGGCTTCATCAACATCAGCCAGAACGCCAAGAAAGTAGTCTTCGTCGGTAGTTTCACCGCCGGGAACCTGCGCATCAATGTCGATCAGGGTAAGCTGTCGATCCTGAACGAGGGCTCCACCCGCAAGTTCGTGCCCCAGGTGGAGCATCGCACCTTCAGCGGCAGCTATTCCCAGAAGCGCGGCCAGCCGGTGCTTTATGTCACCGAGCGTTGCGTCTTCACCCTGACCGAGGAAGGGATGGTGCTGTCCGAGGTGGCCCCCGGCATCGACATCCAGCGGGATATTCTGGCCCAGATGGATTTTCGCCCCATCATCCACGAGCCGGTGCCCCTGATGGACGAACGCATCTTCCGTCTGGGGCCCATGGGTCTGCGCGATGATTTGCTGAAGTTCCCGCTGGCGGATCGCTTAAACTTCGACCCGGCGCAGGATATTTTGTTCATCAACTTCGAGAAGATGGTCATCCGCACCTTGGCCGACGTCGAGGCCATCCGCCACGAGGTCGAAAAGGTCCTGGCCCCTGTCGGCCATAAGGTGGCGGCCATCGTCAATTACGATGACTTCGTCATGAGCGCCGAGGTCGAGGATGCCTATCTGGAGATGGTCCGCGATCTGATGACGCGCCATTACACCGGCGTGACCCGCTACACCACCAGCGCTTTCTTAAGGGCCAAACTGGGCGAAGGTTTAAGCCAACGCAGCGTAGCGCCCCATGTCTATGAGACGGTGGAAGAAGCCCGCGACCGTCTGACCGATCTGGCTGCCGAAGCGGTGAAATAGGGATAAATGATAAGGCCCCAGTGGTTTCCCGCTGGGGCCTTTCTCTTATTGAGCCGCTTTCTTTTCAGGGGCCAACCCTAAGACGCGGCCGCTGTGGACGGCCTGGGCCATGACCACCAGCATTTCCACCACATCCTCGAAGTCGTCCATGCGGTCGGTATTGATGATGATGTCGTATTGGCTGGCGTCGGACAGGCGGGACTGGAACATCTCCCAGATCACTTGGCCACGGCGATGGTTGATGTCATGGGCTTTGGCCAGTTCGGCCTCATAGGAGCCGTGGCCTCGGGCGGCCATGCGGCGGGCGCAGACTTCCGGGCTGCCGGTGACGCGGACCCTGAGGGCGCAGGCGTCGGACAGGATGACATGAGCGCCGCGACCGACGATCAGACCGCCCATGCGGCCAATGCTCATCACCAGTTTGACCAGGGTGTCGCGATAGGCGTCCTTGCTGATTTCCTTGCCGGAGAACAGGCGATAGAGCCACATGTTCTTGGCCTGCTCGAAGCCTTCGTCCAACTGGCGGATCACCACCGGGTCTTCGTTCATGCGGTGAGCAAGGGCCTTGAGGATTTCGTCATCGTACAAAGGAAGGTCGAGGCGCTGACAGAGGCGCGTGGCGATGATGTCGCCGCCCGATCCGTAATCACGGGACAGGGTGATGACCGGCAATTTCGGCTGCACCGGGGTTCCCTTGGCGGTCGCTGAGGCGACTTCGGCCATGGCTGAAATGACATTGAGGATATTGGTCATAGAATAACTCCCCGATGACGTCCAAGGCCCCCTGGGATAAGGGGGGCTAAGAGTTTCTCACCTGTCTTTAGATTAGACCCAAATTCCTTTTTGCACAATGGGTTACCCTATCTTTCAGCGGCCTCTGCCCCGGTCACCAGATCCAGCAGTTCGGTGGTGATTTCATCCTGGCGGACCAGATTGGCGTCCTGCTGCAATTGCTCCAGCTTCTTGGTGACATTGTCGTGGGCGGATTCCATGGCGGCGAAGCGGGCGGAATTTTCGCTGGCGACGGCTTCCACCAGAACCTCGGTCAGCAGGGCCTGCAGATAATCTTCGGCCAGCTTCTCCAGCAATCGTGGTGCGGACAGATGCCGCAGCGGCACCGGGCGGGCCGGCTGGGGCAGAGGAAAAGCGGTCAGGTCCAGGGGCAGCAGGCTGCGTTGCTCGACGCTCCACAGACCCATCTGGCGGAAGCGGCTGAAGATCACTTCGACCCCGGACACCTTGCTTTGGCCCATTTGCCTGAGTACGGCTTCGCCCAGGGCGATGGCGCCGTCCTGGGTGCCGCCGCAGCGGGTGGGCATGGCTGCCTGCCACAGGGCCTTGCGGCCCCGTTCGGCCACCACGGCAGCGCCGCGAGCCCCCATGACGAACAGCAGATCGTCGGGCCGCAGGGATTGGTCGGCCTTTTCCATCAGCCGCTCGTTATAGCCGCCGGCGAAGCCATGTTCCGACGACAGCAACACCATCAGGCGGGGACCGCTGTCCCGTTTGGGCGGCTCGTCCAGCAGGGGCAGCACCGCGCCGATGGCTCCGGCGATGACCCCGGCATAGCGGCGGACGCCGGGCAGGGCGCGGCTGGCCTCCTGCACCCGGATGGCCGCCAGGGAGCGCATGGCCGAGACTACCCCCAGCAGGCTCTTCATGCTGGCGGCATGGGCCTCGATCTCGGCGAGGCGGGCCATGACTTAAGCTCCCGCCAGAGTTTGGGCCAGGGCCTTCAGGGCCTCGGCCAATCGCGCCGCCAGGGCCTCGTCCAGATGCTTGGCCTTATCGTCGATGGTCAGGGCATCGGGGCAATGGCCCGACAGCCAGTCGCGCAGGCCCGAGCGGAAGGGCTCGATCTTTTCCAGCGGCAAGGCGTCAAGGATGCCGTCCCGCACCGCCAGCAGCAGCGCCACCTGCTCGCCCAGGCTGAGGGGAGCGAATTGCGGCTGGGTCAGGACAGCGCGGATGCGTTGTCCATGGTCGATGGTCTTCTTGGTCCGCTCATCGACCATGGAGCCGAAGCGGGTGAAGACCTCCAGCTCCAGGAACTGCTGATACTCCAGCCGCAGGGTCTCGGCCAGGGCTTTGAGCACCGGGGCCTGGGTCTTGCCGCCGACGCGCGACACGCTCTTGCCCACATTCACCGCCGGCTTCTGACCTTCATAGAACAGTCGGGGGTCCAGATAGATTTGGCCGTCGGTGATGGAGATCAGGTTGGTGGGGATATAGGCGCTCATATTGCCGGCCTGGGTCTCGGCGATGGGCAGGGCGGTCAGCGAGCCGCCGCCGTTTTCCGGCGAGAGTTTGGCCGAGCGTTCCAGCAGGCGGGAATGGATATAGAAGATGTCGCCGGGATAGGCCTCGCGCCCCGGCGGGCGGCGCAGCAGCAGCGAGATCTGGCGATAGACGGCGGCATGTTTGCTTAAGTCGTCGATGACCAGCAGCACGTCCCTGCCCTGGGCCATGAAATATTCGCCCATGGTGCAGGCGGCATAGGGTGTCAGCCATTGCAGGCCGGGAGCGGCATCGGAGGAACCGATCACAAAGATGCAACGGTCAAGGGCGCCATAGCGTTTCACCGCCTCGATCACCTGGGTGACCGACGAGCTTTTCTGGCCGATGGCGGCATAGATGCAGATGACGCCGCTGTCTTTCTGGTTGATGATGGCATCGACGCCGATGGCGGTCTTGCCGGTGCCGCGGTCGCCGACGATCAGTTCACGTTGGCCGCGTCCCAGGGGGATCATGGCGTCCACCACCATCAGGCCGGTGGCCAGGGGGCGGGTTACCAGATCGCGGGCGATGATCGGCGGAGCGGGTTGCTCGACCGGATGAAGGGCGATGAAGGCGGGCACAGCGCCGCCGTCCAATGGCTTGCCGAAGGCGTCGATGACCCGGCCCAGCAGGCCTTCGCCGACGGGAGCGCGGGCGATTTCGCCAGTGCCGCGCACGGGTCCGCCGGCGGAAATGCCTTCGCTGTCGCCCAGCAGCATGCAGCCGATGATTTCCTCGCCGAGATCGACCACCAGGCCGGTCACGCCGGTCTCGAAGACCAGCAGCTCATCCAGTCGGGTTTCGGCCAAGCCGCCGACCATGGCGACGCCGTCGCCGATACTCAGCACCCGCCCGACCCGTTCCAGGCCGGCTTCGGCGGGCAGCTCGGCCACCCGCTGGCGGCTTTGCTCGACCCAGCCGCGAAGGGAGTCAGTGGTCGAGGTGGTGTCGGAGGGCATCGAGAGAGTCCTTCCAGGAAAACCGCAGGATGGCCCCGGGGAAATGCAACTCGGCACCTCCCAGCAGGGTTTCGTCCAGGGTGAAGTCGATGGTTAAGTCGGGGGTGAGCAGGGGCTTGAGGGCTGCCAGCCACTGGCCTTGCGCCTCGGGCGGCAAGGCGGCGGCGGTGGACAGGCGCAAAGGCGTTCCTTCGGCGAGTTGCAGGATCAATCCGTCCCGTTCGCTTGTCGGCAGGGCCGTCAGATGCTCGGTCACCAGTCCCAGCCAAGCCGCCGAGCGCACTCCCGCCGGAGCTTGCGACAGCAGCCGGGTGGCCATATCCACCGCCAGCTCCAGGGTTTCGGCCTTGGCCGATTCAAGGGCTTGCAGCTTTTCGGCTTCGACGGCCTTGCGGGCGTCTTCCAGCAGGCGGGCGGCGTCCGTCACGGCTTCGGCCAGTTTGGCCTTGCCCTGGGCTTCACCCTCGGCGGCGGCCTTGGTCAGTAGCGCCGCCCGGTCGTTGGCCAGGGCGATCCGCTCGGCGGCCAGTTGCGCCGCTCCGTCTTCGGCTTGATCGCGGGCCTTGGCGGCATCGCTCATCTGGGCCTCGACCAACTGCCGTCGCGCATCCATCACCGCCAGAATCGGGCGATAAAGGAAGCGGTGCAGCAGCCAGCAGAGGATCAGAAGATTGATCACCTGCAGGACCAAGGTGGACCAGTCGAGATGCATCTTAAGCAGCGTAGGGGTTGGCGAACAGCAGCAGCAGGGCGATGACCAGGCAATAGATAGCCATGGTCTCGATCATCGCCAAGCCGACGAACAAGGTTCGCGACAGGGTCGAAGCAGCGTCGGGTTGCCGGGCGATGGCGTCCATGCAGGCGGCCACGGCTCGTCCTTCACCCAACCCCGGACCGATGGAGCCAATGCCCACGGCGAAAGCAGCGCCTAGAATACTGATCATTTTGACGTCCATAGGGACCTCCTTAGCCTTTCTCGACGCTGCCGACGGCGGCGCCGATGAAGACGGTTGCCAGGATGGTGAAGATATAGGCCTGGACGATGCCGACCAGAATCTCCAAGGCCATCAGGGGAATGGGAACCAAGAGCCCGGCCAGGGCCAGGATCATGGCGATGATGAATTCGCCGCTCATGACATTGCCGAACAGGCGGATCGCCAGGGAAAAATGCCGGGTGATCTCGGACAGCAGATTAAGCGGCAGCATGAAAAATTTGGGTTCGGCGAAACTGGACAGGTAATGCCCCAGCCCTTGGGTGCGGATGCCAAAGCCCTGGACCGAGATGAAGACCACCAGGGCTAAGGCTCCCGTGGTCTCCAGCTTGCTGGTGGGGGCCTCGACACCGGGGATCAGGCCCGACAGATTACAGGTCAGCAGCAGCAGAAAAATGGTGCCCAGCAGCGGCAGGAAGGGACGCGGGTCTTTGCGCAACACGTCCTCGATCTGGCTCATCAGCAGCCCGACGACGATCTCCAGCACCGCCTGGACCCGTCCTGGGTGGGCCAGGCTGAGGCGTCTTGTGGCTTGCCAACAGAACAGGGTCAGCCCGGCCATGATCACCCAAGTGGTGACCACCGGGCGGGTGATGATCACCGGGCCGATGGCGAAAAGTTCGAGGCTGACCAGGGGCGAGGTCATGGCGTGGCCTCTTTGTTCAGGCGCAGGGCGATGAAGCGGGCCACCACAAAGCCGGCCAGACCCGACAACAACACTATCGCGCCCAACTGCGCCGCCTGCCATAGCAGCAGGGCGGCCAGGATCAGCCGGCCCAGGGTCAGGGCGACGCCAAGGCTGCGGTTCCCTGGCTGCAGCAGCAAGAGCACGCTGCGCTTCAGGACATAGAAATATCCCAGCCCGAAGACCAGCCCGACAATCAGCGCCAGCAGGGGAATGGAATAGGCGGTCATGGCCGATGCATCCTTTTCCAAGCCAGCCGGCAGCCCAGCACCAGCCCGCCGATCATCAGGCTCAAGGTCCAGAAGATCGGCGATTGGAAGGGCAAGGCGTGGTCCAGCCAGCGCCCGGCGAAGATGCCCAGCAGAGTGGGGGTGACGACGGTCCAGCCCAGCACGCCGATCATGGCCAAATCCTGGCCGATGGAGCGATGGCTCTCGGCCTTGCCCTGCTCCTGGCGCTGGCGTTCGTCGCGCACGGCTTTGTTCAGGCCGTTGGTCATGTCAGGCCTCCCTGGCGGGGGCGTAAGTGCTCGAAGATATGTTTGACCGCCGATAATCCCATGCGCTCGGTGTCGCTATGGGCGGCGCGTTCTTCGTCCTGGCGGCGCTGATAGGCCTCCAGGACGTCGTTTTCCAGGCGGGGCAGATCGTCGCCGCAGATGGCTTCCGGGCTGGCGACCGAGACGTTTTGGCCGCCCTGCACTTCGAACACGCCGCCGCGCAAGGCGACGTAATGCTCGTCTCCGGCTGCGTCGCGCCAAGCCAGCACCGAGACCGGCAGCACCGTCAGGAAGTCGGCATGGCCGGGCAGGATGCCGAAGCTTCCCGTCTCGTCGCGGGCCCTGACCGAGCGGACCTCTTCGGCCTCCAGGACGATGGCCAGAGGCGTGGCGATCACCAGCTTCATTTGGCGGCCTCCTCCTTGGCGCGGGCGTCGGCCAGGGAGCCAACCATATAGCAGGAGCTTTCGGCCCATGCGTCGGCCTCGCCGTCGAGAATGGCCCGGCAGCCGGCGATGGTGTCGGGCAGTTCGACGGAACAGCCGGGCTTGCCGGTAAAGGCCTCGGTCACCTGGAAGGGCTGGGTCAGGAAGCGCAGCAGACGCCGGGCGCGGGTGACCACCTTTTTATCGGCGGAACTCAGTTCTTCGATGCCCAGCAGGGCGATGATTTCCTGCAGTTCGCGGTAATGGGCGATGCATTTGCGCACCTCTTGGGCGGTGCGGTAATGTTCTTCGCCCAGATGGCGGGGGTCGAGCAGCGCCGAAGTCGAGGTCAGGGGATCGACCGCCGGATACATGCCCTCGGCGGCCAGATCGCGGGACAGCACGATGGAGGAATCCAGATGGCTGAAAATCTCGGCCACCGCCGGATCGGTGAAATCGTCGGCGGGAACATAGACCGCCTGGATCGAGGTGATGGCGGCCCCGGCGACGGAAGCGATGCGTTCCTCCAGCTCGGCGATCTCGCTGGCCAGGGTGGGTTGATAGCCGACGCGGGACGGCAGCCGTCCCAGCAGCCCCGAAACCTCGCCGCCGGCCTGGACGAAACGATAGACGTTATCGATCAGCAGCAGGACGTTTTCATGGGCCGCGTCCCTGAAATGCTCGGCAATGGCCAGGGCGGTCAGTCCGGCCCGCCAGCGGGCTCCTGGAGGCTCGTTCATCTGGCCGAAGACCAGGGCGGTGCGGGCCAGCACGCCCGACTGGCGCAGCTCCAGCAACAGCTCGTGACCTTCGCGGGAGCGCTCGCCGATGCCGCCGAAGACCGACAGGCCGGAGTAACGCTCTACCGTGGTGCGGATCAGCTCCATGATCAGGACGGTCTTGCCCACACCGGCGCCGCCGAACATGGCCGCCTTGCCGCCTTTGACCAGAGGGGCCAAGAGGTCGATGACCTTGATCCCGGTCTGGAACATCTCGCCGCCCCAGTCCTTGCCGGACAATGGGGGGGCGGCATTATGGATGGGGCCTCGGGGGGTGTCGGCGGGCAAAGGCTCGCCCAGGTCCACAGGATCGCCGCGCACATTGAGCAGGCGGCCCAGCACCTTGTCGCCCACCGGCACCATGATGGGAGCCCCGGTGTTGTGGGCGCAGGTGCCACGTCGCAGGCCTGCGGTGTTTTCCATGGCGACGCAACGGACGGTGCGGGCGTCGAGATGCTGATGCACCTCGGTCAGCAAAGGAACGCCGCGATCCCAGGCCAAGGTGACGGCATGGCCGATCTGGGGAAGCTCCCCTGCCTCGAAACGGATATCGACAACGGAACCGCGGGCAGCGACGACGCGCCCGGGCAGGCATTCGGCATGGTCTTGATTGGCTGACGATTGTGACATCGGTTCGCCTCCCCTTGAGGACCATATGATGCACCCTCTGGCGTCTTAAGTCACGGATTTTGCCTAGCTTTTAGGGCATAGCCTGCTAGGCCGGAGATCATGGATTTGTTGCGTAATTTGGAACGGTGAGTTCTGAAAATACAGAATTGTTGATTTTTTTGTTCAGATATAATCTCCACTCCAGACAAACAGCCTCTTTGGAGATCATCCCTATGGCGACCCTTCTGCAGATTGATTCCAGCCCTCTGGGCGAAGTCTCCGTTTCCCGCCAGCTGACCGCTTCCATCGTCAAGGCCTGGACGGCAGCCGATAGCAGCCTGAAGGTCGATTACCTGGACGTTGCCGCTGCCCCGCCTGACCATCTGACCGCCGAGCTGATGAAGGTGGTGAAGTTCCGCGACATCGAAAGCCTGAACCCCCGTCAGGCCGAGGAACTGGCCCTGACCGATAAGCTGGTGGATCAGCTTTTGGCTGCGGATATTCTGGTCATCGGCGCGCCCATGTATAACTTCAGCATCCCCACCCAGTTGAAGGCCTGGATCGACCGCATCTGCCAGGCCGGCAAGACTTTCCGCTATACCGAGAAGGGCCCGGTGGGGCTGGCCACCGGCAAGAAGGTGATCGTCGCCTCGACCCGTGGCGGCATCTATTCCACCAACGAGGCGCTGAAGGCTCTGGATCATCAGGAAGCCTATCTGACCACCGTGCTGGGCTTCATCGGCATCACCGATGTGTCCTTCGTCCGCGCCGAGGGTGTCAGCATGGGGCCGGAGCGCAAGGCCCTGGCTCTGGCCGAAGCCGACGCCCAGATCGCCGCCCTGGTCGCCGCAGCTTAAGCCGTCATCCCCGCCAAGCCTGCCATTACGGCGGACTTGGCGGGGCTTGTCCTTAATTCACCCCGCCGCCCAAGACCTTGTAGAGGGTGACCATATTGGACAGTCGGCTGACCTGCAGGCTGATCAGGGTCTGTTCGGCGGTGAAGAGGGAACGTTGGGAATCCAGCAGGTTCAGATAGCTGTCCACGCCCTTGTCATAGCGGGCCTGGGACAGACGCAGGCTGGTGCGGGTGGCATCCACCAACGCCGTCTGGGCGGCGATCTGATCGCCATAGGTGGCCTTGGCCGCCAAGGCGTCCGCGACCTCGCGGAAGGCGGTCTGGATGGTTTTTTCGTAATTGGCCACCTGAATCTCGCGGCTGGCCTTGGCGCTGTCCAGCTTGGCCTGATTTGACCCGGCGTCGAACAGCGGCATGGTGATGGAGGGGCCAAAGCTCCAGGCGTTGGAAGCACCCTGGAACAGGTTGCTCAGATAGGGGCTGGCCAGACCATAGCTGCCGGTCAGGGTGATGCTGGGGAAAAAGGCGGCGCGGGCGGCGCCGATATAGGCGTTGGCGGCCTTCAGCTGATGTTCGGCCTGCATGATGTCGGGACGGCGCAGCAGCACTTCCGAGGGCACGCCCGGCGACAGGTCTTCGGCCTGATGGATGGCCGACAGATCGCCTTCCAGCTTGGTGTCGTCCAGACCCTTGCCCACCAGCAACACCAAAGCATTGCGGTCCTGGGCCAATTGGCGGCGGAATTGTGCGTGGTCGGCCTTGGCGGTTTCCAGAAGGGTGCGGGCCTGGGCCTCGTCCAGTTCGGAGCTCACCCCATGTTCGAAGCTACGCGAGATCAAATCCAGGGACTTGGCGCGAGTGGTTAGGGTGTCCTCGGTCAAGGCCAGCTGCTTGCGGTCGCCCAGCAAGGTCAGATAGGCGTTGGCCACCTCGGCGATCAGGCTGATCTGGGTCGAGCGGCGAGCCTCCTCGGTGGCCAGATAGCTCTCCAGGGCCTGATCGTTCAGGCTGCGCAAGCGGCCGAAAAAGTCCAGCTCGAAGGCGCTCACCCCCACATTGGCGGTATAGGTGCGGGTGGTGGCGGCCTGCTGCGGCATCGTCACGCTGAGGGCTTTCGGCGTCAGTTGCTCGGTCGAAGTCTTGTTGGCGTCCACATGGGGGTAAAGGTCGGAGTCGGTGACCCGATAGGTCGCCTGGGCCACCTGGATGTTCAAAGCCGCCACCCGCAGGTCGCGGTTGTTGTCCAGGGCCTGCTGGATCACGCTTTGCAGGGTCGGGTCGGTGAAGAACTGTTTCCAGTCCATATCGGTCCACAGGGGCTTGCCGGCTTCAGCCTGGGTATCCGCCGGCCAGGCATTGGCGGTCGGCAGATCGGGGCGCTGATAGTCGGGAGCCAGCGAGCAGGCGCCGAGGGCCAGAATCGTGCAGGACAGAAGAAGAGACTTTCTCAACATGACGAAGCGTTTCCTTAAGCCTGCGGATCTGAGCTGTGCTTCTTGGCGAAGCGGCCCAGGATGGCGACGAAGAACAGGGGCACGAAGAAGATGGCCAGGGCCGTTGCGGTGAGCATACCGCCGGTAACGCCGATGCCGATGGCGTTCTGAGCGCCAGAGCCGGCGCCATTGGCGACGGCCAGGGGCAGCACGCCCAGCACGAAGGCTAGGGACGTCATCAGGATTGGGCGCAGGCGCTGGCGTCCGGCCTCGATGGCGGCCTCGATCAGGGTCATGCCTTCGTTCTCGTGCATGGCCTTGGCGAATTCGACGATCAGAATGGCGTTCTTGGCGGCCAGACCGATGGTGGTCAAAAGCCCCACCTGGAAATAAACGTCGTTGGACAGGCCGCGCAGGTAAACCGCTCCCACCGCGCCCAGCACGCCCAGCGGCACCACCAGGATCACCGAGAAGGGAATGGACCAGCTTTCATAAAGGGCGGCCAGGCAGAGGAACACCACGATGATGGAGATGGCATAGAGGGCCGGAGCCTGCGATCCCGCTTCCCGTTCCTCGTAGGACAGGCCGGTCCAGGAATGGCCGATGCCCGGCGGCAGTTTCTTCATCAGGTCTTCCATGATGGTCATGGCCTCGCCCGAGCTATGGCCAGGAGCCGGAGCGCCCATGATCTCGCGGGAGCCTCGGCCATTGTAACGTTCCAACTGCGGCGAGCCGAAGCCCCAGGACGAGGTCATCAGGGTCGAAAAGGGAACCATCTGGCCCGAGGCGTTCTTCACCTCCCAGCGGTTCAGGTCTTCGGGCTGCATGCGATAGGGGGCGTCGGCCTGAAGGAAGACCTTTTTGACGCGGCCATCATCGATGAAGTCGTTGACATAGGACGAGCCCCAGGCCGCCGACAAGGTGGTGTTAAGGTCGGTCAGGGAAACCCCTAAGGCCGAGGCTTTTTCGCGGTCGGTCTTGACCATCAGCTGGGGAGTATCCTCCAGGCCGTTGGGGCGCACGCCCACCAGGGCTGGGTTCTGCATGGCCATGCCCAGCAACTGATTGCGGGCCGCCATCAGCTTTTCATGTCCCACTCCGCCTTCGTCGGTCAGTTCCAGGTCGAAGCCGGTGGCATTGCCCAGCTCGATCACCGCCGGAGGAGTGAAAGCGAAAATCTGGGCATCCTTGACCGACATCAGGGCCATCATGCCGCGCATGGCGATGGCCTGGGCCTTTTGCGACGGCGACTTGCGGTGACTCCAATCCTTCAGGTTGAGGAAGCCGAGACCGGAGTTCTGGCCGCTGCCGGCAAAGCTGAAGCCGGCGACGGTGAAGATGCTCTCGACGTTGTCTTTTTCGGCGGTCAGGAAATAGTCCTCGGCCTTCTTCAAGGCGTCGAGGGTGCGCTCCTGGGTGGCCGAGGCCGGGGTGGAAACCTGGATGAAGGCGACGCCCTGATCCTCTTCCGGCAGGAACGAGGTGGGCAGGCGGGTGAAGAAAAAAGCCAGACCCGCCAGCAGCACGGCATAAACCAGCCAGAAGCTACGGCGGCGGTTCAGCACGGCGCCGACGGCGCGGCCATAGCGGTCGCGGCCATTGTTGAAGACCCGGTTGAACCAGCCGAAGAAACCCTTGGTCTCCCAGGCATGGCCTTTTTCCACCGGCTTGAGCATGGTCGAGCACAAGGCCGGGGTCAGGATCAGGGCCACCAGCACCGACAGGCCCATGGCCGAGACCAGGGTCAGGGAGAATTGGCGATAGATGGCGCCGGTGGAGCCGGCGAAGAAAGCCATGGGCACGAACACCGCCGACAGCACCAGGGCGATGCCCACCAGGGCGCCGGTGATCTGGTCCATGGATTTTCGTGTGGCTTCTTTTGGCGAAAGACCTTCCTCGCTCATCACCCGCTCGACGTTTTCGACGACGACGATGGCATCGTCCACCAGAAGGCCGATGGCCAGCACCATGGCGAACATGGTCAGAGTGTTGATGGTGAAGCCGCAGGCCGCCAAGATGCCGAAGGTGCCCAGCAAGACCACCGGAACGGCGATGGTGGGGATCAGGGTAGCGCGGAAATTCTGCAAGAACAGATACATCACCAGGAAGACCAGGGCGATGGCTTCGGCCAGGGTCTTGATCACTTCCTCGATGGAGATTTTGACAAAGGGGGTGGTGTCATAGGGATAGACCACCTCGACGCCCTGGGGGAAGAAGGGCTTCAACTCCTCCATGCGGGCATGGACGGCCTTGGCGGCATCCAGGGCGTTGGCCCCGGTGGCCAGTTTGACGCCCAGGCCGGCGGCGGGATGGCCGTTGTAGCGGGCCACGGATTCATAGTTCTCCGAGCCGATTTCGACGCGGGCCACGTCCTTCAGGCGGACCTGCGAGCCGTCGGGATTGACCCGCAGCAGGATGTTGCCGAACTGCTCAGGCGTTTCCAGCCGGCTTTGGGCCAGGATGGTGGCATTGATGCGCTGGCCCGGCACGGAGGGGGCTCCGCCGATCTCACCGGCCGAGACCTCGGCGTTTTCGGCCTTGATGGCGGTGGTGATGTCGGTGACGGCCAGGCTGTAGCTGACCATCTTGTCCGGGTTCAGCCAGATGCGCATGGAATGCTGGGCGCCAAAGATGGTCACATCGCCAACGCCAGGCAGGCGGCTGACGTCGTCTTGGACGTGGGAGACCAGATAGTCGGCCAGATCGCGGTCCGTCTTGCTGCCGTCCGCCGAATAGAAGCCCAGCACCATCATGAAGTTCATGGTGGCTTTTTCCACCTTAACGCCCTGCTGCTGCACTTCGGTGGGCAGCAGGGGCGTGGCCAGGGCCAGCTTGTTCTGCACCTGCACCTGGGCGATATCAGGGTCGGCCGAGGGCTCGAAAGTCAGGGTGATGGTGGCATTGCCCGCCGAATCCGACTTCGAGGACATATAGCGCAGATGATCGATGCCGTTCATCTTTTGCTCGATGACCTGGGTTACCGTGTTCTCAAGGGTCTTGGCCGAAGCGCCCGGATAGCTGGCGGTGATGGAGACCGACGGCGGGGCGATGCGGGGATATTGCTCGATGGGCAAGCTGGTGATGGCCAAAGCGCCCGCCATCATGATGACGATGGCGATGACCCAGGCAAAGATCGGCCGGTCGATGAAGAAACGCGACATGGGTTCTGCTCCGGCTTACTGCTGGGCGGCGACGGGATGGACGGGAGCGCCGGGGCGGACCTTCTGGATGCCCTCGGTAATGATCCGCTCGCCGTCTTTCAGGCCGCTGTCGATCAGCCATTTGTCGCCGACGGCTTGGCTGGTGACCACGGGGCGGGATTCGGCCTTGTCGCCGTCTCCCACCACCCAAACGATGGCTGTGCCGTCACTGCTGCGGACCACCGACTGCTGGGGCACTAAGATGGCTTGTTCCCGTACGCCCTGCTCGATGCGGGCGCGGACGAACAGGCCGGGGTAAAGGGCCTTGTCGGGATTGGGGAACAGGGCGCGGACCTGGACGGCGCCGGTGGAGCTGTCCACGGTGACGTCCGAGAACTTCAGCTCGCCGGGCTTGTCATAGGGGTGGTTGCTGCCGTCGAGGGACAGGGTCACCTCCGCCTTGTCGGCGCCGGACTGGGCCATCTTTCCGGCGGCCACATCCTGGCGCAGGCGCAGAAGTTCCGAGCTGGACTGGCTGACATCCACATAGATGGGGTCAAGCTGGGTGATGCTGGTCAGGGCCGTGGCCTGACCGGCGGTCACCAAAGCCCCCTCGGTCACGGCGGACTTGCCGATGCGGCCCGAGATGGGGGCATAGACCTTGGTGTAATTCAGGTTGATCTTGGCGGTATCGACCTCGGCCTGGGCGACCATGATCTGGGCCTTGCCCTGCTCCAGGGTGGCGACGGTGTCGTCATAGTCCTGGCGGGACACCGCATTGATCTGCACCAGATCGGCATAGCGGGCGGCCTTGGCCTCCGAGGTCTTCAAGGTGGCGCGGGCTTTGGCCAGATCGGCCAGAGCGCTTTGCACGGCGGCCTGATAGGTGGCCGGATCGATCTGATAGAGTTGCTGACCGGCCTTGACCTCGGAGCCTTCCTCGAACAGGCGCTTGACCAGAATACCGCCGACCTGCGGGCGGACTTCGGCGACGCGGAAGGCCGAGGTCCGGCCCGGCAGTTCGGTGAACAGGGGCACCGGCTGGGCCTGGATGGTCAGCACCGAGACCTCGGCAGGGGGCATCGCGGGTGCGCCAGAGGATTTGCCGTCGCAAGCGGACAGCAGCAGCAGAGCGGCGGCGGAAAGGGCGATGGGGTTTAGGCGCTGAAACATGGACAGACCTTCGGCTGGGATTGTGTGTTGCGCAGTACTGTATCGTTTAGTACACTTATCGGCAACGAAATTCTAAAGGGCCAGGAAATGTCTCCTACCAAGCCGCAGAACCGGGGCATTGCCCGGCGTCAGGCCATGTTGGATGCCGCCTCCGAGCTGTTTCTCAGCAAGGGGTTCGAGCGTACCAGCTTGTCCGACATTCTTGAGCGGTCAAAAGGATCGCGCAGCACTCTTTACGAACAGTTCGGTAATAAGGAAGGCCTGCTGAAGGCTATAATCGACAGCACTTTGGAGGGGGTGCGTAATGCCTTGGATGGCGAGGAGGATATCCCCGAGCTGAACGAAGACGGCCTGACTCAGTTAGGCCTTCGCTTCATGCGTCAGGTGATCGAGCCGACGGCGCTGGGGGTCTTCCGCCTGCTGGTCTCCGAGGGGCATCGGCTGCCCGAGATATCGGCCTTTACCAACGAAAGCTGCCAGCAAGACATCGACGCGCGGCTGGCCGACATCTTCCGTCGCCGCCTGCCCGCCGCCCAAAGCAAACCTGAAGCGGCGACCGAACTGGCCATCTTCTTTCTGTGGTCGGTGACCGGAGACATTCATTTCCAGCATGCGGTCGGCAATCCTCCCGCCCTGAGCGACGAGGAAATGGAAGCCTTGGTGCGGACCCGTGTGCGCCTGTTCCTTTATGGCATTGCCGGGGTCGTTGGAACTTCTTGAAGGAACGGGAGCAAGGTGCCATTTAGTGCCTAGTCATTCGTTAGGTAGAAATTCCATGCGCAAGTCATTCAAAGACGTGATTCTGGCGGTCAGGGCGTGAGCCTGTTGGGGGTGGGTGCCCATAACATCCTGCTTCTGGTGGCGGCGGCCTTTGGCGCCGGTTTGATGAATTCCGTGGCCGGCGGCGGCTCGTTTCTGTCCTTTCCCGCCCTGGTTTTCATCGGCATTCCCTCGGTGACGGCGAATGCGACCAATACGGTGGCTTTGTTCCCCGGCCAGCTGGCCAGCGCCTGGGCCTATCGCCGTGACTTTCCCAGGATGGAGGGCTTGAAGCCAGCCACCATCATCACCTTCAGCATCGCCGGCGGCGTGGTCGGGGCCTTGTTGCTGATCTATACGCCGGAAGCCGCCTTCGACGCCCTGGTGCCCTGGCTGTTGTTGCTGGCGACCGTGCTGTTCGCCTTTTCCAAGAAGATCGTGCCCTGGCTGAAGGCTCGGTTCCAGGTGGGGCCGCTGGCCCTTTGCATCGTCCAGTTCCTGCTGTCGGTCTATGGCGGCTATTTCGGCGGGGCGGTGGGCATCATGATGCTGGCCCTGTTCGGGCTGTTCGGCATCGACCATATCCATTCCGCCAATGCCCTGAAGACCCTGCTGTCCGGGTTGGTCAATTCGGTGGCGGTGGTCTGTTTCGTCATCGCCGGAGCCGTCGCCTGGGGCCCGGCGGTGATCATGCTGCTGTCGGCGGTGGCCGGCGGCTATATCGGCGCTCGGGTGGCCCGGCGGCTGTCGCCCGATCTGGTCCGCAAGATCGTCATCGCCATCGGCGCGATCATGTCGGTGGTGTTCTTTGTGAAGGGCTGATTATTCCCCACGCTTCAGCCGGTAGCCGACCCCCGGGTCGGTTACCAGCAGGCGGGGCTGGGAGGGGTCTTCTTCAAGCTTTTGGCGCAGCTGGTTGATATAGACCCGCAGGTAAGCCGTATCTTCAAGGTGAGCCGGTCCCCAGACTTCCTTCAGGATCAGCTTGTGGGTCAGCACATGGTCGGGATGGCGGACGAAGAAGGTCAGCAGGTCCCATTCCTTCTTGGACAGGCGGATTTCCTCGCCGTCGCGGCTGACGATCAGGCGGCCGAGGTCGATGCGAAGATTGCCGTTCTCGAGAATATCCTCGGTTTCCTTGGGTTGCTTGGGGCGCAGGATGGCGCGGACCCGGGCCATCAGTTCGGCGATGCCGAAGGGTTTGACCACATAGTCGTTGGCGCCCCGGTCCAAGGCTTCCACCTTGTCCATTTCGTTGGCCCGCACCGATAAGACGATGATCGGCATATCCGAGAAGGCCCGGACCGAGGTGATCACCTCCTGGCCGTCCAGATCGGGCAGGCCAAGATCAAGGATCAGCAGATCGGGAGGATTTTCGCGGGCCGCCGTGATGCCTTCGGCGGCGCTGGCGGCTTCCACCACGTCATAGCCGTTGGCTCCCAGCGAGATGCGCAGGAATTTGCGGATTTGTGGTTCGTCGTCGATGACCAGGATCATTGGGTTCATGGGGCGCAAGCTTCACCGTTGCTTGGACTCAGGTCAAGTGCCGGTGGCAGGGGCAGGCGAATGACGATGGCGGTGCCATTGCCGTTCAGACCGGCTTCCGCCGAAATGCTGCCGCCATGGGCCTCGACGATGCCGCGACAGATGGCCAGCCCAAGGCCGGTTCCCGCCGGTTGGCTGTCGGCCAGATTGACCCGATAGAACATGTCGAAGACCTTTTCCCGGTCTTCAGGGGGAATGCCCGGCCCCTGGTCGGTGATCTCGATGGCGATATGGTCGGAGCGCTTGCGGGCCCAGACCTTCACCGCGGTATTGGCAGGGGCGTATTTGCAGGCATTGTCCAGCAGGTTGAAGAACATTTGTTCGATCAGCACGGCATCGACGGACAGCAGCGGCATCTTGGGGTCGATTTCGACCTTGATCTCGTGCTTGCGGGCCAGCCCTTTGGCCCGATGGACGGCGCCGCCGACGATATCATGCAGGTCGGCCCAGTCCGAGCGGGGCTTCAAGGCGCCGGAGCCCAGCCGGGTCATATCCAGCAGGTTCTGGACGAAACGGTTCAGCCGTTCGGCCTCGTCCTGGATGGTCTGGGCCAGTTCGTGCCGGGCCGAGGTATCCAGGGCGTCGTCGTATGAAATCAGGCTGCTGGCGGCTCCCATGATGGAGACCAGCGGCGTGCGCAGATCGTGGGACAGGGACGACAGCAGGGCCGAGCGCAGGCGCTCGCGTTCGGTGGCGACGCGGGCGGTCTCGATGTCGGCCACCAGGGTGGTGCGCTCGATGGCGACGGCGGCTTGGTCGGCCAGGGTTTCCAGCAGGCGCATCTGCTCGGGGCTGGGCAGATCGGCGTCTTCGCTCATCTGCACGCCGACCACGCCCACCGACGAGCGGGCAGTCTTCAGCGGCAGGAACAGCCACAAGGACGCGGGCAGGGTGGAGGAACCGCGCCCGGCCACCTTGCCATGGCTCCAGGCCCATTCGGCGGCGGCGGAGGATTTGTCGTCCAACTGGTCTTCCGGCGGATAACCGGCGGCGATCACCAGCCCCTGATCCGACGGCAGCATGACCAGCGATTTGCCCTGGATGGTGGTGGCGACATGGTGGACCACGGCCCACAGCACGTCGTCCTGGGTGGCTGCCGCCGTGACCTTGCGGCCGAAGTCATAGAGGTTGGTGGTGCGCCGGGCACTTTCTCGCGTTGCCTGGACCTGCGAGCGCAAACGGCTGGCCATGTTGGAGACGATGACGGCGGCGATCAGGAAGAAGATCAGCGTCAGAATGTTCTGGGTATCGCTAACCGCGAAGCTCCAGCGTGGCTCGGTGAAAAAGAAGTTGAAGGCGAAGAAACTGGCGACCGAGGCCAGGATGGCCGGCTGTAGTCCGACCCGCATGGCAACCACCATGACGCCCAGCAGATAGGCCACCGAGATGGAAGCCACCGGCAGCCACATGTCGATGATGAAGCCCATGCCGGTGGCGATGGCGGCGATTATGAGGCCGAAGGCATTGCCCAGCCAGTCGGTGGGCACGGCCTTTTTGACCCGGGCCAGGATCGGCCGGGCGGGAGCGTCGCCGCCCACCACCAGCACGGTGATCTCTCCGGCTTCGTGGATCAGGCGGTCCGAGACGGTGGTGCCGCGCCAGCCTGATCGGCGTCGGGCCCGGCCCACCACCAATTGGGTGACGTTGCGTTCCTTGGCGTAGGTCAGCAGGCTTTCCACCACCTCTTCGCCCTGCAGGGTGACGGTCTCGCCGCCCAACTGGTTGGCCAGACGCAAGGCGGCGGCGATGCGGTCCTGTTCCTCGTCGGTGAGGCGGGCCAGGGACGAGGTCTCGACGGTGACGGCCATCCAGGCAGCACCCCGGCGCTCGGCGGCTCGCTTGGTGACGCGCACCAGCTTGTCGGCGTCGATGCGTTCGTCGATGCAGACCATGATACGGTCGCGGGCCGGCCAGGGACCGTCGATGGCATGAGCCCGCATGTAATCGACCATCTGGCGATCGACCCGTTCGGCGGCATGGCGCAGGGCCATTTCGCGCAAGGCCGTCAGATTGCCCGGCGAGAAGAAGCTGTCGATGGCCCGGCGCGCCTGTTCAGGCACATAGACCTTGCCTTCCTTCAGGCGCTTGATCAGATCGTCGGGGGGCAGATCGATCAGCTCAATCTCGTCCGCTCCGGCCAGTACGCCGTCGGGCAGGGTTTCGCGCACCTTGACCCCGGAAATCTGCTCGACCACGTCGTTCAGGCTGTCCAGATGCTGGATGTTCAAGGTGGCGTAGACATCGATGCCGGCGGCCAGGATTTCCTCGACGTCCTGCCAGCGTTTGACGTGGCGCGAGCCGGGGACGTTGGTATGAGCCAATTCGTCCACCAGGGCCAGGGCCGGTTTGCGGGCCAGCAGGGCGTCGATGTCCATCTCGCGGAAAATGCGTCCGCGATAATCGACCTGGCGATAGGGCAGCAGCTCCAGGCCTTTGACCAGGGCCTCGGTCTCGCGGCGGCCATGGGTTTCGACCACACCGGCCAACAGATCGACGCCGTCGCGCAGGCGGTCATGGGCGGCTTGCAGCATGGCATAGGTCTTGCCGACGCCGGGAGCGGCGCCGAGGAAGATCTTCAAACGCCCACGCCCTTCCCGCCGGGCCTCGGCGAGAAGGGCATCGGGAGACGGCCTGGTTGGTTCGTCGCTCATGGATGTTACTTCACTTCATCGGCGACTTTTCGTCCAGAGCCATATTGAGCTTCAGCACATTAACCCTAGGCTCGCCCAGGAAGCCCAGCATGCGCCCTTGAGTGTTGGCGGCTACCAGCTGGCGCAGATCGGCTTCAGGGATATGACGGGCGGCGGCCACCCGCTTGACCTGCCAGTAGGCAGCCTCGGGCGAGATGTCGGGGTCGAGGCCGGAACCTGAAGTGGTCAGAAGATCGGCGGGGATCGGATCGTTCTGGCCGGGATTGGCCGCCTTCAGGGCTTCTTCCCGCGCCGTCACCGCGTCGATCAGAGCCTTGGCGCTGGGGGCGAGGTTGCTGGCGCCGGAATTGGCGGCGTTATAGGGGGCGTCGATGGTCTTGGTCGCATCGTTGGGGTCGGGGGTGTTGGTGGCCGACGGACGGCTCCAGAAATAGCCGGGCTTGGTGAAGCTTTGGCCGATCAGCTCCGAGCCGACCACCTGGCCGTTCTTTTCGATCAGACTGCCCGAGGCCTGCCAGGGGAAGATCAGCTTGGCTACCCCGGTGACGGCGAAGGGATAGGCCAGGCCGGTGATGATGGTCATCACCAGCAGCAGCATCAGGGACGGGCGAAGTTCTTTCAGCATGTGAGTGCTCCCTTAGGCCAGATGCAGCAGGGCGATCAGCATATCGATGGCTTTGATGCCGACGAAAGGTGCGATCAGGCCGCCCAAGCCATAAACCAGAAGATTACGCTTCAACAGCACCTCGGCGGGAGCCGGGCGATAGCGCACGCCCTTTAGAGCCAGCGGAATCAGGGCGATGATGATCAGGGCGTTGAAGATGATCGCCGAGAGAATGGCCGACTGCGGGCTGGCCAGCCCCATAAGGTTCAGAGCCTGAAGCTGGGGATAGCTGACCAGGAACAGGGCCGGGATGATGGCAAAGTACTTGGCCACATCGTTGGCGATGGAGAAGGTGGTCAGGGCTCCCCGGCTCATCAGCAGCTGTTTGCCGATCATGACGATCTCGATGAGCTTGGTGGGATCGCTCTCAAGGTCAACCATGTTGCCGGCCTCGCGGGCCGCTTGGGTGCCGGTGTTCATGGCCACGCCCACGTCGGCCTGAGCCAGGGCGGGAGCGTCGTTGGAGCCGTCGCCGCACATGGCGACCAGACGCCCGCCCTGCTGCTGTTCGCGGATCAGCTCCAGCTTCTTCTCGGGCGTGGCTTCGGCCAGGAAGTCGTCGACGCCGGCTTCCGCCGCGATGGCGGCGGCGGTTAGGGGATTGTCGCCGGTGACCATCACCGTGCGGATGCCCATTTCGCGTAAGGTGGCGAAACGCTCGCGGATACCCGGCTTGACGATATCCTTCAGATGGATGACGCCCAGGGGGCGATGGTCTTTCGCCACCACCAGAGGGGTTCCGCCCGATTTGGCGACTTTCTCCACCAGTCCGGTCAGTTCGCGGGGAACGCCGCCCGGAGTGGTGTTGGTGCTTTCGGCCACATAGCGGATGATGGCGTCCACGGCGCCCTTGCGGATTTCTCCGCCCGAGCTGATATCGACGCCGCTCATGCGGGTCTGGGCGGTGAAGGGGATGAAGCTTAAACCTTCAAGGCTGGGCTCTTCCAGGCCGAAGCGGATCTTGGCCAGGGCGACGATGGATTTTCCTTCGGGGGTGTCGTCGGCCAGCGAGGACAGGAAGGACGCCTCGGCCAGCTCCCGCTCGTTGACGCCGGACAGGGCCAGGAATTCCGAGGCCTGACGCGCGCCCAGAGTGATGGTACCGGTCTTGTCCAGCAGCAGCACATCGATGTCGCCCGCCGCCTCGACGGCGCGGCCCGATTTGGCGATGACGTTGAACTTCACCAGACGATCCATGCCGGCGATGCCGATGGCCGACAGCAGCCCGCCGATGGTGGTGGGGATCAGGGTGACGAACAGGGCGATCAGGAAGACCACCGGGATGTTGGTGTTGGACCAGGACGCCCAGGCCGGCAGGGTGGCGACGACGATCAGGAAGATCAGGGTCATCCCCACCAGCAGGATGGTCAGGGCGATCTCGTTGGGGGTCTTCTGGCGTTTGGCCCCTTCGACCAGGGCGATCATGCGGTCCAGAAAGCTTTCGCCGGGATTGGCGGTGATCTGGACGATGATGCGGTCGGACACCACGCGGGTGCCGCCGGTGACCGCCGAACGGTCGCCGCCGGATTCGCGGATCACCGGAGCAGACTCGCCGGTAATGGCGCTCTCGTCCACGGTGGCGATGCCGAAGACCACATCGCCGTCGCCGGGGATAGTGTCGTTGGTCTCGCAGACCACCAGATCGCCGGCCCGCAGCAGGGCGGCGGAGACCACGGACTCGCCGTCGCCTTTCAGCGAGGCGACGCGCCGGGCTACGGATTCGGTTTTGGTCTTGCGCAAGCTGTCGGCCTGGGCCTTGCCGCGTCCTTCGGCGATGGCTTCGGCGAAGTTGGCGAAGATCACGGTGAACCATAGCCAGGCGCTGATCTGGATCATGACGCCGGACAAAGCGGTGGCATGCAGGGCGTCACGCGCCGTCAGGGCGGTGGCTAGGATGGCCACCAGGGCCGTAGTGAACATCACGGGGTTCCGCACCAATTGGCGCGGATCGAGCTTGATCACCGAGTCCAGGGCGGCGCGGGCCAGGATGCCCCGGTCGAACAGCGACAGCCCCTGTTGACGATGGATGCTCATGAAGTGCTCCTCAGAACAGAGTGCCGGCGGCCAGTGCCAGGTGTTCAACCACCGGACCAAGCGCCAGAACCGGGAAGAAGGTCAAACCTCCAACCACAAGAATGATGCCCACCAGCAGGCCGACGAACAGGCCGCCATGGGTGGGAAAGGTGCCGGACGAGGGCGGAACCGTCCGTTTCGCCGCCACCGAGCCGGCAATGGCCAGGATGGGGACGATGATGACGAAGCGGCCCAGCACCATGGCCAGCGCCAGGGAGACGTTGTAGAACAGGCTGTTGCCGTTCAACCCGCCGAAGGCCGAGCCATTGTTGTTGGTGGCCGAGGCATAGGCATAGAGCACCTCGGACAACCCGTGCGGACCGGGCGCCGATATCCCCGCCAACCCCGCCGGAGCGACCATGGCGATGGCGCCGATGCCCAGCACACCGATGGGGGCGGCCAGGATGGCGATGATGGCCAGCTTGATCTCGCGGGATTCGATCTTCTTGCCCAGATATTCCGGGGTGCGCCCGACCATCAGGCCGGCGATGAAGACAGCCAGCAAGACGAACAGCAAGATGCCGTAAAGGCCAGAGCCGACGCCGCCGACCACCACTTCGCCCAGCATCATGTGGATCATGGGGATCATGCCGGCCAGGGGCAGCAGGCTGTCATGCATGGCGTTGACGGCACCGCAAGAGGTCGCCGTGGTGACGGCGGCGAACAGGGCCGAGGCGGCGATGCCGAAGCGGACTTCCTTGCCTTCCATATTGACCATATTGGCCAAGGCCGGATTGCCTTGAGACTCGGCCCAATAGAGCACCGAGATGGCGACGATGAAGATCAGCCCCATGGCGGCGAAGATGGCCCAACCCTGACGCTGATCGCCGACCATGCGGCCGAAGCAATTGGTCAGACCGGCGCCCAGGACGAAGATCGCCAGCATATGGATCAGGTTGGTCAGGCCATTGGGGTTCTCGTAAGGATGGGCCGCATTGGCGTTGAAGAAGCCGCCGCCGTTGGTGCCCAGATGTTTGATCATCATCTGGCTGGCCACCGGGCCTTGGGCGATGACCTGCTGGCCGCCGTCCAGGGTTTGGGCG
>Ga0302157_10001897_pt1 | contig 25024 bp, 19 predicted proteins | sample I_Bog_N3_3_FD_193502 | JGI IMG/M metagenome (GOLD analysis project Ga0302157, IMG submission 193502) | Peat permafrost microbial communities from Stordalen Mire near Abisko, Sweden - I_Bog_N3_3 | ecosystem: Environmental > Terrestrial > Soil > Wetlands > Peat | place: Sweden: Abisko, Stordalen... | reverse complement strand
AAGCAGGACATCATCATCGGGGCGTTGCGCCTGATCCTGCGGCGCATCGACGAACGCCTGACGCCCGCCGGGCAGGCCGCTGCACCCAGCCAGGCGCCGCCCGATCTGCTGCAGTTGCTCACCGAAGCGTTGCCGGTGGACGAGCAGCGCTATACCGAGTGTGCGTTCTGGATCGCATTCTGGGGCCAGGTGTCGGCCGACAAGCGCCTCAAGCGCATCAACGCCTGGGTGCACCGTGAATACATGCGGCTGTTCGAGCGCTGCCTGGCGCGCGCCTGGCCGGAGTGGGCACGCTGGACGCCGGCGACGCGCGACCAGGTGCTGCGCTCGATCGTCACTTTCGTCAATGGACTGACGGCCGGCGCTGTGGTCAGCCGCAGTCATTGGCCGGCCGAGCGGCAGCTCGAGCAGCTGCGGCTGCACCTGCAGTTGCTGCGCGCGTGGGCCGGCGGCAGCGCCGCCGCCATGGCCGATAAATCCGCCAGGAGTCACCGGGCCTAGTCGCCGGGTCATCGCAGAAGTCATCGAAGGGGAGGCAGGCCGCATGGAGTTCGCGCTCACCGAAGAACAACAGCTGATCGTGAAGTCCACGCGTGAATTCGTGGAGCATGAGCTGTACCCGCACGAACTGGAGGTCGAGGCCAGCGGCGAGCTGCGGCCCGAACTGCTGCGTGAACTCAAGGCCAAGGCTATCGACGCGGGTCTGTACGCCGCCAATATGCCGGCGGACATCGGCGGTGCGGGGCTCGATGCCGTGACCTGGATCCTGTACGAGAAGGAGCTCGGCCGCACCAGCTACGTGCTGCACTACAGCTGCGTCGGACGGCCGTCGAACATCCTGCTGGCCTGTGAGGGCGAGCAGCGCACGCGCTACCTGCTGCCTGCGGTGCGCGGGGAGCGCACCGAGTGTCTTGCGATATCCGAGCCTGGCGCCGGCTCGGATATGCGCGGCATGAAAACGAGCGCCGTAAGGGACGGCGCGGACTTCGTGATCAACGGCACCAAGCATTTCATCAGTCACGCCGATCACGCGGATTTCGTCATCCTGTTCGCGGTCACCGGCGAGGAGCCGGCGGCTCGCGGTCCTCGCAAGCTGATCACGGCTTTCATCGTCGATGTCGGTACGCCGGGATTCGAAGTCCGACCCGGCTATCGCAACGTCTCGCATCGCGGCTACAACAACAGCATCCTGCAGTTCAACGACTGCCGCGTGCCGGCGACTGCCGTGCTGGGCGAGGTCCACAAGGGCTTCGAGGTCGCCAACACCTGGCTCGGCGCGACACGCCTGCAGGTCGCGGCCAACTGCCTCGGCCGCGCCGAGCGCGCGTTGGACCACGCCAAGCAATGGGCGGTGGATCGGGTGCAGTTCGGGCAGCAGATCGGCAAGTTCCAGGGCGTGGCATTCAAGCTTGCGGACATGGCGATGGAGTTGCGCGCCGCCGAACTACTGACGCTGGAGGCGGCCTGGAAGCTCGATCAGAAGATCGCTACCGACATGGACATGGCGATCGCGAAACTCAAGGCCACGGAAATGCTGGCGATGGTGGCCGATGAGGCATTGCAGATTCACGGCGGCATGGGACTGATGACCGAGATGCCGCTGGAGCGCATCTGGCGCGACGCGCGCATCGAGCGCATCTGGGACGGCACCAGCGAGGTGCAGCGGCACATCATTTCGCGCGCGCTGCTGCGGCCACTTGGCGGCTGAACGGCGGCTGAATAGCGGCAGGATGGTGCCGCGCCAACCGCTCATGGCGCGACCCGTCATCCTGCCGCCGCACCGTCAGGCCGACTCCTCGCAGGCATATTGCCAGGCGTTGTGGCACAGGAAATGAAAGCGGTAGAGCTGCACACCGGCAGCGTTGCGCGTCTCGATCTCGTACTCGACCTCGTCGCTGCGGATCGTCACATCGCACAGCGCGCAGGGCTCGTGGCTGCCGCGCCCGCCCCAGGTACGGTGGTGCCCCGGGGCAGGCAGGCGTCCCTGGTTGATGCGCTCGAGCGCGCGCCGCTCCAGGTCCTGTTCGATTCGGTCCGACGGCATAGCATCGGCCTGCAGCTTCCAATGTATGGCATTTGCGATTCGCATCACGATATCTCCCTCGCGGCTTGTGAACTCCGTCGACATCGAAGCTACGGTGGTGCCACTGAATGGCCCCTGAATCGACTGTTTGCGAGGGCGGGGCGGTGAGGCAGACTCGCGTTGTCTCTACTTGCCCTTCCAGACCGGCGGCCGCTTCTCGGTGAATGCACGGGCGCCTTCCTGCAGATCCTCGGAACGAATCACCTGCTGTACCGCATGCAGGCTGTCGTGCAGTTCGAACGCCTGATGCTCGCTCACAACTTCCGTGTGGCGCAGCAGCTGCTTGATCGCCGGAAACAGCAGCGGTGGCCCGGCGGCAAGTTGCCGCGCAATCTCACGCGCCTTGCTCATTGCCTGGCCCTGCGGCACGACGTGATTGGCGAGGCCCCAGTGCTTGGCTTCCGGCGCGTCCATCCAGCGGCCGGTCATCAGGAACTCGACCGCGACGTGGTAAGGAATGCGGCGCCGCAATTTGATGGTCCCGGCGTCGGCCAGTACGCCGACATTGATCTCCGGCAGCGCGAAGCGCGCCTGCTCCTCCATGACGATGATGTCGGTGCCCAGCACGATCTCGAAACCGCCGCCACAGGCGATGCCGTTGACCGCGCTGATGATCGGCTTGTCGAGATTGCGCGGATAATTCAGGCCGCCGAACCCGGCGACACCCCAGTCGGCGTCGGATGGCTCGCCGGCCGCCGCCGCCTTCAGGTCCCAGCCGGCGCAGAAAAAGCGCTCCCCGGCGCCGGTGATGATCGCGATGCGAAGTTCCGGATCATCGCGGAACGCGGTGAATACCTCGTTCAGGCGCCGGCTCGCCCGCGCGTCGATGGCGTTGGCCTTTGGACGATCGAGCGTGATCTCGAGAATCGGGCCGTCGGTGGCTGTCTTAATACCGTCGGACATCGCATCACTCCTGTGGCAGCAACCGGACCAGTACATCGACCGCGACCGCACCCTGGCCGCGCGCGCGCACGATCACCGGGTTGATGTCGAGCTCGATCAGGCGATCGAGATGGGACTCGGCATAGCGCGCGCACGCGAGCGCCGTCGACACCAATGCGGCGACGTCGGCGGGTGGGCGACCGCGGTAACCTGCGAGCAGCCTCGCGACATTCAGGCGCATCAACGCTGACTCGATGCGGACTGCCGTGAATGGTGGCAGCAGGCTCACGCTGTCGCGCCACAGCTCGGTCAGCACGCCGCCGGCGCCCAGGACCAGCACCTGGCCGAACTGAGGATCGACGGTCACGCCGATCAGGATCTCCGCCACCCCGCCGCGCACCATCTCCTCGACCAGGATGGTGTCGGAAAGTATAGCGATTCGCGCCGCGGCCGCAGCCGCATCCGCGGCGTTGCGCACGTCGATGATTACCCCGCCGACGTCCGACTTGTGTTCCAGCGCCGCGCCGGCCGCCTTGATGACCACCGGATAGCCGATCGCCTCGGCGGCGGCGACCACGGCGTCGGTGAGACGGCCGGGATCCTCATCGGACACGATGCGAGCTCGCGGAACCTGGACGCCAAACGCGGCCAGTGCCGCCTTACCCTGGTGTTCGGCAAGCGCCCGGCCTGCGCCTGGTGGCGGCGCCCGCGGCAATCGCAGTTCCACCGGTTGAGCGTCGCGCCAGCGTTCGCCGACCGCACCGGCCAGATCCAGCGCTTCGAGTGCTTCGCGCTGTCCCTGCAACGGGGCGATGCCGGCGGCCAGGCACTTCTCGCGCGTGCCGGCTGCGAGCGACTCGGGCAACGAGCAGATGAGCGCGGCGCGGGTTGTGGCGCCAGGCGCGGCGGCGATGTACTCGTCAATGACATTGAAGTAGCTCGCCGGATCGGCCTTGAGTTCGGATGGACAATCCACCATCAGGCTGACGGCGTCGAATCCGGCGCGCTGCACCACGGCGAACATCGACTGCAGCGCCGGGCGGTCGAACCAGATGTGGGTGTGAAAGTCGAATGGATTGGCGATGGTGACACGCTCACCGAGGATCTGCTGCAGCCGTGTCGCCACGCTCGGCGGGAACGGTGCAAATTGCAGTCCAAGCTCGCGTGAGTTGTCCGCCGCCATAGCCATGTCGCCGCCGGAGGCACCCATGATCAGCACCCGCCGTCCCGGCAGCGGGCCGCCGCTATGGAATATCTTCAGCGTCTCGCACAACGTGGCCAGCGAATCGCAGCGGGCGATGCCGGCCTGCCGGCAGAAGGCGTCGAATACCACGTCGGCGCCGGCGAGCGAGCCGGTATGCGTGTGGGCGGTACGCGCCGCTGCTTCCGTGCGGCCGGCCTTCACCAGTGCGACCGGCTTGCCGGCAGCGCGGGCCTTGGCCACCGCTTGCGTGAATGCCGGCACGTTCTTGATGCCCTCTATATATATGCCGAAGGCCGTGACGCGCTTCTCCTGCGCCAGCAGCTCGATCAGGTCTTCCACGGCGAGGCGCGTCTGGTTGCCGACCGTGAGAACGTAGCCGATGGGCAGCGAGCGATCGTTGAACAGCAGGTTCAGCGCGATGGTGCCGCTCTGGCAGATCAGCGCGACGCCGCGCTCGATGCGCCCGCCGACCACCTGGTCCGGCCATAGCGCGGCGCCGTCGAACAGGTTGATGAACCCGTAGCAATTGGGGCCCAGGAACGGCAGCTCGGCAGCGCTGCCGAGCAACTGCTCGGTGAGCTGCCGTCCCTCGACGCTGCCAGTCTCGGAGAATCCGGCGGCGAAGCAGACGAAGCCGCCACCGCCGGCGCGTGCCAGTGCCGCGGCAATGCCGGGCACCTCCCGATTCGGCGCGGCGATGAATGCGGCGTCCGGCGCGCCCGGCAGTTCATCCACGCAACGGTAATAGGGCGCCTCCGGCGAGGACGGCCGGTGCGGATGGATGCGCCAGAGTTTGCCGTCATAGCCGATTGCGCGGCAGGCAGCGACGGCCGCGTCCGCCCAGGCGCCGCCGATCATTGCGATGCTGCGAGGCGCCAGCAGTCGCTGCATCGACTGCCGCTGCATGGATTGCCCCTGCATTTATCGAGGCCGCAGTTCCATGCGGCGCGAGCCTGGGCCAGTCCACGGCGCATCCGTGGCCGGCGGCACTATTGCCGCGATCGCCGCGGCGACCGCAGGCTCGAAAGCGCTGACCGACACGGTTTCCGCCTGGTGCACATGCAGCAGCATGAACTCGGCCGTTGCGACCACGCCTTCCTTGCCCTCGCAGCTGATCTCGAAGGCGGCATGGATGCGCTTGCGATCCGCCGCCAGCAGCCGCACACCGACCAGCACGATGTCGCGGTGGTGTACTTCGCGCAGGTAATGAATGTGCATCTCGACCGTATACAGCGTGTTGCCGCTGGCCGCCCGATAAGCTGCGTCCATTCCAACGCGCTCCATCAGCGCATCGCTGGCGAAGCTCAATATCAGCGCATAGTAGGCATCGCGCAGATGGCCGTTATAGTCGATCCATTCAGGCAGGATCGCGGTCCGATAGATCGGGATGACCGCCACGGTGGGCTGCGCTTCAGTAGCCTGCGCTTCAGTGCAGCTGCAGCCGCTCGCGCGTTTGCGCCGGCGACAGTACCCGCGCTCCCATGGCCTCGATGATGCCGCGTGCCTTGGTCACCAGTTGTGCGTTGCTGGCGTACACGCCGCGGCTCAGGTACAGGTTGTCCTCCAGTCCCACCCGCACGTTGCCGCCGAGCAGCACCGACTGCGCCACCCAGGGCATCTGCATGCGGCTGATGGCGAATGAACTGAACACGCACTGCTCCGGCAGCGAATTGACCATGGCCAGCAGGTGGCCGGTGTCGGCTGGCGCGCCGTAGCCGATGCCCATGCACAGCTGGATCAATACCGGCGCCGGCAGCAATTGCTCCTTGATCATCTGCTTGACGAACCACAGGTTGCCGGTGTCGAACACTTCCAGCTCCGGTTTGACGCCCAGGTCGCGCAGGATCCCGGCGCCCTGGCGCAGGTAATTCGGCGTCGACACGTAGGCGCGGTTGCCGTCGCCGAAATTGAGGCTGCCGCAGTCCAGCGTCGCGATATCAGGCCGGTACAGTCCTTCCTCGCACAGCTCTATCACGTGGCGCATGCGCTGTTCCTGGCTGCAGAAGTCGCTGCCCGGCGCCGGCGTATCCTCAAGGCCGCGATCTCCAATGACGATGTAGCCGCCCATGCCGCAGGTCAGATTGACGATGACGTCGACCTTGCTCTCGCGGATGCGCTTGACCACTTCGCGGTAATGACGTGTCTCCATGCTGAACGCGCCGGTGTCCGGCTCACGCACATGGATGTGTACGATGGCGGCGCCGGCGTTCGCGGCTTCCACTGCCGCGGTCGCAATCTGTTCCGGAGTGATCGGGCAGTGCGGACTCTTGGTGACGTTGGTGTCGTCGCCGGTGATGGCGCAGGTGATGAAGACGTCCTGATTCATGGGCGGCCCTCGATGACATCCCGCGGGTCTGGCGCGCCCACGGCTGGTAAATATTATGAAGTCAATAATATAATAATGCACCACACTGCGGCAAGCGGCTGGAGGGTAGACATGCAGACACAGTTGTTGATCGGCGGCCGCCTGGTGCAGGGCGAGGGACCGGTCGAGCAGGCGCTGAATGCCGCCACCGGCCTGCCGCTGGCGGCGGTAGCCTCCGCCAGCATCGAACAGGTCAACCTGGCGGTAACGGCTGCCGAGCAGGCATTTCCGGGTTGGGCGCAGACCGCGCCGAAGGATCGTGCTGCGCTGCTGCTGAAGATTGCCGACCGCCTGGAGTCGGATGCGTCCGGCTATGCGGAACTGGAATCGCAGAATACCGGCAAGCCGCTGCAGGCGATGCTCAACGACGAGATGCCGGCGATTGCCGATGTGTTTCGTTTCTTTGCCGGGGCGGCGCGCACACTGCACGGGCCGCTGGCGGGCGAATACCTGCCGGGCCATACCAGCTTCGTACGCCGCGACCCGATTGGCGTTGTCGCCTCGATCGCGCCCTGGAACTATCCGCTGATGATGGCGGCGTGGAAGCTCGGGCCCGCCGTTGCCGCCGGCAATACCGTGGTGATCAAACCCTCCGAGCAGACGCCATTGACCTTGCTCAAGCTGGCGCAGCTGCTGGCCGAGCTGCTGCCGCCCGGTGTCGTCAACGTGGTCTGCGGCCGCGGCGAGCCGGTGGGCAGTACGCTGGTGGCACACCCGCGGGTGCGCATGGTGTCGCTGACCGGCGATGTCGGCACCGGCCAGAAGGTGCTGGCGGCGGCGGCCGGCAACCTCAAGCGCACCCACCTGGAACTGGGCGGCAAGGCGCCGGTCATTGTGTTCGATGACGCCGAGGTTGCTGCGGTGATCGCCGGTATTCGCGGTTTCGGCTTCTACAACGCCGGCCAGGACTGCACCGCAGCCTGCCGCATGTACGTCGGTGCCGGCATCTATGAGCGAGTCGTCGCCGACCTGACGCAGGCGGTGAGTTCCATCCACGTCGGCAGCCAGCAGGAGCCTGGCGTGGAAATGGGTCCGTTGGTGTCGCAGGCCCAGCGCGAGCGGGTGGCTGGATTCGTGAGCCGAGCCGCTGCCGAGCCGCATATCCAGATCACCACCGGCGGCAAGGCCAGGGCTGGGGCTGGCTTCTTCTACCAGCCGACCATCGTCGCCGGTGCGCGCCAGGGCGATGAGATCGTGCAGCGCGAGGTGTTCGGTCCTGTGGTATCGATCACCCGGTTTACCGACGCGGACGATGCGGTGCGCTGGGCCAATGATTCCGAGTATGGCCTGGCCTCCTCGGTCTGGACGCGCGATATTGGCCGCGGCATGCAGGTGGCCGCACGGCTGCAGTACGGCTGCACCTGGATCAACACGCACTTCGCCGGCGTCAGCGAGATGCCGCACGGCGGCTTCAAGCGCTCCGGCTATGGCAAGGACCTGTCGGTGTATGCGCTGGAAGACTACAGCGTGCCGCGCCACGTGATGGTGAGGCTGTAGCGCGTGTGGGTGCACGCGCCTGGTCGCGTCCCTGTTCAAGCGCCTGTCGGCGCGCTGTGGTCTGCGGCGTTGCTGTGGGCCGCGAGCCTGCTGGTCGCCAGCCTTCTGGTCGGCTGCGATTCCGGCCACACGGGTGATCAGGCCAAGGTCGTGAACATCTATAACTGGGCCGACTACATCGGCAAGGACACGCTGGCGAAGTTTGAGAGCGCCACCGGCATCAAGGTGGTCTACGACACCTACGATGCCGATGAGACCCTGGAAGCGAAGATGATGGCGGGCGACTCCGGCTACGACGTGGTCAGCACGTCGACGGATTTCTTCAGCCGCCAGATCAAGGCGGGCATCTACCAGAAACTCGATCGCAGCAAGCTGCCGAACTGGCACAACCTGGATCCGCAGGTGCTCGAGATAGAGGCTGGGGCGGATCCGGGCAACCTGTATGCGATGCCGTACCTGCGCCATGTGAACGGCTTTGCCTACAATGTCGACATGATCAGGCAACGCATGCCGGACGCGCCGCTCGACAGCCTCGACATGATCTTCAAGCCCGAGATCATCGCGCGCTTTGCCGACTGCGGCGTGTCGTTCCTGGACCAGGCCGAGGACGTGCTGCAGCTGGCGCTGAACTACCTGCACCTGGATCCTAATTCCACCAATCCCGCGGATTACAAGCGCGCCGAGAAGCTGCTGCTGTCGGTGCGTCCCTACATCCGCGCCTTCGACTCCAGCGAGTACATGAACGGCCTGGGCAACCGCGAGTTCTGTATCTCGATGTCATGGTCCGGGGACTACGCGGCCGCCAGGGCGCGCGCCAAGGCTGCCGGCGTAGATGTGAACCTGGCATTTACCGTGCCCAAGGAGGGCGCCAACGCCTCGTTCGATGCGCTGCTCATCCCGGTGGATGCACCGCATCCGGACGCCGCGCACCGCTTCCTGAACTTCATCCTCGAGCCGCGGGTGATTGCGGACATCACCAACGAGATTCACTACGCCAACGACAACCTGGCGTCGGTGCCCTATATCGATCCGGCTATCCTGCATGATCCCGCCATCTATCCGAATGCGGAAACGGCCGCCAGGCTGTACCAATCGGCGGAGGTCAGTCCGGCGCTGGAGCGCATCCGCACGCGCACCTGGACCCGGATCAAGACGGCGCGCTGATACGATGCCAGCACCAGTCACCACCGCACCTGTCACCATGGCAGCTGTCACCAAGTCGCGGCTGCGCATCAGCGCCGCCAATGAGCTGTCGGTCGAGCTGGCGGACGGACAGCGCTACGCGATCCATCCGATCTGGCTGCGCGAGCGCTGCCAGGATGCCGCCACGCTTGATCTTCGCACCGGGCAGCGGCTGGCTGACCCTTCGGATCTGGATCCGCAGCTGGCGCTGAGAGCTGTGACTGAACTTACGCCTGGCCGTTTTCGCGTGCAGTTCAGCGACGGCCATACGGCCGACTTCCTGGAGTGCGACATCCTCGCGGAGGCGGGCTTCGCCCCCGGGGATCATGAACTGCCGGCGCCGCGGCTGTGGGATGCGACGCTGCAGCTGCCGGCGCCGGCGCGCTGGAACAGCGCGGCGGGCGATGCGGAACGCAGCGGGTGGCTGGCGCAGTTCCTGGAGCTCGGTTTCGTGATCTTCAGTGGCGTGCCGACCTCGCCCGGCCAGGTACTGCAGGTCGGATCGGTGTTTGGCTTCACCCGCGAAACCAATTTTGGCGCGCTGTTCGACGTCCGCTCGACTCCGGAGGCCTGCGACCTGGCATACACCGCGCTGCCGCTGGATCCGCACACCGACAATCCCTATCGCTGGCCGGTGCCTGGTGTGCAGTTGTTGCACTGCCTGGTCAACAACACCCGCGGTGGGCTGTCGACGCTGGTGGACGGCTTTGCCGCCGCCGACGCGCTGCGCGCACGCGACGCCGAGGCGTTCCGGCTCATGTCGCAGACCGCGGTTCGGTTCCGCTACCGCGATGCCGACACCGAGCTGGTGGCAAGCGCTGCGCCGATCGAGCTCGACGTCGCCGGCCGCTTGCAGGCGGTGCACTTCAGCCCGCGGCTGGATTTCGTGCCGCTGCTGCCGCCGCAACAGCTGGACGGGTACTATCGTGCGCGGCGCGCGTTCGATCACCTGCTGCGCTCACCGCAGTTCGAAATCCGCTTCCTGCTCGATGCCGGCGAGCTGCTGATGATGGATAATCGACGCCTGCTGCACGGCCGTACCGGCTTCGACCCGACCGAGGGACTGCGTCACCTGCAGGGCTGCTACATCGACATCGACGGCCCGCGCAGCCTGTACCGGGTTCTGCGGCGCCGCCAGGCGGAGCCGACGCCGCAGCCACAGGCAAGTCCAATGGAGCGCGCGCAATGAGCCAGACGGTCAGTTTCCACCGCATGCAGGACGGCACCCGCGAGGACTACCTGCTGCTCGACCAGTCGGAGCGCGACTACGCGGCCGGGCTGCCCGATCGCATACTCGAGGCGCTGCGGCGGCTCGATCATTCGCTCGCCGGCTATCAGGTGAGCCGGCTGGGACATTCGTTGCAGGTGGCGACGCGCGCGCTCACGGACGGGGCCGACGATGAGCTGGTCGTGGCGGCGCTGATCCACGATATCGGCGACGAGCTGGCGCCGTATAACCACGCCGAATTCGCCGCCGCGATCATCCGGCCGTACGTGCGCGAGGAGGTCAGCTGGATCATCGAGCAGCACGGTCTGTTCCAGAATTACTATTACGTGCACCATCTCGGTGGCGACCGCAACGGCCGCGATCGCTTCAGGGGTCATCGGTGGTATGGCGCCTGCGCTGCGTTCTGCGAGCGCTGGGATCAGGCATCGTTCGACCCGGATTATCCGAGCCAGCCGCTGGCAGCGTTCGAGCCGCTGGTTCGCAGTATCTTCGGGCGGCAGGCGCACGATCCGCGCTACGTCAGTGCTCCGCCATCTGCATCTCCAGCGCCCGTCGCTGATCGGCGCGGCGCATGAAGTAGCCGGCGGTCAATACGCAGGCGCCGACCGCGCAGATGATCAGGCTCGCGAGCGCATTGATGTCCGGGCTGACGCCGAGCTTGACCTTGGAGTAGATGACCATCGGCAGCGTGCTGGCGCCCGGGCCCGACACGAAGCTGGAGATCACCAGGTCGTCGAGCGAGAGCGTGAAGCTCAGCAGCCAGCTCGACACCAGCGCCGGCGCCAGTATCGGCAGGGTGATCTCCAGGAACGCGCGCGCGGGTCCCGATCCCAGGTCCATCGCCGCCTCCTCCAGCGAGCGGTCGGCGGTCTGCAACCGCGATTGCACCGTGATGGTCACGTAGGCGGAGCAGAACGCGACGTGCGACAGCACGATGGTGGTGAAACCGCGGTGCGGCCAGCCGATCACCTGGAACATCGACACGAACAGCAGCAGCTGCGTGATGCCGGTGATGATCTCCGGCATCACCAGCGGCGCGTTCACCATGCCGGTCAGCAGCAGGCGGCCGCGAAAGCGCGCGAAGCGCACCAGCGCGATCGCCGCCAGCGTGCCCAGCACCACCGCCGCGCTGGAAGCGGCGACGGCGACTTCCAGCGACAGCAGTGCCGCCTGCAGCAGCTGGCGGTTGTGCAGCAGCTGGAAATACCAGGCGGTCGAGAAGCCGCCCCACACATTGACCAGCGGCGAGGCGTTGAACGAGAACGCGATCAGCACCAGGATCGGCAGGTACAGCACTGCGATCCCGAGGCACAATATCGTCAGCAGCATCGGCGAGTAGCGGCTGTCCATGCCGTTCAGGCCTCGAGCTGTTTGACGCTGTAGTACTGGTAGATCGCGATCGGACCGGCCAGCAGGAACAGGAAAGCGATGGCCACCGCAGAGGCGACCGGCCAGTCATGATTGCCAAAGAATTCATCCCACAGCACGCGGCCGATCATCAGGTTGTCAGGTCCACCCAGCAGCGAGGGGATCACGAACTCGCCGACCGCCGGGATGAATACCAGCATCGAGCCGGCGATGATGCCGGGAACCGATAGCGGCAGCGTGACGTCGACAAACACCCGCCACGGCGCACTGCCCAGGTCGGCGGCTGCCTCGAGCAGCGAGTGGTCGAGTTTTTCCAGCGTCGCGAACAGCGGCAGCACCATGAACGGCAGGTAGGAGTAGATGATGCCCAGGTACACCGCCAGCGTGGTGCGCATGATCCGTAGCGGCTCGTGGATCAAACCCAGGTGCAGCAGCACGGTATTGAGTATGCCATTGTCGCGAATGATGCCCTCGAGCGCGTAAACGCGCAGCAGGAACGAAGTCCAGAATGGAAGGATGATCACCAGCAGCAGGATATTCTGCGTGGACTTCGAGGCGCGCGCGATCGCGTACGCCATCGGATAGCCCAGCAGCAGGCAGATCAGGGTTGAGAAGAACGCCGTCTTGAGCGAATACAGGTAGGCGACGCCATAGACGTCGTCGGTAAACAGGTACAGGTAGTTCGCCAGGCTGAGGCTGAACTGCAGGTGGTGATCCGGGGTGGTCGTCAGCACGTCGGTGAACGGCGGCACGTGCGCGGCCGTGTCGGCGAAGCTGATCTTGAAGGCGAAGACGAACGGAACGAGGAAGAAGACCAGCAGGAACAGCAGCGGCGGCAGGATGATGAGCCAGCGGCCCGGTCGCTCGATGAATTTCATCAGTCGCGCAGGAATGTCCCCTTAAGCGCCATTGTGCGCGATAAACTTGGCGTGGTGTACAGATTTTACCGGTTCGCAGCCAGCCGGATCGCGTCCAGGGGAACCACGGAAGGCATCGTGCCGCGCTCAAGACCAGCCCAGTCGCCATCCATTGCCAAGAGCGGAACTGCCAGCCGCGGAGGTGCCAGCCGCGCGACTGCCAGCCGCGTTGGTGCGCCGCGCGCCGGCGCCATGGCAGCCCCCGGTCCCGGTCGTACCTCGCGCAACCGCCAGCGGCAGCGGCTCATCGACGCCTGCATCTCGGCGCTGCACCTTTACGGGCCATCGCGCACCACGGTGGAGAAGGTGGTCGCGATTGCGGACCTGTCGCCCGGCATCGTGCGGTTTTATTTCGACTCCAAGGCCGCGATGCTGGTCGCATCGCTGGAGTACCTGGCAGCCGAGTTCCAGGAGCGGGTGCTGCTGCCGGTGTCGCAGCTGCGGCACGCGCCGGTGCGGGCGCTGGAGTTGCTGGTGGATCTGTATCTGGATCCCCAGATCGCCAGTCCGCGCAAGGTATCGGTGTGGTACTCGTTCTGGGGTGAAGCCAGCTCGCGCCAGGAGTACTACGACATCTGCGGCCGCAAGGACGAGGAGTTTGCGGCGCTGGTACACGAATTGATTGAGCGGCTGATTGCCCAGTCCGGGGCTGCGCACCTGGATGCCGACGGCATCGCGCTGGGACTGATTGGTGTACTGGAGATGATGTGGCAGACGTTTGCTTTCCAGAGCGAATCGAGCATCGACCGCGTCGCAGCCAGGCAGCGTTCGCTGGCCTACCTGCGCTCGGTGTTCCCCGGTCAGTTTGGAGCTGCGGCTTCGGCCGCCCCGCCGGACGTTCCGGTGCTGCACGCTGCCGTGCCGACCACACTGCCTGCCATACTTCCGACTGCGGCTTCCAAGCAGCCAATTGCGGCTGCCGATCAGCCGGCCGCGTCCAGCGCGAGGCTGCCGGCATGGGCCTATGCACATGGTGCGCTGCTGGCCGCCGAGCGCGACCGGCTGCTGCGTCCGGCCTGGCAGTTCATCGGACACGAAGCGGAAGTCCCCGCCGCCGGTGATTTCCTGAGCGGGGATCTGGCCGGCGAGCGCGTGCTGCTGGTGCGCGATGAACGCGGCCGGTTACGCGCATTTCGCAACGCCTGCCGTCGTCGACCGCACGCGCTGGTGATCGAGCGCAGCGGCCACTTCGACGGCGCCATTCACTGCGCGTCGCATGGTCTGACCTACCGGCTCGACGGGCGATTAGTCGACGGCGACACGCCCGGCGATCTGAGTGCGCTCGAGCTCAAGCCCCTGGGGGCGCTGATACTGGTGCGCGCGGCGCCGGCGGCGGCCAACCCGGCAGTGGCCAAGCCTGAAGCTGCGACCCCGACGACCGCCAGTGAAGCCGACTGGAGTGCGTTCGATCGGCTGCGGCCATCCGCCATGCAGCAAATCGAGGTTGCGGCGGACTGGAAGCTGATCGTCGAGCGCTGGCTGGAGACCGCTGGCTCGCAGCGGCAATTCCTGCCGCCCAATCAGCTGATCGAGCTGCGGCGCGACGCGGCGCTGATTCTCCAGGTGATTCCGCTGGCCGCTGGCCGCTGCCGCGTGCAGCGTTTTGATTTCCTCGCGGCCGCGCGGAGGCGGGGATCCGCCAGCCGCCGGCCTGCCGGCGGTCGCAGCGCCCTTGCGGGCTGGCAGCGCCAGGTTAATGCGTGGCTACAGCAGGAGATCGCGCTGGCAGAATCGACCCAGACCGGACTTGCCGTCGCATCCGATGAGTTGGAGGACAGCGCACCGATTCCCGCGCCGCTGGTGCAGTTCCGCAGGTCGATCACCGCCTTGCTGCCGGCGATCCCGACTTTGCCGGAACGCCCGCCGTGACGCGCAGCCTGCGGGCCGGGCGCGGCCCAACCCTAGGCAAAGCGCGCCGGAGCGCTCGGGTGGCGTACCTCCGGAATGCGCTCGCGCAGCAGCTGGTGGAACTCGTACATGCAGTTCTCCAGCTGTGAGAGCGGACCCGGCTCATAGCTGCCCGACGCCAGGCCCAGTTGTACGTTGCGGCACAGAAACTCATCCTCGCGCTGCACACCGCGGTTGATGCGGGCGGTGAGGTAACGCACGATGCGCATCTCGCGCCGGTCATCCGGCAGCGCGAATGAGCCGCCTCGAATGGTGCACTGGCCTGGCCCGCGCGGCAGCACCTGGAAGAAATCCATCTGCTCCGGGAACACATCGATGCCGAGGTTTGGCAGCATGCTGTAGAAGCTCCAGCGTTTGCGATGGTCTTCCGGCAGGTCCTCGGTAACGCCGGCGACCATGCGCTGATACATGCGCTCGCTCCACTGCGGCGATTCGCGTTCGCGCATCCAGCTGATACCGCGCGCCACGCCGGTAGGCAGGGTGCGCTGATCGTCATAGTCGGGCGTGAACATGCGATTCAACCCGGGATGCCCGATCGGCACGTGGTAGGACTCGAGGTAGTTGTCCATCGCGACCTTCCAGTCGCATTCCCAGTGCTCGATGTAGAACGGACCGAGCGGCACCATGTCCTGGAAGCGATACGGCGTGAACTCGTCCAGGAAGCTGCCCCAGATCTGCTCCAGCGGCGGCGGATTGCCGGCGACGCAGACGAACACGAAGCCCAGCATGATCTGCGAGCGCACTGGTTTGAGGCTCAGCTGCGTACGATCGAGTCCCGGAAACGTCTCGCGCGCCGGCACCCCGACCAGTTCGCCCGACAAACGATAGGACCAGCCGTGATAGGGGCAGGTGATGTGCGCACGACAGTTGCCGCCGCCCTGCAGCAGGCGCGAGCCGCGATGGCGGCAGACGTTGTGATAGGTCTGGATCGCGCCGTCGGCGCCGCGTACGGCCACGACGCTGTCGGCGCCCAGGTCGAGCGTCATGTAGTCGCCGGGCTTCGGGATCGAGCTGATGTGGCAGACGATCTGCCAGCTCGGCTTGAGAATCCGCTCGTATTCCAGGCGTGTCATTTCCGGGTGGCTGTAGACCCAGGCCGGCAACGCCCGCGGGAGCGGGGCAGCGGACAGCGCGTCGGCGGAGGGCGCGGGCGACGGGGCGGCTGAGGAGTTCATCGCGGGGCCTCCGGCGATTGGCGAAGAAGATTTATATGATTGTGCAATTCTACACCGAATTTATATGTCCATATAGACGAGTGCAATAAGTAATGCTACCGTCCGCTACCCGTAGCCCAAGCACCGCGGAGCGCAGCCATGTCCCGCACCCTGACCAGGAACCACGAACATTTCCGGCGCGCCCTCAAGCGCATGCCGCTCGGCGTCGCCTCGAATTTCCGCTTCTGGGGCGAAGACCGCACCATTTACGTTAAATCCGGCCGCGGCGCCCGGATTACGGACCTGGACGACAACGTCTACGTCGACTACCGCATGGGTTATGGACCGGCGATCCTCGGCTATGCCGACGCGCGCGTCGATGAGGCGGCACGGCAAGGCATGGAGGTCGGCGGCGTATTTGCGCTGTCGACCGAAGCCGAGTACCGCGTTGCACAACGGATAGCGAAAATGGTGCCCGCCGCGCAGCTGGTGCGTTTCTCCAATTCCGGCACCGAAGCGGTGATGGCTGCGTTGCGCCTGGCGCGTGCCTACACCGGCAAGGACGACTACGTGATTCTCGAAGGCAGTTATCACGGGCTGTTCGATGCGGCGATGTGGTTTACGCCAATGGACAAGTGGGGCCAGGTCGGCGAGCCCGAGGTACTGCCCTACAGCGAAGGCGTACCGCTGAGCACCCGCAACTTTGCGCATTTCGTGCAGGCGAACGATGCCAACCAGCTCGAGGACGTGCTCAAGCGCCACGCCAGCTCCATTGCCTGCCTGCTGATCGAGCCGATCATGGGCAACTGCCTGGGGATAGCGGCCGACCCGTCCTACGTGCGTGCGGCGCGCGAGCTGTGCGACCGCTACGGCGTGGTGCTGATCATCGACGAGGTGAAGAGCGGATTTCGCGTGGCGCGCGGCGGCGTGCAGGAGCTGTACGGCGTGCAGGCCGACCTGTGCACCTTCGCCAAGGCGATCGCCAATGGCTATCCGATCTCGGTGCTGGCCGGCCGCGAGGAGATCATGCGCAAGATCGGCCGCGGCGTTGCCCACGGGGGAACCTACACGGCGCACCCGGTATCGCTGGCGGCGGCTGAGAAGACGCTTGAGATCCTTGACGAGACCGACGCGCTCGAGCGCATCGCCGCCTATGGCACGCGGCTGCGCGCCGGCATGAGCACCATACTCAAGGCGCGCGGCGTCGCACACAGCTTTGTCGGCCATCCGTCGATGGGGGGCCTGTACTTCGCGCACGAGCCGCCGCGAACCTACCGTGACTGGAAGGGCAGCGACTATACCTTCTACGATGCGGCCGCCAGGGTGCTGCACGATGAGGGCGTCCTGTGCGAGCCCGATTCGCGCGAGCCGTGGTTCGTGTCGGCGGCGCACGATGACTCGTGCCTGCGCGATACGCTGGCCGGATTCGAAGTGGCGATCGACACCACGCTCGATACGCTGGGGAAGTCGCGCCGCAAGCCGGCCTGAACGAGGCCCCAACGACGGCCTCAGCCAGGGCCTGGACAAGGGAGAGAGTCATGCTCAGCGGCGGCAACAAGCGCCAGGGCAACGGGCGCCATGACGCGATCATCGTCGGGGGCGGGCACAACGGCCTGGTCGCTGCCTGCTACCTGGCGCGCGCCGGGCTGGACGTGCTGGTGCTCGAGCGCAATGACTATGTCGGCGGCGCGGCGGTCAGCCGACGGCTGTACGACGGCTTCACCTATTCCAGCTGCTCCTACGTCTGCAGCCTGCTGCGTACCGAGATCATTCGCGAACTGAACCTCCCCAGTCATGGCCTGCAGATCATCCCGTATGAGGGCGGCTGCACCATGATGCGCGATGGCGGCCATCTGGCCCTGTACGACAATCACGACGCCCTGCGGCGTGAGATCGCGCGCCATTCCAGGCGCGATGCCGAGAGCTACGAGCGCTACCTGCGCGACATGCTGCGCCAATGCCGCTTCATCAAGCCGCTGCTGCTGCGCGAACCGCCCGATCCGACCTCGTTCAAGCCGCGCGATATCATGGAGCTGCTTTACCTAGGCAAGCATTTCCATCGCCTGGGCGAGCAGCGCATGTACGACACGGTGCGCTTCTGGACCATGAGCTGCGCCGATTTCCTGGATGAGTATTTCGAGAGCGAGATCGTCAAGGCGCACCTGGCCGGCAGCTCCATCATCGGCACCGCGCTCGGGCCGCGCTCCCCTGGCACCGCCTACGTGCTGCTGCATCACTACATGGGCAACATCGATGGTGCGGTCGGCGCCTGGGGCTTTGCCCGCGGCGGCATGGGCGCGGTCACGCAGGCGCTGGCCGCCTCGTTCCAGGCGAGCGGCGGCGCCATCCGCAGTGGTGCGCCGGTGGGCCGGATACTGGTGCGCGATGGGCGGGCGCGCGGTGTGGTGCTGGCAGACGGCGAGGAGATCGAGGCCGGCATCGTGGTGTCCAATCTGGATGTGCGCCGCACCTTCCTGGACATCATGGAAGCTGGCGACCTGCCCGGCGAGTTTGTCGAGCAGGTGCGTAACTTCAAGATCCGCGGCTCATCGGGCAAGCTGAATATCGCACTCGACGGCTTGCCGCATTTCCCCGCCATCCCGCACGGCTCACCGAGCATCCGTGGCGACCTGCACGTGACCGACAGTATCGATATGCTCGAGCGCGCCTACGACGACTGGAAGGAAGGGCGCTGGTCGCGCGCGCCCTACATCGATATGCTGATGCCTTCGCAGATCGATCCGACCCTGGCACCGAGCGGCAAACACTATATGTCGGTGTTCGTGCAGTACTGTCCCTATAAACTGGCCGACGGCCCATGGACCGCCGAGCGCCGGGCCGCCTTCGGCCGCACCGTCATCGACACCATCGGCGAGCACAGTCCGGACTTCAAGGACCTGATCCTGCATGCGGAAATCCGCACGCCGTGGGACATCGAAAACGAGGTCGGACTCACCGAGGGCAATATCTTCCAGGGCGAGTTGACCTTCGACCAGCTGCTGTTCAACCGGCCGATCCCGGGCTACGCGCAGTACCGCGCGCCGGTGCGCGGCATGTATATGTGTGGCTCGAGCACGCATCCGGGCGGCGGGGTCATGGGCGCGCCCGGCGCCAATGCCGCCAGCGCCATACTGCGCGATCTGGGCCGCACGCGCGATTCCGGTCGCACGCGCGACCTCGGCCGGACGCACTGAATCATGCCAGCGAATGCCGGAGGCGCTGACCACTACGACTGCATCGTCATTGGCGGCGGGCACAACGGGTTGGTGTGCGCGGCCTATCTGGCGAGGAGCGGCCGCTCGGTACTGGTGCTGGAGGCGGCCAGCCAGGTGGGTGGCGCCGCCATCACGCGCGAATTCGCGCCAGGCTTCAGGGTATCGGCCTGCGCGCACCTGCTGCACCTGATGCCCGGATCCATCGTCCGCGACCTTGGACTCGAGCAGCGCGGCCTGCAATTCGCGACCGATCACATGCCGACAACCGCCATCGCCCCGCAGTCCGCGCCGCTGCCGATCGATCCGGACAACCCGAGCGTGCTGGCGCAGCTGTCGGCAGCCGATGCCGCCGCATTCCCGGCCTACCGCGCGCGCCTGCGGCGCCTGGCCGAGGCCCTGTATCCGGTGCTCGACAGCGTGCCGCCGCGACTGGGCACCGATTCCTGGCAGGATCGACTGGCGTTGCTGCGCATCGGCTGGCGTATTCGCCGGCTCGGGCGACCGGACATGCGCGAACTGCTGCGCATCGGCGGCATGTGCGTACAGGATCTGCTGGACGAGCACTTCGAGACGCCACTGCTCAAGGGTGCGCTGGCATTCGATGCGGTACTGGGCACCTGCGCCGGCCCGCGCTCTCCGGGCAGCGTATTTCCGCTGCTGTACCGGATGGCCGCGGAGGCGCAGGGCGGGACGCTGACGAGGGGCGGAACGCTGGCGCAGCCGGTAGGTGGACTTGGGGCGTTGTCCGATGCGCTGGCGCGCGCAGCGCTCGCGCACGGCGCCGCGATTCGCACCGGTAGCGCGGTAGAGCGCATCCTGGTGCGCGACGATCGCGCCGCCGGCGTGGTGCTGCAGTCCGGCGAGCAGATCAGCGCCGACAACGTCATATCGAACGCCGATCCGAAGACCACTTTCCTGCAATTGTTGGGCGGCGAGCATCTCGATACCGGCTTCGTGCGCCGCATCGCGCACCTGCGCGCCCGCGGCGTCACCGCCAAGCTGCATCTGGCATTGAGCGCCGCGCCGCAGTTCACCGGCCTGGCCGAGAGCGCGCTGTCCGGACGGCTGCTGCTGGCGCCGTCCCTGGACTATGTCGAGCGTGCGTTCAATCACGCCAAGTATCGCGAATTCTCGGCCGCGCCGATCGTGGAAGTCGCGCTGCCGACCGTACGCGACGCAAGCCTTGCGCCCGCCGGCAAGCACGTGCTGTCAGCCGTGGTGCAATACGCGCCGTATGAGCTGGCCGCCGGCTGGCCGCAGGCGCAGGCGCGCTTTGCCGACCTGGTGATCGATGCGCTCGAGCGCTGCGCGCCAGGCCTTCGAGCCAGCGTGCTCGCGGTGGAGCTACTGACCCCGCCGGACATCGAACGGCAATTTCGCATCAGCGGTGGTCACTGGCATCATGCCGAGCTGGCGCTCGATCAGTTTTTCTTCGTGCGCCCGGTGCCCGGGGCGGCGCAGTATCGAACGCCGGTCGACGGGCTGTACCTGTGCGGCGCCGGCAGTCATCCGGGCGGTGGCGTCATGGGCATCGCGGGCCGCAACGCGGCGCGGACACTGCTGCGCGAGGCGGCCTGACGATGCTCAGCGAAAGCGAACCGCACTATCGCCAGCCGCTGCTGAAGACACCGTTCCATGAGCGCGCCCGCGCGCACAGCCAGGTGGACAGCTTCATCGCCTGGGCGGGCTACACCACGGTTGATGTGTTCACGTTCGTGGAGCAGGAGTACTTCGCGATCCGCAACGCCACCACGCTCTACGACCTGACGCCGATGGTGAAATACCGGATCGCCGGACCCGACGCGCTGAGGTTCCTGAATCGCCTGATGACGCGCGACATCGGCAAGCTCCGGTGTGGCCGCGTGGCCTACAGCGTGTGGTGCAATGATGACGGCCACCTGATCGACGACGGTACCGTGTTTCGGCTCGGCGACAGCGAGTACCGGCTGTGCACCGGTGAGCGCCAGCTCGACTGGCTGCTGGATTCCGCCATTGGCTTCGACGTGCAGATCGGCGAAGTCACCGAGGAGACCGCGGCGCTGGCCGTGCAGGGGCCGACCTCCTGCGCGGTGCTGCGCGCCTTCGGCCTCGCCGGCGTCGAGCGCCTGAAGCCGTTCGAACTGGGCTGGTTCGCGCTGCCTGCGGCGCTGGGCGCCGACAGCCAATTGATGATCTCGCGCACCGGCTTCACCGGCGACCTGGGCTACGAGCTGTGGATGCGGCCGGAGGATGCCGAGGACGTCTGGGACGGCCTGATGCAGGCGGGGCGCGAATGCGCAATCCGTCCGATCGGCTCGCGCGCGCTGAACATGGCGCGCATCGAAGCCGGATTCATCCTGCCCAATGTCGATTTCGTTTCCAGCGAGCACACTTTGCGGGTAGGCACCGAGCGCTCACCGATTGAACTTGGTCTCGAGTGGCTGCTTGACTTCAACAAGGGCCACTTCAACGGCCGCCGCGCACTGCTCGCGGAGCAGCAGCGTGGAGCGCGCCGGCGCCTGGTGGGGCTGGACATCGAGGGCAACAAGCCGGCGCACAACGCGCTGCTGTACGCCGACAAGGCCGGCAGGAAAACGATTGGCAGCGTCAGCTCCGCCACCTGGTCACCGACCTGCAAGCGCAACATCGCGTTGGCAATGGTCGATGCACCGCACACGGCGACCGGCCAGACCATCTGGGCCGAGATCTACCTCAACCGCGAACTGGTGTGGGAGCGCCGCATGGCGCGTGCGCAGGTGGTGGAGCGGCCGTTCTTCGCCCACGAACGGCGCCGTGCCTCGCCGCCGGCGGATTTCTAGAAGTCCGTGCCGGCATGATCGCAAACCCGCTTAAACCGGTCGTCGATCGTCCCTGGCTCGACCCTAACGCCAAGCCGCAGATCATCATCGAAGGGGTCAGCAAGACCTACGGCAGCTACACCGCCGTCGATAACGTCCACCTGGCGATCTACAAGGGCGAAATGTTCGCGCTGGTAGGCGCTTCGGGCTGTGGCAAGACTACGCTGCTGCGCATGCTGGCCGGGTTTGCGCGCCAGAGCAGCGGACACATCTCCATCGACGGCGTCGAGATGAGTGACGTGCCGCCGCACGAGCGCCCGGTCAACATGATGTTCCAGTCCTACGCGCTGTTTCCGCACATGAGCGTCGAGGCCAATGTCGGCTACGGCATCAAGCGCCTGCCGCTCGATGCCGCGACCCGTCGCCAGCGCATCCAGGAAGCGCTCGACATGGTACAGCTCGGGGCACTCGGCCAACGCAAGCCGCACCAGCTGTCGGGCGGCCAGCGCCAGCGGGTGGCGCTGGCGCGGGCGCTGATCCGGCGACCCAAGCTGCTGCTGCTGGATGAACCGCTCTCGGCGCTCGACAAGAAGCTGCGTGAGCAGACCCAGTTCGAACTGATGGACCTGCAGTACAAGCTCGGCATCACGTTCGTGATGGTGACGCACGACCAGGACGAGGCGATGGCGCTGGCGACCCGCATTGCCGTCATGGAGCGCGGCAAGGTGCTGCAGATCGGCACGCCCTCGCAGATCTACGAGTTTCCCAATACGCGCTTCGTGGCCGACTTCGTCGGTACCACCAACCTGTTCGAAGGCACGGTCAGTGCCTCCGAGCCCGGCCTGATCACGGTGCAGTGCTCCGAGACCGGCTGCGACCTGCTGGTCGATGATGTCGGGCGCTTCAGCGTCGGCCAGCGTGTGTGGGTGGCGCTGCGGCCGGAGAAGATTCGGCTGAGCAAGCAGCCGCTCGGCGCCGCACGCAGCAATCAGCTGCGCGGCACGGTGTGGGAGCTTGGCTACCTGGGCAATCGCTCGACCTATCGGATCAAGACGGCCAGCGGAAAAGTCGTTACAGTATTTTCCCAGAACGAGCGGCGCACATCGGAGTGGTCGATCGACTGGAGTGACGAGGTTTTTGTCAGCTGGGGCGCCGACGCTGCGGTGCTGCTGCATTCATAGCCGCTGCATTCATGATAGCTGCCGCATTTAACGGCACGGCGGGACTGAAGGATCGAGGCCTCAGCTCCGGCAAGTACAACGGAATGATTCGGACATATAGATTCGGACATATAAGGGAGAAAAGTGATGACAGCGATCCAATCTGCAGTGGCCCGCGCGCTTGCGACGGTTCTGGCGTTGTGCGCTACCGGCGCCACGCTGGCGCAGAACGCGCCCGGCCCGGACGAAGCGGCTGCCGAAGAAACCGGCGCGCTCAAGGAGATCGTGGTCACGGCGACGCGCCACGAGGAGTCGCTGAGCAAGGTGCCGGAGAGCATCAGCGCCTATACCCAGGAGGACATGGACCAGCGGGGTATGAAGGATTTCACTGACGTCGTCCGCTTCACGCCCGGCGTGTCGATCGACCAGACCGGCACCAATGCGATCTCTATCCGCGGCATCTCCTCCTCGGCCGGTGCCGGCACCACCGGCATCTATCTCGATGACACACCGATCCAGATGCGCTCGCTCGGCTTCAACCCTGACGATACGTTGCCGAAGACCTTTGACCTGGACCGCGTCGAAGTGTTGCGCGGACCGCAGGGCACGCTGTTCGGCGCCGGCTCGGAGGGCGGCACGGTGCGCTATATCCTCACGCAGCCAAGCCTGACCAGGGACAGTACCTATGTGCGCAGCGAACTCTCCTACACGCAGTACGGCGAGCCGAGCTACGAGGCCGGAATCGCTCATGGCGGTCCGATCATCGATGGTACGCTTGGGTATCGCGCCAGCGTCTGGTTCCGGCGCGACGGTGGCTGGATCGATCGCGTCGACCCGACCAGCGGTGCGGTGGTGGACAGCAATGCCAATCACCAACAGACGCTGGTGCTGCGCCTGGCCGGTATCTGGAAGCCGCTCGATGCAGTGACTGTGACGCCGAGCATTTTCTATCAGAACAAACAGGAACACGACATATCGACCTACTGGCCGTCGGCGTCGAATCCGTCCTCCGGGGTCTTCAATAACGCCGACCCCGATCGGATACCGGTGCCCGACCGCTTCTACCTGCCAGCATTGAAAATCGACGTCGATCTGGGAGGCAAGCGGCTGCTGTCGAACACGTCGTACTACGTGCGCGATGAACTCACCGGCTACGAGGGTACGACCTACAACCTGAGCTACTACCAGGGTATCGGCTGGCCGGCCGCTGTCGAGGCAGTCGATGTCAACCCGGCGTATTACCCGCTGATCGACACCAGCGGCGTGCACCTGCCGCCTGGCCTGACCAACTATCGCTCCCCGGCGACGGTCAAGAACCAGCAGCGCAACTTCACCGAGGAGCTGCGCCTGCAGTCCGACGACCCGGGCAGCCCCTGGACCTGGACCGTCGGCACCTTCTTCCAGGCGAGCCGCGAACTGAGCCTGGAGCAGATCCACGATCCGATGGCCGATGCACTGCTCGAGGCCCTGTACGGGGAGGACCTGGAGGACATCTACGGCTTTCCGCTGCTGCCCAATGGTGATTCGTACGAGCTACTCAATGTCTCCCACGACCACCAGATTGCCGGCTTCGGCGAGGTCACCTATGCGTTCACGGACCAGTGGAAATTGACGCTGGGCGCTCGCGTCGCCAGGACCTCGTTCGATATCTATAACTACTCCGATGGACCGCAGAATTACGGTCCCGAAGGACCGAACTATGGCTTCCAGAGCGAAACCCCATTCACGCCGAAGGCGAGCGTCGCGTATCAGCTCAACCAGAACAACCTTTTCTACGCCACCTATGCGAAGGGATTCCGGGTCGGTGGCGCCAATGCGCCGCTGCTGCCGAGCTGCGCTCCGGATCTCATAGCTGACGGTTACACCAGCGGCCAGGCCCCGCTGACCTACAAGTCCGATACTACCCAGAGTTATGAGATCGGCGCCAAGGACAACTTCAACAATGTACTGAAACTTGCAAGCAGCGTGTACTACATCCGCTGGAACCATATCCAGCAAAACGTCTACGTGGCCGGTTCCTGCGGCCTGCAGTTCACCGACAATGTCGGCACTGCCGTGGCAAAGGGATTTGACCTGCAGGCCGA
>Ga0302157_10001891_pt1 | contig 25068 bp, 22 predicted proteins | sample I_Bog_N3_3_FD_193502 | JGI IMG/M metagenome (GOLD analysis project Ga0302157, IMG submission 193502) | Peat permafrost microbial communities from Stordalen Mire near Abisko, Sweden - I_Bog_N3_3 | ecosystem: Environmental > Terrestrial > Soil > Wetlands > Peat | place: Sweden: Abisko, Stordalen... | reverse complement strand
CTGGGGCGACCACATCATCGGGCGGTTGCGGCCCAAGGCCAAGGCGCTCTTCCAGGCCGGCCGGTTCGTGGCCGTGGAGCAGGACCGGGCCGTGTTCGGCCTGCCCAACGAGACCCACCGCACCCGCTGCCTCGAGGTGCAGGGCGAGATCGAGGCAGCCCTGTCCGACCACTTCGGACGGCCGGTGGGGATGGTTCTGGTAGTCGACGAGGCGGCCCCCGGCGCCGACGACGGCCCCTCCGCCGCTCCGCCCGCCGCCCCACCCCGACCGGCCCCGCCGCGTCCGGCCCGGACCGATGGGCACGACGACGGGGGGCGTCCCGGCCCGGTCGTATCGGACACGGTCCCGGACCGCTCCGACGAGGATGTCCCCGACGACGAGGACCTCTCGGCGTTCGACGAGTCCGAACTCGGTGCGGTGGCCGAGATCGACAACTCGGCCGAGGCCCGGGTGCTCCAGGCCTTTCCGGGCGCCGAGGAGGTCGTCTAGATGGCCATCTTCTCCGGCCCGCTCCAGACGCTGATCGACGAGCTCGGGCGCCTGCCCGGTGTCGGCCCCAAGTCGGCCCAGCGCATCACCTTCCACCTCTTGAAGGTGGCGCCCGAGGACGCCCTCCGCCTGGCCGAGGCCATCATCGCCGTCAAGGAGCGCATCACCCTGTGCACCCGGTGCTTCAACGTGGCCGAGGGCGGGCTGTGCGCCATCTGCCTCGACGACCGTCGGGACGGATCGTCGCTGTGTGTGGTCGAGGACCCGAGGGACATCGTGTCGGTCGAGAAGACGGGGGAGTTCTCGGGCCGCTACCACGTCCTCCAGGGCGCGCTCAACCCCATCGAGGGGATCGGCCCGGACCAGTTGCGGGTGCGCGAGCTCCTGGTCCGCGTGGACGAGGAAGGGGTCAACGAGATCATCCTCTGCACCAACCCCAACCTCGAGGGTGAGGCGACGGCCATGTACCTGGCCCGGCTGCTGAAGCCCATGGGGCTCACCGTCACCCGGATCGCCAGCGGCCTTCCGGTGGGCGGCGACCTCGAGTACGCCGATGAGCTCACGCTGGGCCGGGCCCTCGAGGGCCGACGCGAGGTCGACGCGTAGCCCCGGAGGGTCCTTCTGGGCGGCGATCCTCGTCGACGGGTGAGCGGCGGGGCGCGCCCATGGGGCACCATGAGGGCATGGAGTCCGCAGAGGGAGCCCCGATCCGCTACCTGTGGCTCCTCCGCCACGGCAAGGCGGCGTCCGACGCCCCTCGGGGGGGTAGCGACCGCGACCGTCCGCTCACCGGACGGGGACGCCGCGACGCCGCCGCCCTGGGCGCCCGCCTGTCCGGTGGGGTGCTCCTGCCCGGTGTGGAGGAGCTCCCGGCACCCCAACTGGTGGTCTCCTCATCGGCGGTCCGCACCCGCCAGACCGCCGATCTGGTGGTGCGGGCCATGGGCGGGGACGTCCCTGTCGACTCGTACGACGCCCTGTACGGGGCCGATCCCGACCTCGTGCTCCGGTACGTGCGTGAGATCGACGAGGAGGTCACCGGCGCCCTGGTGGTGGGGCACAACCCCACCCTCTACCAACTGGCCTGGCAGCTGCTGCCCGACCGGCGGGACGAGGGTGATGCCGGCGGCCGCACCCGGCTCGAGGCCCACGGCTTCCCGACCTGTGCCCTGGCCGTGCTGGGCCTGGCCGTGCCGTCGTGGGAGGACGTGGCCGACGGGTCGGCGACCTTGGAGGGCGTGTTCAAGCCCGCCTACTGATCCTCCGGGTCACAGTGTGCGGAGCACGGCGGCATCACCCTGGCCGCCGCCACCGCAGAGGCTGACCGCCGCCGTGCCGCCGCCCCGGCGCTTCAGCTCGAGCAGCGAGGTGAGGGCCAGCCGGGTGCCCGACATCCCCACCGGGTGGCCGAGGGCGATGGCACCACCGTTGACGTTGACGATGTCGTCGCCGATGCCCAGGGCGGCGGCCGAGGCGCACCCCACCGCGGCGAAGGCCTCGTTGATCTCGAAGATGTCGATGTCCTTGACGGTGAGGCCGGCCTTGGCCAGGGCCACCGAGGTGGCGTTGGAGGGCTGGTGGAGGAGGGACGGGTCCGGACCGGCCACCTGCCCGTAGCTCACCAGCTCGCCGAGGGGCGTCAGCCCCAGTGCCTCGGCCTTGGCCTTGGACATCACGATCACGGCCGCCGCGCCGTCCGAGATCTGGGAGGCGTTGCCGGCGGTGATGGTGCCGCTCTTGTCGAAGGCCGGCCGGAGCTTGCCGAGGGACTCGGCCGTCGTCTCGGGGCGGACGCCCTCGTCGGTGTCGACCACCAGCGGGTCGCCCTTGCGCTGGGGGACGCTGACCGGGACGATCTCCTCGGCGAACTTCCCGTCCTTGATGGCCGCCGCCGCCCGCTCGTGGGAGAGGGCGCTGAAGGCGTCCTGTCGCTCCCGGGACACGCCGTCGGCCCCGTTGTACCGCTCGGTGCTGAGCCCCATGGCGCACTCGTCGAAGGCGCAGAACAGGCCGTCGTACATCATCGAGTCGACCAGTGCGGCATCGCCGATCCGGTAGCCGCCCCGGGCGCCGGGCAGCAGGTAGGGGGCCTGGGTCATCGACTCCATCCCACCGGCCACCACGATCTCCGCCTCGCCGGCGTTGATCATGAGGTCGGCGAGGTAGATGGCGTTGAGGCCCGACAGGCAGACCTTGTTGACGGTGGTGGCGGGGACGCTCATGGGGATGCCGGCCTTGACGGCGGCCTGGCGTGCCGTGATCTGGCCCGCCCCGGCCAGGATCACCTGCCCCATGAAGGTGTAGTCGACCTGCTCGGGGGCCAGCCCGGCCCGCTCCAGGGCGGCGGCGATGGCGAATCCGCCCAGCTCGGTGGCGGCGAAGCCTCCGAGGGCGCCGGACAGCTTTCCGATCGGGGTACGGGCGCCTGCGACGATGACGGTTCCGGACATGTGGACCTCCGAGGCCTGGTGGCCTGCTCAGGCGGCGTTCCCCCCATGGGCCCGCCACAACGACTGCCCATGATATGGCCTCCAGCGGCCGGGCCACCACCCGGACCGGCCTGCGACGACGGGACCGCGGCCGTCGCGGCCGTGGTCGGGGATCGGCCGAGGAAGGGTGGCCCCCGGCGAGCTATCCTCGCTCCCCATGCAGGACTTCCTCACCGCCATCGACGCAGGTGCCAGCGGCGACGAGCTCGCCTCCATCCCCCTCCCCGAGGCCTACCGGGCCTCATTCGTCCTCCGGGACGAGGTGGGCATGTTCGAGGGGCTCCCCACCGAGGACAAGGATCCGAGGAAGTCCCTCCATGTCGGCGAGGTGGCCGTCCCCGAGCTGGCCCCCGACGAGGCCGTCATCGCCGTCATGGCCAGCTCCATCAACTTCAACACGGTGTGGACGGCCATCTTCGAGCCGCTGCCCACCTTCGGCTTCCTCGACCGCCTGGGCAAGGAGAGCGTCTGGGGCACGCGGCACGCCCTCGACTACCACGTGGTCGGATCGGACGCCTCGGGCGTGGTCCTGCGGACCGGCTCGGCCGTGCGGAAGTGGAAGCCGGGCGACCGGGTGACCGTCCACTGCAACTACGTGGACGACCAGAGCCCCAGCGCCCACGACGACTCCATGCTGGCGGACAACCAGCGCATCTGGGGCTTCGAGACCAACTTCGGTGGCCTGGCCGATCTGGCCGTGGTCAAGGCCAACCAGCTGATGCCCAAGCCCACCCACCTCTCATGGGAGGAGGCCGCCGTCAACGCCCTGTGCAACTCCACTTCCTACCGGATGCTGGTGTCGAAGAACGGCGCCCACATGGAACAGGGTGACAAGGTCCTGGTCTGGGGGGCCTCGGGCGGCCTCGGGGCCTTCGCCGTCCAGTACGTGCTCAACGGGGGTGGCACGCCGGTGGGCGTGGTCTCGTCCCCCTCCAAGGTGGAGCTCCTCCACGACCTCGGCGTCGAGGCGGTCATCGACCGCAAGGCGGCCGCCTACCGGTTCTGGGCCGACGAGCACACCCAGGACGAGTCGGAGTGGCGCCGGCTGGGCAAGGACATCCGGAGCCTGGTCGGCGACGACGTGGACATCGTGTTCGAGCACCCCGGCCGCCAGACCATGGGCGCCTCGGTCTTCGCCGCCAAGCGGGGCGGGACCATCGTGACCTGCGCCGCCACGTCGGGTTACATGATCGAGTACGACAACCGCCACCTGTGGATGAAGCTGAAGACCATCAAGGGATCGCACTTCGCCAACTACCGCGAGGCGTGGGACGCCAACCAGCTGGTCTGTGAGGGGAAGATCCTCCCGCCGCTGTCGGCCGTCCACACCCTGGAGGAGGTGGGCGACGCGGCCTACCAGGTGCACCACAACCTGCACGAGGGCAAGATCGGCGTCCTGTGCCTGGCCCCCGAGGAGGGCCTCGGCATCGACGACCCCGAGCTCCGAGCCCGGGTGGGGGAGGACCGGATCACCCTGTTCCGGAGGCACGGGGCATGACCGAGCCCCTGCTCACCGAGATCGATCACGTGGCGATCGCCGTGCCCGACCTCGAATCCGCCATCGCCTACTACGCCGACACCTTCGGGGCCACCGTCGACCACCGCGAGCGGGTGGAGTCCGACGGGGTGGAAGAGGCGCTGTTGAAGGTGGCCGACAGCTACATCCAGCTCCTCACGCCGATCCGTGACGACTCGCCGGTGGCCAAGTACCTCGAGAAGAAGGGCCCGGGCCTGCACCATGTCGGCTACCGGGTGGCGGACTGCGCCACGGCCCTGCAGTCGGTCAAGGACCACGGTGGCCAGGTCATCGACCAGGCGCCCCGTCCGGGCTCGCGGGGGACCACGGTGGCGTTCATCCATCCCAAAGGGGCATTCGGCACACTGATCGAACTGGTCCAGGAGTAGGGCCGCAGGCCTCCGATGGACACCGCCGGCGCCGAATCCGTCGAGTCCCCGGCCGGTCCGGCGGTGCCCGGGTCGGCTCCCCTGGTCGGGCCGTCCATCGGGGTCCCGAGCATCCCCCCCGTGGGCGGGCGCAGCCTGGTGCCCTCGCCGGTGCCGTCGGTGGCCACGGTGGTGCCGCTGGCCACGGGCGGGCCGGTCCGCACCCGGCCCGACGGCTTTCCCGCCGGCGTGGCCGACCAGCTGCGGGCCTACGTCTATCTGCTGGTCGACCCGCGGACCGGGCGCCCCTTCTTCGTCGGCCGGGGCCGCGGCGACCGGTGCTTCCAGCACCTCGCTGAGGCCCGGGCCACCGACCCGGGCGTCGACGCCGCTCCGGAGGACCCGGTGCTGGACCGGATCCGGCAGGCCGAGTCCACCGGGCGGGAGGTGCGGGTGGACATCCTCAGCTACGGGCTGAAGGGCGCCGAGGCCGACCGGGTCGCCCGGGCGGCACGTGACGTGCTGGGCCTGGCCACCGGGCCGGGCGACGGGGGCGGTCGCACTGCGGCCGCCGAGCTCGGGGCGCGCCTGGCCAAGCGGGCCAAGTTCAAGCACGCCCACCCGGTGGTCCTCCTGCGCGTGGGTCCCGGGTCCGACCACGCCTACGAGGCGGTGCGCCACCACTGGCGGGTGGGCCGACGCTGGGTCGACCTCGACTCCCCCCGGTCCCCACGGTGGGCCGTGGTGGTCGTCGGGGACCTGGTGGCCAACGTCTACCGCCTCGAGAGCTGGGAGCCCACCCGGGGCGGCACCGGGCCCGCCGGGGCCGGCGGCCGGTACTCGTTCGTCGGCACCGTCGACGTCGAGCTCGAGCGGCGCTACCGCGACCGGAGCGTGGCCCCCTACTTCGGTGACGGCGCCCCCGCCCCGGTCACCTACGTGTGGTGCGGGCCCCACTGGGTCAACGCCCCGCACTGATGGGACCCGGCGGATCTGAGTTCTGGCGGCGGGTCAGATAGCCTCAGGTCCATGGATCACCCCATGACCCAACGTCTCGAGGAATTGGCCGAGCGCCGCGAGCAGGCCCGCAACGCGGGCTCGCCCCGGGCGGTCGAGAAGCACCACGCCAAGGGCAAGATGACCGCCCGGGAGCGGATCGACTACCTGCTGGACGACGGCTCGTTCCAGGAGCTCGACATGCTGGCCCGCCACCGTGCCTACGGGATGGGGCTGGAGGAGAACCGGCCCTACACCGACGGCGTGATCACCGGATTCGGCACCATCGAAGGCCGGCGCGTCTGTGTGTTCAGCCAGGACTTCACCGTCTTCGGCGGGGCGCTCGGCGAGGTCTTCGCCGAAAAGATCCACAAGGTGATGGACCTGGCCTCCTCCATCGGGGTGCCCATGATCGGGCTCAACGACGGCGCGGGCGCCCGCATCCAGGAGGGGGTCGTCTCCCTCCACTCCTACGGGGGCATCTTCCACCGCAACGCCCAGGCCTCGGGCGTGATCCCCCAGATCAGCGTGATCCTCGGGCCCTGTGCCGGCGGGGCCGTCTACAGCCCGGCCATGACCGACTTCATCTTCATGGTCCAGGGCACCAGCCACATGTTCATCACCGGCCCCGACGTGGTCAAGACGGTGACCGGCGAGGACGTCACCCTGGAGGAGCTGGGCGGGGCGATGAGCCACGCCACCAAGTCGGGGGTGGCGGCCTTCGTGGCCCCCGACGAGAAGTCCTGTCTCGACGACGTCCGCTACCTGTTGAGCTTCCTGCCCTCCAACAACCTCGAAGAGGCACCCCTGGTGGCGTCCGGGGACGACCCCGAGCGGCTCACGCCCGAGCTCGCCGACCTCATGCCCGCCTCACCCAACCAGCCCTACGACATGAAGAAGGTCATCGAGGCGGTGGTGGACGACGGCGAGTTCTTCGAGGTGAACCACCACTGGGCCATGAACCTGGTCTGCGGCTTCGCCCGCATCGACGGACGGGCGGTGGGCATCGTCGGGAACCAGCCCCAGATGCTGGCCGGGGTGCTGAACATCGACGCCTCCGAGAAGGGGGCCCGCTTCGTGCGGACCTGTGACGCCTTCAACATCCCGCTCATCACCTTCGTGGACGTCCCCGGCTTCATGCCCGGCACCGACCAGGAGTACGGGGGCATCATCCGCCACGGCGCCAAGCTGCTCTACGCCTACTGCGAGTCGACCGTGCCCCGGGTCCAGATCATCACCCGCAAGGCCTACGGCGGGGCCTACGTGGTCATGAACTCGAAGTCCATCGGCGCCGACCTGGCCTACGCCTGGCCCTCGGCCGAGCTGGCCGTCATGGGGCCCGAGGGCGCCGTGGAGATCGTCTACCGCCGCGACCTGGCCGAGGCCGACGACCCGGTGGGCCGGCGCAAGGAGCTGGTGGAGGAGTACACCGAGCGCTACGCCAACCCCTACGCCGCCGCCGAGCGGGGCTACGTCGACGATGTCATCGACCCGTCCGAGACCCGTCGGATCCTGGTCCGCAGCCTGGCCCTGCTGGTGTCCAAGCGTGAGGACCTGCCCAAGCGCAAGCACGGGAACATGCCGCTGTGACCGACGCACCATCCCCGGGCATCGCCGTCCGGCCCCCGATCGACCCCGAGGTGCTGGCCATCCTGGCCGCGTCGGTCGACCAGGCCTGGCCCCGTCCGGTGGTCGTGGCGGCCGAGGTCGATGTGCGCCCCTCGCCGTGGCGGTTCAGCGGTCGGTGGTGGTCGCGTCCGGCCACCACCCGGCGCGACCGGCCGTGGGCCGGAGGCTGAGCCCACCGCGCTGCCTCAGGTGGGGTCGGTGACGAAGTCGATCAGCCGCTCCACCGCGCCGACCAGGGCCGGCTGGAGGTCGGCGTAGGTGCGGACCGAGGCCAGGATCCTCCGCCAGGTGGCGGGCGGGTCCCCGAACCCCAGCACCTCACAGACCCCGGCCTTCCAGTCGACGCCCATGGGGATCCGGGGCCAGGCCTCGATGCCGAGCACCGAGGGCTTCACCGCTTCCCACACGTCCACGAAGGGGGTGCCGGTGACCAGCACCTGGGGATGGCGGAGCTCCGAGGCGATCCGTGACTCCTTGGACCCCTCGACCAGGTGGTCGACCAGCACCCCGAGCTTTCGGGCCGGACCGGGACGGAACTCGGCGACGGCCCGGTCCAGGTGGTCGATGCCGTCCAGCCGCTCCACCACCACGCCCTCGACGCGGAGGTCGTCGCCCCAGACCCGTTCCACCAGCTCGGCGTCGTGGACCCCCTCCACCCAGATGCGGCCGGACCGGGCCACCCGGGCCGAGGCACCGGCCACGGCCACCGACCCCGAGGCGGTCACCGCGGTGGGGCCGTCGGCCGGCGGGGTCGCCGCCCGGACGAGGGAGACGGCCCGGCCGTCGACGGCGAAGGCTCCGGCGGCCAGTCGGAAGACCCGCTCCTGGCCGGTGCGTCCGCGGATCTCCGCACCGCCGCCCTCCACCCGGACGAGCACACCGCTGAAGCCGCTGGCCCGGTGGACCACGGCCATGCCGGCCACGGCGTCGACCCTGGGATAGACCGTGGCCAGCCGGTCCTCGGGTGGTGCGTCGATGGGACCGGACAGGATCCCGGCCATGGGATTGCGGCGGGGGGACACGCCGGGAACCTATCGGGTGCCGGCGTGCGACGGGTGGAATCCGGGCCGGCCTCGGCCGGCCGCTCAGCCGACCGCTCAGCCGACCGGTGTGGCGCGGTGCTCCTCGGCCAGCACCAGCATGTCGTCCATGATGTGGCCGATCTCGAAGTCCTTGGGGGTGTACACCCGGGCCACCCCCTTGCCCAACAGGATCTCCGCGTCCTCGGGCGGGATGATCCCCCCCACCACCACCGGGGCGTCGACCCCGTTGGCCCGCAGCCGGTCGACCACCTCGGGGACCAGTTCCAGATGGCTGCCCGACAGGATGGAGATGCCCACGACGTCGACGTCCTCGTCGCGGGCGGCTGCGGCGATCTCGGCCGGCGACAGGCGGATGCCCTGGTAGACGACCTCGAACCCGGCGTCGCGGGCGGCCACGGCGATCTGCTCGGCCCCGTTGGAGTGACCGTCGAGGCCGGGCTTGGCCACCAGCAGCTTGGGGGGGCCTCCCGTGCGGTCGGCGAGGTCCTTCGACCTGGCCAGCACGTCCCGGAACTCGACGCCCCGGTGGCCGACGCCGCCGCTCACCCCGGTGGGGGCCCGGTACTCGCCGAACACCTCGCGGAGGGCTCCGGCCCACTCGCCGGTGGTGCCCCCGGCGTGGGCCAGGGCGATGGTGGCCGGCATGACGTTCTCGGTCCCTTCGGCGGCCCGACGGAGGTCGTCGAGGGCCCGGGCCACCGCGGCCCCGTCACGGGCCGCCCGCCAGGCCTCCACATCGGCCCGCAGCTCGGACTCGACGGCGGGGTCGACCCGGAGGATGGAGCCTTCGGCCGAGCCCGGGCCGTCGGCCGCCCCGGACAGGGGCGACTCGGCCGTCTCGGTGAAGCAGTTGACCCCGACCACCTGGAGCTCACCGGTCTCGATGCGACGCACCCGCTCGGCCTGGCTCCCCACCAGCCTGGACTTGAGCTCGTCGATGGCCTCGAAGGCGCCGCCCAGGTCGAGCACGCTCTGCAGCTCGGCCCACGAGGCCTCGGCCAGCTCCGCCGTCTTCTTCCCGATGACGACCGACCCCTCGAAGATGTCGTCGTACTCCAGCAGGTCGGACTCGAAGGCCAGGATCTGCTGGATCCGGAGTGACCACTGCTGGTCCCACGGTCGGGGGAGTCCCAGCGCCTCGTTCCACGCCGGCAGCTGGAGGGCCCGGGCACGTGCGTCCTTCGACAGGGTGACGCCGAGTGTCTCGAGCACGATCCTCGGGACGTTGTTCTCCGGTTGGGCCTCGGTGAGTCCCAGCGAGTTCACCTGGACGCCGTAGCGCATGCGCCGCAGCTTGGGATCGGTGACCCCGTACCGCTCCGTGCACACCCGGTCCCACAGCTGGGTGAAGGCCCTCATCTTGCAGGTCTCCTCCACGAACCGGACCCCGGCGTTGACGAAGAACGAGATGCGCCCGACCACCGACGGGAACAGCTCATCGGGGATCTGTCCCGACTGTTGCACGGCATCGAGCACCCCGATGGCCGTGGCCAGCGCGTAGGCCACCTCCTGGTGGGGTGTGGCCCCCGCCTCCTGCAGGTGGTAGCTGCAGACGTTGATGGGGTTCCACCTGGGCACGTTGCGCACGGTGTAGGCGATGGTGTCGACCGTCAGCCGGCGGCTGGGGAGGGGCGGGAAGATGAACGTCCCCCGCGACAGGTACTCCTTCACGATGTCGTTCTGGGTGGTCCCCGACAGCACCCTCGGGTCGACCCCGTGGTCCTCGGCGTTGGCGATGTAGAGGCCGAGGAGCCAGGCGGCGGTGGCGTTGATGGTCATCGAGGTGTTCATCGACTCGACGGGGATCTGGTCGAGCAGCTGGGACATGTGGCCGAGATGGGCCACCGGGACACCCACCTTGCCCACCTCGCCGGCGGCCTCGGGGGAGTCGGGGTCGTAGCCGATCTGGGTCGGCAGGTCGAAGGCGATGGACAGACCCGTCTGGCCCTTGGCCAGGTTGGTCCGGTAGAGCTCGTTCGACGCCTTGGCCGTCGAATGGCCCGAGTAGGTCCGCATCACCCACGGCTTGTCCCGCCGGGCGGGTTCGGGTCCCCCGTCGGGCCGTCCGTTCGATTCCTCGGGTCGTGCCACCGCTACCACCTCGTCACTCGTCCCCACGCGGCCGGGTCGCCAGGTCGGCGGGTCGTCGCCCCAGGTTACCCGCTGGTTACTTGTGGTAGTCGAGGAATCCCCGGCCGGACTTCCGACCCAGCTGCTCGGCCGCCACCATGCGGCGGAGGAGCGGCACGGCGGCGTAGTTCGGATCGCGGAACTCCTGGTAGAGAGCGTCGAGAATGGCCAGCGAGGTGTCCAGGCCCACCAGGTCCAACAGGGCGAACGGCCCCATCGGGAACCCGCAGCCCCCTTTCATGGCGGTGTCGATGTCCTCCACCGACGCCACCCCCTGCTCGTAGAGGCGCACCGCGTTGTTCAGGTACGGGAACAGCAGCGCGTTGACGATGAACCCGGCCTGGTCCTTGACCTCGACCGGCGTCTTGCCACAGGCCTCGGCGAAGGTGCGCACGGCGGCGATGGTCTCGTCGGCCACCGTCAACGGGCGCACCAGCTCCACCAGCTCCATCACCGGGGCGGGGTTGAAGAAGTGGACCCCGCACACCCGTTCGGGCCGCCCGGTCTGCATGGCCAGTTCGATGACCGGCAGGGTGGAGGTGTTGGTGGCGAGGATGGTGTCCTCGCCGGTGATCCGGTCGAGCTCGTTGAAGAGCTCCTTCTTGACGGCCAGGTCCTCGACCACCGACTCGATGACCAGGTCCACGTCCTTCAGTGCGCTGAGGTCGGAGGTGCCCGAGACCCGGGCCAGGGCCTGGTCCCGCTCCTCGGCGGTCCGCTTGCCCTTGTCCACCTGGCGGTTGAGCGACTTCTCCAGCGCCGCCAGGGTGGCGTCGGCCGTCGACTGGTTGCGCGAGCGCAGCACCACGTCGAAGCCGTTGACCGCCGCCGTCTCGGCGATGCCGGAGCCCATGATCCCCGAACCGACAATTCCCACGCGTGCGATTGACATAGGGGACGATGCTAGCGGCGCCCGGGGCGGCTCCGCTGAGGCGACGACCCTCCGTGGCCGCCCGAGGGCGCCCGGAGCCGCCGCGGACCCTGGTTGATGATGAGGCCCGGCCACGCCCGGTAGGCGGCCCAGACCATCGTGGCCCGGCGTGGGGCCACGATGATGGGCCGGTTGAGGGCCACGGCGTCCAGCGTGTCGCAGGCCAGGGAGGCCGCCGGGTAGGGCCTGCCCATGAGCTCGGTCAGCATGGCCCGGATGTCGGGCATCGACTCCACCGGCGGGAGGTCGTCAGGATTGCCGCTGTCGAGCAGCGGGGTCTCGATGACGCCGGGGCACAGCACGCTCACCCGGACCCCGTGGTTGGCCGCCTCGACCCGGAGCCCCACGCTGAGACCCACCACACCGTGCTTGGTGGTCGAGTACGGGACCAGCAGGGGACTGGGCAGCAGCCCGGACAGCGACGCCGTGTTGACGATGTGGCCACGACCCCGCTCGATCATGGCCGGGTAGGCCGCGCTCACGCCGTGGACCACGCTGAGCAGGTTGACCTCGATGACCCGCCGCCAGTGGGCCAGCGACAGCTGGCTCACCTCGCCCCCGACACCGATGCCCGCGTTGTTGAACAGGAAGTCGAGACCCCCGTGGTCGGCGGTGAAGCGCCCCACCGTGTCGGCCACCGCCGCGGCATCGGTGACGTCGAGCACCGCCGCCTCGGCGTCGCCCGTGCCGGTGCGGCGGAGCTGGTCGGCCACCCGGGTGGCACCGTCCCCGTCGATGTCGGCCACGAGGACGCTGGCCCCGCGGCCGGCCAACTCGGTGGCCAGCGCCTGGCCGATACCCGACGCGCCCCCGGTGACGATGGCGGATGCGCCGACGAAATGGGCCCTCTGCAGGCTCCTCCGCTCCGAGGCTCGTCCCATGTCCCTCATCCTGCCCGGTGGCCGAACCGTTTGCCACGGCCCGACCCTCCCGACACGATGGGGTGATGGAACCGCCCTCCGATCAGCCCGATGCCCGGTCCGGCGGGGCGTCACCCGGCCGTGTCGGGTCGGCCGGCGCCTCTCGGTCGGGCTCGACCCGGAGCACCCCGAAGGCCCCCGCCCCCGCCACTGCCACCAGCCGGAAGGCCACGCCCCGGAAGGCCGCCAGCACCCGGAAGGCGGCCAGCACCCGGAAGGCGGCCAGCACCCGGGAGGCCGCCAGCACCCGGGAGGCGGCCAGCACCCGGAAGCCGGCCAGCACCCGGGAGGCGGCCAGCACCCGGGAGGCACCCGGGGCCCCGACCGGAGCGGACGCACCGGGAGTACCGCCCTCCGACCGTGGACCCCGCGGGCCGGGTCGCGGCCGGTGGCTCTACGACCGGCGCATCCAGCGGAGGTACGAGCGCTGGCCCCTCGCCGCCCGCGCCCTGGCCGGCGTCCTCCGCCATCCCGAGCTGGTCCTGGCCCTCCTCGGTACCCGGGCGCCGGTCGAGCACGACGGCCGGGTGCTCAACCGGAACACCCAGGCCATGATGGGCCTGGCCGAGCGGTTCGGTGGCGCCGACCGGACGGCCGACAGGCCCGAGCGCCCCGATCCGGTGACCATGCGCAGGCAATTGAGGGTCTCGGCCGGCGTGGCCATGCCCACGCGCACCGACGTCCACGTCTGGGGCCGGACCATCCCCGGCCCGGGCGGTGCCCCCGACATCCCGGTCCGCCTCTACCGGCGCTTCGGGTCGGGACTCGGGACGGATACCGCGTCGGGCGGACAGCCGGCCATCGTCTTCTTCCACGGCGGCGGCTGGGTGGTCGGCGACCTCGGGACCCACGACGGCACCTGCCGGCTCCTGGCCGCCGTCAGCCGCTGCCTGGTGGTGGCGGTCGACTACCGGTTGGCGCCGGAGCACCCGTTCCCGGCCGCCGTCGACGACTGCCTGGCCGCCTACCGCTGGGTCCACGGCAACACCGACGAGTTGGGCGTCGCCCCGGGGCGGGTGGGGGTGATGGGCGACAGCGCCGGCGGCAACCTGGCGGCCGTGGTGGCCCAGCAGACGCGGCACGGGCGCGGCGGGGTGCCCGCACCGGTGGCCCAGGGGCTGGTCTACCCGGCCCTGGACAGCCACCTCGACACCGACTCGTCCCGGTCGATGGGGGAGGGCTTCTTCCTCACCCGGGCCGACATGGAGTACTTCCGCAGCCAGTACCTGCCCCACCGGTCGGACTGGGAGGACCCCCGGGCATCGCCGATGCTGGCCGACGATGTCACCGGGCTGGCCCCGGCCCTGATCGTGACGGCCGGCTTCGACCCGCTCCGGGACGACGGCGCCGGCTACGCCGAGGCCCTGCGCAAGGGCGGCGCGGACGTCGAGTACCGGTGCTACCAGGACCAGATCCACGGGTTCCTGGGCATGGGCATCCTGCCCGACTCGCTGGCGCTGGCCACCGAGGTCTGCGACGCCATGGGGACGTTGATGCGCCGGGCCCCGCTCGGCCCCGGGGCCTGACCCGGGCCGACCGGTCGGCCGACACCCCCGGGACCTCCCTCTACAGTTGGGCCCATGGCACGGACCCCGGGGACATTGGCGCTGGTCGGCGGCGGCGAATGGGACGAGGGGTGCACGTTCGACGCCGGGTTCCTGGCCGAGTCGGGGTCGGACCAGGTCCTGGTGCTCCCCACCGCGGCCGCCTACGAGCACCCCGAGCGCCAGGTCCTGCGGGCCGGCGAATGGTTCGGACCGCTGGGCGGTCGGGTCGAGGGGCTGATGGTGCTGTCCCGGGCCGATGCCGAGGACACCGGGGCGGCCGCCGTGGTGCGCGGGGCGCGGTTCGTCTACCTCATCGGCAGCTCGCCCATGCACCTCCGCAGCGTGTTGAAGCACTCCGCGGTGTGGGAGGCCCTGGTCGAGGCCTGGGCCGACGGCGCCGTGGTGGTGGGCTCCTCGGGCGCGGCCATGGCCCTGACCGACCCGATGGTGGACGCCCGGGGTGGGGGCCTCACCATCGGACTGGGCCTGGTCCACGGCGTGGCCGTCGTGCCCCACTTCGGCGACGTCCACGAGGACGGGCACGGCGAGAAGCTGCACCGCTCGGTCCAGCTGGCCCCCACGGGGACACCGCTGGCCGGCATCCCCGAGCGAACGGCACTGATCAGGGCCCCCGGTGGGGCGTGGCGGGCCGAGGGTGCCGGAGCGGTGGCCGTCTACCTCGACGGGGCGCGGGCCGAGGCCGGCCTGGGCGCCCTGCCCGGCTGACCGTCCGGACTCAGTCGGCCTCGGTGATGGTGACCGACTGGATGACCACGTCCTCCGACGGGGCACCCGAGCGGCTGCCGACCGACTCGATGGCCTTGACCACGTCGAGGCCCTTCACCACGGTGCCGAACAACGAGTAGCTGGGCGGCAGCGACGTCCCGTCGGGCCCGCTCACGATGAAGAACTGGCTGCCGTTGGTGTTCGGACCGGCGTTGGCCATGGCCAGTGAGCCGATCTCGTACCGTCCCGGTGCCGGCAGCTCGTCGTTGAACCGGTAGCCGGGGCCACCACGGCCCGAGCCCTCCGGGTCGCCACCCTGGAGCATGAACCCGGGGATGATCCGGTGGAAGACGATGCCGTCGTAGTAGTGCCAGCGGGCCAGGAACACGAAGTTGTTGACTGTGGCCGGTGCCGCCACCGCGTCGAGGGCGATCACCATGGTCCCCTTGGTGGTGGCCATCTCGGCGGTGTAGCGCTTGGTCGGGTCGATCACGAGGGGCGGGGGCCCGTCGAACCGCTGGGTCTTGGGGCTGGATCCGTCTGCTGCGGGTGCCTCCGGGGCCATGGTGGACTCCTGTTCTGTTGGGTACTCGGGGTGCGTGCTCTGAGGTGGGGGTGCGTGCTCTGAGGTGGGGCTGCGTTCTGGCGCCCGGTGCCGGGGTGTCGCGGCCCGGCTAGGACTCGACCACGGTGACCGAGATCATCCGGTGGAGCGTGGTCGGGGTGCCGCTGGACGAGCCGCCGGCGTTGATCTGGCTGATCACCGACATCCCCGAGGTGACCTTGCCGAACAGCGAGTAGCTGGGCGCCAGGGTCTCGCCCTCCGCGCCGGCCACGACGAAGAACTGGCTCCCGTTGGTGTTGGCGCCGGAGTTGGCCATGGCCACCGAGCCCAACGGGTACTGGGGACTGGCCTTGGGCGGGAGCTCGTCGGCGAACTTGTAGCCGGGACCTCCGGTGCCGGTGCCGGTGGGGTCGCCGGTCTGGTCGACGAAGGACGGGATGACCCGGTGGAAGATGACGCAGTCGTAGAAGTGGTGCCGGGCCAGGAAGACGAAGTTGTTGACCGTCTTGGGGGCCAGCTTCGGCTCGAGCTCCACGGTGAAGGCGCCCACGTCGGTGGTGATGGTCGCCGTGTAGGTCTTCGACGTGTCGATGGTCAGGGGAGGCGGCGAGGAGTACGACGGCTTGTTCAGCGTCGAGCTGAAGTCGGACGGGCAGTCGGCCGAGGTGGTGATGGCGCTGGGCGACCGGTCGCCCGAACCCCCCTGGGGCGTGGCGACGGTCGTGGAGGTCGATGCGGTGGTGGCCGTGGCCGACGACTTCTTCCCGGGCTTGAAGATCAGGTAGGAGATGCCGACCACCACCGCCGCCACGATGACCACGGTGATGATGCGCCGGGTGTTCTGCCGGCGCTTGTGGGCCTTCTGCTCGGCCGCCAGACGGGCCTGCCGGCCGGCCTTCTGACGTTGACGCTTCTCGGTGGGCACGGGGGCACAGGGTAGTCGGTCCCGCCTCGGGCGCCGTCGTCGCCCCGGCCCCGTCTCCTGGGGCCCCGGAGCGCCCCTGTAGCCTTGACCCCCATGTCTCTGCTGGTCCAGAAGTTCGGTGGCACGTCGGTGGCCGATGCCGACCGCATCCGCGCCGTGGCCGACCACGTGGCCCGCACCCGCCGCGCCGGTCACCAGGTGGCGGTGGTGGTCAGCGCCATGGGCAAGACCACCGACCAGCTGGTCCGCCTGGCCGACGACGTGAGCTCGGTGCAGCCCGCCCGCGAGCTCGACATGCTCCTGAGCTCGGGCGAGCGCATCTCCATGGCCCTGTTGTGCATGGCCCTGGCCGACCTGGGGGTGGAGGCCACCTCTTACACCGGCAGCCAGGCCGGCATCATCACCGACACCATCCACACCAGGGCCAAGATCCTGGAGATCCGGGCCGACCGACTGCAGGCCACCCTGGACGCCGGCGGCGTCCCGGTGGTGGCCGGGTTCCAGGGGGTGTCGGTCGACCACGACGTGACCACGCTCGGGCGCGGGGGCTCGGACACGACGGCGGTGGCGCTGGCCGCGGTGCTCGATGCCGAGGTGTGCGAGATCTATACCGACGTGCCCGGCGTGTTCAGCGCCGATCCCCGCATCGTCCCCGAGGCCCACAAGCTGCCCCGGGTCAGCTTCGAGGAGATGCTGGAGATGGCCGCCACCGGTGGCCGCGTGCTCATGCTCCGCTCGGTGGAGTTCGCCCGCAACCACGGGGTGCGGCTGCACGTGCGGTCCAGTTTCACCTGGGAGCCCGGCACCTGGATCCAAGAGGAGGATGCCACCATGGAAGACGCCATCGTGACCGCGGTCACCCACGACGTGACCGAGGCCAAGGTGACGGTGATCGGCGTGCCGGACCGCCCCGGCCTGGCCGCCCGACTGTTCCGGGGGCTGGCCGACCGTCATGTCAACGTGGACATGATCGTGCAGAACACCTCGCTGCACGGCACCACCGACATCTCGTTCACCGTCCCCGGCTACGACCTGGCCGTCAGCACCGAGGTGTGTGAGGCCCTGGTCCCCGAGCTCGGTGCCGAGGGGGTCACCAGCGATGCCGATGTGGCCCGGGTCTCGCTGGTGGGCGCCGGGATGAAGACCCATCCCGGGGTGACCGCCCTCACCTTCGAGACACTGGCCGCCGCGGGCATCAACATCGAGATGATCTCGACGTCGTCCATCCGCATCTCGTGCATGGTGCGGGCCGCGGCGGCCGAGGACGCCGTCCGGGCCCTGCACGCCGCCTTCGCCCTGGGGACCTGACCCCGGGCCCGCCGGCCGCCTGACCGGAGTGCCCACGCGGTGCGGGCCCGCCACCCCGGCGCCGTAGACTCGGGAGATGCGGGTAGCCGTGGTGGGAGCGACCGGACAGGTGGGGACCGTGATGCGGTCCGTGCTGGTCGAGCGCGGCTTCCCCATGGAGGAGCTGCGGCTGTTCGCCTCGTCCCGGTCGGCCGGTCGACGGCTGCCGTTCGGGGACGTCGAGCTGGAGGTCGAGGACGCCGCCACCGCCGATCCGAGCGGGGTGGACATCGCCCTGTTCTCGAGTGGGGCGACCGCCTCCCGGGAGCTGGCCCCCCGGTTCGTGGCCGCCGGCGCCGTGGTGGTCGACAACTCATCGGCGTGGCGGATGGACCCCGACGTCCCCCTGGTGGTGCCCGAGGTCAACGCCTCGGCCCTCCACTCCATGGTCAAAGGCATCGTGGCCAACCCGAACTGCACGACCATGGTGGCGATGCCGGTGCTGAAGCCCCTGCACGACGCGGCCGGCCTGCGCCGCCTCGTCGTATCCACCTACCAGGCGGTGTCCGGGGCCGGCCTGTCCGGCGTGGCCGAGCTGGAGGAGCAGCTGGCCAAGACCGTCGACGGTGCCGCCCGACTCACCTTCGACGGGTCGGCCACGCAGTATCCGGCCCCCCGGGTCTTCCCCGATGTCATCGCCCACAACGTGATCCCGATGGCCGGCAGCCCGCTCGACGACGGCACCGGCGACTCCAGCGAGGAGCGCAAGTTCCGGGACGAGAGCCGCAAGATCCTGGACATCCCGGGCCTCCCGGTGACCTGCACCTGTGTGCGGGTGCCGGTGTTCACCGGGCACTCCCTGTCCATCGTGGCCGAGTTCGATCGGCCCATCGGCCCCGAGCGGGCCACGAGCCTGCTGGCCGGGGCGCCCGGCGTCGTGCTGTCCGACGTGCCCACGCCCCTGCACGCCACCGGCACCGACCCGTCGCTGGTGGGGCGGATCCGCCGGGCCGGCCTGCCCGAGGACGCCCTGGCCCTGTTCGTCAGTGGCGACAACCTGCGCAAGGGTGCTGCCCTCAACGCCGTGCAGATCGCCGAGTCGCTGGTGGCCCAGGGCATCGTGGCCTGATCGGGTCCGACCCCGGTGGGGCGCACTCGGTGGTGGGGCTCAGCCAGTGGTGTCGCTCGGGCGGTGGTGTCGCTCAGGCGGTGGCCGGCGCCAGCGCCGCCACCCGCTTGGCCAGGTTGACGGCGTGGTCGCCGAAGCGCTCGTAGAAGCGGGCCACCATGGCCAGCTCCACCGCCACGGGAAGCGGCATGGTGCCGGCCACCACCTCCACGGTCAGGCTGACATGGAGGTCGTCCATCTCGTCGTCGAGGGCGTCGACCAGGGCCGCGGCCGAGGACAGGCGTTCGGCGTAGGCGTCCGTCGTGGCCCGCCAGATGTGGATGGCCACCTCGCCCATCCGCTCGACCAGGCCCCGGCTCCGGGCCGAGAGTTCGGTGCCCAGCCCGCGGGCCGCCCGCCGGGCCACGTGCTCGGCCAGGTCGCCGTTGCGCTCGAGGTCGGGGAGCATGCGGATCACCGTGACCAGGAACCGGAGCTCCTCGGCTGAGGTGATGCCGCCCACGGTGAGCTGCCCCAGCGTGAGGTCCTCGATGTCGTGGTAGAGGTTGTCCACCTCCTGGTCCCGGTCGGCCAGGGCCTTGGCGGCCTGCCGGTTGCCGGACAGCAGCGAGTCGGTCGCCCCGGACATGCCTTCGCCCACCAGGGCGAACAACTGCAGGACCTTGCGGTCGATCTGTTCCAGGGCCTCGCGCACGATGGTCACCGTACCCCCGCTGCGGGGTCGTCGAGCCGGGCCCTTCCGGGCGGCCCGTCCGGTCAGCTCGCGGAGTCGGGCTCGGGCTCGTGGCCCTCGGCCCACTCCAGCTCGTCGCCGACGATGACCCGTGGGCCCGATCCCCACGACAGGTAGCGCCACGACCAGTTGACCAGGACGATGATCCTGTTGCGGAACCCGATGAGGTACACGAGGTGGAGGCCGAGCCAGGCCAGCCAGCCCAGGGTGCCGCGGACCACCAGGCCGCGGGGGAACTGGGTGACCGCGGCACGTCGGCCGATGGTGGCCATGATCCCCTTGTCGTGGTAGCGGAACGGCTCGGTCGGCCGGCCGTGGACCCGGTTGAGGATCTGGGCTGCGGCATGCTCGCCCGACTGGATGGCCACCTGGGCCAACTGGGGGCAGATCTGCTCGTCGCCTGACCGGTGGGGACCCCAGGGGACCGCCGCCGCGTCGCCGATGGCGAAGGCGTCGGTCCGTCCGGTGATGGCCAGGTCCGCGTCGACCACCAGCCGGCCGTTCGGGCCGGCCCCGGCCCCGAGCCTGGCGGCCACGGTGTCCTCGACGCTGACCCCGCCGGCCCACACCACCGTCCGGGTGGGGATCCGATCGCCGTTGTCGAACTCCACGCACGTCTCGTCGACCGATCGGACCATGTGACCGAAGAGCAGCTCGACGCCCCGGTCGCTCAGGGTCGTGGCCGCGTACGTGGCCGCCGACTCGGCGAAGGGGGTCAGGAGCCGGTCGAGGCCGTCGATCAGGACGATCCGTCCGTCGGACCGGTCGAAGCTGAAGCCGTCATGGCGCACGGCCACGTCGAGCAGCTCGGCCAGGGCCCCGGCCACCTCCACCCCGGTCGGCCCCCCGCCCACCACCACGAAGGTCAGCGCCCCGTCGGCCACCGCGGCCGGGTTCGAGTCGGCGTCCTCCAGCCGGCGGAGCACGTGGTTCCGCAGGGTGCGGGCGTCGGTCAGGGTGTAGAGGGGGAAGGTGCACTCGGCCGCACCCGGAATGCCGAAGAAGCGGGCGGTGGCGCCACTGGCCACCACCACCGTGTCGAAGGCCAGCGTGGAACCACCCTCCAGCACGACCAGGTGTCGGTCCCAGTCGACCCCGGACACCGTGGCGAAGCGGAAGGTCACGTTGTCGGCCCGCCCGAAGATGGCCCGGATGGGGTACGCCACGTCGCCCGCCTCGAGCCCGGCCGTGGCCACCTCGTAGAGCAGGGGCTGGAACGTGTGGAAGTTCCGCTGGTCGACGATCGTCACCTCGACCGCTTCGCCCACCAGGGCCCTGGCCGCCGACAGTCCGGCAAATCCGGCGCCCACGATGACCACCCGGTGCACCCCTCCATGCTGACACAGACGCGGCCGACCCGAGGCCCCGGCCGGGGCATCGCTCCGAGCAACCGGTGTCCCGCCTCGGCTGACAGGCTCCGGGTCCCACAGCCCTGTCACACCCACTCGGTACGCTTGGCCCGAAGGGCCTCCGGGGCCCCGAGGAGGAATCGTGATGATCACCGGGCTGATTGTGGGACTCGTGGCCGGAGTGGCGTTGGGCCTGGTGGTGGGCCTGCTGGTCCGGGCCGACCAGGTCACCGCGGCACGGACCGCGGAGGCGCGCCTCGGCGACGCCCTGGCACGGAACGGGGCCCTGACCGGCGAGGTCGGGGACCTCCAGGCCCGCCTGGCCGAGCACCAGCACCAGGTGGTGGGACTCGAGGCCACCGTGGCCCGCCTGTCCACGGAGCTGGCCCACGAGCGCCAGTCCGCCGAGCAGCGGACGGCCGCCTTCGAGGAGACCCGGGACCAGCTCACCGGCGAGTTCGCCCGGCTGTCCAGCCTCGCCCTGCAGCAGAACAACGAGCAGTTCCTGCAGCTGGCCGACACCAAGCTGAACGAGACGCGCCAGGCCGCCGAGGGGGAGCTGGCCAAGCGCCAGCAGGCCATCGAGCAGATCCTGAAGCCCATCGGGGAGCAGCTCGGCAAGTACGAGATGGGGATGCAGCGGCTCGAGGTGGAGCGGCAGAAGGCCTACACCGGCCTGACCGAGCAGATGAAGCACCTCTCGACCTCGCACGACCAGCTGCACAAGGAGACCCGCAACCTCGTCACCGCGCTCCGCTCGCCCCAGACCCGGGGCCGGTGGGGCGAGCTGCAGCTGAGGCGGGTGGTGGAGATGGCCGGCATGCTCGAGCACTGTGACTTCGACGAGCAGGTGACCTCGGACTCGGACTCCGGGCGGATGCGCCCCGACATGGTGGTCCATCTGCCGGGGGGCAAGAACGTCGCCGTCGACGCCAAGGTGCCCATGCAGGCGTTCCTCGACGCCAACGAGGCCGACGACGAGACCGTCCGGCGGACCCACCTGGCCAGCCACGGTCGCCAGATGAAGGCCCACGTCGACGCCCTGTCGAAGAAGGAGTACTGGAAGCGGGTCGATCCCTCGCCCGAGTTCGTCGTGGCCTTCATCCCCGGTGACCCGCTGTTGACCGCCGCGCTCGAGCACGAGCCCGGCCTGATGGAGTACGCCGTGGCCAACCACGTGCTGCTGGCCACTCCCACCTCGCTGATCGCCCTCCTGCGGGCGGTGGCCTACGGATGGCAGCAGGACGCCCTGGCCGAGAACGCCCGGGAGGTCCAGGTGCTCGGGGCCGAGCTCTACCAGCGGCTGTCGGTGCTGGGCGACCACTTCGCCGGTGTGGGCAAGGGCCTCAACAGCGCGGTGACCGCCTACAACCGTGCAGTGGGGTCGCTGGAGGGACGGGTCCTGGTCACCGCCCGGCGGTTCGTGGAGATGGGTGTGGTCGGTGCGGGGGAGAAGGAACTGGCCACGCCGTCGCCGGTCGACGCCACCACCCGGGCCCTCCAGTCACCCGAACTGGCTCCTGCGACCCTCGGACTCCCCTTTCTCGACGGTCCCGATCACGTCTCCGGGCTGCTGGTTCCCGGCGCGTCACGTCTGGAGGAGTGACCGCCGGATCCTGCACGGTGGCGCGCGCGGGGCACGGTGCGGGACTCACCGGCTGGGCTCTTGTACCTTATGGTTTGGTTAGAACTTGCCCGGTAGGGGCACTTCTCAGTTAAATCCAAGCTCTGACAGGTAATAGTTTCGCTGCCGGATGCCAGCCCGCATGGTTGGTCGGTTGCTTCACCGAACACACGAGCGAGCGAGAGGAACGTAGATCCGTGAACATTCTGGTACTCGGGGGCGACGGCTATCTGGGGTGGCCGACAGCGCTGTACCTGTCCCGACGGGGGCACCGAGTCGGTGTGGTCGACAACTTCGCCCGGCGGGGCTACGACTTCGAGATGGGCGTGGACAGCCTGGTCCCGGTGGCCAGCCTCCAACAGCGGGTGCGACGGTGGCGTGAGATCTCCGGGCTCTCCATCGAGGTGTTCGTGGGCGACCTGACCGACGACTCGTTCGTCGACAGCACGCTCGACGCGTTCGAACCCGAGTCCGTCGTGCACTTCGCGGAGCAGCGCTCGGCCCCGTACTCGATGATCGACCGCAAGCACGCCGTCTACACGCAGGTGAACAACGTGGTCGGCACGCTCAACCTCCTCTACGCCATCGCGGAGAAGAACCGCGACATCCATCTGGTCAAGCTCGGGACCATGGGCGAGTACGGGACACCCAACATCGACATCGAAGAGGGCTACATCGAGATCACCCACAAGGGCCGGACCGACGTCATGCCCTACCCGAAGCAGCCCGGGTCCTACTACCACCTGTCCAAGGTCCACGACAGCGCCAACATCATGTTCGCCTGTCGCATCTGGGGCCTCCGGGCCACCGACCTCAACCAGGGCATCGTCTACGGCCACGACACCGAGGAGACGGTGCTCCATCCCGAGCTCGCCACCCGGTTCGACTACGACGGGGTGTTCGGCACCGTGCTCAACCGCTTCTGCGTCCAGGCCGTGACCGGGCATCCCCTCACCGTCTACGGCTCCGGGGGCCAGACCCGCGGCATGCTCAACATCCTGGACACCCTGGCCTGCGTGGAGCTGGCCGTCGAGCACCCGGCCGAGCCGGGCGAGTTCCGGGTCTTCAACCAGTTCACCGAGTCGTTCTCCGTGTCGGAGATGGCGGACATGGTGGCCGCCGAGTTCTCCGGCACCGCCACCATCGACCACACCCCCGATCCCCGGGTGGAGAAGCAGGAGCACTACTACCGGGCAGCCCACACCAAGCTGCTCGACCTCGGACTGGTGCCCCACCTGCTCACGTCGTCGGTCATCCAGTCGATCCTGGGCGTGGCCGAGCGCTACAAGTCCAACGTGGACGTGGCCGCCATCCGACCCACCGTCGAGTGGAGGAAGACGTCCAGCCATCTCGTCACGGCCGGTTCCTCGCCCGACGCGCCGTCCGAGGAGGGTCAGGTCGCCGAGGTCGCCGTCGACTGATCCGGACCCGGCCGGCCGTCCCTGACGCCCGCCGGTGCCCGGCCGCCGGGTCGGGGGCAGCACTATCGTCGTCGGGATGCCCAGGTCCAGACGACGACGGAGCCGGAGCCGCTCGGGCTCGCGTCGATCGGGGACCCGGACCCTGGTGTGGGCGCTGGTCATCGCCTTCGCCGGCGTCATCGTGGTCGGCTCGGTGGCGGAAATCCACGCCCAGTCGGCCGGCTACCGCTCGTCGGTCAACTCCGGCTACGCCGCGCTGGCCACCCAGGTGGTCACCTCGTCGAACCGGACCGGTGGGGACCTGGCCGCCCTGGTCCGCCGGGCGCCCACCCTGGCCAACGGCGCCTTCAGCCGGTACCCCAGTTCGGCCCTGCGGTCGGCACGCGCCGAGCTCCAGCAGGGCCTGGACCGGGCCGTCGACGACGCCGACCAGCAGGCCAGCCAGGCCGCGCACCTGGTCCCCCCGTATCCGACCGGACCCGTCAGCAGCGGCCTGACCGCTGTCATGGCGACCCGGGCCACCGCCGTCGCCGATCTCCGCACCGCCATCGACCGGCAGCTCGGGATGTCGCCACTCCCGGTGGCCGGGGCGCCGGCGGGGACCACCGCAACGAGCTCGGCCGCGCTGTCCACCATCGGTGAGGCGTCGAGCGCCATGGCGTCGGTGGGTCGGCTCCTCCAGTCGGCCGACCGCGCCTACCGGGTGGTGGCCTCGTCGGGCCGGGCCCAGCCCGCACCCATCCGGCTCCCCCGGTCGGCGTGGGTGCCCGACCCCCAGTCCACCGCGCCGCTGGGCGCCACCCAGCTGGCGGCGCTGGCCCCGGCGCTGGCGGGGTCCGGCGCCCTGGTGGCCTTCCACCAGCTGGTCATCACGGCCGCCGGTCTCGATCCCGCCGCCGTGACCACCGGGGCCCCGGGCACCGTCGGGACGGGGTGTGGCGTCGACGCCCAGTCGACGGTGGCGGGGACGACACCGTCGGTCCTGCCACCCACCGCCACCCTCGGGGTCGCCCTCACGGTGACCAACTGCGGCACGGTGGAGGAGTCCGGGGAGACCGTGACCGAGACCCTGGCCCCGGCCGATCCGGCCGGCACCGCCCTTCCGCTTCCGGGTCGGCGGGGCGGGGTGCGCCGCGTGCCGGTGCCGACGGTGGCACCGGTGTCGTCGGTCGCCCTGACCCTCCCGCCCATGGCGGTGGCCGGAGGCCACCGCTACACCCTCGACCTCACACTCTCTGTCCCACCCGGCC
>Ga0302157_10001890_pt1 | contig 25080 bp, 19 predicted proteins | sample I_Bog_N3_3_FD_193502 | JGI IMG/M metagenome (GOLD analysis project Ga0302157, IMG submission 193502) | Peat permafrost microbial communities from Stordalen Mire near Abisko, Sweden - I_Bog_N3_3 | ecosystem: Environmental > Terrestrial > Soil > Wetlands > Peat | place: Sweden: Abisko, Stordalen... | reverse complement strand
CGATTCGGGCTCGATCTCCTTGCAGAGCACGACTCGCGCCGATGGTTGACCGCGCGCGTCGACGGTCGCCAGGACCATGGCGTTCGGATTCGGTTGAGCCGCATCGACGCGCGCCTGTTCGAGCCAGGCGGCTGCCACGACGAGGGGATTGCCGGGCAGCGGGTCCGGCAGGGTTTCGGTCCAATGGATCTTCTTGGCGGGTGACATGTATTGATATTATCTTGCGGTCGCGGTGCGCGGCCAGTAAAAGGGGTCCGGGCAGCAGCGGAAGAAGCGTCTTCGACAATGAATTTGGATGAATTGCGTACCGCAATCAGCGACTTGGACGCCCGGTTAATCGAACTGGTCGCGCGCCGCCAGGCGCTCGGCGAGCAGGTCGCCGCGGTCAAGCGCGCCACCGGCCGCCCGACGCGCGATTTCGGGCGTGAACGCGAGGTCATCCTGCGGGCGCGAACGCTCGCCTCCCAGCAGGGCGTGCCGCCCGATCTCGCGGAGTCGCTGCTCCGCCGCCTGATCGAGTCATCGCTCACGACGCAGGAGCAGGCGGGCGTTGCGGCACAGGCGTACGGCAGCGGCAAGCGCGCGCTCGTGATCGGCGGCCGCGGCAAGATGGGCGCCTGGTTCACGGACTTTCTCGCTTCGCAGGGCTTTCGCGTTGCCGTGGCGGATCCCGCGGGCGCCCTCGCGGGCTTCGACTCGATTCCCGACTGGCGGCAGGACGCCCTCGACCAGGACGTGATCGTGATCGCGACGCCGCTCGGCGCTACGCCGGAGATCCTGCAGGCGCTGGCCCGGCGGGCGCCGCGCGGTTTGATCTTCGATCTGGGGTCGCTCAAGACGCCGCTGCGCGCGGGCCTCGCCGCGCTCGCCGCGGCGGGCTGCCGCGTCACTTCACTGCACCCGATGTTCGGCCCCGATACGCAGCTCCTGTCGGGTCGACACGTCATTTTCATCGATCTGGGCAGCGCGGAGGCGCTCTCGGAGGCGCAGGCCTTGTTCGCCCCCACGATGGCCGAGCGCGTCGTGATGAGTCTCGATGAGCACGACCGCCTGATCGCGTACGTGCTGGGTTTGTCGCATGCGCTCAACATCGCGTTTTTCACGGCGCTTGCCGACAGCGGCGAAGCGGCGCTGCGCCTGGCGCGCCTCTCCAGCACGACGTTCGACGCCCAACTCGACGTCGCGAGCCGCGTCGCGGCCGAAAGTCCCGAGCTATATTTCGAAATACAGCACTTGAACGAGTATGGCGGCGAATCGCTGCAGGCATTGCGTCACGCCGTGGACCGGCTCATTGCCGCGGTCGGCTCGGGGGACGCCGCAGCGTTCTCCGCGATGATGACCCGGGGGCGCGCCTACCTCGAGGTGCGCGCCGCCGCGCGCCCGCGCTGACGCTCGTGGGGACCGACGAAGGCGGCCGGGAGATCGAGGCCCTCAGGAAGCGTCTTGACGCGATGACGAGCGAGGCCGCGCTCAACGAGGGGATCCTGAAGCGCATGCAGGCACGCGAACTGCTGCTGCTGCGTGCCGAAAAACTCCCGCAATTGCTGCGCGCGATGCAGGCCGGTCTGCGCGAATCCTATGCGCTCGACGCGATCAGCATCGTGCTGCTCGATCCTCAGCACGAGATCCGCCACCTCTTGATCGCGAGCGGCGACCGGCCCGAGGAGTTCGCGCAGGTGTTCTTCGTCGATACGCTCATTGCGCTCGCGCCCCAGCTGAGTGCGATGCATAAACCCTGGTTGGGGCCTTTCGCGGCTGCCGACCATCAGCTGCTGTTCCCCGGCGCGCGCGACCTCAAGAGCGTCGCGCTCGTGCCCCTGCCGCGCCTCGAACGGGCGATCGGCGCCCTGTGTTTCGGGAGCCGCGATGCGACCCGCTTCACGAAGCAGCACGGCACGGATTTCCTCTCGCATCTCGGCGCGATCGCGGCAGTGTGCCTGGAAAATGCCGTGAATCGCGCGCGCTTGCTGCGGGCCGGCATCACCGATTTCCTCACGGGCTGGCACAATCGGCGGTATCTACAGCAGCGTCTGCGCGAAGAGCTGTCGCGTGCACAGCGCCGCGGCACGCCGATCTCGTGTCTGATGATCGACATCGACCGTTTCAAGTCGATCAACGATTCGTATGGTCACCTCGCCGGCGACGTCGCGCTGAAGGAGGTCGCACAGCGCGTCGAAGCGCAGATACGCACGATGGATACGGCAGCCCGATTCGGCGGCGATGAACTCGCCGTGTTGCTGCCGGACACGCGATCCGCCGACGCCGCGACGCTCGCGGAGCGCATCCGTGCGGCGATCGCCGCCGAGCCGGTCATCCTGAGCGCGAAGGTCAAGCGCAGCCTCACGATCTCCGTCGGCGTTGCCTCGGTGAGTCTCGGCCGGCACGAGTCCGATTTGAAGGCGATCGCCGACCGCTTGCTCGCCGACGCCGATGCGGCGCTCTACCGAGCCAAGGCGCTCGGCCGCAATCGCGTTCAGGTCGGTACGGCGTGAACACAATTCGCGCTCGTTGTGGAACAATCGCCGTCATGTCCACACAGGCCGCCGTAGATTACATCGACAAGGACGGTTTCCGCGCCAACGTCGGTATCGTTCTGACGCAGGCTTCGGGCCTCGTATTTCTGGGGGGGCGCGTGGGCGGCCGAGGCTGGCAATTTCCGCAGGGTGGCGTGAATCGGGGTGAGCGCGTGGAGCACGCCTTGTTTCGCGAACTGCACGAGGAAATCGGCCTCGAGGCCGACGACGTGACCGTGCTGGGAGCAACGCGCGGATGGCTGCGCTATCGCTTGCCGCGGCAGTACGTGCGCGACCGGTGCATTGGCCAGAAGCAGCGCTGGTATTTGCTGCGCCTGACGGCGGACGAGTCGAAATTCAACTTCGTCACGACCGGTCAACCCGAGTTCGACCGCTGGCGCTGGGCGGACTATTGGACGCCGGTGCGTGAAGTCGTGTATTTCAAGCGGCGTGTCTACGTGCGTGCGCTGCACGAACTCGGAAAGATCCTGTTTCCGGAGGGCCTGCCGCCCTATCCGGAGTGGTGGGCGGACGTACAGAAGACGCCGTCACGGGCCTCCTAGCATCTGCATGCAACGCGGGCAGCGCCCGGACCCGCGCTCAAAACGGCTTCGCAACCGCGAGCAATACGATGCCGACGAGCAATACCGTCGGCACTTCATTGAAGCCGCGATACCATTTCGAGCCGTGCACGTTGCGTCCCGCCGCGAAGTCTCGCACGAGCTTGAAGCACCAGGCGTGATAGCCGATGAGCACCGCGACCAGCAGCAATTTGACGTGCAGCCAGCCCATTGCCAGATAGGCGGGCAGTGCGACGATCATCCAGAGACCGAGCACAACGGTTGCGGCACCGCCGATGGTCATGATCGCGAACAAACGGCGCTCCATGACCTCGAAGCGCCGCAAACTGATGGAATCCGTCGCATCAGCGTGATAGACGAACAATCTCGGCAGATAGAAGACCCCGGCGAACCACGTGACCATCGCAACGACATGAAAGGCTTTTACCCAGGGCATCCTCGCGGTTCCTCGATCCACAGACCCGTATAATACTCTGCGATGATAGCCCGATCGCGGGCATACCGGGTTGGGGAGCGTGACTTTGGAGGCCCATGGCGTTCTCGATAGGCAAGCTGGTCGTGCGCACCTATGCGCCCAAGCGCCGTGCGGTCGGGATCGCCGCCTTGGTCGTCGTGGGACTCGTCGCGCTGTACGGTGCCTTCGAATTGGGGCGCTACGATGCCGGCTTTCGCGTGATCGATTCGGTGCGCGGCGCCTTGTCGGCGAGCGCCCGCATTCGCGGCCTCGAGACCGAAAACGAGCGCCAGCGCACGGAGCTCGCCGCGGCCGAGGTCGCGCGGCGCGTGGACCGGGAGGGTTACAAGCAGGTCGAACGCAGTCTCGGCGACATGCAAAGCCAGATCGCACGGCTCAACCAGGATTTGTCCTTCTACCGGGGCCTGGTACAGCCGGACTCGATCGTGAGCGTCAAGGTGCAGCAAATGCAGATCGTCCCGGATCCCTCCGCGGGGCGATTTCGCGTGAAATTCGTGCTCATGCAGGCCGGCAAGCCGAGCGGCAACGTGGCCGGAAATCTCGCGATCACGATCGACGGACTCTCGCAAGGAAAGCCGGCGAGCCTCGATTTTGCGCGAGTCTCGCCTGGGGCGCGCACGACCCTGGCATACTCCTTCAAGTATTTCCAGGATTACGATGAACCGGTGCAGTTGCCGGCCGGATTCGAGCCGACTCGCATCGACGTCGAGATCCACACCGGACGGGATGCGAGCCACGGCTTCCGGCAGGCCTTCGTATGGAAGGCCCAGGGGATGTCGGTCGAAACCGAGGCGACGAACGGCGTGCAGTCCAAAGGCGGATTAGATGTTCAAGCGGAAACCGAGTAAACCGGCAAAAATTCAGACGCTGATCGGCGCGAAGACCCGCGTCGACGGCGACGTGGAGTTCTCCGGCGGCTTGCACCTCGACGGCCAGGTCAACGGCAATGTGCGCTCCGCCGGCGGACCGGGAGCCATCCTGTCGATCAGCGAACAGGGCTGTATCGAAGGTTCGGTCAACGTACCCTCCATTGTGCTCAACGGCATCGTCAAGGGCGATATCGAAGCGCTGGAACGAGTCGAGCTGGGCCCCAAGGCCCGGGTACTCGGCAACGTCCACTATACGATCATCGAAATCGCGGTCGGGGCCCAAATCAACGGAAAACTGCTCCACAAGGGGAGTTCCGGCACTCCGGAGGGTGATGTAGCTCCCACCGAGAGCCCCGCTCTTTGATTGGGCCGGCCCGGCCGAGTACACTGTGGGTATGAACGCAATCTCGGAATCGATCGATCCAGCGGCGCCGGCGGCGCCCCCCGACATTCTCGTGTTCACCGATGCCGCGGCCGGCAAAGTCGGCGAGTTGATCCGCGAAGAGGCCAATCCAAACCTCAAGCTGCGCGTGTTCGTCTCTGGCGGCGGCTGCTCCGGGTTCCAGTACGGCTTCACGTTCGACGAGGCCATCGAAGAAGGCGACTTCTGTGTCGAGAAGGGCGGAGTGAAACTCCTGGTCGATCCCATGAGCGCACAGTATCTGATGGGTGCGGAAATCGACTACAAGGAAGATTTGGAAGGCGCGCAATTCGTCATCCGCAATCCCAACGCGAAAACCACCTGCGGCTGCGGTTCCTCGTTTTCCGCTTGAGACCGTGATTCCTCGATGAGCGGCAGTCGTGTCGTTCCCGACGTCCTCGCGGCCGTCGATTTGGGCTCCAACAGTTTCCACATGGTCGTCGCCCGCCTTCAGCACGGGCAACTCGTCATTCTGGACCGTCTGCGCGAAATGGTGCGCCTCGGCGCGGGCTTGAGCGACAGCGGGCGCCTGGACGACGAGGCCATGGCGCGTGCGTTGCGCTGCCTCGAGCGCTTCGGCCAGCGTCTGCGCGCGATGCGCGCGGACAGTGTGCGTGTCGTCGGTACGAATGCCCTGCGGCGCGCGAAGCGCAAGCGCTGGTTCCTCGAGCGGGCGCGCGCGGCCCTCGGTCATCCCATCGAAATCATTTCCGGACTCGAGGAAGCGCGGCTCATCTATTCGGGGGTCGTGCATACGAGTCCCATGAGCCCCGACAAGCGCCTCGTCATCGACATCGGCGGCGGATCGACCGAACTCGTGATCGGCGAGGGTTTCAATCCGCTGCTGCTCGAGAGCATGTCGGTGGGCTGCGTGGGCCTCTCCGCGTTCGACGACGGCCGCATTTCGGAGAAGCGCTTCGAACGGGCGCGCACGACGGTGCGCCTCGAACTCGAACCCGTGCAGGAGGCGTATCGCAAACTCGGCTGGGTTCAGGCCTTCGGCAGTTCGGGTACGGTGCGTGTCATCGCCGACGTGCTGCGGCGGATCCATCCGGAGGAACCGCGCATCACGCTCGCGAATCTCAAGATGCTCACGGAGCGCGTGATCGCGGCCGGGCATGTCGACGAGATGGATCTCCCCGAGGTCGATGCGGAGCGCGCACCGGTGTTCCCGGCCGGACTTGCGATCATGCTGGAGATCGTCGAGAGCCTGAACATCGATCGCGTGCGGGTCGCCGAAGGGGCGATGCGCGAAGGCCTGCTCTACGACCTCATGGGCCGCTTTACGGACGAGGACGCCCGTGTCCGCAGCGTGCGTGCCATGGAGCGGCGCTATCACGTCGATGCCGGCCAGGCGGACCGGGTCGAGGCAACCGCCGTGGCGCTGCTCGCGCAGGTCGAGGCCGAATGGGGTCTCGGGGATCCGCTTGCGGAATCCGCGCTGCGCTGGGCGGCCCGGCTGCATGAGTCGGGACTCGACATCGCACATTCCAAATACCATCGGCACAGCGCCTATCTGCTCGAGCATGCCGACATGCCGGGCTTTCCGCGCGAGGAGCAGCAGTTGCTCGCCGCCCTCGTCGGCGGTCACCGGCGACAGTTCTCCTTCGAGGCCCTCGAGGATCTCGTGCCGCCCTGGGATCGCCATGCTGAATTTCTGATACCGCTGCTGCGTCTCGCCGTCGTGCTGCATCGCGGCCGGAGTCCGCAGCCTCTGCCGGAGGTGCGCCTGGCAGTCAAGGGGCGCACCATCGCGCTCGAATTGCCGCAGCGCTGGATGAAAGAGCACCCCCTCACGCTCGAGGATCTCGAGCAGGAGCGGCAATACCTCAAGGAAGTGGGATTCCGGCTCAGTTATCAGTGAGCGCGACGCGCTCGTCATAGCGCGCCAGCAGCCGGGTCTGCGCACAGGTGTGCGTGGTCCCGGGTACCCGCACGTATTTGCCGGTCGCGAGCAGGCTCCAGGCTTGCACGTCGTCGTCCAGATAGAGCTGCAGTTCGTCCGCAACCCGCGCCTGCAACTCGGGCGACTCGACCGGAAATGCCACCTCGACGCGGCGGAACAGGTTCCGATCCATCCAGTCTGCGCTGCCGCAATAGATCTCCGGTTTCCCGTCGTTGGCGAAGCTGTAGACGCGGGAGTGCTCGAGAAACCGGCCGACGATGGAGCGCACCCGGATCCGGTCGGACACGCCCGAGATGCCGGGACGCAGGCAACAGACGCCGCGCACGATCAGGTCGATCTCGACGCCGGCTCGCGACGCCGCATAGAGCGCCTGGATCACGGCGGGCTCCGTCAAGGCGTTGAGCTTGGCAATGATGCGCGCCGGCTTTCCGGCATGCGCGTGCTCCGTCTCGCGCTCTATTTTCGCGACGATCGCGCGATGCAGGCTGAAGGGCGCATGCAGCAGTTTGCGCAAGCGAGGCACGCGCGTCAGCCCCGTGAGCTGGAGGAACATTTCGTGAATGTCCGAGCCGATGGCCTCGTCGGCGGTCAGCAAGCCGTAGTCGGTGTAGAGGCGCGCGGTTTTCATGTGATAGTTGCCCGTGCCCAGGTGGCAATAGCGACGCAGTCCGCTTGCCTCGCGCCGCACGACCATGACCGCTTTCGCATGCGTCTTGAAGCCGAATACGCCGTACATGACATGCGCGCCCGCCTCCTGAAGTTTCGTCGCGATATCGATGTTCGTTTCCTCGTCGAAACGCGCCCGCAACTCGATGATGACGGTCACGTCCTTGCCCGCTTGGGCGGCCTCGGCGAGCGCACCCACGATCGTCGAATCGCTGCCCGCGCGGTACAGCGTCTGCTTGATGGCGAGCACCGCGGGGTCCGCGGCGGCCTGTTTGATGAAATCGATGACGGGACCGAAGCCTTGAAACGGGTGGTGCAACAGCACGTCGCCGTCGCGCAAGGCGGCGAACAAGTCGCTTCCCATCCGCAGGCGTTCCGGCACGCTCGGGGCGAACGACGGATACTTCAGTGCGGCGATGTCGACGAGATCGTAGACCGCCATGAGGCGGCTCAGATTCACGGGACCCGCGACGCGATACAAATCGTTCGGCGTGAGCGCGAACTCGTCGAGCAAAAAGCTCAGGATCTCCTCGGGGCAGTGATGGGCGGTTTCCAGCCGCACGGCATCGCCGTAGCGCCGCGACGCGAGTTCGCCCTCGACCGCGCGCAGCAGGTCGTCGACTTCTTCCTGCTCGACGAACAGGTCGCTGTTGCGGGTCACCCGGAACTGATAGCAGCCGCGCACGCTCATGCCGGCGAACAGATTCGAGACGAACGCCTCGACGATCGTGCTCAGGAACACGAATTGGCGCCGGCCGAACTCGTCCGGAAGGCGAATGAGACGCGGCACGGAGCGCGGCGCCTGCAGCACGGCGAGCCCGCTGTTGCGGCCGAATCCGTCCTCACCCTCCACGACGATCGCGAAGTTCAGGCTCTTGTTGAGGATCTTCGGAAACGGTCGCGCCGGATCGAGGGCGAGCGGACTCAACACCGGCTCGACCTCGCGCGCGAAATACTCCGCAATCCACGCTTGTTGAGCTTCGGACCAGGAGTCGGGCGTCAGGAACACGACACCCTGGAGCGCGAGTGCCGGCATCAACACGTCGTTGAGCAGCGTGTATTGACCGTCGACGAGCAGCGTCGCCCGCGCGCTGATCGCCTTCAACTGATCCTGCGCCGAGAGGCCGTCGGGTCCCGGCTGGTTCGCTCCGGCCTCGACGAGTTCCTTGAGGCTTGCCACGCGGATCTCGAAGAACTCGTCCAGGTTCGCACAAGAGATGCACAGGAACTTCACGCGCTCGAGCAGCGGGATCCGTTCGTCCTTTGCCTGTTCCAAGACACGCTGATTGAACTCGAGGAAGGACAGCTCGCGATTGATGTAGAGCTGCATCGAGCCGAGATCGGCGTCGTTCATGAGCGCTGCTTGCTGTGAGGGCATGACGAGATTATGACTCCGTTCTCCGCTTCGGTTCAGGTCCGAAGATAGATGCCGCCGAGAATGCGTGCGCCGGCGGCGCCGGTCACGCTGCCCGCGTTCGACGGCAGACCCGCGAGCGTACGCCTCGCAAACCAGGCGAAGGCGATCGCCTCCACGTAGTCGGGGTCGACGCCGAGTGCGGCGGTCGTTGCGCAGGCGGACGGCGAGAGCCGACGGCCGAGCGAGCGCGCGAGCGCGCCGTTATGCGCTCCGCCGCCGCACAGGTACACGGCGGCGCCCGGTGCATGGCGCGAAACGGCTGCCGCGATCGTCGCCGCCGTGAACTCGACGAGCGTCGCCTGCACGTCTTCCGCACGCAGTCCGCGACCCTCGAGCGCGGCATCGAGCCACGCGAGGTTGAATAGCTCGCGGCCGGTGCTTTTCGGGGGCGCCAGGCGGAGGAAGGGTTCTTCGAGCAATTCCTCCAACAGGGCCGCGTCGCAGCATCCCGTGGCGCCCCATGCCCCGTCGCGATCGAATTCCAGACCTCGGTGGCGCGCGATCCACGCGTCGAGCAGGCGATTGCCAGGTCCCGTATCGAACCCCGTCACGGGCTCCTTGCGGCGTAACAAGGTGACATTGGCGATGCCCCCGATGTTGACGATCGCCCGATCCACCGCGTCGCTGCGAAACACCTGATCGTGAAACAGCGGGACGAGCGGGGCTCCCTGCCCGCCCGCGGCCACGTCTCGGCGGCGAAAGTCGGCGACGACGGTGATTCCGGTCTCCTCAGCGATCGTATTGGGGTCGCCGATTTGCCAGGTGAAGGGGACGGGAAGGTCGGTCCGGTGCCTCAAGGTCTGGCCATGGCTGCCAATCGCCTCGACCGAGTCGGGTGGGATGTGCGCCGAGCGCAGCAGGGCATTCGTGGCGGCGGCGAACGCGCGGGCGAACTCGACGTCGAGTTGACCGATCTCGTCCAAGGATACGCGGTCGGGCGCTTCCAGCAGGTCCGCGATCCGGCGCCGCAGCGGCGCGGGCAGCGGGGTCGCGGCGGCCGCGACGACGCTCATCGGTTCGGCATCGAAGTCGACGAGCGCCGCGTCGATCGCGTCCATGCTGGTTCCAGACATCAAGCCGATAAAAAAGCCCACTTTGCGGCCGCAGCCGATCCCGGGCGGCGTCAATTCGCGGCGGCGCGCGGCGCCGGGGGCGGCTCCAAGCGGCCAAGCAGCGGTGCAGTTTCGGCGAGGAAGCGGCGCAAACTGTCGGCGCGCAACGGTTCCGCGCCGGGCAGAGGAACGGTTTGGGGGTTCTTGTGTACGCCGTCCACGAGGTACTCGTAGTGCAGGTGCGGCCCGGTCGCGAGGCCGGTCATGCCGACGTAGCCGATGACTTCACCCTGTTGAACGTGCGACCCGACCCGGACTCGTCGGGCGAATCGCGACATGTGCCCGTACAGGGTCGAGACGCGGTTGCTGTGCGCGATCATGATCGCGTTCCCGTAGCCACCGCGGCGGCCCTCGAAACTCACGCGACCGTCGCCCGACGCATGCACCGGCGTCCCCGTCGGCGCCGCGTAGTCCGTGCCCATGTGACCGCGGATGGTCTGCAGGATCGGGTGCCGCCGATGCGGGTTGAACACCGAACTCACCCGGGTGAATTCGACCGGGGCGCGCAGGAAGGCCTTGCGCATCGGTGAGCCGTTCGGCGAGTAGTATTGCAGGGCACCGGACGGGGACTTGAATCCCACCGCCCGATAGACCTTGCCGTTGTTGGTGAATTCCGCGGCGAGGACTTCGCCGTCGCGCAGGTAATGACCCTCCTGAAAGACTTGCTCGTAAACGGCCGTGAAGCGGTCGCCCTCGCGCAGATCGAGCACGAAATCGATGTCCCAGGCAAAGATGTTGGCGAGCTTGAGCGCCACGGCGTCGGAAATGGCGGCCGATTCGGCGGCCTGGAACAGAGAGGAGTCGATCGACGCGCTCGCCGTGCGGATACGCGTTTCGACCGGATTGTCGATCATCTGAGCCGCAAAGCCGGCGTCCTGCCGTACGACCTTCAGGGTCTGCGTTTCGCTGACCTTGCGCGTCAGTGCCTTGATCTCGCCGGCCGCGTGGGTCACCTGGATCGCGTCGCCGGGCCTCAAGAAGTCGATGCTCTGTCGAATCCCCGGCAAATTCCGAATCGCGGCAAGGTCGGCTTTGTCGAAGGCCATGCGGCGAAAAATCGCATCGAGAGTATCGTTGCGACCGACGACGATCGTCGAGACGACGCCGGCCTGTTGTGCCGCAGCCGGCGCCGGGGCCGCCGCAGGGGACGCAGGCTGGTCGCCGATCTGCGCCTTCGAGACCACGGCATTCGGTGCCGGGGCCGCTGCGCCCGCAGGCGCGACCGCAGGCGGGACCGGATAGACCAGCGGAGCGGGCACGCCGAGGGTCGGTGTTGGCGTATCGTGCGCGGCGTGCCATAACAACAGCGCAGCGCTCGCCACAGCCGCCACGGGGCCGAGACGCGCCGAGATACGCCGGATCTTGACGGCTTTAGCGCGGGATTTGGCGTACTCGCCCAACACCATATACACCTGAAGACTAATGGCCTTGTAGGCTAGCCGCCGGCCGCTCCTCGGTCAATCGAATTGAGGGACCCTGTCAGCCGCTAGGAGTCCGGTCCCGATGCCGGCTAGACTTGAGACTCGAGCCGGCTAACCGCCGGGCGACGCCTCAACATGCAAACCCCGACGTTCACGCGCAGCCGACCGAAATCGGCGTTCAAGGGCAATAAGCGCAGCCTCCCGGCCAAGCCCTGTGCAACCTGTGGTCGCACGATGACCTGGCGCAAGCGCTGGGCGAGGCATTGGGCCGAGGTGAAGCATTGTTCCGACGCCTGTCGTCGGGTCCGCTGATGCGAGCACTCGTGGTCGTGCTTGGCGACCAACTCGACCTGTCGGCGGCGGCATTCGACGATTTCGATCCCGCGAACGATGGAGTTTGGATGGCCGAGGTCGACGAGGAGTCGACCCACGTGCTTTCGAGCAAACAGCGCACGGCCTTGTTCCTCTCGGCCATGCGCCATTTTGCGGCCGAGCTACGCAGCCGCGGCTTCGCGCTCGACTATGTGAAACTCGATGCGCCCGAGAATCGGGGCTCGCTCGCCGCCGAGTTGCAGGCCGCGCTCGAACGCCTCGAGCCCGCCCGCCTCATCGTCACGGAACCCGGCGAATGGCGGGTGCTACAGGCTCTGCAGGGGGTCGCGGCGCGCGCCCGAATTCCGATCGAAATCCGCGAGGATCGGCATTTCTTTACGACTCGCGCCGAGTTCCAAGCGCATGCACGGGGCCGAAAAACCCTGCGGCTCGAGTATTTCTATCGGGAGCTGCGGCGGCGCCACGCGGTGATGATGGAGGACGGCGTGCCGGTCGGCGGCGCATGGAACTTCGATGCGGAGAATCGGGCGGCGTTCGCCGCACAGGGCCCCGGATATCTCCCGGAGCGCACGCGGATTGCTCCGGACGCGCTCACGCGCGAGGTGCTCGCGCTCGTCGAGCGGCGCTTCAGCGCCCATCCGGGGCGGCTCGACGAATTCTTCTGGCCCGTGACGCGTCTCGAGGCCCTCGATTCGCTGCACGCATTCGTCACCGAGCGGCTGCCGCTGTTCGGCCGCTTCCAGGACGCCATGTGGAGCCGTGAACCCTGGCTCTATCATTCGCAATTGTCGGCAGCTCTCAATCTGAAACTATTGAATCCGCGCGAGGTGGTGGCCGCGGCGGAATCGGCATTCCGCCGCGGCGACGTGCCGCTCGCGAGTGCCGAAGGATTCATCCGTCAGATTCTCGGCTGGCGGGAATACGTGCGCGGAGTTTACTGGCTGCGCATGCCGGCCTATCGCGAGTTCAATGCCTTGGGCGCCGACGCGCGACTGCCGGCGTGGTACTGGACCGGCGAGACGGAGATGGCGTGTCTCGGCGAGACGATCCGCCAAACGCTCGATACCGGCTATGCCCATCACATTCAGCGCCTGATGATCACGGGCCTCTATGCGCTGCTGCTCGGCGTGCGGCCGCGGGAGGTGCACGAATGGTATCTCGCCGTCTACGTCGATGCGGTCGAGTGGGTGGAGTTGCCGAACACCCTTGGTATGAGTCAATTTGCCGACGGCGGCCTCATGGCGAGCAAGCCCTATGTGGCCACGGGGAAATACATCGACCGCATGAGCAATCATTGCAGCGCCTGCCGTTATGATCCCGGCGCGCGCAGCGGCGCACGGGCCTGCCCGTTCACGATCTTGTATTGGGACTTCTTGATGCGCCATCGCGAGTCGCTCGCCGGCAACCCGCGCATGGCACTCCAGGCCCGGAATCTGGCGCGCTTGTCCGCCGCCGAACGCAGCGGGATCGCCGAACAGGCCGCCGCGCTGCGGCAAGTGTCGCCCTCGGTTTGACATTAATCCGTGCGGCGCGGCCGCAGGCGGAGCGAGTGGCAATATTGACGCGACGCGCCTATTCTTCGATCCTGCGATGAACCGCATAGCGAATCGGTCGGAGTCCGTCGAAGCGCCTGAGGAACCGGGCGCCGCGCTGGAAGTTATAGTCCGGGAGTCTCCATTCGGCATGGCGATGATCGATGGCGAGGGCTTTTATCGCTCGGTCAACGCCGCCTACTGTGCGATCTACGGATATCTCCCCGAAGAACTCCTCGGCAAGCGTTTCACCTTGGTGTTCCGCCCGAGCGAGCACTCGAACGTACTGGCAATGCACCGGCAGTTTCTCGAGCAGGGCGGGCCGCTTTCCGGAGAAATTCAGGTCGTGCGCCGCGACGGCACGGACCTCTCCATCATCTTGGAGTCCGTACGCGTGCGCGGCGCCGATAGCAGCCCGCAGCGGCTCGTGTATGTCGTCGACATCACCGCGCGCAAGCATATCGAAGACGTGCTGCGCGACAGCGAGGCGCGATTTCGCGCGCTGTTCGAGACGATACCGCTCGGCGTCGTTTATCACGATCTCCAAGGACAGATCACTGCGGCCAACCCGTCGGCACTCCGCATCCTCGGATTGACGCTGGATCAATTGCAGGGGCGCACACCGATCGATCCGATCTGGCGAACGATGCGCGAAGACGGGAGCGAGTTTCCGGGCGAGGAGCATCCCGCAAGCGTATGTCTGCGGACGGCGAGCGTCGTCGAGGACGTCATCTTGGGCGTGCACACCCCGGAGCGCGGCGATGTATGGCTGCGCGTCAATGCGATCCCCGTGTTCGAGAATCAGCGCTTGGCGGAGATTTACACGAGCTTCGAGGACATCAGCGAAAGCGTACGGCTTTCGCGCGAACTGCGGCAGCAGGCGCGCACCGACCATTTGACGGGCGCCGCCAACCGGCGCGCCTTCATGGAGGACATCGGGCGCGAATTCGCGCGGGTCCGTCGCCATCCGTCCCTCAACAGCTGTGTGCTCATCGTCGACATCGACCACTTCAAGCGGGTCAACGACAGCTACGGTCACGCGGTGGGCGATGCCGTTTTGTGTCACGTGACCGAGATCATGCGCGCGGAAATCCGCCGCCAGGACACGCTCGGGCGCTACGGTGGGGAGGAATTCGCGGTACTGCTGCCCGAAACCACCGAAGCGGCGGCGATGGCGCTCGCGGACCGCCTCCGGGAGCGTGTCGCACGGTCGCCGCTCATACGGCCCGGCCTCGTGATCGACAACACGGTGAGCGTGGGCGTGAGTCTGCTGCTCGCGTCCGACGTGAATCCCGATGCCGCCCTGTCGCGTGCGGATCAGGCGCTCTACCGCGCCAAGCAGCAGGGCCGCAATCGGATCGCCATGCTCGGCGCCTGATCGCAAGGCATCCGACGCTCACGGCGAAGGCCGCGGCGGCAGCGCTGCAGGCTCGGCCGAACCCGCGGCTGCGGATGCGGGGCTCTCGAGCGCGAGGCCGACGGCATCGTCGACGCTGAGACCGATGAGCTCGGGTGCATTCCGTGCGCTCGAAACCACTTTCCTCAAGAGCTCGTGCACGGGGTGCTTGACCCGCGCGAGGATCAGCCGGGTACCGCGTGCCGCCGCCCAATCGAAGAAAGCGACGAAGGCCTCGACGCTCGAACTGTCCAGGTCGAAGCTCTCCTCGAGGCTGATGACGACGGCGCGCAGTTCCGTTCCGGCCGTCACGATGCGGTCGCGGGCGAGCGCCAGGATGCGCTCGACGTTCGCGAAGAACAGGGGCTCCTCGGGCCTCAGGATCAGCAGGCCGGCGATGGGCCGCGCGTCGGGATGATCCGCGATGTTCACGAAGTCGTGACTGCTCCCGAGCCGTCCGAGCACGCACACGCTGGATTCGGAGAAGCGCCGCAGCATCATCATCAGGCTGATCGCGATGGCCGCGAGCAGGCCATCGAGCACCCCGAGCCAGAGCACGCCGAGCACGGCGGCGAGCGCGACGAGACGATCACGGTGCCAAGCGAAATACTGTCGGAAGATCGACGGGTGCAGCGAGCGGCTCACGGCATGAATCACGATCGCGGCGAGGACCGGCTCCGGGGTGAGCGCGATGCTCGGCAACAGGGTCGAGACGACCACGAGCATCGCGGCGAGAGCGAACGCACCCGACCAACGGCTCGAGGCGCCGGCCGCTTCGTTGGCGGAGGTGGCGGAGTAGCCCGCCCCGACCGGCAAGCCGAGGCCGAGGCCCGACACGAGGTTTGCGACGCCGAGCGCGAGCAGATCCCGATTCGGAGCCACGGAATCGCCGTGTTTGATCGCGAAGCTGCGAATCGATCCGTAGGATTCACTGTAGAGCACCATCGCGAGCGCGACGCCGAGTTCGCCGAGGCGTTGCCACTCGGCGCGGGTGAGATGCGGCAGCGTCGGCACGGCGAGCTCCAGGCGAATCGCTCCGACGACGGCGACGCCAAATCGCGGCAGGTCCAGCCAATGCGTCGCGGCGATGCCGAACCCGATGACCACGAGACCGCCCGGCAGCGCGCGCAGGCGTCCCAGCGCGAACAGCAGGGCGAGCGCGCTCGCCCCCACAGCGACGCCGACCCAGTTCCATGCCGCGTACCGGGCGATGAGCTCCCCGATGAAGAGTGGAATCGCGGAACTCTGCGGACTCACGCCGACCATCGTCGCGAACTGCTTCGCGACGATCACGATCGCAAGCCCGAAGGCGAAACCGCGCAGCACCGGTTTCGCGATGAAATCCGTGACGTTGCCGAGCCGGGCGATCCCGGCAACCAGGAAGTACCCGCCGGTTACGAGCACGAGGCCCGCCGCCAGAGCGGACCTCAGACTTGGATCCCCGGCGGCGAGCGCGGCCGTTGCCGCACCCAGAACCGCCGCGGACGATGAGGTTGCCGCAACGATCGCGAACCGGCTGCCGCCAAGCAACGCGTAGCACGCGAGGCCGGCAACCAGCGCGATGATGCCGGCTTGGGGCTTCAGGTTGGCGATGCCGGAATAGGCCACGGCTTCGGGCAGCAACAAGCCGGCGATCGAGAGGCCGGCAATGGCGTCGTTTTTCACGCCAAAATCCTAGGGCGCGACGATCACGTAATCGTCGGGCTTGAACGCCGGCGTCGAGATCGCGTAGAAGACGAGAGACTGATCGGCGACCGCCGCGATCTCGTGCGGTGCCAGCGGCGGGACGAATACGGTCGAGCCCGCGCGAACGGCGCTCGCCACGCCGTTCAATCGCACACTGCCGCTGCCGCTCGTGACCAACAGCACTTCCTCGGCCTTCAGGTTGTAGCTCAGCGCCGTGCCACGTCCCGGCGCCAGCGAAAACTCGGCGGCGCTCAACGACGCCGAGTGCGCGTCGCGCGCGACGCGGCCCACCAACTCGCGTAAGTCCACGCCCGGCGACACCGCGACCTCGGGCACCGCTCGCGCGTCGAAGATCCTTCCCTGCGCGTCCGCCGCTGCATTCGCCGCTTGCGATCCGCGGGCGCTTGCATCGGTCTCGGCGGGTCGCACGGCGAACTTGCCGCGGGTCAGCCGGTCAATGTCGCGGGCGAATGCCGGATACGCGTGGATGAGTTCGTCGCGGTAGCCGATTTCGAAGTCCGCATAGTCGAAGGCCGGCGCAAGCTGTGTACCGAAGAAGGCATAGCTCAGGCTGAACCACGCGCCTTCTTGAGCGATGCGACGCATGTGGAAGTGCGCGATGAGCCGGCCGGCCGCGCCGCTCGGTGCGGCGGCGAAACCCGCACCCGCGGCGATCGAGAGTCCGCCACTCGCGGCGATGGCGAGTCCGCCACTCGCGGCGATGGCGAGTCCGCCGCCCACGGCGAGCGCCGCGCGCCACCGCGATTTGCAGCATCGCAATACGGTTCGCGAAACTCGCTGCGCGACTGGTGGCGTGGGCCCGGACATCATCCCAGCAGCGGATCGCCCTTCGGCAGGCTGCGTGCGTGCCAGGTCGCGAGTCGATGACGAATCGTCTTCTCGGCAACCTGTTCCTCCGGCATCGGCGCAATCAACTTGTCGTGCACGAGCAAACGATAGACGTAGAGCGCCTTGTCGCTCGCAGAATCCGTGGCCTCGAATTCGACGGCTCCGCGGCTCTCGGCATATTGAACGCCGGCGGCGAGCGCCGCCTTGAACAGCTCGGCTTCGTGTTTCATTTTTTTCATCGTGATGAACCTTGCGCTCGAAGTGTGCAGCGCGAAATCGGTCGCGGCAACACTCCACGCGTCCGATTATTCCGTGAGAGCCAAAAAATATAAATCGAATGCTTGCGCGAATTCGAGGGAATAGACATCGAGGGGGCGTGTTCTCGTCGCATCAGGAGTCATTTTAGCGCGTGCAACGAGCGCGGCGCCAAACGGAGTCCTGAAGAGTTTCTCAACCATCATTCATCAGGAGTTTACAGTCATGAACAGCAAAGCGAAATTGAGCACGGCGGCAGCGGTCAAGTCGGCCATCGGTGCGGCGGCCATCAGTGCGACGACCCTGTTTGCCATGGGCGCGACCGCGAGCGCGGCGGGCTTTCTGCCGACCGAGAAGACGGTCTCCACGGTCAACGGCAGCGGCGATCTGAATCCGTACGGCGTGAACTTCGTCCCCGCGGGTTTCCCGACGGGCGGCGCGATCAAGACGGGCGACATCCTCGTCGCGAACTTCAACAGCCTCACCAACACCCAGGGCACGGGCACGACGATCACACTCGTTCCGGCGAGCGGCGCAGCGCCCTCGACGTTCTTCCAGGCCCCGGCCTGCTCGATCACCGCGAAGGACTGCCCGATGGGGCTCACCGCCGCGCAGACCGTCCTGTCCGGCGGGCAGGTGATCACCGGGTATCTGCCCGTCCCCGATGGCACGTTCAAGACCGCGGAAGCCGGCGGCCTGCTCATCACCGACAAGCACGGCAAGCTGCTGTTCAACTACCAGGGCGGTGGTCTCGTTTCGGGTCAATCACTCTCCTCCGACCTGCAGGGTCCCTGGGGCATGGCGGTGCAGGATCTGGGCGCGAAGGGCGCGGTTCTCTACATCTCGAACGTGCTCTCCGGCACCGTGATCCGTTCGGAGGTCACGTTCACCGGCGGCGCCTTCAACCACACGACCAAGATCATTGCTCAGCACCTCGGCCACGAGAATGACGCGAATGGCTTCTTGCTGGGGCCCTCGGGGCTCGCCTACGACGCCGCCACGGACGTGCTGTACGTCGCGAATTCGCACGACAACACGATCAGCGAAATCCAGCATGCGTCTACGGCGACCGTGCCGCAGCCGGTGACGGTCATCACGAGCGACGCCACGCATCTGCATGGTCCGCTCACGCTGCAGTTTGCGCCGAACGGGGATCTGCTCGTCGCCAACAGCGACGGATCGAACGGCGATCCGGCGCAGCCCAGCGAGATCGTGGAGTTCACCCTCAAGGGCCAGTTCGTCAAGCAGTTCAACGTCGATGCGAGCGAAGGCGGTGCCTTCGGAATCGCGGTCCAAGCGTTGCCGAACAACCAGTCGGAACTCGCGTACAGCAACGACAACGGCGGCGGCGGCGCGGTGCCCACGCTGACGACCATCACCTTGGCAAACTAAGCGCTCCGCGCGGCCGGTCGCCTCGGGACCGACCGCGCTTCGCGCCGACAACCCCAGCCTGCGCGCTGTCGCCGTTCCGGCGCATCGCGCGGGCTTTTTCCTGCGGTATCATGCCGGCATGCTCCACCCCGAAGTCCGCGCCCTGTTGGATCTCATCGAGCGGCGCGGCCTGCCGCCGACCCATACGCTGGGCGTCGCCGAAGCCCGCAACCTCTACCGCGACCGCCGCCATTTCACCCAGCCGCCGCCCGCCGAAGTCGGCTCGGTTCGGGACTTGCAAGCCACGGGACCGGCCGGAGCCATTGCGCTGCGGCTGTATCGGCCGCAGGGTTCGCCGGACGACCTGCCGCTTGCCGCGCTCGTCTATTTCCATGGCGGCGGCTGGGTGATCGGCGACCTCGATACGCACGACAGCGTGTGCCGCCAACTGACGAATCTCTCCGGTTGCGCGCTCGTCGCCGTCGACTATCGCCTCGCTCCGGAGCACCCGTTTCCGGCGGCCGTGAACGATGCCATCGCCGCAACGCGCTGGGTGCGGGCGCACGCCTTCGACCTGGGCATCGATCCCGAGCGTCTTGGTGTGGGCGGCGACAGCGCCGGCGGCAATCTCGCTGCGGTCGTCGCGATCGATGCACGCGATCAGAGCGACCTGCCGCTGCGTTTCCAGATGCTGATCTATCCGGCGACCGAACAGCATTGTCGTCTGCCGTCGCATGCCGAAAACGGCCAGGGCTATCTGCTCACGCGCGAGACGATGGAGTATTTCGCGGGGCATTATCTGCGTGAAGCCGCGCACTACGACGATTGGCGCGCCTCACCCCTGCTGCACCCCGATCTGTCGCGGCTGCCGCCGGCGCTCGTCGTGACCGCCGGATTCGATCCGCTGCGCGACGAGGGCGCAGCCTATGCCGCGCGCCTCGCCGCAGCCGGCAACCTCGCGACTCACGTGAGCTTCCCCGGGCAAATTCATGGGTTCGTCACGATGGGAAAGGTGTTGAGCGAGGCGCAAACGGCCGTCGCGCTGTGCGCGGCGGAATTGCGGCGCGCACTCGCCTGACTCCGCGCCACAGAAAACTCCGCGCCATGAGAGACTTCGCGCCATCAAAAAAGCGCGATTGGTGCAACCCGATCGCGCTCGTCCGAACCCCCTGAAGAACTTCGGATTCGCTCCCCGGGCTAGTGAACCGTCAGGGCGATCGTGGTCGACTGTGTCGTGCCGGCCGACGAATTCGTCGCGGCCGACGTCCCGGCGATCACGACCGAGTAGATCCCTGCCGGTGTCGCGGTCGACGTGGCGATGGTCACGACGGTTCCCGTCGTCGAACTCGCCGGAGCGAAGCTCGCTCCCGCCCCGGCCGGCAAGCCCGTGACGGTGAAGGCGACCGGCGCAGCGAACCCGTTCGTCGCCGAGACGCTGATCCCATCGGTGACGCTGCCGCCGCGCGCTGCGCTCAAGCTCGTGCTCGACGGCGACAGAGTGAAGGACGCCGACGCTGCGACGACGAGAGTGACCGTGGTCGTCGCCGTCATCGTGGCGGACGTCCCGGTAACGGTGAGCGGGTAGCTGCCCACGGGGGTCGAGGGCGGCGGGTAGACGACGAGTGAATTGTTCGAGAAAGCCGTCCCGACGCCGGCGGGAGCGCCCGTAACGGACAAGCTGACCGGGCCCGTGAAACCGGCCACCGGCGTGATCGTGATCGCGTCCGTGCCGCCCATGTTCTGGCGCAACGAGAGTGTGGCCGAAGCGGGCGTCAGCGTGAACCCGGGTGTGACGGGCGCAGGGGCGATGCCGCCGGTGCAGGACTCGAGCGCATTCGTCGGTTGGCCGTTGGCGTCGTTGGTGTAGAAGTAATCCACTTCCGCGTTGGACGTCTCGATCACGCCGTAGAAGTTGAACGTCGAGCCGTCGACGAGTCCGACTCCGCTGAAGGTGCCGTCCGGATTGACGCTGTACGTGCCGGTGTAGGGATTGTTCGCGGCGATGAAGCTGCCGCCGTTGTTGTAGGGATCCGTGCCCGTGAGGCTGCCGTTCTTGAACGTTGCGATGTTCAGGTCGCTCGTGCCGTAGGCGCCGCCGAGGCAGTTCGTGACCCAGGTGCCGTTGAGGCTCGCGCTCGTAAAGTTCAATCCGGGCGTGTAGCTCGCGTACTGGGGCTTGAAGGTGATCGTCGCGACCGCTCCTGCGTCCGCTTCGATGCCGATCGCCTCGCCGTTGCTGCGCAGGCCGAGTGTGTAGGCCTGCGGCGCGGAGCCGCCGATGCTCAGGTCGACCGCGACACTACAGTCCGCGTTGACGACATAGGAGCCCGTGAGCGCGCTGCGGCTGCCGGCGTTGCCGTAGACGTTGCTGCCGGAGATGCCGCCCGCGCCGTCGAACAGGGCCGCGCCGGCGAGGTACTTGCCGGCCGGGGCGGAACCCAGCGTCGTGCCGGAGATCAGCATGCCGTACCAACCGTGCAGGCCGGCGGCGGTCGTCGCACAGGCGGGAGCCGCCGCGCCCGTGTGAGCGGCGGCCTCGGCCTGGGCGGCCGCGAACGAACAGCAGAGGACCAGGGAGGGCGCGGCGAGTTTGCGGAATGTAACGGCTCGAGTCATGTGCTTACCTTGTTGAGTTTCAACGGGTGGTGAAAATTCGTCAGTGGCGCAATGCTAGGCAACTGCGCCAAGCTCCAGCCGGATTGGAGACATAAGTGCATGTTCCTGTTGCGATGACGCAAATCACGGCGCAAATCGGTCCGCGTTATGTTGGCTGCGCGCCGCCGCCGCGCGGCGGTCTGTCGCCGATTTGCGCCAGGTTCGGCATCGCGTGCCGAAGGCGGCATCATCCGCAGCGCGATTCGGGGGCGCCGGATGCGCGCTCGTGCCTTTTGCGGGACTGGCGCTTCGATTCTTTGACATAAGTCCGAACGCGCTCGAATGTCGATCCCAGTTCCGAGTTCACGGTGGGGCCTTATGTAGAGTTTTGTCTTCGCAGCAGGTCTTCAGCACATATAGTTGTCGGGGCAACATCGAGTCCCCCGATTCGATTCTCATTTTGGAGCCAGTTATCTATGGGATTTGGTATTCGAGGCTTGGGCTTTTTGACGGCGCTCGCGCTGTTGACGGCGGTGCATCCGGCGGCGGCGCAGGTGAACGTCACGACCTATCACAACGATCTCGCTCGAACGGGAGCGAATACCGCGGAGACGATCCTCACGCCCACGAACGTCAACAGCGCCCAGTTCGGCAAGCTGTTTTCGGTCGCGGTTCAAGGCGACGTCTATGCCCAGCCCCTGTACCTCGCCAACGTCGCGATCGCCGGCGGAACCCATGACGTGTTGTACGTCGCCACCGAGCACGACACGGTGTACGCGATCGACGCGGCGAGCGGCGCGATCTACTGGCAGGTGAATTTGTTGCCGCCCGGCGGCCGCACGATCAACACGAACAACGACATTGCGACGGGTTGCGTGGATACCGTTCCGGAAGTCGGAATCACCGGTACACCGGTGATCGATCCGGTCGCCGGCACGCTCTACGTGGTCGCCAAGTATTATGCGAACGGCGCTTTCGGCCAGTCTCTGCATGCCCTCGACGTCGGGACCGGAGCGGACAAGGTGACTGCTGCCCGCATCGCCGCGAGCATTCCCGGGACCGGCTCGACATCGAAGCAAGGCGTGTTGTCGTTCGATCCGCGCCAAAGCAATCAGCGTGCCGCCTTGGGGCTCGTCGGCGGCCATGTCTTGATCGCCTTCGCTTCGCATTGCGACATCGATCCCTGGCACGGCTGGCTGATGTCCTACGATCCGAGCACGCTGACCCAGGAAGCCGCCTACAGCACGACGCCGAACGGTACCTCAGGCGGTATCTGGATGAGCGGCGGCGGCATCGCCGCGGATTCGAACGGCAACATTTTCCTCGCGACCGGCAACGGCACCTGGGACGGCACCGCGGATTTCGGCGACAGCATCCTCAAGATGGGCTTGCCCGCGGGCGGAGCCTTCGCGGTCCTCGACTATTTCACCCCGTTCGATCAGGCCGCTCTGTTCGTGGGCGATACCGACGTTTCCGCGGGCGGCGTGCTGCTCCTGCCCACGCTGCCCTCGGGCAAAGAACTGCTCGTGAACATGGGCAAGAAGGGCACGATCGTGCTCTTGGATCGCAATAATCTCGGCAAATACTGCGTGAATCTGACGCCTGCCTGCACGAACAGCGACCCGCAGATCGTGCAGGAGATCAGCGGCGCAACGGCCGGCGTCTGGGGTTCTCCCGCCTATTGGAACGGCAACCTGTACTGGAGCGGCGCCAACGAGAGCATCCACGCGTATTCGTTCGACACGACGGCGGGCACGATCTCGACCGCGCCCACCTCGCAAAGCGCCGAGGTCTTCGCGTTCGCCTCGCCGCCGCCCGTGATCTCCTCGAACGGCAACTCGAACGCGATTCTGTGGGCGCTCGACGGCAGCGCCGATGCATCGACCTGCGTCGCGGGCTCAACGTGCCTCGGCCTGTGGGCTTACGATGCAACCAATCTCGGCAGCCTGCTCTACAACAGCGGCCAGGCTCCGAACAATCGTGACTCCGCGGGCAGCGCGATCAAATTCGGTGTTCCGGTCATCGCGAACGGCAAGGTGTACGTGGGCGGCGTCGGCGCCGTGACCGCGTATGGTTTGCTCGGCACGACGAACGCGACGCCGCGGCCGGTCTTCAATCCCGCATCAGGAACCTATTTGTCGGGGCAATCCGTGACCCTCACCGATGCCACGGCGGGCGCCGCAATCTACTACACGGTCAATGGCACGACGCCGACGACGTCATCGACCCCGTACACGGGGCCAATCAAACTGACCAAGACGACCACACTCCAGGCGCTCGCGGTGGCGAGCGGCGCTACGCCAAGCGGCGTCGCCTCGAGTCTCTACACGATATCCGTGCAGCCCACGGCCGCCGCGCCGACCTTGAATCCTGCGCCCGGCACGTATGCGGCCGCGCAAACGGTGACGCTCACCGACAATTTGCCAGGCGCGAAGATCTACTACACGACGAACGGAACCACCCCGACGAGCGCCTCGAGCGTGTACTCGGGACCGATCAGCGTGGCCGCGACGACGACCATCAAGGCGATTGCGGCGGCGACCGGCTACACGACCAGCAGCGTGACGTCGGGTGTCTACACGATCGGTACCCCGCCCGCCAACCCGCCGACCTTCAGTCCCGCGCCCGGCAGTTTTACCGCAGCCCAAAGTGTGAAGCTCGCCGACTCCACGGCCGGCGCGACGATCCATTACACGACCGACGGCACGACACCGACGCCCGGTTCGACGGTCTACTCCGGGCCGATCACGGTCGCCGCCACGACGACGCTCGAGGCCATCGCCGTGGCGACCGGCTTTACGACGAGCGGCGTGGCCAAGGGCATCTACACGATCAATACCGTGACGCCCGCTGCCGCGCCGACGTTGAGTCCGGCGCCGGGGAGCTATGCGACGGCGCAAACCGTCGCGCTCGCGGACACGACGCCCGGCGCCACGATTTATTACACGACTAATGGCACGACGCCCACGACGGCGTCCCCGGTCTATGCGGGACCGATCAACGTGGGCACGACGACGACGATCCAGGCGATCGCGTTCGCGAGCGGCTTCTCGACGAGCGCGCTCACGTCGGGCGTCTACACGATCGGAGCCCAAGGGCCGGCGCCCGCCAGCGTCAGCCTCGCCGCGGTCGCGAACCTCTACGGTCTCGCCGATGCGGGCACGGCCGTGACGGGAGGCGGTGCCGATGGGCATGACAACGCATTCGCGGCCAATCTCCTCGGCACGAGCGTCACCTGGGGCACGACGACCTTCAGCTTGGCCGCCGCGGGTCCGGGCAGCGCCGTGACGAGTACGACGATCCCGCTGCCCGCGGACAGGTTTACCGCGGTCAGCCTGCTCGCGTCCGGTCTCAACGGCGGTGCGGCCAACCAGGTGTTCACGGTGACCTACAGCGACGGCACGAGCGCGAATTTCACCCAGAGCTTGAGCGATTGGTACACTCCGAAAAAATACGCCGGCGAATCCGTCGTGGCGACGATGGCGTACCGCGTCCATGCGACCGGCACGACGCAAGCGGGCCCCGTTTACCTCTACGGCTATGTCTTCACGCTGGATGCCGCGAAAGTCGTGTCGAGCATCACGCTGCCCGCCAATGCCAACGTCGTCGTGGTCGGCATCGATCTGACGCCGGTCGCGGGTGGACTCCCCGCGGCCGCGCCGACCATGAGCCCAGCGCCTGG